>SMTZ1_10002225_pt1 | contig 19619 bp, 12 predicted proteins | sample DeeMarSWOR136_30_FD_25667 | JGI IMG/M metagenome (IMG submission 25667)
ACAGAAGCAGGAGGTCACTCCAAGAACAGATTATATGATCGTGTCCTGGCCTTTGAACCCGGTACATATATGGTGCATTTCATCACTGATGATTCTCACTCATATCGAAAATGGAATCGGGCAAAACCATCAGATCCGTATGGGTGGGGAATTAAAATTTATACGATTGGCATGCAAGGGGAAGAAAATTATATCAAAAAGTATGATCCCGAACTGGATGAAAATATTCTGGTGCAAATGATTCGCGTTGGAGATAATGAACATATGCGTAATCAATTTGTATTAAAAAAACCCAGAACACTGCGTATTTATAGTATTGGTGAAGGTGACTGGGACAAAATGTATGATTACGCCTGGATTGAAGATTATAATACGGGGCGTATTGTTTGGGAAATGAAATATAAAGATACGCGAAGAGCCGGTGGCCATCCTAAAAATCGAACCTTTGATGGCACAATCCGTTTGGATGCAGGGACCTATGTTGTCCATTATCGCTCTGACGGCACCCATGCCTATAATAGTTGGAATGCGGATCCACCCAGAGATAAAACCAATTGGGGTATTACGATATATCTCTATGACACAAATAGATAAACTACTTGGGTTTAAAATGAAAATATTTGAAAACTTTAAACCTTTTAATATGTATCTTTTTAATATGTATCTTTTTATACCCTTTTTTTTAATTCTACTTCTTGGCCAGGATTGTATCGCTAAAACTCTGGAAGATACTTTCCAAAAGCGTATAAACTTTGATAAAGGCGGTTATTTAAGTCTGTCTAATTTTAATGGTACAATTGAGATTTCTTCTTGGGATAAGCTCGAAGTGGAAATAATTGCCCACAAGAGAGTCCGTGCTTCAGATAGAGATACGGCACAAGAGCTTCTACAGGAATTAGATATTGTTATAAATCAAGGTGATGCTAAAATTGAAATTGAGACGCAAAAGCCCAGACGAAAATCGGGTCGTAGATCGTTTTTTAACTGGCTGTTTGGAGACGGGGATATATCTTATTCTGTGAGTTATGAACTTAAAGTCCCCTATGAGACAGACCTGAATTTAAATACGTCAAATGGTAATATCGCGTTGGAGAACATTAAAGGACAGATCCGCATGCATTCCACCAACGGTAAAATAAACGCACGCGGTGTAAATGGTTTGGTTCGATGCAACACCACAAATGGTTCAATCAGGGTTGAATTTGAGGACATCCCTCTTGAAGATGAAATTTCTTTTATCACGACTAACGGCTCCATAAAACTGTATCTTCCTAAAACTTATGGCGCAGAAGTAGATTTAAAAACAACCAACGGAAAGATAGTAACTGATTTTCCTCTCACACTTGAAAAGCAATGGTCGAGAAACCGGCTAAAAGGTAATATCAATGGTGGTGGTGGGGAATTGCAATGTTCAACTACTAACGGTAATATATATCTTTACTATAATGATGAGATTTAAGTCCTGATTTAATAGAAATGGGACGTATACTTATCATCATCGGTATTATTCTTATTGTAATTGGATCCACCTTAATATTCCTGCCAAAACTATTTTCCTGGTTTGGTCACCTTCCTGGTGATATTCGTATTGAAAAAGAAAATACTCGAGTGTTTATTCCGATCACATCGATGATCATAATTAGCGTCATATTAACACTGTTATTCACTGGAATTCTGTGGTTTATCACTTTTTTTTCCAAACTAAAATAAAAAGGCAGGTACAAAGGTTTATTAATCAATTATACTAAATAGAGAAATAAGGTCGGAAAATTTAGAGACAACATAAAGTTGGGGATGATTTTTAAGCAAAGCTTCGCTTTCTAATTTCCAGGTGTATGGATAGGGAATAAAAACAGCATACATACCCATTCTTAATGCGGGATTAATATCAGATTTGGGACTATTGCCTACCATACATACTTCCTCAGCACGCCATTTTTTGTGCTGCAATATTTTTTTATAAGTCATTAAATTTTTTTCGTGGACAACGAAACTGTCCTGAAAATGGATTAAAAGTTTTGATCTTTGCAGCTTTTGCTTCTGCTCTTCAATATTACCCTTTGTAAGTACATATAATTCATATTTATTGGATAATTTTTTTAATGTTGATATTACACCAGGAAAGATTGCTATCTGCCCTGCCAGGTGCTTTCTGAAGCCGTTAATGATTTTATGGTAATTTGTTTCTATTTCTGCATTTTCCCTTAATTCCGGATGAGATTCGTACAAGCTCTGTATGATATAAAGAAAACTATTACTCCCATAACCTTTTTCTTTTACCACAGCAGATTCAGTCTCGTTAAACTCGTTTTCGATTTGGTGTTTATCGCCACCTGCTGCTACATAGAGTGTAAAGAATTCCTGCGTAGCATTTTCATAGAAAATATTATTATCCCATAATGTATCATCTGCATCAAATATGAGCCTTTTAACCGATTCCATTTTTTTTATCTTCATTCTGACGTTCGTTTAAAATCTAAGCAGATGAAATTTCACTTGCAATGACCAGACTTTACAATTTATTGAAATAAATTGACATTACGATATGATGCTTTTAAATTAAACGTTATGTTATTTACTAGAGGGAGGAGTATGTAATGAGGTATTTAATACTTGCGATATTTGTGTTTTTACTAGCATTTGTTATTGTCGCATGTCAGGCTGAGAAAAAAGAGGAAGTAAAAACTGAGCCGGAACCTGCAGCCACCACGGTTAATGCTGATACAGTAAAAATAACCTGCCAAGGATGTGGTATGGTGCATACCAAGAGTGAAATGACAGCATATGAGATAGACGGTGATACCATGTATTTTTGCTCGGAGCAGTGTAAGGATAATTATTTAGCCACACGCGAGAAAGAATCAGAAACATCTCCCCCGCCGCCTGCAAACTAGAATGTCTGATTTTGAATTACAGGCCAAATTTAAACCACAGGGTGACCAGCCACAAGCGATCAGGGAACTGAGTGATGGCATCGGCCGTGGTTTAAAGCATCAGACATTACTGGGTGTAACAGGTAGTGGCAAGACATTTACCATGGCCAATGTTATAGCCAATATAAATAAGCCAACACTTGTCATCTCGCACAATAAAACATTAGCTGCTCAATTATATGGAGAATTCAAAGCATTTTTTCCTAAAAATGCGGTTGAATTCTTTATTTCATACTATGATTATTATCAGCCAGAAGCCTATGTTCCATCCTCTGATACCTATATTGAAAAAGATGCTTCTATTAATGAAGAGATTGACCGCTTACGCTTAAAAGCAACTTCTTCCTTACTCTCCAGGAAAGATGTGATCATAGTAGCAAGTGTATCCTGTATTTATGGCCTTGGTTCACCCAAAGATTACCAGGATCTACTGGTCATCGCCAGAAAAGGGGAACATATCGAACGCAACAAATTGTTACTAAAGCTGGTTGATATTCAATATTCTCGCAACGATTTCGATTTTCAGCGTGGTACATTTCGCGTGCGCGGAGATGTGGTGGATGTATTTCCGGCCTATGAAGAGGATGCTATTAGGATTGAGTTCTTCGGAAATGAGATTGATAACATCGCCCGGATTGATGTACTTACCGGAGTGGTAAAGGAAGAATTACAGCTGGCAATTATCTATCCTGCGCGGCACTTCGTTACCACAGAAGACAAAATGTCAACTGCCATGCAATTGATTCGCGAGGAGTTGAAGGAACAATTAAGCTATTTGCGCAAGTATAATAAATTATTAGAAGCTCAACGTTTGGAGATGCGCACAAATTATGATCTGGAGATGATGGAAGAAATAGGTTATTGTTCCGGTATAGAGAATTATTCACGTCATATTTCAGGTCGCGAACCTGGCCAACCACCATACACATTGCTGGACTTTTTCCCAGATGATTTTTTAGTTTTTATCGATGAATCGCATCAATCCATACCACAAATCAGAGCAATGTACAACGGAGATCGCTCACGTAAAGAAACATTGGTCGAGCATGGATTCCGTTTGCCAAGTGCTTTGGATAACCGGCCACTCAAATTCCATGAATTTGAAGATAAAATAAAACGCATGATTTACGTCTCGGCAACACCGGCGGAATATGAACTGCAAAAAAGTGCCGGAATTATTGTAGAACAGGTCATTCGCCCAACAGGACTGATCGATCCGGAAATTGAAGTGCGTCCTATCGCCACACAAATTGATGATCTTATTGCAGAAATAAGAGAACGGGTGGCTGTAAAAGAGCGTACACTGGTAACAACGCTAACCAAACGCATGGCTGAAGATCTAAGCGATTATTTAAAGGGAATGAACATCAGGGTGCGTTATTTACACTCCGAAATTGATGCCCTAGAACGTGTGGATATTTTACGCGATTTACGTCTGGCTGAGTTCGATGTGCTGGTGGGAATTAATTTGCTGCGAGAGGGTCTCGATCTTCCTGAGGTATCATTAGTGGCAATTTTGGACGCGGATAAGGAGGGCTTTTTACGCTCTTATGTCTCTTTAATGCAGACTGCCGGGAGAGCAGCAAGAAATATTGGGGGAAAAGTTATTTTTTATGCCGATGTTATGACCGAATCAATGAAAAAAACTATTGATGAAACGAATCGACGCAGAGCAAAACAGCTGGATTATAATAAAGAGCATGGCATCACGGCTCAGACCATATATAAATCCGCTGAAGAAATTTTAGCAACGACAAGCGTGGCAGATGTCCGTCACCGATTACAAAAAATTGCCGAACCTAAGTTTGAGTATGGTAATCTTGACCGGGAGGAATTACTCGAACGTTTAGAGCAGGAGATGCAGGCAGCCGCGGCCAATTTGGAATTTGAACGGGCAGCAACCATCCGAGATGAGATAAAACGCCTTAAAAAGAATAGATGAGTCATGTCTTAGATAATAATGACTCTTGATTGCACTTTCACTACTCTCAGATAACAAGTAACCCTATTAAAAAGATACTCAAATATCTGATGATATATCAGATTTCTGATAATCAATCAGAATGATTTAATATATTTTCGATTATTATATAGGGATATTAAAACTCCATTTGTGCTCATCCCCGTTCTCCTAACAGCTTTTCGTTAACTGTTGGCTCGTTAATCATTTTTATGGTACGGTTTTTGTTTTTTACTTGTACGGATTTATATTTATAAAGTGGGCCATAAATTTAAGTGAAGGAGATTGGCACATGAATACAAAAATTATAATATCAATTATTATGGCATTGCTATGCCTGCAATGCTCTAAAGAGAGTATTCCCGTTGAGAGTGAGAATAAGAATATTCTTGAGCTCAATGATACAGAAAAGTTAGTCGTACAGTCCAGCAATGCTTTTGGGCTAAAGTTGTTTAACGAAATTGTTGATGCAGAGGGGGATACAAATATTTTCATTTCTCCCTTGAGTGTCTCGATGGCTTTGGGAATGACACTTAACGGTGCTGCCGGAAACACGTATGAGGCGATGCAAACCGTATTGTCATGGCAGGACTTGAGCGAAGATGAAATTAATACATCCTATTCCCACATTATAAAATTATTGGTGGGATTAGATCCAATGGTCATATTTGAGATTGCCAATTCGATCTGGTATCGGGAGGGCTTTCAGGTAGAACCGGATTTTATCGCTGTAAATAAAACATATTTTAATGCTGAAGTTTCCAGCCTTAATTTCAGCAATCCGTCTGCGATAGATATCATCAACAAGTGGGTTAGTGATAAAACGCATGGTAAAATTGAGGAAATTATTGATGAAATTGATGCTCTGGTAGTTATGTTTTTGATCAATGCCCTGTATTTTAAAGGAACCTGGTCTTATGAATTTGATGAGCAATTAACCTATGACGATTATTTTAATTTACCTGATGGATCATTAAAACCATGCAAAATGATGAAGCAAAAATGGGAGCATGCCTATTTTGAAAATGAATATTTTCAAGCTATAGACCTACCTTATGGGGATGGTAATTTTCGCATGACTATCTTTTTGCCCAAACATGGTAAGAGTACTAATTCTCTCACTGCTGATTTTACTCCAGATAATTGGATCTTGTGGATGAAGAGTTTTGATAAAGATAGTGTGAGCATATTTTTGCCAAAATTTAAGGTAGAATATAAAATTAAGTTAAATGATGTTCTAAGTGAAATGGGCATGGGCATAGCATTTGTACCTGGATTAGCTGATTTCTCCAGAATTCGCAAATCAGGTGAATTGTGGATAGATAAAGTGTTGCACAAGACATTTGTGGATGTAAACGAAGAAGGAACAGAGGCGGCAGCGGTGACAGTCGTTGAGATGCGTGAGTTAAGTACTGGAGGAGAAGAAGATATAATTATGCGGGTTGACAGGCCTTTTATCTTTACTATCCGGGAAGCCAGCTCAAACACGATACTTTTTATGGGAAAGATTGTAGATCCTGTTTATACAATAACAAATTAAATTTTATCAGCAGCTGGCCCTGAAAATGGTTATATTTTCAATGCATGAGTAGAAAGATTTTTAGATTATCGTTAAAGTTAAGAATCATACTGACTTTTGTATTGATAACGGTAATTATAGTATTTTTACTAGCCAGAGCCAGTTACCATTTTGTGCGAAATTTATATCTGGCGCAATTGACGGAACAGGTTGAAATTGTGACCGAGTTGGTGGCGAGGCAAATCGGTTTAAAATACATACAAGTTTTAAACCTTGGACTACCGATTGAGATGACGAAACAGCATTTTCAGTCATTATTTCAAAGGAATATTTCTACTAAAACTCCAACAGAAATTTTCATTTTTGATACAGGATTTAAGATTATAGTACATTCGGACATGAAGAAAATAACAGGTATCCAGGAAGCGCAATTGTTATTATACAGGAAGGAAATTTCGGATCTCAATATAAACGAAGCTACATCCTCCTTACCTTTTAAAGGAGCTGATGGAGCTTGGTATCTATGGGGCTTTTTTCGACTTGATCATGGTTTCTGGCTGGCCTATCGAGAGAGTGCAAAACGTCTGGAAAAGGTTGATGCATTTTCCATGCTGTTCTGGTATGTTGGATTTGCTGGTTTACTGATTTCCGTTCTCGTCGGTATAATCCTGGCCCGCACCATTACCAAACCTATAGACCGGCTTGTAAAATTCAGCACAGAAATAGGAAAAGGTAATTTCGATGTTCCTTTGCCAGTTAAAGTCCATGGAGAATTAGGAATTTTATCCAAATCAATGGATAAAATGCGTCATGATCTAATCAAACAGCAAAAGGAAAGAGAAGAGATGTTGGCGCAGATAGCGCATGAAATTAGAAATCCCTTGGGCGGTATCGAGCTGTTAGCCAATTTAAGTAAAGAGGATATCATTAAAGGTATTCAAAATACGGACTATTTGAATAAAATTTTAAAAGAGATTACGACATTAAAACTGTTGATTACATCCTATTTGACTTACAGCCGTCCACAAGCTGCAAAAGCACAATGGGTAGAATTGACACCAATAATTGATGATGTAAAAAAAGTCATTACCCGGAGTCTCGATAAAAAAAACGGTAAGTTTAGTTTTGTGAATCAGATCGGTCATATCTGGTTTGATCCAAATCATCTAAAACAAATTTTAATAAATCTAATCAGTAACAGTGTAGATTTTATAGCACTCGATGGGGAAGTTATGGTGCTGGCCAGGGTTCATGACCATAAATGGATCATAGAAATCAGTGATGATGGCCCGGGTATTCCTGAACAAGATCTTGATTTAGTTTTTAAGCCCTTTTACACCACCCGCGGTGAAGGTACTGGTTTAGGGTTGGCGATAAGTAAAAAGTTGTGTTATGAAAATAATGCTCAATTAGTTGTTAAAAACAGGAAGGATAGAGGTTGTATAGTTATCATTTCGAAAGAAGTCATAGATGAATAATGAAGAAATTATAATTATCGAAGATAACGAGACCATGCGTCTGGGAATGGTGGAGAGTCTGCGCCGTGAAGGGTACCACGTTAAAGATTACGCTAATGGGGTGGATGCTCTGACAGCTTTTAAAGAAAAAAGGGTATCGTTGATTATTACCGATTTAAAGATGGAACCTCTTGATGGTATGGAGGTATTGCGACAGGTGAAGGAAATTCATCCTCATACTGAGGTCCTGATTGTATCTGCATATGGGTCTATCGATACTGCTGTTCAGGCAATTCAAAGGGGTGCTGCTGATTTTTTAACAAAACCGTTTTCTCCAGAAGAATTGCGGATCAGGGTGAAAAGTATAATGTCTAAGATACAACATCGTCAGGAATTGGAAAATTTAATGGAGCAGAACCGCATCTTGAATGAAGAGCTTGCCTTACAATATGAGGATATGGTTGGTACTTCACAGGCAATGAAAGAAGTTTTTGCTTTGATCCAACAGGTTGCCGATAAGGATAGTTCGGTATTAATTCAAGGGGAAAGCGGGACGGGTAAGGAACTTATTGCCAGGGCTATACATCGTAATAGCAAACGTGCAGAAAAATCATTTATAAAAATAAACTGCGGTGCTTTAAATGAAAATCTACTTGAAAGTGAACTTTTTGGCCATGAGAAAGGAGCCTTTACCGGAGCAGTAAGACAAAAGCGGGGTCGTTTTGAACTTGCTAACCAGGGTACCCTTTTCCTGGATGAAATCGGAGATATTTCTCCTGCCATGCAGATAAAATTATTACGAGTGGTACAGGAAGGGGAATTCGAACGGGTAGGTGGTGAAGATACGATCAGGACTGATGTGAGAATAATAACAGCTACCAATCGCGATTTACAAAAGCTCATATATGAAGATAAATTCAGAGAGGATTTATATTACCGTCTAAGTGTTATTCCTATAACACTGCCACCTCTGCGTGAACGAAGGGATGATATCCCGGCCCTGGTTAATCATTTTCTTAAAAAAGTGGCACAAAAATTCCAGCAACCTATTAAAACAATCAACAGGCAAGCAGTGGAATTGCTTTATAATTATTCATGGCCTGGCAATATTCGTGAATTGGAAAATTTAATAGAAAGACTGTTCGTGATCTGCACAGGTGAGGAAATCGATAGTGAAATTATTGCGGCCCATTTGAATCCAGCTCAAAATGTCAGCAAAGAAGGAATACATAAGGCACTTGATGATGCCTTGTTTAACTACGAAAAAAATTTAATCATGCAAGCGATGAAAAAGGCAGGTGGGATAAAAAATAAGGCAGCTAAGATCTTAGGAATTAAAACCAGTTCACTATACTACAAATTGGAAAAATTTGGATTATTGTAATATGAATATCAAATTAAGTCTAGTTTTTATATTAATTTTGAACAGTATAACACTCAATGCTCAGAATATAGATCAATTAGAGCAGGAATATATGTATATGCAGACTGAACTATATCAAGAAAAACAGTTATTAGATTCTTTGCTTGAAGTTATGAATGAAAGAGCGACACAAATTGATAGAGAAAAGGAGAAAAGAGTTACAAACCAGGGGAAAACCGTTGATTTAATGGCCCAAAGTGTTCCAATTGCCAATCAAATCGAGTCCCAGCAAATAATAATTGCTGCACTTGAGAAGAAAATTGAAACTAAACAACAAATATTACTATATGAATACTCAGAAATCATTGATTCACTTCGCAGGGTTGAAGAAAAAAAAATGAGCCCGGAGGAGGAAGAAACCATTGAAAAGTTAATCTTTTATTATACAGAGAAGAAGCTGCGTGTCTCTCCGCAAATTCAGTCATTGTCCTATGATCCGGAAAAAATTTTGCAGATTAATTTAAGTGCCATTGAAGATTCCTCAGAAAGAAATATTTATGAACAATATTTGCATAGTGCACTGAAAGAAGTGGATAACCAGCTGCAAATCATACAGCACCTTTCGTTAGAAATTAACGAGATGTCGCGGTTGCAGAACAAGGCGAATAGATTCTTGGATGAGCTGGAGATGGATTCCAGGATTGTACCTTATGCTGTTGTAAAAGAGGAGTATAGGCCGGAGAAGGAAGAGGTATTTAACAATAATGGCACTCGAGGTATACCGAGTAATTTGGTTGAAATTGATTACTATATGGTTTTAATGCGGCAGTTAGAATGGGTGCAACCAAGGGAAAAATTATCCAAGTGGCAGTCACCACTTGATTCCACACAAATAAATCTCTCTATTAATGAGTATCAAATTCTGCTTCAGGAAATTAAACAAAGGTTACAGGAGTATGGTTCGATCCTGAAGAAAAAAATAACTTCCAATGAATGATACCTTCATCTTACCGGCGCGTTTTTTTTCCATTAATTCTCATATTTTCACTGAGTATCACTGCATATAGCCAATTCTTTTGGAGAATTAATGGCGAAGGTGGCTACTATTCAGCTCAGGGGTCGCAGATCCTTGATCAGGGGGAGTTAGTAACCAGATTGGATACAGATTTAAAATATATGTATGAATTTAAAAACAGTATTACATCTTTTGATATTAAAATTCGTCCTGAGTTGTATGGACTGGATAATCATTTACAGATTATCAAGCTACGCGGGAAAGGGCATTACTTATACAAGGCCAGGAGGTACCATTGGGGAATTGATTTATCCGCATATCATTATCTCTATTCTGGACAGAATTTGGATCTGTCTTTTAATAATCTTATCATAGAGACTAATCTGTTTTGGCTTAGGAGTCCGGCCCGACTTATACAGGCCAATCTTGGTTATGCCTTTCAAAGTACGCACCGTTTTGGCGATTTTAAATTGAATTTGCTTTTTATGCAAATGGTGTTATACCGGACAATAAGTGCTTATTTCAGGTATGGATACGGGATATATCTGGAAAAATTTTATATAACCCTTAAACTGTATAATTATTTAAAATATAGGGAAATCTGTAATTCCGGTTGGCGCACCGGCCCCCTTTTAAGCCTAAACTATCTCAGAAATTTCATTGTTAATATGGATTATCGCTTTTTATTACACTATTCAGACTATACGACATACCCCTCCTATGAGCATTATCTGCGTTTAATGATCGGTAAAATTTTTTATACGCGTTGGTCTGCGTTTTTGGTCGTAGATTATTATATTCCAGTATTTAAACGCAAAACAGATATAATCGAAGAAGTAAATGTTTTATACACCCCTATTAATTTACAAAACCGGATATTCTTAAAACTTGCTTATGATGTAAAGGAAAATATTGAGGTCTATGTCCGATACGGTTATTTCAAAGAGAGCCTTTATTATTATAATGACCAATTGGCGGGATGGAGTGGCCTAGTTGGATTAGAAATCAGGAACTAGAATAAATCCAAAATTTAGTCAGAGAATCTTGAATTTGGTGTATATTTTGATCAATAATATGGTTAATTTAGAGTATGTTTGTTGATTATAAATAGACTTTAATAACGGGAGTAAAAGAAATCACAATTAAATCCATAAATAAATTGCTCGAGGATCGAATTCTGGTATTTGACGGGGCCGTGGGTACGATGATCCAGGATCTAAACCTGAGCGAAGAGGATTTTCGTAGTACGAGATTCAAACATCATTCTATAGATCTAAGAGGTAATAACGATCTGCTCTCCTTAACCCAGGCGGATGAAATTACTAAAATTCATAGAGCCTATCTACAGGCGGGTGCGGATATTATCCAAACAAATACTTTCAATGCCAATGTATTTTCTCAAAGGGATTATCACACCCAGGATTTGGTATATGAATTGAATCTCATATCAGCACAGATTGCCCGTAAGGTGGCGGCCGAATTTAATGAGCAAAATCCGGGAAAACCGCGGTTCGTTGCCGGCACGTTGGGCCCCTCTAATCAAACAGCTTCGATTTCGCCCGATATCAACAGACCCGAATATCGTAGAGTGATGTTCGATGATGTGATACAGGCCTATCGTGATCAGATTCGTGGCCTCATGGATGGCGGTGTAGACCTTTTATTAGTTGAAACGGTCTTTGATACACTCAATTGTAAAGCCATTCTGTATGCAATTGAACAATGTTTTCATGAATATGAACGCCGCATTCCACTAATGGTATCCGTTACCATTATAGACGCCAGTGGCAGAACCCTCTCCGGTCAAACGCTTGAGGCGTTTTGGATATCAATAAATCATGCCGATTTGTTGAGTGTAGGCATTAACTGCTCTTTGGGTACAAATGAGATGCGGCCTCATATCGAAGAATTGTCGACCCTGGCTCCGATTTATGTCAGTCTTCACCCCAATGCGGGTCTACCTGATGAATTTGGTGCATATAACGAAACACCGCAATATATGGCACAGATATTGAGAGAATATGCCCAGAACGGATTCATAAATATAGTTGGGGGTTGTTGTGGTACAACACCTGAGCATATTGAAGCGATTTGTTCGGCCGTTTCAGATATATCGCCGCGTAAATGCCCGCCTAAAATAACCTATTCTCAGTTCAGTGGTCTGGAATCCCTGACAGTGCGGCCTGAATCCAATTTTATCAATATTGGTGAACGTTGTAACGTCGCGGGTTCGGCACGTTTCCGGAGGCTGGTCACAGAAGAAAAATATGAAGAGGCATTGGGAGTGGCACGCCTGCAGGTCGAAAATGGTGCCCAAATACTCGATATCAATATGGATGAAGCACTTATTGATTCAGAGAAGGTTATGGCACATTTCTTGAATTTACTGGCTTCTGAACCCGAAATAGCCCGCGTACCGATCATGCTTGACTCCTCTAAATGGTCTGCAATAGAGTCGGGTTTGAAATGTCTGCAGGGTAAATCGATCGTAAATTCCATAAGTTTAAAAGAGGGGGCAGAGTCATTTAAAGAACAAGCCCGGAAAGCAAAGCACTATGGTGCCGCAGTTATAGTGATGGCCTTTGATGAACAGGGCCAGGCCGAGAGTGTTGATAGAAAATTGGAAATCTGCTATCGAGCTTATAGGATTTTAAAGGAAGAAGTCGGATTCAAAGAGCAGGATATCATATTTGATCCGAACATATTTGCTGTTGCTACCGGCATTAAGGAACACGATGCCTATGCAGTAAATTATATTGAGGCAACACGGCGAATTAAATCCACTTTACCGCATGTATTGGTGAGTGGAGGAGTCAGCAATATTTCTTTTTCATTTAGAGGCAATGATACCGTACGCGAGGCCATGCACTCTGCGTTTTTATATCATGCCATACAGGCAGGCATGGACATGGGTATTGTTAATGCAGGTCAAATAACCGTTTATGAAGAAATAGACAATGAGCTGTTGCAGCTGGTAGAAGATGTAATTCTTAACAGACGGGAAAATGCTACCGAGACGCTGGTTTCTTATGCTGAGACAGTGAAGAAGAAAGATATATCGCCAGTCGAAAATTTAAAGTGGCGTCTAGCTGCATTTGAAGAACGCTTAAAACATGCATTGCTCAAGGGCATAGATGACTATATCGAGGCTGATACCGAAGAGGCGAGGTTATTTTTGGAAGATCCATTAAAAGTCATCGAAGGTCCTTTAATGGCAGGGATGAACCTGGTAGGGGATCTATTTGGGGCCGGGAAGATGTTTTTACCTCAGGTTGTTAAAAGTGCACGCGTAATGAAAAAAGCCGTGGCTTATTTAATGCCCTTTCTCGAGGAACATAAAAAAAGGACCGGCCAGCAACAAGCAGGTAAATTATTATTGGCAACTGTTAAGGGGGATGTACATGATATTGGTAAAAATATCGTTGCAGTGGTCTTGGGATGCAATAATTATGCAATAGTAGATCTGGGTGTTATGGTACCTGCAGAGAAAATAGTACAAACGGCGCGTGAGGAGAAGGTAGATATAATCGGCTTAAGCGGTCTCATAACCCCTTCCCTCAATGAGATGGTACACGTGGCTAAAGAGCTACATCGTGAAAATTTTAACATAGCCCTATTAATTGGCGGTGCAACTACATCTAAGATTCATACGGCTGTTAAGATTGCCCCTAATTATCGTGGCCCTACAATTCACGTCTTAGATGCATCGCGGGCTGTGGGAGTTGTGAACAATCTTCTGCATCAGCAGCACAAAAAGACATTTGTTAAGAAAATCGCCGCTGAATATGAGATGCTTCGTACAGACTACTCAAAAAAGCAAGACCTGCGTAGATTGGTATCCATAGATAAAGCGAGAGAGAACGGGCTTAAAATTGATTGGGAAAGTAGCCCCATTTATAAGCCCACTTTTATGGGTATAAAAGTATTCGAACAATACCCCTTACATGAAATAAGTGAGCGGATCGACTGGTCCCCTTTTTTTACCGCCTGGGAGATGAAGGGCAGATTTCCTGATATCTTTAACGATAAAGAGTTTGGAGGGGAGGCCAAAAAACTTTATAAAGACGCACAATCGTTGTTAAAAAAAATTATAAAGCACAAGTGGTTAACAGCAAAAGCTGTACTTGGGCTATTTGTCGCGAACAGTATTGGTGATGATATTGAGGTCTTTTGCGATAATTATGGCAAACATCCCTTGACCATTTTTCATACATTGCGCCAACAGATGCATAAATCAAATCAGCGTTATAATCTTGCCCTTGCTGATTTTATTGCCCCAAAAGATTGTGGCAGGATAGATTATTTAGGTGCCTTTGCCGTTACAACAGGCATCGGAATTGAAAAGATAATCGAAAAGTTCGAAAAGCAACATGATGATTATAGTGTTATCATAATTAAAGCCCTGGCCGATCGTCTGGCCGAAGCTTTTGCTGAATTGCTGCATGAACGGGTGCGTCGGGAATTCTGGAGTTATGCAAAGGATGAGAAATTAAGCAATGAAGATTTAATCAGAGAAAAATATCAGGGCATCAGGCCGGCACCAGGTTATCCAGCCTGCCCAGATCATACGGAAAAGCAAATCTTGTTTGATTTGTTAGGGGTCACGGAACATACCGACATTATTTTAACAGAAAATTATGCCATGCATCCTGCGGCTTCGATATGTGGCTGGTATTTTGCTCATCCCCAAGCTCATTATTTCGGGGTGGGTAAAATAGGTAAGGACCAGGTTGTGGATTATGCCCGTCGCAAAGGAATGGATACAGCCATTATGGAAAAGTGGCTGGCCGCTTACATGATCTGATTTGTCCATGGGAAAATTAAAACTTCACATTGATCCTTCGGGACAATATTACTATTTTAAAAAACACATTATTGAGCACATAAAACATCATGATCCGGAAGGCTTTATCTATATACTTCCGGTAAACCGTGCCGTCCGCTATTTTCAAAAACAATTAACCACTTATACTGAAACAGGTGCCCTATTACAGGCCCAGATTCATACCTATTCTTCTTTGACAAGGTATATATATCGTAAACTACCCGATCCCCAAAAAGTTATCACGAATTCGATTCGATTGGTTTTCATTGAACTTATATTGCGAAAAAATGCAACTAAGCTGGACTATTTTAAAAGTAAAAGATTAATCAGTAGAGGATTGGTAAGTAAAATCGAGCGCATGCTTGCCGAGTTCTGCGAGTTTGGTTACAAATCCGAAGACTTCATTATGGCACCGCTGCAAGCAGAAGATAAATATAATGATTTCCAGCGCATTTTGACTCTTTTGTATCAAAAATACAGTGATCAGCTGATTGACGAACCAACGCTAATGCTCAATGCAATACACAGGCTCGATGGTGACTGGTTTACAAAGATTTTCCCTGAGGTAAAAAATGTCTATATAAATGGATATGGCATATATACTCCACCCATGCTCAAATTCATTGCCAAAGTGAAACAGTGGTGTGACATTGATATAAAACTGGATCATAATGTACATAATCAAGCCTTATTCAAGCATACCAGCAATGCTTATGATGCATTAACTAAGATAGCGGATGAGGTATATGAGCAACGATCGCATGAAGATGTTTTTTATCATTTTTTATTTACCACAATTGACACCTTAGCAGCTGAAGAAAAAAGTAAAAATGAGATTTATATACAAAAGACTAAAGACCGGAAAGAAGAGGTCGCTTATATCGCTGCAACTATTAAACGGATCCATCAGCAAGATAAGATTCCTCTTCATAAAATCGGAATTACCTTTCCTGATATGGAATTATACGTGCCCCTAATCCGAATGATTTTTAAAGAGTATGAGATCCCCTATAATCTATCCACCGGTTTTCCACTGGCCCAGGCACCATTAATTCTATGTTTTCTCAAGGTCCTGAAGGTGATCATCAGCGAATTTGCAAGTAATGAACTATATTATTTGCTCGCATCACCTTTTCTAAAACTTGATGCACCTGTAGATATGGGAGCGTTTAAGTATATGACAGGGCAATTGCGTATTAAGCATTTACTGGGAAATTGGGATGAGAAACTGCGATCCTTCATTTTATATCATGAGCGCAAGGAGGACATTGATTCCGAAAATGAGAAGACTGTATTTCTTATAAAATGTAAGACGGTTTTAGAAAATTTGCCCCTACTATTAGAAAAACTAAAAACCCTACCAAAAATACAGACAGTCCAACAATTTCGAAGCCACTATTTGAAACTCTTAGCTGATCTCGGTCTCTCCAGGTGGTATGAAAATGATATCGGATATTTAGCCCGGGCAGAAAGAGAAAAGGAGTTTAGGGCCTTTAATAAGTTTATCAAATTATTCGATCAACTAATCTGGGTTTTACAGTATATTCACGGGGATAAATCCTTACCACTTTCCGAATATTATCATTATCTGATGTTGGTATTAGCTGATGCCACGTACAATCTTCGTGAATGGTCGCAGTACGGCATACAGATATTGCCACGTCTGGAAATTCAATCTGCAGATTTAACAATACTGTTTGTTGGGGGGCTCGTTGAGGGTAACTTTCCACGCCATTTTACCAGGGATATATTCTTCGACGACGCAGAACGGCAGATGATGGGCTTAAATGCTTCGGAAGATCTACTGGCGCAGGATCGTTTTCTGTTCTATCAATTACTATCCTCTCAAACGCAAAAAATAATTCTCAGCTACCCGGCATTTGAGAATGAAACCACTTTATTGCCTTCTACTTTTCTCGGAAATTTGCAGGATGTTTGCCAGGTGTACGCGGCAGACACTGAGATAAATAAAAAAGACTTGTTGTCAAAAAATAATTTATTGCAGCTGATTGCCGGAGAAATAAAAAGCGGGCTTGACGAGAAGGGTGCAGATCTTTTTGAAGGGGGTATGCTATTGCATCATAAAGAAGCAATTCAATTTTGGTTGCACGGCATTGATATCATGTATGATAAATACAGTCGCAGTAAAACAACAAGTTATGAAGGAAATCTTGAAAATAATATACAAATACGGGACTATTTGCGCATAAAGTCGAAGAAACCAATATCTGTTAGTGCCTTAGAATCATATGCCTTTTGTCCCATGCAATATTTTCTACAGCGCATATTGAAGCTTGAAGAGGAGGAAGAGGTTGAATTTGTTGCCTCCGCTTTAGAGAAAGGTTTGCTTGTCCATAGAATCCTTTTTCGGTTCTACAGCCATCTGAAAGAAATTGGAAAGCAGGCGCAGCCGTGGCTATATAAGTCTAAACTGGAGGAGATTGCCCGTGAAGAATTTGATAGGATGCCTTATCAGGGAATGTTCTGGATTTTAGAACAGGAGAATTATTTTGGAACAGCTGAGCGAATAGGGCTTTGGGAGAGATTTTTGCAATTTGAACAAGACGAGATTACGCGCACGGCTTTTGAGCCATGTTATTTTGAAGTTGCATTTGGACGTGCGGGAAATGGTGCAGAAAAGGACGTCATTTCTACAGGTCTACCTGTGACAATCAAAAAATTTGGACGTGAGATCGCGCTAACAGGTAAAATTGATAGAATCGATATTGATGCCGATGGTAATTTAATGGTCCTGGATTATAAAACCGGCAGCAGTATTGACACTATGTCGGTCAAGAATATCTTCAGCGGTGACAGTTTACAATTGCCTGTCTATTTAGAGATGATTCAGGGACACCTGAGAAAGAAAGGTTATAATACAATCCCGGTGGCGGGGACTCTATACCAGGTAAGAGATGGTGACAACTGCAGGAGGAAAATTGTATTTGCCGATAATGAGAAAAAGAACGATTTGTTACTCAAAGGACCGGGACGTTTACCCAATAAAGATTTTTCCGTTGATGGAGAAAAACTTAGTTTTGCCCAAATGATCGATCATTCACTAAAGTTTGTTTTCACTTATGCCGAATCCCTAAGTAAAGGCGTATTTACCCATACCCATTATCCTAAGAATGTACGCTGCGCCCAATATTGTAGTTTTAATAAAATATGCCGTAAAGACATCGCTAAACTTTTAGCCCAGAAGAATTAACTGTATTGAAGGTGCTTGTAATTAAAAGAGGTTAATGGAAAATTTTCAATATATTTTGACCTTCATCAATATTAATTTAAAAATATTTTGAATTTTATTAGATAAAAAGCTAAGTTAGTTTTAATCATCTAGTTGAGGGGAGATTATTATGAACAATTTATTAAGGACTGCGATTTTTTTATTCATTGTATCCAGCCTTTTTCTTATTCAGTGTTCAAGTCCTAAGAAATCCACGACGACGACACAGACGGTTTCTTTTGCTGATTTGTGGTTCTCGGAGATGGTCGATAATGATGGTGATGATTTCTATTCTTACGGTAAATTGAACTTTGACATCGATGTAAGTAGCGGCAGCAAGAATGTTTTTATAGTAGTTGGTGCGCGTTTCTACGATCCTCAAGACACTGCCACATATTATCAGTATTTTGAATCATCCGATTTTACGGTAACGGAAACAGGTGATGCCGATGCCAAATATGTCAGTATCGGAAATCCAAATGATGAATTCCCGCAGGGCAGTTATGATCTGTTAATCAATGTCCATGATAGTGCTGATCCTGATGGAAATCCCATTGCGCAAGTGTCTGCTTCTACACATACTGATCTTAAAAACGTTGGACTTGAAGAGGCAGCGACCGATGAGGGTCTTACTATTTATGCTGCATATTGGGAAACATGGACAGATGACGACGGTGATGGATATGCTTCTGAAGCAGAACTGGTCGTTGACGTTGATGTAAATGATGGCGCCACGGCAGAGGTATTTCTTTTACTTTATGCTAAGACAGCTGCGTCAGCAGACTATATACTATTGACGGATCCTGAAGATATCAGCACGTTTACAGTAACCGGCTATGGCGATGGAGATGCGGTTAGTTATTTAATGACGAATTTCCCCCATGATCTCTATGATTTTAAAATAGAAGCTTTCTATGCTGAGGGCTTCTATTATGATAATGCCATCTATCTCATAGAAGATGTGCATGATCCTTCTAATAATAGCGATCTAAATGACGTACCTTTAGAACCGGCAGGTGAAGATATCAGTCAAATAATTGAAATCTATGATGCCTGGTGGAGTGCTGAAGTGGATAATGACGGAGACGGGTACAAATCACAAGCCAATTTGAATGTGGATGTTGATGCAAGCAGTGGTGATGCCCAAATTTACTTAAAAATTTACTATAAGCCTAGCACGGTATCAACATATCTTTTGTTACATACTACAGAAACATTTACCATATCAGGATTGAGTTCCGGCGATACTTATGCGGTCAATATTGCGAATTTAAGCTATAATACCTATGATTTTAAAGTAGAAGTTTACTCTGCTGCA
>SMTZ1_10004747_pt1 | contig 19615 bp, 17 predicted proteins | sample DeeMarSWOR136_30_FD_25667 | JGI IMG/M metagenome (IMG submission 25667)
ATATTCTCATTGGTTATTCGGTTACGCTGCTTGTCTGAGATTACTTGGTTATTTCGCTCTTATGCTGCTATCAGTTTTGTTGACTTCATCTTTATAACCAATTCTAGGAATTCAAATACAAGTTGCACAATCGTAACCATTTGACACAACAAAAATTTAGTGTTCACCATGCACATCATAGACGCTCACATCCACGCTGATTTTGACAGTCAGTGGCTCAAACGCATTGGATTTCACTGCGGGGTTGATTTCAGCTCTGATGGATTGCAAAAAGAAATGAAATCTTGCAATGTGGTCCACTGCGTCTCTATGGGACTGCGCAGTTGCGGTCTGGGGATGGATATCAATGCACCCACCCCCTACGAGACAGAAGAAAACCTTAAGCTTCCAGAAATTACCTACATTGGCGGAATTAACCCCTTCCTCGCAGGTTCTGAATATCTGGAAAGAACGCGTAAGAGTATTACCAATGGAAGCATCAGCGGTCTTAAAATCTATCTCGGCTATTTCCCCTTTTCCCCTGATGCCCCTGTGTATAGAGCTTATTACCGATTAGCCGAGGAACTTCACATCCCTATCATCTTTCATACCGGAGACACAGAATCTTCCAATGGCAAACTCAAGGATGCTCGTCCCTTAGGTATTGATGAGATTGTGGTAGAATATCGACAGGTAAACTTCCTCATAGCTCATCTTGGTAATCCCTGGTTGATGGATGCTGCTGAGGTGGTAGGTAAAAATGAAAACGTATATGCTGACTTGTCCGGATTTGTGTCAGGAAGCGATGATTATACCTATGTGCGCTCTTATCAACTGCCGCGGATTAAGGAAGCAGTAGAGTGGATTGGCAACTCCTCCCGTTTACTTTATGGCTCCGATTGGCCCCTCACTCCTATGAAAGAATATATTGATTTCATTTGCACCATTTTCTCCTATAAAGACGATCAAGAAAAGGTTTTCTACAAAAATGCCCTTGAATTTTTTAAGATGAAAACCTAATCATCCTACAGTCTCCATTTCACAATCCGCAGTTGTCAGTTATTAATCTATAATGTATAACTCATAATTATTTGAGTATATCTCTGCCCCCTAAAACTTGTTTTTTGAACTCTATTGCTTTTGTTTCATTTTGTAAAAAGTAAGTCTAGACATGACACTTATTTTTTAGTCGGCTGAAAGAGTGGTGAGGCTCACAACGTCAATGTCTTATAGGTTTTACATTAGTATTGGTCAAAAGTGTAAACCTAAGCTTTTTTTCTTTATCTTCTGAGGATAAAATTAATTTAGATTTTTTAATGTCATTTATTATATTGTTTTCAAAGCAACACCAACCCTTTCTCATAAGGGTGAAAAAACTATTCTGCCTACCAAATAATTTTCACAGTGCTGCTCAAAATATTTTGCAAAATTAACTATTTCATATAGAATATGAACATCCTTTTTTGTTTTTGATATCTCAATGTATGACTAAATCTCTACGAAAAACCGTGATGAAAACAATTATATCAGCAGTAATTATATACCTTGTAATACTTATCATTATGACAGTATTTCAGCGTAAAATTATCTATTATCCCTACAAACTGGATAAAAATTTTAAATTTCCCAAGTATGTACCTGAACTTGAAGAGGTATTTATTACCTGTGAAGATGGCCACACAATAAACGGCCTGTTTGCTTCCGGTAGAGTAAACAAACCTGTTATTCTGATATTTCACGGAAACGCCGGCAATATAACACACAGGGATTTTCTTCTCCAGGGATTTACCAGGCTAGGATGCGCCGTTCTGCTTATTGATTATCATGGTTATGGTAAGAGCGAGGGAACACCTTCTGAAAAGAATCTATACCTTGACGGGGACGCCTCATTAAAATGGCTCCAAAAAGAAAAAAATATCATACCAGAACAAATCGTACTATTTGGAAAATCCCTGGGAAGTGGAGTCGGGATTGAACTTGCCACAAAGCATTCATTCAAAGGTTTAATGCTAGAAACTCCCTTATCTTCTACAGCCTCTGTCGCACGTTCCCACTTTCCCTATAACTGCTTTCCAGTCAGATTCTTAATTATCGATAAATTTGATAACATATCAAAGATTAAAAATATCCATTGTCCCCTTCTCTTTATACACGGCACACGTGATAACATCATTGATAAAAAAGAAAGTGAAAAGCTCTATGAAAAAGCCAATATGCCTAAAGAACTATATCTCGTTGAGGGGGCAGGCCACAATGATATACAGTATGTTGAACCTCAAAAATACTGGGATAGAATTTCAGACTGGATTGGAGGTATTGAGTGAATAAATAATACTACATTATTATTTGCCAAGAGGAAAGTGCTTATCCCTTTTCTAGCTACATCAATTCGTTCTATGAGCTCTTTTTACGAGGTTTATAAATCGCATCAGTATCAGCTCCGAGCATCCCTGCCTCATAAGTACGCCTATCTACAGGAGACAGACTATGAATCATACGAGGTGTGAGCAAGGAAATTTTCCTAATTTTGTCCAGCTGCTGTGCTATAGTCTCTAAATTATCATCACTCATCATCCAATTAATTTTATCAAAGGCCTTCAAATTAAGGGGGACACTGTAACTGCGCAACGTTTTCTCACCATGAAGATTGTAGTAAAACTCAAAGTAAGACATAATCAATTCTCTTAAGCTTCGGTAAATTGGCTCGCGGAAACGTAATCCCACAAAATTTGATTTGGCAATTGCACCAAAGAGCCCATTTCGCTTATATATTGCTATAATATGGTCATCATCATTCGCAGCAATCAACTCTACTATTAAAGGAGGATGACCAAGCCGTCGCAAAGCAGTCGCAGCAAACAAAGCACTATCAAGACAACAGGCTTTTTTATCCCGCAATAGATTGAGCGGTGAGCGGTAAATATCATCATCACAATAGGATATCTGATCCAAAAAGGCTTGAATTTTAGTTGAGCTACTTAAGCTAGAGAATACTCTACGTTCTTTCTTCCCTAATGACATTTCAAATTGCTTTACGGTATCCACTTCTTCTCCTCAATTTATTCAATGAATTATATTACCAAGATTAATCTACTAGTGAAAAATAACGCTTAGATTTAACACCCATTCGTTCAAACTAATTATACCCAAATATACCTTAATTAATCTAAATAAATTAAATTTATACAATTATTCATTGACCTGCTTATCATATTTCTTCAATGATCCCCGAACCCTGATAACTATCAGAGTTTTCTATTCGCACTTGTAAGTAATAAAGATTTACCCCTCTCCACTACCTACTTTGCAGTAAAGTAACCACTACGCTATACCTAAAGCTGAAAGAGCAACTGTCTTGACCACCAAAGTAAGGACACGAACGAATAGGTCTTTACCTTTCTTGTTGAGCTTTAGCCTTTTCCTGGCAACCTCACCTTGCAGTGTAGCAGCTAAATGAAGAAGGTTTCTTTCATGTTCAGCCGGTTTATCAGAGGTTAAAGATAGTACCTTTTCGCGCGCAAGGTCCGCAGAAAGCTGTTTTAAAAACCTCTCGTCCTCTTCCTCCCAGAGATCTTTTACTTCCTCCTTGAGTAACCCGAGTATCTCTTCTTGTAACTTTTTCCCGTCAGTCATTTTTACTCCCCTCTCGCCTCATCTACGAGTTTCTGCAATTTATCGGCCGTCTGCATACGGATCTGCTTCGTTCTTTCACTTAGATTGGGATCGTTTGCGATATAATCTTTGTATTCTGGAAGAATTACTTTCGAATAGCCGTCCACTGCCATTACGAACTCCTTGTTGACACTACATCCAGCTATTAAAATCGACGCCAATACTACAAGGATAACATTACGTCTTCTCATTTTTTACTCCCTTCACTAAACCCTGACACCCAGCCCGTGAGAACTTTTAAAGTTCTCTATTCTTACTCTTCATAGGGAATTTTTGATCCTCTCCATACAACAACGAGTTAGGTGCATATTTTATCTGCAATTCTATCTGCCTCGTGCTCCATTGGGGTATCAGGATAGCCAATTTTAATGCACTCCATTAAATACTTTTGAAGGAAAGGTAAGAAACCTCCAAGCCTCTCATATTGTGATGTATGAACTAATTCATGAACTATCAAACGGCGGTTTCCCCAGAAATCAGAACGAATAAAAATCCCGTATCTGAGAGTGAGTCCAGTGGTGTGCGAGGAAATCAGTTGGATAGCTTGAGCGGCGTCCTTTAATGCCGGATGGTCTGGCATTGGAATCTGATAGACCTCTAACAATCTTACATTCTCAGGGTGGATTACTCCAACACGCTTTGCATCTTCGATTTGAGGATCAATAAGAGCAATGCCTTTATTTATAATAAACTGTTCTTGTACTTCAGCCCATTCACAGGCCAAAGGTAGTATATCCTGAAATTCTTCTGGAGTAATTGTATTCAAACTGTTATCTCACCTAACTTATAATTGAGACAGTCCAATAGCCGTATTACTTTGCAGCTAGATGGATAATTAATCAAATAAAAGAAGAGTCTAGTATATTGAAGGTCACAAGGTCAATGTTACTTCTACCCTTTCTTTTCTGACTATTTATTCTTTTACTTTGTTCCTTATAGGAAAAATATAGGATATTCACTTCAAGAGCTTCCAAAAGAAACCACTGTAACCATAGCCACTTATCTTTAAAAAACTTTAAAAAGAAATTATTTTTTATGGCATCTATGTGTTAAATGCCAAACATAAAACGGAATATAATGTCGATTAGCTCTTGCCATTTTTCATAAGGGTTGCTGGTGCCAATAGACAAAATTTTCTCAAACTCCTTCAATTTGTTTCTTAGCCTATTTAATACTCACAATAAGATTCGCCAATATCGACATGTATGGTTTTCTAATTGCAACATACTCTACTGCCTTGCCAAAACTGTAGCCCAACACGCAACAAAGATAGGCAATAACTACCGATGGCGACCTCCCCACACCCGCACTGCAAAATACCATAATCTTATGACTGCTGATATTGTCTCTTATCCACTTTACTGCTTCCTTAAGCTGCTCTGTTGGTATAAGCTGCATATCTACTATTGGAACTTTATGGTAGAGGAGTGTTGGCTCATCAATATCTTTCTCCTGTGCAACACATAACAAGGCGCTAATGCCTGGAAATGGTTCTAACGCCTCCTGGTAATTTCCAATCGCAAGATTATCCAAGATAAAATCCACTCCGTTTTCCTCAGATGACATACTTTATAAAATATAAAACCCCACTTCCTCAGAATCTACATTTGAAAAAAGTGGAACTATTGATATTCTCGGTTTCATTAAAAGCCTCCGGAATTAGTGTTCTATGTATACTTCACTTAAAGAAAAAAAATTGCTTATGTCGTCAACTTGAAAAACCCTTCTGTGTAAATCTGTGGCAGGTGATGAGTTGATTGATCATCTGTTTATATTAATATACCGTCTTTCCAACCGATTTTAATCAGTTCGATTTTTTCTGGATCTGCGGTGCCAAGGTGGTGGCGGGTATCCGCCAGGAATATGTGCTTGGGTGGAGGATTGAGAGGACGCTCCTCGCCGAAAAACTCCTTACGCTTCGCAAGAAGGATACGAACTCCGGTAGAATCAATAGCAACCGGGTCACACCCTACCAGCAGCCCCTTATAAGCCCAGGTGTATTGAGGACTAAAGTGGTGGGGGCCAATACCATGAAAGAGGGGTGTAAAAAGCACCAATATATTAAGACGTGTCTTTCCTCGAATCAGCGGCATTTCCCAAATCGTAGCCAGATCCGCGCATGTGTCAGGGTGATAGGTGTGAGGCTTTTCGACGAAAATAATATAGTTCTTAATCATACTCCCCACACCTGACCAGTGGTGGGTCCTCATGGGCCTGACATTTATAAGTGCTGTAGAATTGAGAAAGAGGGGATCCTTACGTACTCCACGATCGTTGGTTCCAATATTCTTTTCAGGAACACCGACATCTATAACCCTTTGTTTGATAGCACGCTCAAGTTCTGGCGGCGTGGGAAGAGAACCCCACTCATTGGATTTGATACCTACGATATCGGCAGGTTTGATAATCTCCTTCCACGCTACCCTTGTCTTCTTTTTCGATTGAGCAAAAAGCTCCACTGGAGAGCTTAAATACAGTGCACCGGCAAGAGCAGCCGATGTGGTGTCCTTTAAAAATTCCCTTCTCGTACGGACTTTAGGCTTCATTCTCTCCTCCTCTGTTTATTCAGCGTATTGTTAAAATCTAACGGGGTTGAATCACAAAACACAGAATTTAAAAGAGCACCCATTTGAGGATTGCTGAGCTTTAGGATTGAGGTTGAAGGACCGCTCTTTAAGCATAGCGTTCCTCTAGCATATTTTGTGCACTCTTTAGTTTCATTTTATAGAAAGTGGGTTTTTCTCAAAGCACACATTTTTTTGAACTGCCTCTATTAGATGGAGCGCTTTATCCTTTATGGGAGCATTGAACACAATGATGAGAAGGTTCCCAGTTAATTGACAGGACGTCCAGGTACCATCCTCAATCTGTACTACACGCCTTTTAGAGAGCTCTGGCAGATAATATTTTACAAAATCATTGTAGGCACGCTTCGCATCTTTATCGCTCTTGTATTTCACTAGGAGCAGAAGGTAGCGTTTCTTCACCTCTCCATATTTTGCCAGAAGGGCATCCGTACTCTCGTTAATATGGAGAATATTTCGATCTGCAACAAAGTAGTGAGCGTTAAGCCAAACATAGTGGCGAAAATAGCGGATACTTTCTCTTACCAGTGACTGTTGTGGAAGAAAGGTAAGGATTTCCGGCAGTGGCCCCTCCTTTGCAATAGCCATTTCGATTTCTCTGGCAAGGTCGACAACTGCTCTCTTCGATTCAACTGTTTCAGGATTGGTGAAGATGGAGATATAGTAACGATTCTTCCAGAAAAGCAACAGGCCTTCTGCATACTGGGAACCCTGACCAAAAGTGTTATCTACTGTTTCCCTCGAATGGGAAAAAACGCCGAAGGCATTCTGGGAGGTTCCCATATCAAAGAGATCCACCACCATATCAGGTTGGCCAGGTTTCACATAGGTCCGGTTGATGACTTTCCTAAAATCGTAGGACAGATAGAGTTCCGCACCACCATCAATATAACCATACAAAGTATCTCGATCGTAGATTTGATCTTTTGCAGCAACCTTCCAGCCCTCTATTGTATCGGGCAATAATAAAGCAAGATCTGATTCAACCTTCCCCATACTGAAAGCCCCAAACAGAACTACCACGAGAAAAAAAACACCCACTATATAGCTGATTAGTTTCATAGAGCATCTAAGAGGGAAACATCCTTACTAACTATCATTGGAAATGAAAGATATTTATCTGGAGTACCACCAGATAATGCAGCTAAAATATGTTGAAACTAACTACTTATAAAAAATTACCAATTCCTATAGGGATTGTAAAGGATAAGTTTTGTAGTAAAGGAAAACGGAATGTCTTTTGAAAACTCTTTGTGGAATTCTGTGGCTAGAAATTATTTTTTATAAGCTGTGAACAAGATCAACCAAAAATTTCACTTTCTCAAAGGGGGTATTCATTACCACCCACCCTCCCAGGCTAAAAATATGGGCAGGGGCTGCCTTTCCCGCCTCAGTAATCTCTCTTACCCTCTTTTCGATGACCTCATCGGGTGCGAAGAGACAGTAGGGCTCTAGATTTCCTTGAACAACCTGTTTCCCCCCAAGCCTCCTTATAGCATCCCCTATTTCTATTGTCCAGTCCAAGCCAATCACATCTATACCCAAATCAGCGATTGGAGAAGAGAGGAAAGTGGTACCATCAGAGCCAAAAAGTATGGGGACCTCTTTAGATTTTATAACACTTACAATTTTCTTTAGATAAGGAAAGGCAAACTCCTGGTAGTCCTTAAAAGATACGGCAGCTGGTGCCTTTAGATCGAGGATCATCATTACGTCTGCACCCGCATCCACCTGGGAAGGTATAAATCGCATATACATCTCGGTAAGTTTAGAGAGGAGCCCGTGGAGCGTTTTAGGATCCGAGTACATCATAGTCTTCATGTGGTGAAAAGGAGTGGGACCGGTTGGAAGTCCGCCCTCAACCACAAATGAAGCTGTACTCAAGGGAGCTCCTACCCATCCGATGAGAGGAACTTTACCCACAAGTTCCTTCTTTGCTATCTTCAGGGCTTCAAGCCACACACTCATACCTTCTTGAGGATCGGGGATGGTGAGTTTTTCAACATCAGCCATTGTTCTCACTGGATTTTCTATCTTAGGACCTTCAACGGTGTGTTTCACCTGCACACCCATAGCCTCAACGGGAATGAGGAGATCGGACATGTGGATGGCTGCATCAAACCCCAAATCAGTAATTGGCATCACGGTGCACTGGGCACTGAGTTCAGCATTCCTACAGATCCCCTCAAACCCATATTTCTTTTGTAATTTTTTGAAACCCGGGCATATTGCCATCTGAATCTCGATAACGATAGGTATAGTCTTTGGCCTTTCCCCTTTTGCGGCAGTAAGATATATCATCTCTCCATTCTTCACAGGTTGCCCTCCTTTTGTTATTCGCGGTATTGTAAAAATCCACAATAGGAAACACAGTGTTTTTCTCTGGGCACTATGATTTTCTATCTCCTTTTTTTTATTTCCTAGTCAATGGTAAATGCCTCCTGTAAAGTCATCCTGTGAATACCCTCCATTTTTTGGCAGAGTTCAGGTCTCTCTTTCTGAATACGTTCCTTATGTCGAAAGATGACATCCCACAACATTTTGGGGATTTTATACTGGTTGATAGTTCCCTCAAGAGTCTCCCCTTCCACCAGACTGAAAATATAGTCAATCTCCTCATCCTCATAATAAGGATTGATGGCATACCCCTGAGAAATGCGATGGATTTCAGGATTAAGAAATTCAAAGGATTGTTGCCACCAATCGATATAGTCTTTAATGCCATCGTTACCCTCTAACTCCTTGAGCACTGCGTGTCCTGCATGGTAACCGCACATCAAGGCACCTTGATTCTCTACTTCGGCAAAGGCGGCTGCATCACCTATAGCGAGGACATTACCTATAACCGGTCTCTCAATAGGCATAAAGGCCTTTACCGAGACAGCCATTTTATACACAACCCTTGACTTTTTAAACCATGAAGAGCAGTGTCCTTTCGTCATGAATTTTTTCAAATCATCTTCAGGATTTCCCGGTGCAGGCCTGATGGCACCCAACTTCTGTAATCTTTCTCCGTAGACTGTCTGCAGAAAATGAGGTGGCGCAAAGGGGGAAATTGACTTACCGTAAAACTGTAACCAGCTATTAGGGTAAGGGTTCGCAACTCCCTCCATGATGTATTGAACCACTTTAAACCTTCCCATTAAGGTCCTTCCCTTATTTAACCCAATGCTTTCCGTGATACGGGAGTTAATTCCATCGGCGGCAATAACTTTCCTAGCTTCAAGCCAGCTCCCCTGACCTTTGCTCCTTATGAGCACCTTTGCCCCTTTCCTGGTATTTTCTGCCTTAACACCAAGAGCTCCTGAAAAGAGGTCAACCCCCAATTTTCTAACTTCGCCCAGTAAATCACTCAAAAGGATTTCTTTGTCAAAGACAGTGGCAATAGGACGCTCACTACTAAAATCGATGCGATGTCCACTAGGTGACAGCACCCTCCAGTGGTAAAGAGGATAAAGCCCACCTGAATATTTGAGTTCAAATCCGTTTTTGGGAAAGATAATTCTCCCTACCTCAACCTTGATATCCTCTCCCAAAAAGCCTCCTTCCAGCCCATAAAACATCATGCAATCTGCTCTGGTCCACTTGGTGATATCTTTCCTCCTTTCAATCAGGGCAACTTTTAGATTCTGTTCAGCTGTAGTCTTGGCAGCCATAAGCCCAGCAGGTCCTGCACCTACTATAATCAAATCATATCCCTCTTTCATCATTGCTTCCTTTCTCTGTATGAATAAACTACACGTATACCATAGTGCCTATATGCGTTTTATACTACCACGACATACTATCAATTATGTAATTGTCCAGTCAATAAGCTGTTTTTGTCAAGAATAATTTGGCAGATAATAAGGAGTGATGTGATGATAGTTTTTCTCTGATTAATTAAAAAACTCTACTTGCTCAGAATCTATATCCGAAAAAAGTGGGGCTACTTCTCACATAAATGCTCCCATAGTATCCATGTTATAGCTGTGATTCTATTTATTGGAAGAGTATTGATTAAAACAATTTGAAATAGATTTAAGAGGGTTAATCGACTGGAACTCGTCAATTGATAAGTACTGAGATAATTACCATAATGGCAAGAACTGTAATGTTAAAACTCTTGCTTTTTTCGTTAAATTTAGTCTGAATTTGTATGCTTACTTGAATTTGATGTAGTATCCTCTCTATGGGAATCACTACTTTCTTTTTTTTGGTTTTCTCCCAAGTAAGGTTCAAAGACTACCGTAATACAACTGTTAAGAAAAACAATAGTTACAAAGAGGATTAAGAGTTTCTTCATAGTATCACTCATCCTCTCAAAAACCCCACCCTCTCAAAAAACACATCTAAGCAATGGTGTTATCTCTAATATAGATTCCACAAAAAGTCTCCAAGGTTATCACTCTATTTAAATGTTACTTAAAGCAAAATTCACTTATGTTGTCAAGCAAGAAAACTACAGCAATGGAGTCGGTTTAATTAAATTCTATATCTCTCCATCGTCGCAATAGGTTCAGAAGCTTCATATCTTCCTTTATTATTTAATTTAATGCGGGAAGCGACAATATTCGGGTCGTGCGTGTAAAAGAAGAGCCATCCTTCTGCCACAGCTCGCTCCATGATTATCTTTTTCTCATTTACCGTTTGTTCCGGATAACGGTCATACCCCATGACGATAGGAAGGTTAATCCAAGGAGTGCCCGGAACCATATCACTGCAGAAGAAGATGGTTTCTCTTTTACCCCGGATGAGTGCGTGCATCATTCCCGGTGTATGGCCATTGGTATAAAAGAAAGAGAGCCAGCCCTTTAAATCTTCCATATCCGGTTTGCAAGAATCCAGTAACACCAACCTCCCTGATTCCTTCAACTTTTCAGCCAGGCCGGGAATATAAGAAGCGTAATCTCGAGGGTGAGGTGACAAGGATCTATCATATTGGGTCTTTCCCACAAGATATGTAGCATAAGGGAAATGGGGAGCCCAGTCCGCTTTATCAATTTCAGGCCATTCTGGCACCAATCCACCTGCATGATCAAAGTGAAGGTGAGACAAGATGACATAATTGATATCTTCTTCACCTATGCCCTTTTTTGCTAGATTTTTCAGCAAGAGAGGGCTATCACCTTCTACCCCGTATCGGGAAGATAATTTCGGTTCCATATAAAAACCGATTCCTGATTCAAAGAGCAGTATGAGATTTTCACTTCTGACGACCAGACCACGACAGGCAAGAGATATACGATTTTGTCTATCACACTTCACCCATCGATTCCAAAGGGATTTTGGTGCATTTCCGAACATAGCACCTCCATCTAACCACTGCCGATTGCCTTCAATAGAAAAGCACTCCATGGTGTAAATCCTCAACAATAAACGTGAAATGAAAGTATTCCCTAGCTTTGCCCTGGAAGAAAACGGCGGTCAGTAAATATCTATATTTAATCTCTCACATCACTCTACACTTCCTTTCAGAATTAAACTTACTATAAGTTACACAGACTATAGTCGTCAAGATTTTTAAACTTTTTATAGTAAATCCCAATAGAAAGTTTGGAAGGAGCTTTAAACCCCGCCCCAATTTACTACTTTTTTTACCCTGTTAAGTAAACGACTATCCTCATTGCAGGTAGCTTTGTTTTACCCGGACGGGTGAAACAACCTGGCTGAGCTCGGTCAAGCAGGAGACACGAAAGTGCCGATAGTTTCCTTTTGCATCTCCATGCAAAGCACGGGTTAAAAAAGCAAACAATAAATGGCTAATTTTCAGCATATAGTATCCATATATCTCTTATATAATTCCCGAACCTGATCACTTCGAGATAGTTATTTAACGTGGTAAACCCTTTCATAAACGGCAGGGATTTTTTTATGGAGTAAATGTATTTAATGACTACTGAATTAACGCAATAGTCATTTTAGCAAATAATCTTTTAGGATTATATACACTATTACTCATGAGAAACGAAAAAATTTAAGAAAATACTATGTCATTCCGATACTAATTATAAATGTATGTTTAGATCTATATCTTCATAAACGTTTAATCAATGCAATATTTGCACTATTTGTCCTCTATCGTTCATTCTGCCATAGAGTGACTAAACATTTTAAGCCGAGTGAAGAATAGAAAGCCGATATGAAACAACCGTGCAAAACTTTTAATAGTGGCACACACTACATCTGGTTCATGAAATTATGTTCCTAGCACTGCAGTTCACCCAAAGGGAGGAAAGATGAGTACGATAGCTCAAGACGTGCACCCTATGGAAGAGTTCGAGTCGGATTTGATGATCAACCCTGAAGAGTATGAGATCTATATCGGACATGATCAAGTAGACAACCTTAAGCGTCTTGCTGAACCAATTGCAGGAAAAGGATGGGTAAATGTCAACTCAACATTGATAGGTGGAGGAGTCGCAGAGATGCTGCGAAGCGCGATCCCCTTGGCCAGAGGACTGGGTATAAATGCGTGCTGGTACATTATACGTGGTAACAAGGATTTTTATCAGGTAACCAAGAAATTTCACAACATGCTCCAGGGACTGAATTCTCCCATCACTTTAGAAGAAATTTTTGAGGCATACCTCGACACCATTGATGAAAATGCCAGAAATACTATCATCGCATCCGATCTGGTTGTGATTCACGATCCACAACCAATTGCCATGGTGATGAACGGTGTTATTTTTGGTAACGTCCTATGGCGATGTCATATAGACACATCTGCACCACACCAGACCATTTGGCGTTTCCTTCTTCCCTACATCAATCACTACGCGGGTGCAATATTTACCATACCAGAGTTTATCGGTTCTGGTCTCAAAATCCCGCTTTACCAGATTATGCCTTGCATCGATCCTAGGACAGAAAAAAATCATCAATACACGTATCATGAAGTCTTAGATATTTTGTCTCCACTTTTCAAAGAACACCATGTTGATCCTGAACGGCCTATCTTTGCAGCAATTTCCCGCTACGATATCCACAAAAACCAAGGTACAATCCTGAAGGCATTCAAGCGGCTTCGTCAGGAGAAAAAGTACGATCCAGCACCCTATCTAATCTTTTTGGGCAACACAGCGGATGACGATCCAGAGGGCTTGTCCATACTTAAGAAACTTAAACAGCAAGCAGGAAACGATCCTGATGTCAAGTTTTGGGCTGATGTGAAAAACAACGATCAGGTAGTAGGTGCCTTAATGCGCATTGCATGCGGATTCGTCCACGTCTCAACACGGGAGGGATTCGGGCTTGTCGTCTCAGAAGCACTCTGGCAAGGGACACCAGTCATAGGCTCCATGGTCGGAGGAATCATAAAGCAGGTCATTGATAATCAGACAGGATATATCGTTGACCCCATGGACGTAGATACTATCGCTGCAAAAATGGCACAGCTACTTGATGATCCTGATAAAACGGCAAAACTAGGGGCTCAGGGGCGAGAGCATGTTCGCAGGTTTTTCCTGCTTCCTGAACTTATCAGGCGCTATCTCATTCTCCTCCGCTTCTACACAGGAGTGGATCGAGGGTTACCCGAATTCAGGCTGAATGACCTCACTTACAGTGAAGCGACCAATGTTGTAAGAGCGAGATACCTTTCTCTCCCTCCACTGAGGAGACATGGGCCTTATTATTCCATAATCTCCTAGATAGCAAGTTTAAACGATAACCTCACCTAGGACTATATAAAATCATATTCATCCTCTCAATTCATAATTCTCTCACTACACTGGAATAGTCAGAAGACAATCAATCTCCCATCTACTTTAAATATCTATTTTTTCATTAAAAAATCATATACATAACTAATTTATCTTAATAATATATATATTTAGCACAATATAGCACACTATTAATATGCTGTTATTTATATATTTTTATAATCTATATGTGTTTTATGTTCCTAAAAGAACGATTACAGGTTTTGCAATCTCTTAACATTTCTCCCAAACAAACTTATTGTCATATTTTATTTATATTTATCAATTATTTATAAAAAATTATAGAATAGAAATTAAAACTGGTATTTAAATTGCTCAGAGTAATAACAAACATAGAAATAGTCCGAAGCAACTGTGTGAGAAAAGTAAATAGCAGAATACACAGGCAAGACTTATACCTCAACATAACATCTTCTCTCATTTATGGGAGTTATATGACAGGAAAGAAAGTCTTACTGATTGATGACAATGAAACTACCATCAATACCTATTCCCGTTTGCTGCGTGATGAAGGATTCTGGGTAGCAACTGCAAAAAGTGCAATGAGAGCGCTTGAGGAATTCTGCCACTACTCTTTTGATCTCGTCATAACTGACTTGACCATGAATGATGGGAAAGGTTTCACCGTTTTGGGTGTAATCAAGTCACTTTCACCTCATATCCCAGTAATAGCCTTTACAAATGAGAGATTTGAAACTAATAGAAAGCTTGTTTCCCTGTTAGGAACTTATTCTTTAATAGAAAAACCCTCAAGAAATGAAATTATTACCTGTTCAACTTGTTTGCTCAATACAAAAATTCATACACAAATACAGTGTAATACACGGAGAGGTTGTCAAAATCTTATAAATTGCTCATACAGACATGTTATTTAAAGACGATTAGATTGAGCAATTCCCCTTTTTGTTCAAGAAATTCCTGCTAAATACCTTATTGCTAAATATTAAAATTATCCACTACAATGGTAGTCAGTTTACTTTCTAGAATTTTACATAGATCATCTCTCTAACCCCAGGACATCTTCTACTCATAATGTAACACGTTCAAGAGATTTTTATATCAAGTCATCTCCCGAATTTCTTTCACATTCTCCCTTAACATACATTTCCCTTGACAATCGAATCAACTATAAGTTACATAGCTTATGGCAGTCAAGATTTTAACTATAGTAGTATTATATTTTTTTTCTTTCTCAATCTCCTCAGCTTAAACACCACAGAAAGTGAGGTTGCAAATGCCTACTAACAAAAAAGAAATCTGGAAGTACTGCTACTGGCTTGGTAATTCAGAATTATCACAGTTAAAAAAACAGATGGGGGAGAAAGGTACTGCCATGGTCCAGGCTGAGAAGAATCCTTGTGAGGCACTGAAAAGCGAGATAGGATATTCAGAGCCTCATACCTGGGGCATCATTTGCAAACATGATGCAGAACCCTGGTATCGCGCTTCAAAGCATGCAGGGAAAAGCCTTGTTGTCTCTTCATTCCCACTTAGTGAAGCATACAGCCACTTTCTTGAAACAACTATCGAACACACACTATTTGATCCCGGAGAGCTTCCGTCAAGAGAGGATTTGATGAAATTGGCAAAAGATGAAACCTACCTCTCTCGTGAGCTTGAAGGCTGGGGAGCGTTTCCAAAAGAGATGGGGGAAGCCATTGTAGAGGGTCTTGGTAAAATGTCAGAAAGGCCACTCGACAAATTTGAAGATCTTTTATCTATATGGAATGCAGTCCATTCCAATTTTGTTAATCCTACGTACAGGGCTGGTAAAGATTTTATGAGTGCCCCCTATTCTGTTGCTGACAGCATCCATATCGGCACCTGTTGTGTAGAACTCTTTAATCTGCTTGATTCAAAAGACGATGCCATGCTGGTGAGACCCTGCATCGGCAGTGTCATCGTAAAGGTTCTGGAAAAGGATCGCTACTATCTTGTTCGTTTAGTAAACCCCGTTAGAAAATTTGGACAGCATTGAACCCCGCCCAAACTTATTGCTTTTTTTACCCCGTTCAATAAATAGCTGGTTTAAAGCACTTATTGTTCATACATAACTCTTATGTAATTACCGGACCAGATTACTTCGAGACAGGTATTTAACGGGGTGAATTCCTCTATAAATGACGGGGCTTCTTTTATAATGGGTTAAAGTAACTACATGTCTTATTAATGTGCCCTCCACTTACAGGAAAGGTCATGTCTCGAAACAATAACGAGATCAATGCAACTGAAATTTACGATATTCTGATAGGCTACTGGAAAACGGGTATTCTCAAAGCTGCCATTGAACTGAACGTGTTCACTGAAATTGTTTCAGGACACAATACCTCTGATAAGCTCGCTTCATCCCTCAGCGTGAAAGAAAAAGGTATCAGAATCCTGCTTGACGCCCTTTGTGGCTTGAAACTACTTGGTAAAGAAAAAGAAACATATACCCTAAGTCCTCTTGCGGAAAACTTTCTCGTGAACACAAAGGCCTCTTATATAGGAGATGCGGCAAAATCTTTTGTCCCAAGGGAAGATTGGAATATCTTTGGGATGATTGGAGAAGCACTAAAAAGGGGTGGTCCTCTAAAAGAAGGTCCTCGAGAAACCAAATTCTGGGAGGATGTTGTAATTGGACTTATCCCCCTAGGAGTTCCAGTTGCTAAGACTATCTGCGATTTACTTCACATCAACAATAGCGCAAGGAAGGGGTGGAAAATTTTAGATTTAGCCTGTGGGTCTGGAATCTATGGCTATACCATCTTGCAGCAAGATCGTCTAGCTACTGTAACAGACCTTGACCTGGAAAATGTCCTTGGAATTGCAAAAAAGATTGCCGAGGACATGGGTGTAGTTGATCGAGTTACTTATCAAGCTGGAGATATAGTAACCTCAGACTATGGAGATAACACATTTAACATTGCTATTATCAGCCACATCTTACAAGGATTTGACCCTGATACAATAAAAGTCATTTTAGACAAAATATACAAGGCTCTTACTTCTGGAGGAATTCTTGTCATCCATGAATTTGTGCCTGATGAAGCAAGAGTTTCAAAGAGCTTTCCCCTGCTTTTCGCCGTCTACATGTTCTTAGTGACACCTGGAGGCGGAACCTACACCTTTTCTGAATTTTCTCATTGGCTCAAAGAGGTCGGTTTTAACAACTTAATGTTTCATGATCTTTCCGGTCCAACCTCCCTCATTATTGGATACAAATAAGGGGGAGAGAATATCTTTTAACTTGCCCTGCAGAGAGGAACAAATAAAATGAAATTAGAAAACCCGGCGCTGATTATTGTAGATATGCAAAATGATTTTATTCACGACAATGGATTTGTCAGGAAATACTCACAGGGAACTGGAATTCCAAAAAGTTCACTGGACCTACTGAAAACCCCTATTCCTAATATCAAGAAAATTGCTGGATGCTTTCGCAAAAAGGGTAAGGAAGTTATTTATATCTATACAGCCTGGGAACCAGATTATTCCGACGTTGCCATACCACTCAAAAAAATGGCTGGTAAAGCCAAAGAGATGGGTGCTTTGGTAAAAGGAAGCTGGGGAGCACAAATCATCGAGGAACTGACCCCCCATGAAGCCGACCACATGGTGATGAAGAAGGCTTATGGGGCCTTCTTTCAGACTCCTCTGGACAGAATTCTTCGTAACCTTGACATCAAAACTCTGGTTATGAGTGGTGTGGCTACCAACTACTGTGTAGAAACGACCACCCGTGAGGCTGTTGCCTATGGCTATGATATCATTCTGGTAAGCGATGCAACGGCAACTTTCGACCCCGAAGGCCACCAGGCGACCCTGAAGGTAATTGCCACTGGATTTGGCGAGGTGATGAATACGGACGAGGTACTACAACTGTTGTAATTTTAAAAAGTTCTCCTCACTCTAGGCCCACCACTTTCAACAAAGAACTAAAAAATTGACTATCTACTAACTAAATTGCAAACTTTTAAAAACTGACCATTATTTTTCCATGCCAGATAGTTATCCAAAATTTAAGGCTGCGGTGGTACAACTCGCCCCCTCTTTTTTGAACAGGGAAAAGACTGTCGAAATCGCCTGCAAGACCTTACAAAGAATCTTTTCAAACTTTGTTAGAAAATACATTTAATTTTCATGAAAATACTTAGTGCAGTATTGAGTCAAACTGCGCGAGACTATCAATTACAATAACACAATTAATCTTCTACCTGAATCCCTCTTTAAATCCCTCCATTAATAAAGAACATGACTTACAAAATATTTTTATTTTTTTAAAGTTCTTCCACTATTTTCCCGATATTTAATAAAGCACACAAAAATACCAAGAAGCGAGAGGAAGTTACATGAAGTTTTACAATAAGGGAAAACCATTAAACTATCTTAAAGGCATATTTGAAACCGCTGTTGAGGGCATCTTAATTGTCGATGCTGATGGATACCTCTTAAGAAGCAATCCTGCCTTTGATAAACTCCTGGGATATGAGAAAGGAGAACTTAAAGGGAGACTTTTTACTGGAATTATTCATAAAAGCGAAAAAGTTCAAAAGATGACCTCACAGATTAAGGTTCACCACTTCCAGCGCTCAAGTAAGTTTCCTATGGATATGGAATTGATAAATAAGGAAGGGAATGCTGTTCCAGTAAGACTCCGTTCAACACTTATAAAGGATGAAAAAGGAAAGGTAGTAGAAGCTATTGGGATAGTAGAAAATTTAAGAGAAGAAAAAGGGGGAAGGGTGCTTGAACAAAAGGTATGGGAGACCCAGGAAACCCTGCACAATGTGCTTGCCAACTCAGGGGATGCCATTTTTGTGGCTGATGCTAATGGACGCATTACTATTGTTAATGAGGCGCTATTGCAGATGCTAGGTTACCAAGAAGATGAAATCGTAGGGAAACATTTAATAGAACTCTCTCCTTATGAGGGAAACTTTACTACAACGACTGGAGAAGATGTTTCTATTACAGAGGAATATCTCAATTACCAGATAGAAAAGGCTAATGAGCTTTTTGAAAAAGGGAAGGTAACCAATTATGAGCTTTATTTGATTCATAAGGACGGGGAAATTGTTCCCATAGAAGCTACAATTTCCGTTTTGAAAGACCAGCAGGGGGAAAGGAGAGGATCGATAGCGATCTGCAGAGACATTACCGAGAGAAAAAAGGCAGAAAAGGAGATCAAAGAAGCTCGAGATTTTTTAGAAAACGTCTTCAAGACTTCAGCGGATGGGATTATAGTTACTGACTCTCAAGGCTTCATAACCATGGTTAATGAAGCAGTGGAGAGGATGATCGGTTATTCCCAGGATGAGCTTATAGGAAAACACACATTAGAATTGAGCGCTAAAGGAAAGGAGTACGAAGAGAAAGGAAAGAAATTTGTAACAAAATTATTTGAAGAAGGTTTTGTCATAGGAGCAGAGCATACCTGGTTGAGGAAAGATGGAAGCTTAGTTGATATTGAGAGGAATGTAGCACTTTTTAGGGACAGCGAGGGTAACATTACAGGAGCAGTAGCAAGCATCAGAGACATCACCGAAAGAAAAAAGGCTGAAAAAGCATTAAAGAAATCCGAGGAGAAATATCACAGCGTGATAGAGAATGCCAGTGATGCCATCATCTCTACAAATAAAGAGGGGATGATAATAACGTTTAATAAAAGGGCTGAAGAGATGTTTGGTTATT
>SMTZ1_10002228_pt1 | contig 19612 bp, 14 predicted proteins | sample DeeMarSWOR136_30_FD_25667 | JGI IMG/M metagenome (IMG submission 25667)
TCCCGAAGGCAAGGGGGAGCAAAAAAGGGCCTCGATCCCCAAAAGTTCGAGCCCAATAGCCGCACCAACTACATCAACGATAGCATCGATGGCCCCAACCTCGTGAAAATGAACCTCATCGACGGGGTGGCGATGAACTTTCGCCTCCGCCTTAGCAAGGCGCTCGAATATAAGAGCGCTCCGTTCTTTCGCCTTCTCTGACAGGGTGCTTCTTTCGACCAGACTCAATATCCCCTTTAGATTACGCTGTTCAGGGGCGTTCTCCTCTAAAGCTACCGTTACCTGAGTTCCGGTAATAATCCCGCGCCTAGCTGGCTGGGCCGATATTCGATAGCCGGTGAGGGGGAGCTTGGTAAGCTCAGTGGTCAACAGGTCGAGGGATAGCCCACAATCTAGTAGGGCACCCAGGATCATGTCCCCGCTCAGGCCAGAGAAACAATCGAGATAGCCGATCTTCAAGACACTCTTCCTCAAAGGTTCATGCTCCCCGCTCGATAGCCGGCAAGGTCCATGGTAACATAAGTATAGCCCAGGGCTTGAAGCTCTGCCACCACTCGCAAACTCCTTTCCATGTCGCTAAGCAGCATCATATCCTCAGGGCTGGCCTCGATGCGAGCGATGGGGCCCTGATGGCGCACCCGGAACTGCGAAAGCCCCAGCTTAGCCAGGGACTGCTCAGCCTTAGCGATAAGGGCGAGAAGCTCGATGGTGATCGAGGTACCATAGGGGATGCGTGTGGCGAGGCAAGGTAAAGCCGGTTTGTCCCAGTGGGGAAGGCCCCTGCTTCGAGAAATGGTACGAATTTCCGCCTTGGTGAGGCCAGCCTCAAGGAGCGGGCTGCGGACACCGAACTCCTCGGCAGCCATTCTACCGGGGCGATAGTCCCCCAGGTCATCGTAGTTCGTGCCATCGACCACAAAAGATAGCCCTTCCTCAATGGCGATACGTTTCAGTCGCCTAAAAAGCCCTCTTTTACAGTAGTAGCAGCGGTGGGGGTCATTGGCAATAAAGGATGGGTCCTCAAGCTCGTCGGTCTGGATAAGGATGTGGCGGATGCCCAGACCCCGAGCCAAAGACTGTGCTTGACTTATCTCATCGGGGGGGGAAATAGGCGAGGAAGCGGTAACTGCCTGTGCACGCTCGCCGAGAACTTCATAGGCCACTGAAGAAAGCAGAGTACTATCAACACCGCCGGAGTAGGCGATAAGGACCGAGCCCAGCTCGCTTAACAGGGACTTAAGTTGCGCCAGTTTTGTCTTCACCTTTAGATAATGCCACTTTCAATGCTTCCTTTAGCGATTCGGCGCCGATGAGCTCGATCCCTCGAGGGACATCGACCTTCGTTGTCCGTGGAAGGAGGCTGCGCCTAAATCCCAACTTCACCGCCTCGCCGAGTCTCCTCTCCATATGGGGCACTGCTCTCAGCTCACCGGAGAGTCCCAGCTCACCGATAGCTACCAGCTTAGGATCGATAGCGGCGCCGCGAAGGCTGGAAGCGATGGCTAGAGCGATGCCCAGGTCGGCAGCAGGCTCATTCACTTTAAGCCCGCCAACGACATTGACTATAATATCCTGATTCCCCAGGGAGAGGCCAGCCCGCTTGGTGAGCACCGCGGTGATTAGAAGAAGGCGATTGAAATCGACGCCATTGGCGGTGCGTCGCGGGAAGCCAAAGCTAGTGGTGCTGGTGAGCGCCTGAATTTCCACCAGCAGCGGCCTAGTCCCCTCAAGGGTGGGCACCACAGCGGAGCCAACCGCCTCTCGAGCCCGCTGAGAGAGGAAGATCTCGGATGGATTAGCTACCTCCACCAGCCCATGACTCCTCATCTCAAAGATACCCACCTCATTGGTGGAGCCGAAACGGTTCTTCACACCTCGCAGCAGCCTGTAGGCACTGAAAGGCTCGCCCTCCATATAGAGCACCACATCGACGATGTGCTCGAGCACCCTGGGTCCGGCGATGGCCCCATCCTTAGTAACATGCCCTGAGATTAGGATAGGGGCTCCAGCCACCTTGGCCCATTGCATAAGCCTCATGGTGCACTCGCGAATTTGCCCCACGCTGCCCGGTGCCGAGCCCAATCCATCGAGGTAAACTGTTTGTATGGAATCGATGACCACCAGAGCGGGGAATGCCTCCTCCATCTGCTCCAGGATAAGCTCCAGGTTTGTCTCAGGAAGGATATATAGCCGCTCACCGCCCAGTCCCAGGCGATTCGCCCGCAGCCTTACCTGCCCCACCGACTCCTCGCCGGTGATATAGAGCACCTCCCCCCCACCCTGGGCCACCATAGCCGAAACCTGAAGGAGCAGCGTCGATTTGCCGATTCCCGGGTCGCCGCCGATGAGCACCAATGATCCAGGCACAATCCCCCCTCCCAGGACTCGATTGAACTCCTCTAAGCAGAGGGCGAGCCGAGGAGTCTCCTCTCCAGAGACCCGGGAAAGCTCCTGCGAGGCGCGGGAGGGGAGACGGGAAGGGACAGTTGCGGCACGCACCACCGTTTCCACAAAGGTGTTCCATCCTTCGCAATCGGGGCAATGACCGAGCCACTTTATGCTCTCCCTGCCACACTGCTGGCAAATGAAAATAGTCTTTCGCCCTTTATCCACAATGGCCCCTCTCCAGTATTATACATTAGTTAAAAGGGTGTCTCAATTGATGGGGGTGTGAGGCCGGCAACAATAAATCAGCCTTGAAAGTACCGGCTTCCAAGGCTGATCGTTTAATTGCAAAGGCTCTTAAGGCGAGACGTCTCGCCCCGCCTAGTGCCTTTTATGGTGGGGACTTTGCCACCTCAAGGGTCCGGAGCACGATCTCCCCGTCCTCGCAGTCCACAAGCACCGTGTCCCCAGCCTGGAAGTCCCCGCGCAGGAAGGCCTCCGAAAGCGGGTCCTCCACTAAATCCTGAATAACGCGGCGCAAGGGACGTGCCCCAAAGACAGGGTCGTAACCCTTCTCTCCGAGAAGGTTTTTGGCGGTGTCGGTGACCTCCAGCTTTATGGTCTTCTCCGCAAGCTCCTTCCAGACTTCGCGAAGCATGAGATCGACAATCTGCCTGATGTGCTCCTTGGTTAAGCCGTGGAACACCACGATGCCATCAATGCGGTTCAGGAACTCTGGACGGAAGAACTTCTTCACCTCGCCGAGTACCTTCTCTTTCATTCTCTCGTAGGACTGCTGCTGCGTTTTCGCCTCATCTGTCTGCGTGGCAAAGCCCAGGGTGGTGTCACGCTTGATAAGCTCGGCACCGATGTTACTGGTCATGACGATTATGGTGTTACGGAAATCGACACGCCTGCCTTTGGCATCGGTAAGGTGACCATCATCGAAAATCTGAAGGAGTATATTGAATACATCGGGGTGCGCCTTCTCAATCTCATCCAAGAGGATGGCCGAATATGACTTGCGTCTCACCGCTTCGGTGAGTTGTCCCCCCTCATCGTAGCCCACATAACCTGGTGGGGCACCAACAAGTCGAGCCACCGCGTGTCTCTCCATAAACTCCGACATGTCCAGCCGAATCAGGGTATCTTTGCTGCCAAACATGAATTCAGCGAGCACCCTTACCAGCTCTGTCTTGCCGACCCCGGTAGGACCAAGGAAGATGAAACTACCGATAGGGCGCCTTGGGTCCTTCAACCCGGCCCTAGCCCGCCTCACCGCTTTAGCGATAGCAGTAATCGCTTCATCTTGGCCGATGATGCGACGATGCAGCACCTCTTCCATCTGAAGCAGACGGGCACTCTCATCTTTAGCCAAACGAACCACCGGGATACCAGTCCACATACTCACCACCTGGGCGATCTCCTCCTCGGTGACCACAGGTTTCTCAGCTTCCTGTTCTTGTTGCCAGCCCTCCTGCATTTTTTCTACTTTTTCGGTGAGCTTCAGCTCGCGATCCCGCAGCTCTGTGGCGTGCTCATACTGCTGAGAAGCGATGGCCGCCTCCTTATCCCGGCACAGTGCCTCCAGGGCTTGCATCGCCTCCCTCAAACCGGTGGGGGTGGAGAAATGCCTGATCCTGACCCGAGAGGCCGCCTCATCCACCAGGTCGATAGCCTTATCTGGGAGGAAGCGATCAGGGATATATCTTGATGCCAGCGTCGCTGCGGTATTGATCGCCTCGTCACTTATCGTCAATCGATGATGCTCCTCGTAGCGACTCTTTACACCTTGCAGGATCTCAATGGTTTCCTCTACAGAGGGCTCCTCAACCAAGATAGGTTGAAAGCGCCGCTCCAATGCCGCATCCTTCTCCACATGCTTTCGATACTCGTCAGCGGTGGTGGCACCAATGCACTGTATTTCCCCCCGCGATAGTGAAGGCTTCAGTATACTGGAGGCATCTACAGCCCCCTCAGCAGCACCGGCGCCCACAATAGTATGCATCTCATCGACGAACAACACGCAGTTGCCCGCCGTCTTTATCTCATCGATGACCTTCTTCAAACGCTCTTCAAACTCTCCCCGATACTTTGTCCCCGCCACCAGTGCGCCAATATCCAGGGTAAGCAGTCGCCGCCCCTGCAAGGTTTCAGGGACTTCGCCGGTAACAATGCGATTGGCTAAGCCCTCCACAATAGCCGTCTTGCCCACGCCAGGCTCGCCAATTAGACACGGATTGTTCTTGGTACGCCGACTGAGAATTTGAATAACCCGCTCGATCTCTATGTGACGCCCAATAATGGGGTCTAGCTTCCCAGCACGGGCAGCAGCGGTCAAATCTATACCCAGTTGGTCCAAAGTAGGGGTCCTTGAGTTGGGACGGGCGCCAGCATGCGATTGAGGCATGCTCTGACTGAGGGTGCGCACTGTCTCAGCACGTACCTTCTCCAGGCTGACACCCAGGCTTTCTAGAACACTAGCGGCCACCCCCTCACCCTCGCGCAACAGCCCCAGAAGAAGATGCTCGGTGCCAATGTAATTGTGATTAAGGCGCCGCGCCTCGTCTACTGCCAGCTCAATAACCTTCTTAGCTCGGGGAGTAAGCCCAATCTCGCCACTAACAGTTCGCTCCCCTCGCCCAATAATAAACTCCACCGCGCTGCGCACATTATCCAACTCCACGCCAAGGTTTGAAAGCACCTTAGCGGCGACGCCCTCGCCTTCCTTAACTAAACCGAGCAGTACATGTTCCGTGCCAATATAGTTGTGGTTGAAGCGCTGGGCTTCCTCTTGAGCCAGGGTGAGCACCTTGCGCGCTCTCTCGGTAAACTTCCCAAACCTACTGGACATCTCCCTCTCCGCAGAAACAGGATAATAACCTTTTACCTAACCGTGTCTATTTTAACACACTCCTCCGAAAAAGAAAAGGGGTTACTCCTTTTCTCGCCATACATGGCGAGAAAATTCCTTATCCTTCTTGCGGCGCGGCAATTCCAGACCCGCCTCCTTCCCATATTTGATTATCCTGGCAAATTCAGCCACTTTCCGGCCCACACGCACCACCCTGAGCACGCCGAACATATCATCCAGCACACCGTGTTCCATGTAATCCGGCCTCTGCCCATAGGCCATGGCGCTGGCAACCGCCGCGGCGTGAGCCACCGGGATCATCTCCAATGCCTGGATTAACGAGTAAAGAACGCTGATAGCCCATTCCATTCCCACTCCGAACCACCCCAGAGTTACAGCACCACCCGGCAAGTTCCTGAACCGATGATTGAAGAAGGTGCTCTCTCTGGTTCTGGACACAAGGTTCACCAGATGGGGGCTCAGGGTGAGGTCCCAGGTAGGACCACCCAGAATTATCCCATCCGCCCGCTGCATGGCCTCGTAGACCATATGAAAATCGTCCTTTACCTTACACGGTGCTCTGTTCTCAATGCACCACTGACAATGCGTGCAGGCCGCAATTTCTTTATCCGCCAGAGTGATAAACTCCGTTTCCACCCCCTCAAATGCCTGCGCCGCAGCTTTCAGGGCTTCCTGAACCAATATATCGCAGTTACCATCCTTAATCGGCGTCCCCGAGATCCCCAAAATCCTAACATTCATCTTTGTTCCATACCTCCTTCAAAGTTAAGTTTTTCTATTACTTTCTATAGCTAAGATTTGGGCTAGTAGTACTATATTACAACATGGTTAATTAATATAAAAAAGTGCCCCAACCATAGTACTTTGGTATGAAATCATTTAAAGAAGTGCGCTCGCCAGGGTATAAAAACGATAGCTAAAGGCTTCCCATTGTCCACAGCGAATAGGAAAAAAAGGCCTCCCGGCAGTGGCATATTTTCCGCACCCCGTTGCCAGGGCAGTATCGTCTGCGCTGGGGCGTTTCACTTCCGTGTTCGGGATGGGAACGGGTGGGACCGCCCCGCTCTAACCACCGGAAAGCCTTTCTCAAACCATACGCTGTAACCCATAATGGCCTTTTGACTTTCGCTCGAAGATTGTTAAGGTAAGCTCTTCTTTCAAGCTACAAGTTTAGCATAAAGCTCTGTCGGACGCAAGACCCTCCGGTACCTGATTTCGACAAGTATTTTTGCCAGAATCTATCAAGACATAATGGGGTCGGTCAGTTCAGTTGGTAAGAGCGTAGCGTTGACATCGTAGAGGGCACTGGTTCAAACTCGATATATTGCGTCTATATCTTGCCAAGCGAGAGAAACGGTGGCTTTTATACTGGCTTAACTAAAGATGTGGTAAAAAAGGAGGGGCAATTCCCGCTTCTCTTGATTTTCTCCATTTCCTTGTCTATAGCCCTTCTCTCCCAATCGCCTCCCCCTTTTAAGAAGACGAAAGCGCCTAAGAAGTGAAAGAAGATGCCAATTCCCCAACCGCCTAAGGGAAACAGAAACCACGGAAACCCTCCTCCAGTAGCCGCCTAGATAATCACCAGGAAAGTATTTACTGCAATATACACGGCAAGGTGGATAAAAAGCCTTTCTTTTCTTCAACCCGCTTACGTGCTAGCTGGCGGATCTCCTCTTCATACATCCCCGTTGACATATGCTTCACATTCACGCATGAGATTCTACATCTCAACGTTTCCGTGTTGGAAAAGTCATGGTTGGTGGAGCTAAGTGGACGATACAAATAACTTTTAGCTTGGCGTTTAGCCTTTCCACCTAGCCCGGATAGAATTATGGCACCAAGGCATATGTATGCAACTTCGTCGAGGTAACACGCGAATCAGCCCGTGCTATAAGTATAAGCTAAAAATCCAATGGATTATTTCCTCTATTGAGCTAGCACCTGATCAACAAAATGGACAAATGTACAACCAGAAGTTATGTTGAAGCCCTTTAGTCCTCTCCCCCTCCGAAGGGGTTTTATCGAGGCAAACCTAGACCCCTGATGGCGATTATGCTGCGCAGGATTTCGGTGGTGCCCCCAAAGATCGTAGCTGATACTGAGAACAGGCAGGCTCGTGCTATCAAACCTTGAAGGACTACCCATTTAGAACCCGGCTCTAATGGCCCATAAAGCCCCAAGATTTGCATCGCCACATTGGCGAGGCGCTGATCTAACTCGGTGCCATATACCTTGGTCAGCGAACTTTCGTAGTTGGGGGTGATCCCTTTGCTTTGCATCCAGGCCAAGCGGTAGGCGAGCATGCGCCCTACCTCAATCTCAATAGCTATCTCAGCCAGCTTTTGACGAACCAGTGGGTCTCGAGCAATCCCGTTCTCCTTTGTGAACGCTACAAGCTCATTCAGGGTTCGCTTGGCCATGAGAAACATCTCGATCATGGAGCGTTCCAAGTCCAGTGCACCCACCAACATGTACCAGCCTTGATTTTCCTCCCCCACTAGGCAGTCCTTCGGGATGCGAACCTCATCGAAGAAGACCTCGTTGAACTCATGCTTCCCTAGCATGTTTATCAAAGGGCGAACCGTGATTCCCGGGGTCCCGAGGTCGACAAGAAACATGCTGAGCCCGCGGTGCCTTTTTGGGGCATTAGGATCGGTTCTGGCTGCGAGCCAGATGAGGTCACATAGGTGAGCCCCGGTAGTAAAAATTTTCTGACCACTGATAACATAATTGTCCCCTTCAGCTCGGGCGCTGCACTGAAGAGCCACTAGATCGGAGCCGGCATCCGGTTCGCTATAGGCAGTGCATACCCAGGTCTTGCCCCGACCGATATCAAGGAGATACTTATTCTTCTGCTCCTCGGTTCCATAGCGCATCAGTGATTGGCCCACCCAACCCATACCTATTATTTGAACTCCCCTCGGTGCTCGGTAATAGGCCAGCTCCTCGCTGAGGATAAGCGACTCTATTGAGGTGGCACTCCGCCCTCCATATTCTTCAGGCCAGGTAATCGCCAGCCAACCCTTGGCCCCTAACTTGAGGGCGAATTCGCGAGAGAAGCCCGTTTCCCAATCCTTCCCAGCCTGTTTGGCCTCCCTCTTCAGGAAGTCTTGCACCTCTTTTCTGAAGGCTTCCTGCTCTGCGGTGAACTTAAAGTCCATCTCTGTCATTCCATAGATTTAGAGTTTAAACACCTTGATGGCATTATCTCTGAGGAATTTCCTTTTTGGCTCTTCTCTAAGGTTTAGCTCCTCGATCTCCTTTACTGCCCTCCTATGGTCGATCACCGGGAAATCTGTGCCAAAGAGTACCTTTTCTCGCCCCCGGGTGTTGATAAATCGAACGAGAGATGGGTCGTAGTATTTTGGGGCGTGGGCGCTGGTGCCAATATATAAATTGGGATGCTTCCATGCCAGGGCAATCAGTTCCTCCACCCAGGGCCAGCCGGTGTGAGCCCCGATGATCTTCAGCTCAGGAAAATGGATGGCTACTTCATCGAAGAGTAATGGCTGCCCATATTTGGAGGGCATTATCTCGGCAGAGTGGCCCACCTGAGCTTGCACCGGAATATCAAGTTCGCAGCATTTGGCGTAGATTGGATAGTAGATGGCGTCGTTTAGGGGCTTTCCTATGCTATAGGGATGAAGATGAGCCCCCTTAAAGCCGTAGTCTTTCACCGCTCTCTCCAGCTCTCTTACCACCTCCATTCCCCTATTGGGGTCCACCATGAGCTGGGCGGCAAATCTATCCGGGTACTTCTCGATAAATTTCGCCGACTCCTCAAGATTAAAAGAACGCTCCCTGGAACCCAACGCACCGGCTCCTTGACCCAGGGTAACGATGACCTTTTCCAACCCTACCGGGTCCATGATTTCCTCGATGAACTCCTCTGGCGATATGGTCCAGTATCTCATGCGGTCTTCCATGTTGAAGAGCTGCATGGCAAAAAGGAGCACCTTATACTGCTCCGATTCCTTGAAGGCCTCGGCGTCGACCCCACCGCGGACATTGCACCAGACATCTATGATCCCATATTTATCCTCGGCCATTTAGCGCCTCCTTTCTACAATCATTAAAGCCAGCCACCGCTTACAGGAATGGTCTGACCAGTCATATAGCTACCCTCATCGGAGACCAAGAATACTATCACATTGGCGATCTCTTCCGGGGTGGCACCCCTTCCTAGAGGTATGACAGATTCCAGTCGCTCCTTTATATCTTGGGGATATATCTTATCCAGGAATGGATTGGGGACGAAGCCGGGTGCAATGGCACAAACGTTTACATTGTCCTTAGCAGCTTCGAGCGCCACAGCCCTGGTGAAGCCTATTATTGCTGACTTCGCCGCGCAGTAGGACGCCGTATCTCCCCCAAGCCACGCAGCAACAGAGGAGATATTCACAATCCTGCCATAGCGTTGTGCGATCATGCTAGGCATAACAGCCCTGGTGCAGTAGAATGTGCCCCTGAGGCATACGCCCATTACACGATCCCAATCTTCATCGCTCAATTCGTGGACCCGCTGCATAGGTGTGTTCAATCCGGCATTGTTGACCAGGATGTCTATTCTGCCGAATTCATCCAGAGTACGCTTCACCATGCTATTGACCTGCTCTCGATTCGCCACATCGCAAACTACACCTATAGCCTTGGCTCCCTCCGATTTCAGGGCCTCCGCAACCTCCCCGGTGCGCCTCTCGTGGTTGTCAGCAATGACAACAGCGGCACCCTCTCTAGCAAAGGCACGGATGGCCGCCTGGCCGATGCCCGCCCCTGCCGATGCGGTTACGATCGCAACCTTGCCCTCTAGCCTCATCTGCTAAACTCCTTTCTTTCAGTTATCCTCCTCGTTATTTCCTGCCCCGGTTGCCGACTGAGAACGGCGCGCTAACCATAGCCTTAGTTAATCACCGGGACCTAGGTCAGCGCGCCTGGTATCAGCATACACAGACTGTGAGGTGTTATCAACCGCCCTCCTTCACGCTGGGTAGAACAGTTTCTGCGCCTCTTTCTTAAGCTCGGCCCGAGAATCGGGGTGGGCAATTGAGATTAGCTCCTCAGCCCTGCGCCGCATCGACTTCCCCATCAGGCTGGCGATGCCATATTCGGTAACGACGAAGTCGGCGTAGGTTCGCGGCACAGTGACCAAGACCCCCTCCTCCATGAGAGGCACGATGCGGGAGACCCCACCGCCCACAGCGGTGGAGGGCATCACGGTAACCGAGCGCCCCCCTTTGGAGTTTAAGGCCCCGATGACCCAATCGATTTGCCCCCCAGGCCCATTCTGCAACAGGAATCCGGGGATGGTCTCGACCCCGATCTGCCCCGTCATATCAACAAATAGGGCATTCTGGATGGATAGCATGTTATCGTTGGCGGAGATAACCTTGACATTGTTGGTGTATTCGGAGCCATAGAGCTCGAACTGGGGGTTCTCATTGAGGATGTCAAGCTCCTCCTGGCGCATGCTTGAGGATGGCCAGAAGGAGGTAGCTGTCGCCTTCCCCTGGTGTAAGGTCTTGTACTTACCGGTAAATAGCCCGTCTCGCACCAGCGTGGGGATCAGGGGCGCGGCTACCTCAGTATGAAAACCAAGGTCATGCTTGCCATCGAAAACCCCGGCCCTCACCAGGGGGTTGGATGTGGCGCCGGTGCCAGTCTGGATGCAGTCGCCGTCCTTGATCAGTTGATTGACATAATGGGCAATGCCATGGCAGTGTTCCGGGATCGGGCCAGCGCCGTAAACCGTCCTCTCGAGCATGTCCGCCAGCGAGGGGGTGATTATGAACAGAATATCCCTGGTGGCCCATATTGAGTGCCCTGGGACTTTAAACTCGTCAAAAAGCGCCTTCATCCTCTCCCGGCTTTCGGGCGGGATTTGAGCAATAACCTGCTCCAACTCCTCGGGGGTGGGGTTATAAGGGGTAGCCTCCACGAAATAGTCGATCTCCGAGACGTGAACAAAGTTGTCGCCATAGGTCCTGATGAGATTTTCATTCACTTCGGCGAGGACCTTCTTCGACCTCTTCACATACTGCTTCTTCTCCCAGATGGACTCCCCGAAGCTGCAAAACCCATTCTCGTCGGGTGGTGAGACGACCACCATGGCGATGTCGGGATCGATGCAGCCGGGGCGCCTCTCATCCAGGTCCTTGAACTCCAGGGCATAGGGGGTTGCGGTGAAGTCGCCCCTCCTTTCCCATAGCAGTTGGCGGGGAAGGGGCCCGATGTATTGACCGAAGTTAGCGGTGAAGGCCTCCTCGTACCCTGGCTGATACCAGGGGTAGGAGATGCCCACTACCCCTTGTAGTATCTCAACCCCTCTGAGTTCGTCCTTTCGCGCGCCTAGCTCCTCATGCAGAACCTGGAGCGACTGAGCTAAGGGCATGACCACCCGATCTCCGGATTTCACCACCTTCACCGCCTCCTCAGCTGAGACCAGTTTTGATTTGTATTCATCTTTCCAGTCCATTTGTCAACCTCCTTCCTTCTTGTATTGCTCCGCAATAGATGTCGCGCTTTATTGTTACCCATTCCGGCTTCGCTTCTCATGCCCAGCCAACTCATTAAGTGTTAAAACGGCCCGCTTATGGGACCAGGGCATGGACGAGGCCTCCATGCTTAGGGTGTAGCAAAGCCTACAGACTGGTCTGCCAGCTCGAGACAGGGATTGGGAACTAGCAAATACCTCAAGAGCCATGTCCAGCGAGATGCATCCCATCTCCTCAATCACATCTTCAAACTGAGCCATGAGGCCGGCTACAAAAGGAGGTTCTCTATAGAGCATGATTTTGGAGAGAATCTTGGCCGATTTAGTTGGCAAAAGGCTACCACTTTGGCGATGTGCTGTCAAGTGACGACGGAGGAGACTGGGGAATAGGTAGTCTGAAAGTAGGAATAGCAGCTGTCGCGCTAGAGTATCTATCCAACATATCGTCATTTCGTGCAAGTGAAAGAGGTACGGGTTACGGGCAAGGAAGTGCTTCTAACATACACGATACCCCTGTCACCCGATGGAGCGATCCACGAGCGGACAGGAGTTCTTTCTATCGTCCACGTTGGTGGAGCTGGCGGGATTCGAACCCGCTACCTCTTGACTGCCAGTCAAGCACTCTCCCAATTGAGCTACAGCCCCTAATGCGTATTCAACTTTAACATAAAGCATTGCGAATTTCAAGATAGCCTGCGCTTGACTTCACCTAGCGGGTTTGCTAGAATTCGCTGGGACACAGTGAGAAGGGCGGTTAGCTCAGTTGGTAAGAGTGCTGCGTTGACATCGCAGAGGTCACTGGTTCAAGTCCAGTACCGCCCACCATGCTTTCGATTCGTAATGACCGATAGAGCCTCTCGCCCCAAGAAGGACGGAGGTTTTGTTTTCGAAAGAAGATGATGGCTGACTCTAAACACAGTGCCAAGAACGAAAAAATCGAAAAGGTGCGCCATTCTGCGTCTCATGTGATGGCTGAAGCAGTCCAGTCGCTATTCCCCGATGCTAAATTCGGCATCGGGCCGGTTATCGAGGATGGATTCTACTATGACTTCGACCTGCCTCGCTCCCTTACTCCAGAGGACCTCCCTGTAATCGAGGCCAAGATGGCCGAGAGCACCGCCCAAGACCTGCCCTTCACCTGCGAGGAGGTGGAAAAAGACGAAGCGAGACGTATCTTCGCCCAACAGCCCTATAAGCTGGAGCTCATCGAGGAAATCCCCGATGAGCGGGTGACCATATATCGGCAGGGCTCCTTTGTTGACCTTTGTAAAGGTCCACATGTAAGCTCCACAGGTGAAATCGTGGCCTTCAAGCTCTTGAGCATTGCCGGGGCCTACTGGCGAGGCGATGAGCGGTGCCCCATGCTTCAGCGAATCTATGGCGTCGCCTTTGATAACCAGAAGAAGCTTGATCAGCACCTGGAGAGGCTTGCCGAAGCAGCAAAGCGGGACCACCGAAGGCTGGGTCGGGAGCTCGAACTCTTCAGCTTTCATGAAGAGGCGGGGCCAGGATTAGTTCACTGGCACCCTAAAGGGGCTATGGCTCGCCACATCATAGAGGATTTCTGGATCGAGGAGCACCTAAAAAGGGGATATGAGATCGTTTATAGCCCCCACATCGCCAAGCTCGACCTCTGGAAAACGAGCGGGCATTGGGAGCTATACCAGGAGCACCTCTATTCCCCGATGGACGTTGAGGGGCAAGAATACCTCATCAAGCCGATGAATTGTCCCGCCCACATCCTGATGTATAAGACGAAGCTAAGGAGCTATCGTGAGCTTCCTATAAGGTGGGCTGAGCTGGGTACAGTCTATCGCTATGAACGCTCCGGCGTGCTTCATGGTTTAACCAGGGTGCGGGGCTTCACCCAGGACGATGCCCATATTTTCTGTCGCCCCGACCAGCTTGAAGATGAGGTGGTTGGTGTAATGGAGTTCGCCCTGTTTATGATGCGCACCTTTGGCTTTAAGGAATATGAGGTGCTCCTCTCCACCCGACCGGAGAAATACGCTGGCACTCTGGAGATATGGGAAGAGGCCACCGAGACCCTTGAGAGGGCACTCAAGCGCCTTGCGCTACCCTATAAGGTAGACCCAGGGGAAGGAGTGTTTTACGGCCCGAAGATCGATATCAGTCTTCGCGATGCACTGGGAAGGACGTGGCAGGGTCCGACCACACAGGTCGACTTCAATCTACCTCAGCGTTTCGATGTTACCTATGTGGGCATGGATGGGGCGGTGCATCCTGTGGTCATGGTGCATCGCACCGTTCTGGGCAGCATGGAGCGCTTCCTCGGCTGCCTCATCGAGCACTATGCCGGCGCTTTCCCCATCTGGCTGGCACCGGTTCAAGCGGTGGTGATCCCTATAGCCGATCGCCATCTGGACTACGCCCTTCAAGTCGAAGCGGAACTCAAGGCTGAGGGGTTACGCGCTCAGGCGGATGTCCGCCCTGAGAGGATGAACCTGAAAATTCGCGAGGCCCAGCTTCAGAAAATCCCTTACATGTTGATCGTGGGGGACAAAGAGGTTGAAAGTGCTACGGTCTCGGTCAGGCTGAGGAGTAGTGAGAAGTTGGAACCACAAACCCTGGAGGATTTCAAGGAAATGGCAAGAACCGCCATAGTACATAAAGTATCTTGACTTTTTATGGTAAGACATAGTATAGTGCCATACTACAAGGATGATTGAGTGGGGTGACGGAACATAATTAAACGGTATCGGGTTAACCAAGAGATCATCGGCCGAGAGGTACGTTTGATCAGCGAAACGGGCGAACAGCTCGGCACCATGCCGCTTTACAAGGCGCGGGAGTTGGCTAAGGAGCGAGGGTATGACATCGTGGAGGTCGCCCCTCAAGCCGTCCCCCCGGTGTGTCGCCTCCTCGATTATGGTAAGTTCAAATACGAGCAAACCAAGAAGGAGCACGAGGCAAGGAAGAGACAGAAGTCTATTTTCCTCAGAGAGGTTCGGCTCAGGCCCAAGATCGGTGAACACGACATCAAGTTTAAGATCCGGACCGTTAAGAAGCTCATTGATGAAGGTGACAAGGTAAAGGTTTCGGTGCTCTTTAGAGGTCGTGAGATCACCCACCCGGAGCTGGGCAAGGAGCTTCTTGAAAGGGTGGCCAAGGAATTGGAGGGAGCAGCCATTGTGGAAAGGGCTCCGGAGATGGATGCGAGACGTATGATCATGATCATCTCTCCTGCCAAGCAGCCTAGAGTTAGCGAGGGGTCCCCCGATGCCTAAATTAAAGACCCATAAAGCAGCAAGCCGCCGCTTCCATGTTACTGGCAGCGGCAAGATTATGCGCATCAAGGTTGGCAAGAGCCACCTCAGGCGAAAGAAACCTGGAAGGGTGAAGCGGCTCTACGATGGAAAGCTGCCCCTGCACCCCTCAGATAAAGCTCGCATAAAGAGGCTCATTCCCTATTCTTAAGGAGGCTGTAGTTGACCAGAGTAAAAGGCGGGGTTGTAACCCGCCGTCGCCATAAGAAGGTGTTAAAGCTAACCAAGGGACAGCGTGGGGTGAGACACTCCCAATATCGCGTCGCCCATGAGGCGATGATGAAATCCCTGAGCTACTCCTATCGTCACCGTCGCGAGCGAAAGGGCGATTTCAGGCGGCTGTGGATTGTACGCATCAACGCCGCCGCTCGCCAGCAGGGGCTCTCCTATAGCAGACTTATCGATGGCTTGAAGAAGGCGGGGGTCGAGGTCGACCGCAAGATGCTCGCCGATATGGCGGTGAGAGACCCAAACGCCTTCTCTCAGCTTGCTATAATTGCCAAAGGGAGCTCCGAAGCCTAACCCCTTCTCTATCTAATGGTTGTTATGCTTTGTTTAACTGTGGGTATCTATATCCAGCTCACCTAGTTAAATCCCCCTTTTTATATCCTCTCCTTGACCCTTTGCTACCTCTCGCCTATAATATCAGGCGATGCTTAAGAAACTGAACGAAATCAAGTCTCAGGCTATCAATGAGCTGAGCGGCATTTCCGACATCAAAGAGTTTGAGCGTTGGCGGATTCGCTACCTGGGGAAAAGGAGCGAGCTTACCCAGGTGCTGCGGGGACTGGCCTCATTGTCCTTGAAGGAGCGGAAAATGGTGGGCGCATCCGCCAATGAGATCAAGGTTCTTCTGGAACAGGCGCTCAAGGATAAAATGGCAGCTCTCAAGGAGGAAGAGCTGGCCATAGCTATCGAGCGAGGGCTCATCGATGTCCCTCTCCCCGGCCGTCCTGTCCTCCTCGGTCGCCTCCACCCTACCACTCAGATGGTTCGCGAGATCTGCGACATCTTCGTTGCTCTGGGGTTTCAAGTGGTGGAGGGACCTGAGGTGGAATGGGACTACTACAACTTTGAGGCGCTGAATATCCCCGCCGATCACCCGGCCCGCGATATGTGGGCTACCTTCTGGATCGATTTCGAGAACGAGAGCGGAGAGAGGCCAATGCTCCTTCGCACTCACACCTCCCCGATGCAGATCAGGGTCATGGAGCGGATGCGGCCCCCGGTGAGAGTAGTGGTGCCGGGCAAGTGCTACCGCTACGAGGCTACAGACGCCACCCATGAAACCATGTTATACCAGATCGAGGGGCTGGCTGTCGACGAGAACATCACCTTAGCTGACCTCAAAGGGGCTCTCTTCGAGTTCGCCAAGCGTCTCTTTGGCGAGGAGCGAAGGGTGAGATTTCGCTGCGACTACTTCCCTTTTGTCGAGCCTGGCGTGGAGATGGCTATTGACTGCTTCGTCTGCGGCGGCTCAGGGTGTAGGCTCTGTTCTGGCACCGGCTGGATCGAGATATTAGGCGCGGGGATGGTGCACCCCGATGTCCTGAGGCGTGTCGACTGTGACCCGGAGACTTACACCGGATTTGCCTTTGGCCTGGGGGTAGAGCGCATCGCCATGCTCAGATATGGCATTGAGGATATAAGGCTTTTTTATTCTAACGACCTTCGGTTTTTAAGACAATTTTTGCGATAAGTTATGAAAGCCTCACTTAATTGGCTCAGGGAATATGTTGACATAAGGCTGACACCAGAGGAGTTGGGCGAGAAGCTGACCATGTCTGGCACCGAGGTCGCTGGGCTGGAAAGATTGGGGGACTGGGAGAACATCGTGGTCGGTGAGGTGGTCGCCGTCGCGCCCCACCCAAACGCCGACCGCCTCAAGCTCGCCACCGTAGACTTGGGAGGAGAATGCCTCACCTCGGTGTGCGGTGCGCCCAACGTTGCCACCGCTCAGAAGGTCGCCTTCGCCCGCGTCGGCGCTCAACTCATCGACGCCGAGAGCGGTGAGCGCATCCGGCTCAAAAAAGCGAAAATTCGCGGCGTCGCCTCCGAGGGTATGATCTGCTCCGAAAAGGAGCTGGGTATCTCCGACCGTCATGAAGAGATCATGACCCTACCCCCTGATGCCCCCCTAGGTCTCCCCCTCGATAACTACCTGGGCGATACCATCCTCGATCTGGATATAACCCCCAATCGCCCCGACTGCCTCTCTATCATCGGCATCGCCCGCGAGATCGCCGCCCTGACCGATCAAGAGATTCAGCCCCCCGAGGTGCACTACAGTGAGCAGAGCGCTGCCATTGAGGAACTCGCCTCAGTGGCAATCGCCGACCCAGACCTATGCCCCAGATACTGCGCCAGCTTGATCACCGATGTCAAGGTCGGTCCCTCCCCTCATTGGATGCAGCAGCGACTGCTCGCCTGCGGTATGCGCCCAATCAACAACATCGTCGATGTCACCAACTACGTTATGATGGAGTACGGGCAGCCCCTCCACGCCTTTGATTTCGAACAAATCAGGGAGAAAAGGATAATTATACGCCGTGCCAGGAATGAATTTACTACCACCCTCGACGGCGTGGTGCGGGACCTCTTCAGCGATATGCTCGTTATCGCCGATGGCCAAGGTCCAGTAGCGATCGCCGGCGTCATGGGCGGCACCGACAGCGAGGTCACAGAAGATACGACCTCGGTCCTAATCGAGTCAGCGAACTTCAATCCAGTGAGCATTCGGCGCACCTCAGCAAAACTCAAGCTCAGGAGCGAGGCCTCACTCCGCTTCGAGAAGGGGATCAGCCCTGAGCTTCCCCTACCGGCACTAAGGCGTGCCACCCAGCTCATGGCGGCGCTCTGCGGCGGCAAGGTCGCCAGGGGCATCATCGATGTCTACCCCGGCAAGAGGGAAGCGAATTCTATCTCATTGACTACAAAGCAGGTTCAGCGCATCCTAGGTATAAAGATGGAGCTCGAAAAAATGGCAAAGGTGCTGGGCTCTCTAGGATTTGACTGCCAGACAGTAAGCACGGAGGAGCTTTCGGTGACCATCCCCTACTGGCGCACCGACGTTCGGCTCGCCGAAGACCTTGTTGAGGAGATTGCGCGCATCATCGGCTATGATGAACTCCCCACCACCCTCCCCAGTGGCGCGCTGCCCAGGCACGAACCCGACCCGATGCGAGCTTTAAGGGAGAGGTTGCGCGACATCCTCGCTGGCTGCGGTATGCAGGAGGTGATCACATATTCTTTAACCAGTCTTGAAGTGCTACGCAAAGTAACCCTCCATTTCACCCCGCTGAAGGTCGCCAACCCGATAACTACGGAGCAAGAATACCTGCGCACCACCCTGCGCCCCGGGCTCCTTCAAGTCCTCTCCACCAATGAGAAGCATGAGGAAGATAGCATCAGGCTGTTTGAGGTGGGCAAGATATACCTCCCCCAAGAGGGAGACCTTCCCCAAGAGCGCCACGTGCTGGCCGGGGTCTTGAGTGGTCCCCGCATAGACCACTCTTGGCATGGTGATGGTGAGAATCTCGATTTCTTCGATGCAAAGGGAGTTTTGGAAACCGTCTTTGAGCGCCTGGGGGTTGAGCCGAGCTTTGAGACGGCGGAGGATGAAACCTTTAGTCCCGGTAGAAGGGCAAGGATCATGGTCAGGGGCGAGGCGGCGGGGGTTATTGGAGAGCTACACCCCCGGATAGCCGAGCGCTTCGATATCTCCTCCCGCTCCGTTTACCTATTCGAAATAGACCTCGAAAGGTTGCTTCCCGCTACCTTAGCGCCCCGCAAATACCGCCCAATACCAAAATTTCCCGTCACCCTTCGCGACATAGCCCTGGTAGTGGACGCAGAAATACCCTCAAAGAGCGTTCAGAATATTATCGAGGGCTCCCCTTTAGTGTCCAGGGTCACTCTCTTCGACGTTTATACCGGGGAGCAGGTGCCCCCGGGGAAGAAGTCCCTGGCCTTCAGAATCGTGTATCAATCACCATCCCGCACCCTCACCGATGAGGAGGTGGCTGAGGAGCAGCAAAGTATCCTGGAGAGGCTCCACCGTGAGGTGGGAGCTATCATCAGAGCCTGATCCTCATCTCTTGCTTTTAGAAGCACAATAGACAAGCCTCCTTGACAGCTAAAAGGCCTTATGCTAGGCTCATCCGCGGGAGTTGCGCTTAGGAAGCTTATACAGACACCCCTCGTAGCCCCTATTAACCGCTCCCTCACGAAAGGGACCTTACATGCGAGGCTTGGCCCCGCCCTAATTCACATCGAAGATAGAGATTGACCCCACTATTCAAAGGAAGGGGGGATAAAATGGCTACAGAAAAGGTAGGCGATCTCAATATCTACTACGAAGTTCGTGGGGAAGGCGAGCCCTTACTCATGATCTCGGGCTATGGCGACAGCTCCGAGGTGTGGTTTTGCCAGATTACAGGCCTATGCCGTGAGTACCGCGTGGTTCTCTTCGACAACAGGGGTGCCGGGCGAAGCGATAAGCCTGACATCCCCTACACCATGCAAATATTCGCTCAGGATACCGCCGGACTCCTTGAGGCACTTGCTATCGATGCC
>SMTZ1_10007735_pt1 | contig 19602 bp, 14 predicted proteins | sample DeeMarSWOR136_30_FD_25667 | JGI IMG/M metagenome (IMG submission 25667)
GACAAGCTCAGAACCCTGGTTTCTCGACAGGCTCATCTCGATAAACTCGATACAGGCGAAAGAGAAGGAGAGTATCGGAGAAATGGAGAATGGGAGTGTCGGTGACAAGGAGAAGAGAGACGGGGAGACAGGGAGAAACGGTGACAGGAAGATGGTACTTCGTACGGTTGGGGTGCTTCGCACGGTTATGGGCGTCCGGTTATGGTCGCGATGCGACGGAGGAATGACAAAAGGTGAAACGGAGAGAGCATTTTCCTCGACAGGCTGGAAACTGTAACTGCGTCATTAAGTAATTGAGTCATTCAGCTATTGTAAGTCTAAATGTGACCGTGCCACCATCCGTATATTCGCACGGATCAGGGCAATGAACAAAAGCAACATTACCTGTGCCTAAGCCGAGTTCTTTCGGTGAGACACCTTTGCTCAGAGCTACATAATAAGGCATTATAGAAGCGAGGGAATGCATGCAGATGAGACCTTCTGTTTTGAGTTTGTAACCATCGAGAATAGAGAATATGTCCCCCTTTTTATAGATCGGACAAGACCCCTTAATATTATAGGCTTCTATTTTTAACATAACTACTTCGTTTGTGTGACTTTCTTACCTTTTTTCAGATAACCACGTGAACACTTCCGACACTTTGCTCTATTCCTTGTGAATCGTAATTTACTGCCACATTCACAGATCCAGCCAATGACCTTCGCGGGAATACCGACAACAATTGCATAATCAGGAATATCCTTATTAACAACAGCACCAGCACCAATCATAGCTCCTTTTCCTATTGTCGTTCCACATACTATGGTTGCATTTGCACCGATCGATGCGCCTTCTTTTACTAAGGTTGGTATCCATTCTCCGTATTCTGGATAATCCTTTTTCGAATATTTTGCGCGTGGATTAATGTCATTGGTAAAGACTGCAGAAGGTCCTACAAAGACATAATCTTCAAGCGTCACCAAATCCCAAACATCGATGTTACACTCTAATTTAACACCATTCCCAAGCTTTGCTTGCGAACCCACGAAACAATTGTGTCCAATTACGCAATTGCTGCCTACCTGAGCACCTGATTGGATCTGCGAATTGTTCCAAATTTTAGTACCGCTGCCGATCATACAGTTTTCTCCGACAAACGCTGTAGGATGCACATAATAAGAAGTTTCTGTCTGCGAACTATATAATTTAGTTTCTGGATTAAAATCAATTATTTGTGCATTATTCCACAGCGACTGTTGAGCTGCCGCAAGAATTTTAAGGACACGAAGTCCTTCATTGCCATCCGTTATCGGCGCCTTTTTATCCCGTATACAATCCAGGAAATGCTGACATTCGAGTCTCAGGGGTTCTGACATGGCAATCGGGACTGTCTCAACTTCAGCCTTATGGGCAACTGGAATCCTATTCTGCCATTCAATCTTATGCGGATATAGAAAGAGCTTCTCCTCAGTCAAATCATCAAACACAGCCATTTTCTTACCACCGACAACAACCAATTTCTGCTCTTTGAAGGGGTGGAGCCACGAAACGAAGATATGACACTTTACGCCACTGGGAAAATCCATTATCGTTACCGTAACATCTGCAATATCATTTTTCACATATGCAGAGCCATGGGCAGAAATAGACTGGGGATTTTCGTTTAGTAAGAAATGAATCACTGATATATCATCAGGAGCGAAACTCCATAGAATATTCTCCTCGGTTCTTATTTTACCTATATTAAGGCGTCGAGAATAGACATATTTAATACTTCCAAGCACACCGGTATCGATCAATTCCTTAAGCTTGTTAATTGCTGGATGATAGCGAAGAATGTGTCCAACCATGAGCGTACGTCTTGCCCTACCAGCTAATGCAATGAGTTCTTCTGCATCTTCAATTTTGAGTGCAAGCGGTTTTTCGACAAAGACATTTTTATCGGCGAGCAGGGCTTGTTTTGCCAATTCATAGTGTCCAGCGGCATGAGTTGCGATCACGACACCGTCTATGTCAGGATTGTTAAACACATCGCTGTGCTTATCCGTAAAATTGACACCAGGATACTGCTTTTTGAGAGCTTTTGGGATCTTTTTTTCAGAATTGCACACAGTGTTCAGAACACCAAGTTCATTAAAGTTCCTTGTGAGATTCACAATCCATTGCCCAGAACCCACTATAGCAATACATGGAGATTGTTGATCAGAAGTGTTAAATCGAGAATCTTGAGGAAGGTGTTTTGTCTTTAATAGTATGCTGAGACGCTTTTTCATTTTCCAAAATACTCTTTTATCGCAGAAATGATATAGTCGACTTCTTCATCAGTGAGGGTATGATGTATAGGTAAGGACACCACTTCTCGCGCTGCACTTTCAGCCATGGGAAAATCGCCTTCTTTGTAACCAAGATATCTAAACGCTGGTTGCAGGTGAAGTGGTATGGGATAGTGAATTGCTGAACCTATACCTTTATCAGTGAGATGTTGCCGCAGTCCGTCCCTTTTTGGTGTTCTAATCGTGTACTGATGGTATATGGTCTCATTTTCAGGATGGATAAACGGAATGTGCACAAAATCTTTTAGAGCCTTATCATATTCTTTGGCAATCTGCCTTCTTTTTTCATTCCAACTATCTAAATACTGGAGCTTAATCTTCAAGAATGCAGCTTGAATAGCATCGAGACGGTCGTTGTAGCCAAGAAACTCGTGGTGATATTTTTGTGAAGCTCCGTGAACCCTAAATGCACGAAGTCTTTCATTAAGTCCGTCATCATTTGTTAATATCATACCTGCATCGCCCAAGGCACTCAGATTTTTGGTCGGGAAGAAACTTATACAAGCAGTATCACCAAATATCCCTACGCTCTTCCCTTTGTATTTTGCACCAACTGCCTGTGCCATATCCTCAACAACCCTCAGATTATGCTCATGTGCAATTAGCATAATTCGATCCATATCTGCTGCCTGTCCATATAAATGAACCGGTAATATCACCTTTGTTTTGTCGGTAATCGCACTTTCTATTTTATCTGGAGCAATATTATAATCTTGAGGATCAATATCGCAGAACACTGGTTTGGCATCGAGCAGTGCAATGACTTCAGCAGTAGCAACGAATGTGAACGGAGTCGTGATTATCTCATCACCAGGTTTGACGCCTAATGCTTTAAACGATAATGAGAGGGCATTAGTGCAATTAGAGACGCCGATGGCATATTTTGTGCCAACATAAGAGGCAACCTCTTCCTCAAATAGCTTTACCTCTTCGCCAAGAATGAATTGGTTGCTATCAAATACTCTTTCAAATGCCTGAAACAATTCATTCTTAATGGGCCTGTGTTGTCTCGCTAGATCAATAAATGGGACCTTCATTTTCCTCCTTGTTATATTTTTTTTTGAGCTAAATAACCAACGTTCTTCTGTTTCCTGCCCATGGTGTATGTTTGCGCAAAGATATTATTTATGTAGTGCTTTACGAGAGCTACTCTTTTTCTAGTTCATTCAAAGTCGCCTTTCTATAGTTTTTTCGGCTGATTATTTAATAAAAAAAAAGCTACCGCTCTTGTCAGGGCAACTGGGAGGAACACCGCAAGAGTTAACGAAAAAACCACTAAGCGATTCCCCCGGGTTCGCTGATTAACATGAGGCCTATGTCATTGTCTGGCATCATCAGCCTATTTCATTATAATGAAATAGCGTGAAAAGTCAAGGGAATCCCAGAATATATATTTGTTTTTTATAAAGTGAAGGTTTAGAGCATTCAATTAGACGCGAGCAAGCGATGAATTATGAGAATCGAGAATGATAGTTAAAATGGTAGATCTTTAGAGACTGGGGGTTCTTATGGCTCGATATCTGCTCAACATCTCAATCTTTGTTGAATGATTCTCCCAGTTGCAGTGAAAACTCACTATAAACGAAATCAAGACCAGCTTTAGGTCTAAAAGAAGATTCATCTCTTTGGTATACAATAGATCAAATTTAAATTTGTGTCGTCGCGGTATGTTGCGCTCCGCATAAACCTGGGCAAGACCTGTGAGCCCAGGCCGGACAGTTATCCTCTTTTCATAACCCGGGATCTTTCTGATATCAAGACATCCACCATTGGAAAAGACCTCACTCTCAAAAGGCAGGAGCGGCCTTGGACCGACAAAACTCATTTCACCGACAAAGATATTCAATAATTGGGGTAGTTCATCAAAAGCACATTTCCGCAGACACCTGCCGACAAAGGTTGTCCTTGGATCACGCTCAATCGCCTGGGAGTTTATCCTTTCACTCAATGTGTGCTTTCTCATCGAACGAAACTTAAAAGAATCGAACATCTTACCATGCTTACCAATGCGTCTCTGCCGGATTACTACTGGAAACCCATCCTCAATGATGATTGCAACCGAGATTAATGCCCATAACCAAGCAGAGAATAATAATCCAAGGAATGAAAAGATGATGTCGAAAGGCCTTTTGAAAAATGGCTCTCTCATCGGCGCACTGTTGAATGACTCCTTTTCGCCATGAATCGCGCCGCCGCCAGTATTACATATGAATGCCTCATTTTTCCTCCAGTGTCTCCCCTACTTTTCCGGCATAATCACCTGAGACAAAAAGTGACTATGTCTGCTGCAACTCTCGATTCTTAGTCAAATAATATACATACTCAATCATTTGTCAAGAAAAAAATTCACTCCTGCTATTGACGCGAAACAAGTTTCGCTACTCCTTGGGAGTAGCAGAGCTTGCTCTGCGCTTTAGGCGCGAGACAAGTCTCACTATTCCATGCGAAACAAGTTTCGCTACTCCTCGGGAGCTTTGGCATCTCGATACACTCGATACAGGCGATACAGGCATCTCGAGACAGGCGAGACTTATAGCGAGAAAACGAGAAAAGCAGAAAAAGAGGGATGAAATTTCCTATTGACAAACTAAGAACTCTGATTATAATTCCTTGAAAAATGAATTTGTAATGAATTTATTAATGACAATTCGAGGTATATAAAAAATAATGAAATAGGAGGCGGTCATGCTATTAATCACGTTTTTCTTGATTGGTGAACTCTGTCATACGTCGGGACTTATTGATATCCCAACGGTCCCTCAGTATAATTTACCAGGCATGTTTGGTGTTGGTCTAACTTTTTCCTTACCCTTCTATACCGATGATCCGAACCCAGATGATGACAGTATTCTTGTTCCTGACCCAAAAGATTTTACGATGACAGTGCGCTATGGATTAGGAGGAAGGACTGAACTTGCTCTATCGATGTATACCCTTTCTACCTATAGTTTGAGTGTCTCATATCTACTGAAAAAGGAACATGGTAATGCACCAGCAATCTTTGTTGGCGTTGACGACATATCGTATAATACTCATCTCTCGACAATTGGCATGGATGAAGAGACAGGCTTCTTAGAAGAAAAGGGCTATCATTTCAATACTGGCGGCAGACCCGCTGAAATATTTTCTACTTATATAGCCATGCAGAAGGCGATCGGTCCATATGCTAATTTCGTATTAGGTCTTGGCAGGGGAAGATTTGTCGGCTACGGTGGAAGAAGTCATATCTTCAATACTGATTTCTTTGTTTTAGGTGACGACTATGAAACAGAAGAACACTCTGCATGGGCATTTGGCCTATTCTTTGGCGGTTCGATAAGGTTTCCCTTTGGGTTGGAATTGATTGCAGAGATTGACGGAAGAGACGGCAATGCCGGAATTAAATATCACCATAAATACTTTACAACTACGTTTGCGGTTACCAAGGCAGAGCAATTCTGGGGTGACAGACCTTTCTCACCACGATTTACTATGGGGCTGGAAGTTAATAATCGCTCTGTATTAGAGAAGCCTAAGATGGGTTCAATTGAGTGTGTAATTCAGGATGCTACTTCGCAGCAACTATTACGCACAGCGATGGTTGATATAAAAGAAATAAACAAAAGGGCTCAGGCAAGGACTGGGGTTCTCACTATGGATGTACCACCGGGGAATTATACAATCACCGTATCAAATCCAACGTATAAGGATTACATCGCCAAGATATCTGTTAAACCAGAGATCAAGACTAAACTGGTGTTCAAGCTGAAAAAGACTGAAGAGGCATTGAGAGAAGAGGCTGCCCAGCAAGAGAAAGAGCAAAACATAAGAAATTATATGGAGCAAGGCAAAATATATTTTTCTGAAGACAATCTAGATGAAGCGACAGCAGCATTCACCATGGTTCTCTCTCTTGATCCTGAATATCAAGAAGCAAAGGACTTTTTGGATAAAATTGATCCCCGACGTGCAGAATTAATTGCGGAATATACTGAGGAGGCGAAATCACGGACAGAGGCAAATGATTTCACAAAGGCAATTGAATCCTGGCAAAAGGTTCTCGAATTGGATGCAAAAAATGCTGAAGCCAAGGATGCTATAGCGAAGCTCCAAGACAGGATTACTGCGGCAAAGAAACCAAAACCCACAAAGCCCACTCAACCTCAGCCGACAAAACCAAAGGCAACTAAAGAGGAGATTGAGGCACTCTATAAGAAGGGAGTAAGCTACTTTACTGCAGAGAATTATGACGCTGCACTGAAGCTATTCAAACAGATCATCGCCCTTGATCCAAATCATACCGGTGCAAAAGAGTATAAGAAGCGAACTGAGGCGAGGATAAAAATCCTTAATGAAGGCTAGATAGCCAAGTATCACTGGATCTATCAGTCAAAAGAATAATAAAAGAACCCCCTTATTGGGGGTTCTTTATTTCTATAACTCTGTATGAAATTCAGGCTATCTCATCAATATTTCTCCTTGAAACCGAGGATTTTGTTGCGAATGTATTGTTTAGATAACAATAGCAAAAATTCGGGTACCAATGCCATACGGCTAATAGTTTTCTTGGGTTGCTGCGGTAAACGATATAACCACTCCAAGTATGCCTTTTGCATCCAAAGAGGTGCCTGTTTCATCTTGCGTGTGATAAAATCGAATGCAGCACCGACACCGAGTTGAACTGCTTGTATCCTCCCGATATGCTCTGCCATCCATCTCTCCTGCTTTGGTGCACCGAGTGACACAAACAAAATATCGGGCGAGGCTTGATTAATTGTATTGACTATGCGCTCATCTTCTTCTTCGGTGAGTGTACGAAATGGCGGAGATAAAGTACCTGCAATGTCAATTTCCGGAAATAGGCCTTTCAGTTTTTCCTCTAAGGTAATCAGGGTGTTTACCGTATTCCCATAAAGGAATATCTTTAAATTATGTTCTGCAGCGTAACTGCATAATTCTAACATTAAATCCGTGCCTCTGACTCTTTCCTTAAATGTATTGCCAAGCATTTTCAATGCACCTGCTGTTCCCATACCATCTGGGAAATTTGCCGTGGAATTGTTCACAATTTTTTTGAGCTCCTCGTTTTTATAGCACTCCATAACCAAATGGATATTACTAAAACAAAAATAATCACCGTTCTTCTTTGGAATATAGTCAATAACCTTTCGCAGTGCCTCTTCAATACTTGCCGGCACAAATTTTACACCATGAAGGTCAGCTCGTTTTGCCATACAGAGTTTTATTTATCTAATACTGCATGATAAATTTCCATTAAAGTCTTATAATTTTTTTCAGCTGTATATTTCTTTTCAAAAACTCTCCGAGCATTTTTCCCCATCTCAATACAGTCATTTCGATTTTCAACCATCCACTTTATCTTTACTGCAAGGTCAGCTGAATTACCTGGTTCAAACAGAAGACCGGTTTTTGTATCGTCGATAAGCTCAGCCATTGCACCAAGCCTTGATGCTATCACGGGCTTGCCACAGGCATAAGCCTCCCTAATAGCCATAGGAAATCCCTCATAGCAAATAGACGGTAGAAGCAGAAAGGATGATTCTTTTAAGAAATCCATACAAGCACTGAAGCTCTGTCTGCCAACGATTTCGAAATTAGGAATATTTTCATCTTTAACTGCTCTTTCCAATTCCGCCTCTTGAGGACCAGCGCCGATAATTTTAAAACGGAATGTATTATTTGTTGCATTTAATGTCTTAACAGCATCCAACAAGATTTTCAAACCTTTCTCTGCGGACAGTCTTCCTATAAATACTCCATACCCTCCACTGTTATACATAGGTTTTGGTGGATCTGCAAGAAAATTCGGTTTTAAAAAAATCTTCTTCTGAGGTAGCCCACATTCGACAAATTTTTGTCTGCTAAATTCGGTAAACACGATGTAGGCGTCGATCTTGCATGACAATGTGTTCAATAATCTATGCACACCTTCCATTAATGCGATTCCTGCAGAGTAAAATATTGAGTCTCTGTAACAGCCATTTATTACTCCTCGCCATGGTAATTTACCAAGGCATTTCTCGCATGTCTTTCCATCGCGCATGAGCAGACCATTTACGCAGAAGAATCTAAAATTATGAAGTGTCTGAACAATAGGTACTCCAGCATCCACGCAGGCATTATATGCAGATGGTGAAATGAGATAGAAGATGTTGTGAAAATGACAGATATCGGGTTTCTCTGTTTTAACTAAACTCTTGAGCTCATTATAGGTTCCTTTTGACCATATGTTCTCAAAAACCAAATTTGATTTTTCTAAAATATTAAAATTCTGAATGTCATCATTGTGTTTCGTATAAGTGATCAACTCAACACCGTTATTCTTTAGTAAATTTATCTCATTTTTAAAGACCATGTCTTCGCCAGAAGGAGATGATGATTGATAATAATTATGGACAAGAAGTACTTTCATTGTTCAAAACCGATTCATAGAGCTTTCTAATAAACTCGCCTTTCTTATCCCAACTATAATACTCTGCAATTCGTTTTCTACCAGCCTCCCCCATTTTTTTTCGCAAATCAGGATTATTAGCCAATTTCAAAAGAGCATCGGCTAGACCTTTAATTGTTTGATCAATTGTTACCGGTCGAACCTTTATACCACACTCCTCTGTAACCATCTCAGCCGGCCCCCCTAAGTCTACACAAACTACAGGCATACCTGCGCTAAGAGCCTCAAGAACTACCTTAGGATTACCATCATGCAAACTCGGGAATAAAAAAACCTCAGCTTTTGTCAAATACACCATGACTTGACGCAATGATTGTTGACCAACAAAGGAAACCACATTTCGTAATCGATATTTCTTCACTAGAGCTTTCAAATTATTGTGCTCACTTCCCTCACCGACGATAACAAATTTACTATTGGGGTATTTTGAATGGAAAATGGCAAATGATTTAATTGCAAGATCAAACCCTTTCCAATGGACCAAGCGACCTACTGAAGCAACTATAAAATCATCCCTTTTATACTTAAATGATTCTTCAGATTTCTTAATAAATTCTGTTCCCATTTGAGATATTAAAATAATTTTACTTAAATACTTCCGGGGGAAAAATTTAACAGTATCTTTATTGCACACTAAAATAGCACTGGACCTTTTGATCGTCAACCAGTAAAATGGATCGAACCAAAATATTCTTTGACCAACGATTCTAAATAATTCACATAATAAATTCCGGAACCTGAAATGTTTCATTAAAGATAATGGTGCTCTTTGTGCGCCACCGATAGGCCCCCAGATAAATTCAACAGGCAACAAGGAAAGAAAAGCTGGCATCCAACAGCTACCAAATGTGATATGATGTACTAAATCAAATGTTATGCTACAATGGAGTTTAAGACTATATATATACGCTTTAACTTGCCAAAGATAATAATACAAGTATATCCCACGCTGGCCACGTTTCCAAAACTTGAACCATGTAGGTAAATCTACGTAAACAAAATGAAGGCTCGGTATAGGATTTTCTTTTAACTCTTTCTCTATTACTTCTTTATTATTTAATCGTGTGAGGACCCATGTTTCAGAAAATTCTGCAATCAATTTTGCCCAATTCCAACCGACTCCAGGCTCTGAACCTTTGTTAGGTTCACAGGCGTAAGCAGAAATGAGGACTTTTAGTTTCTTATTTTGTTTGTTCACTTGTAAACAAGTAATTTTATCAGATTTCGCCTTTCCACTGCTGTCTTAGAAAGCAATTGCTCTCTATCTTCATCAATAGCCATCTTTAAAAGATAACAAAGTATGAGATTTTTCTGATTTATTATATTCAGACTTAATCCATCAATAAGGATTTTATAAGGTTTTTCATATATCATAAACCTCAGGAGTTTATCTCCCCTGAATTTTCTTAACAAAAATCCTGTTTGAAAGAGAAAATGAACAAGGTCAATACCAACTGGAGCTTCAAGACATGCTGACTCCCAGTCGAATATAAACGCTCCGTCTTCATTCCATAATATATTCCATGGTGTAAAATCGCCATGAGATAGAGCAAAGGCAACATCCTCGTTGCCGATATGTTTTCCGAGATTTTGTAAACCACCCAATAGTAATTCTTGAAATGATAAAGGATAATTGTGAATTCCATCTTTCAATTTTCTGCAGAAGTGAGATTCAATGAATTTTTTCTTTTCTATTCTGCCTTTAATAATTGTGCATAACAGGTCTGCATAATATTTATTGAATCTATCGCCTTCGCTTTTACCTGAAGATGGTGGTGGCGATTGTACGAGAAAATATGCACTATCAAGTTTACCATCAAACAGACATTGAGGGACTCTAAGTATTGTGTCTGATTTATGGCCATTGAGCTTTATGCGCTTCAGAGTTGATGCCTCATGCTTGATTCGTTCAATAGCTGGCAGAGTCGTTCCAAGTTTCAAATACCCCAGGGTAGTACCATCAGAGGCAACAATCATCGCTGTGATATATGGTCCAGGTGTGCCGGCTGAAATTGCTAAGGCAAAGTCATTTCTTTTCAATGTGTCTTCAATGCAATTTCTGAGTTTCTCAGAGACTTCAGTAGCTTCTGGAGTCAGTCTGTTTTGTGCGAAAAATCCAATAGATGATAATAATCTGAAGGCATTCTTAGACATCTTCCCAAAAAAACCATACGGTAAATATAGATCCCACGCCTTCTTTGCTAGAATTGGATTTGTGGGAATTAACCATCTACAATTTTTCTTAGATGGAAGGGCAACATAACTTTTAGAAAATTCAGATTTCCACATATATGCAGATTCTTCAGGTTCAATCCTCAACATTTTTTTGGTCATTTCCGCGCGTTTATTAAGAATAACTGTTGTCGCTTCATATATCACAGCATCAACGGGTTTATCAGTTGTGATAATACATGCATTCGGAAGTCTATGAATTAATCTTCGCCAACTTTCTATCTGCCTCTTTAATTCTTCCAAAGGTAATTCTTGCTTGCGTGCATGGAGAACTTCTGCAGAGTTATCGAGATAAATGCAGAGGTCCGGCTTCGGAATAATGGGCAAAATAATTTCCAAAAGCCAATTTGGTAAATTAAACCCATAGCGTGTTGGATCAACCATTATATCATAGTAATATCTATCCATTATAATAGCAGTGGTTCTTATTTTCATTGGTAGGAGCTTTAGATAATATCCGAGAATAAAATCCAAGGTATAATAAATCCATCTTACCAGAGACAAAATTCTGCTCTGTTTCCTCGAGTTATGAAAGCCAGTAATAGTGATCTTTCTTTTCGATTTAGACAATTTAAATAAGGCACTTAGTTGAGGCAATAAACCAGGGCGCCAATGCAAGCATTTAGTCTTCCTAAAGCCACCTAATAGTTTATTTGATAGTGCCTTCGACACACTTGATTTCCCTCCGCCATCAGGAGATAAAATGCAGACTACTATACCTGAAGGCCTCAGTACCCTCTCGATAAACCTAACACATTCATAATAAACTATTAACGGCCATTTATTAGGCTTTGACAAGATTTGTCTAAAATATAGTGACTTCTTGAGTTTATCTAATAGAGTTCTCTTCTTTTCATCATCTTTTTCCTGAAGTAGTTGTCTGAAAATAAAAATGTTCTGTGGACCAAAATACACCTCGACCAGTCTCCTTATAAACTGCGGACTTTTCTTATAAAGTAAAAAGAGTCTATTCTGGTTAGAACGCGACATCGAACCTTTAACAACCCTCTTTATCAAGAGATAAATCGCTTCAACTTCGGGAGCAGCAGCATGAAACTCTTGATGACATCTTGTATGAAACACGAGAGCCTTGGTGTTAAGAAAATAGCGATTGATCCCAAAACTATCGTTCAGAAAATCCAATCTTAGAAATAGAGAATCACCTAAGCCAATTACATAATAAAACACTCTTGGAATATCATAGAGTAATTTTTGAATTATTTTTGCATTGCGACCGTAACATACATTCGACAGCAAATTGTCCAATTTTCCATCCCCATTAATGCTAATACAAAGGTCAATGTCTGATAAAGACTCCTTATTTAGGTTCTCAAAAGCATGGAGTATGCAGTATGGGATGTTCTTTGCGGCAAGATGCTGAAAGAGATTAGCCAATACTGTCTTTCTAAGCTGCTTTATTTCAGTTTTTTCGTCATGCTGCATATATTGTATATTAGAATCAGTATTTAACAAGATTGGTTGTGATTGTTATTACACTGCAACACTGAGTACAATGTTTCCCTAAAATCATTAATAATCCTCTTGTGAGCGTAATTCCTGATTATTTCTAAAGATGCCTCCCCCATCTGGCATAATTTTTCCTTCTCTCTGTAAGCCTTCATTATCGCTTGTTTAATGTTAATTATATTTGTAGCATCAAAAAGATATCCATTTTTACTTTCTGTTACTAGCTCTCTGGCACCTGCATATATAGATATTAGAATAGGTAACCCAGATGCCATAGCTTCCATTACGACAATGCCAAACACATCCTGTAGAGTTGGAAAAATAAGAACATCTGCGCTATGATAGTAATGTACCATTTCCTCATACGACTTATGTCCCAGCATAAATATATTTGTAATTTTATTGCGGTTCACATAGCGTAATATTTCATCCTCCTGTAAACCGGTGCCAATAATAACCAAAGCTAATTCGTCTTTTATGTTGGGAGATAATTCTTTCCAAGCACAAATAAGGTTCAAAATACCTTTCCTAGGAATTAGTTGACCAACGAACAAAAATGCAAGCTTCTGTCTAAGCCCTAATTCCTTTCTGATGAGCTGGCATTTGCGAACATCGAAAGCATGAGAAAAATGTTCAAAATCTATACTCCACGATGTTCTGTATAAATTCTGCTTTGTTTTTATACTTTTTAAATAGCTTACCGATTCATCACTCAAAGGTAGATAAAAGTCTGCCCTTCGGTAAATGAAAGATTTCATATGTCGATTTGAAGATTTTAGGACACTAACCGCATTTAATGTATCCTCAACAAATAGTCCGATCTTGTAGTTTAGAATTGTTTTTAATGGATAACACAATGCTAATTCGGTGGCATTACACACTAGTACTATGCGAGGCCTATATTTAGCAATCAATATGGGCAATCTATATGGTATCGAGCGAATTCCGTACGTTGTATATCTATGCTGGAGATTTGCTACTTTTTCTTTTTTTAGATAACTATTCATCACCACTACATTACAGCCTTTTACCTCTCCTGCATACCACCCTGGTCTGTGGTCGAAACTTTGTTTTTCAACAAACAAAAAGATGTCTAAATTAATATCTTTTGCGAGCTCTTCAAACCTTGCTTTAGCATACGGTGTTAGAATTGGCTGAACAATAACAATCCTCTTCTTCATTCTAGAAAGCTCATAATAAAATTAGCTTAAAGACTATGAAACTGTTAATGCATTGTTTTATGTAACCCTGCAATCAGTAACTTCTACAGTTTAGCCCTGCACATTATGATTCCAGCTATATAAAAATGCAAGGATTCTATGTTCTTCGATTTACATAAAGATAATAGGGCTAATAATGGCTGCAATATCAGTGGTTTTAGTGTCTCAGTGTTTAATATAGAACACGCATTACAAATGGGCAACATCCTTTTTCCCCACAAGGCGATAGCACATTTGGATGTGTTCTTGTACAAATCTGTCTACCGAAAAGCGACCGAGTGCGACACTCCTCGCACCTTGAGCCAGTTGTGCTGCAAATTGATAATCGCATAAGAGATGTGTAATTGCATTTTTTAAAGAAGACACACACCTTGGTGCTACGAGTAAGCCTGTTGATCTGTCTTCTATTAACTCCGGATTCGCACCGGCGTCGGCAGCAACAATAGGCAAAGCCGCAAACATTGCCTCAGCTGTTGCGAAACCAAATCCCTCCTTATATGCGGTATTGATATAAATGTCTGCCGCAGGTAACATTTTTGGAGCGTCCCTTACATAGCCAAGAAAAAGGACATCAGATTGTAATTTCTTTTTCTCCACAAAATTTTCTAAAAATGAGCGTTGGGGACCATTGCCAATGAACAGCAGTTTTACTGAAATATTCTCTCTCTGTAATTCAGTAAGAGCATTTATTGTCGTTATCTGATCCCGCCAAGGAACGAAACCACCTATAGTCATTAATAGTTTGTCGTCAGGTTTTATAGATAACTCTCGCCGTATTTTCTTTCGAACCTTAGAACGTAAGGGCTCAGAGAAATAAGCCCTATCTTGCACACCTGGATACAAAACGTGCCGCTTGGCTCTTTTTATCATACTACTAAGCAATGTTGCTCTCAAGGTTGCGTGTGAATTACATACTCTTTCGTCGATAAATAATTCTGCCAATGAATCTCCTAATCTTGATTTTAACTTACTGTATTTTGGAATTCCAATCTCCCAAGCAACAACCGGAATGCCAATCATTTTTCCGATTATAGCAGACAAGAATTGACACTGTGTTCCATAGGCATGAATAATATCTACATTATAATTGCGAATGAAATCTTTTAGCATTTTTATTTTATTGCCCCAATTCTTTCCTCCAATCTTAAATGCATGCACTAAAGTATTAGCGCTGTTATCTGAGATTTTAAAGTCTTTCTTTTCTGTTAGGCTGGCTATTATCATACGACATTTTGCTGGATCGTTATATTCACCCAACATTTGAAGACGTCTATGTACTCCTCCATAATATGAAAGATTGGCAGTTAAATGCATAGAAACTATCAACGTCTTAAATCCTTTTCCTGCAAAATAGATTATGCAAGATGCATCGCCCATGGCGTATAGCGCACCGAACCCATACTATTCTTCGAAGTGGTTCTGTCAAAATAATGTAGATTGCGTCTCTTCCAGCAGGTGCCAAGAGCCCTCCGCCGTATCTTTTTCTGATTTTGAGACGTTCAAGCGCAAAATAGTAAGTTCCCCGAGATGTTTTTGCATTTGGATTCTTTCTAAATGCAGCCAAGGTCTCAGGTAAATACTCAATCACTGAGTGCAGTGTAATCCTCAGAAAAAAATCGTAATCCATTGAATAGTTGAGGCCCGTATCAAGGTAGCCTGCCTTTTTTATCAATACCCGCCTAAAAAACATAGATGGCTGAATAATCCCTGTTGCTTCATTCAATAGATAATTATGCGTGTATCTGCGTGCTTCTATGACCTTTACAGGTTCGCCCGATTCTGATACAACAAGTAGATCTCCAATGACCGCCTTCGTTTTCGGATAACGGCAAAAAAAATCAGCAACTTTGTATAACGCCCCGGGCAGTAAAAAATCATCAGCATTTATCCAACCGATTATTTCTCCTGATGCACGCATAAATCCTTTATTTACTGCATCGCTTTGACCCTTATCGAGTTCAGATATCCACTTCAATCTTTTCTCAAATCTCTGAAGGACCGACAATGTCTTATCCACAGAGCCTCCATCAATTATCAAGTGTTCAACATCAGGATAATGTTGGTTTTTTACAGACAGGATGTTGTCTTCAATATAATGCCCTTGATTCAAAGATGGAGTAATAATTGTAATTGCAGGTAGCTTCACAGTATAACTGAAGTTCAGAGGATTGCTTTATCAGTCATTTTCAACAGATTTTGGCTCTCGTTGGATAGCACAAAGAGCTGCTATTGCATATAAAATATAGATTAAATCATACTTTTGAAAAAAGAAAACATTCGCACCAAAGCTCATCATAATCATACCTATAATGAATGCACGCAAAGAAATATCACTGGTGATTGTCTCAATATCTGTATGCATTTTTATTGATTTAACTAACGGAATGAGAAGACAAATCAAGAAAAAGAAACCTCCAACGAAACCGAACCTAAAAAATAACCACCCGGGCGAACTATGGTTCATTAGTCGTATTGTATGATAATCTCTAAGATAGTCATACGCTAGGTTTTCATCCCCATACCCCGAACCAATTATGCGAAATATTCCTTCATTCTGCTTGAACAACAGCAAAGCATCTATGCGAATTTTTGTACTCGCCTCTGCAGCGGAATATTTTAAAACAGGACTTATCAGTGAACCATACCTAGATAAGATTGGTGAACGAGTGATTTGATTGTAGGATAGATTAACTAATATGAAAATAAATATAACTACAATAAAAGACGCGATAAATAAAATTTTCCTTTCCTTTAGATAAATGCTTAAAACTAAGATCAAGTATAAAATAGAGATTATCAATCCAATAAATAGTGATCTTATCAGTAGCGTAATAAGCGTTATTATTAACATAAAACATACAACTACGAACAAGTCAGTGTGGTTTTCTTGTTTCGTGATCAACCGAGGTATAAGATATAGAGCAGAAAGTAAATAAAGGACGAACCAAGACGATAAACCCCACCAAGTATAGTGAGCTATACCTTCAAAATCCAACGCTCCTGATTCGATATGGAATCTGATATCGAAAGCAGCCATTACATAATAGACAATCAATGCCGCTACCGAAAAAAACATAACGTATCGAAGAAATCTTTGTAACTTCATCTTGTCAGTAATGAATAAAGTGTATAAAGGAAAAATTATTCCATAATATATAAGCACTCGTGCATCGCGGAAGACTGTAAAAATATTATGTCCACGAACTAATCCAATAATAAAAGGCGGTACAAATAGAAGCCAAAGCCAATAAAGATATTTGGGCACTTCGTGCAGATTTAATATATTTTCCTTCTTGACAATCAATCCAACAAGGACAGATAAAACCACAAAGTCTATGAACACAAATCCTGAGGCTCCAAACTTAGGCATAGGCAGTATTCTATTCAATAACGGATAAAATGCTGCCCCTAGAAACAAAATCCATACACCAATCCATGGACGATATACCGTGGCTAGTGAGACATAGACACAAACTAAGACGAGTATTATGAGCAGCAACAATTCCATAGAAAACTACACTATATTTCCTGTAAATTCATCAGACATCCTATAAATCTACTCGCGATTACATTCAGCAATGAGAGGCTCCTAGTGGGTTTTTCTATTTAGCATAAAGCCATGTCCTCATTCGTATGTGCATAGGGACCTTTGGAAAGAAAAGTTGCCATTTTGAGTCTTTTGACTAAAAATAGAATAGTGCACTTTCGACAAAAGCACATCTGAAATCTTATAATTCAACAACGATAATTCATGTCTATCAGTTATTTAACGAATACTGCGTCGATATATAGTACATGTCCGTAGTTTCCATAAGTTTGCTTTAGATTACCAACATAATGATATCCAATATCATAAAGCAACGAAGCTATTTCTTGAAAAGTTGATTGACCATCATACAAATTGTCTAGTGATACTTCCACAATACAAGCCTTTGCTACATTAAATGTTTTGGTTCCGCCACGTATAACACGATTTTCATATCCTTGCACATCAAGTTTAATAAGAATATCTGAGCCTGGCAATGGAGACAGACTAAAAAACCAATTGTCCAAAGTAATTATATCTACAGGTACAGCAACTTGTTTTTGCACCAAAGGATAGTGCTTTGCACAAATCTCTGTTGTTTTGAGAAAAGAAGATGAGCGATCATGGTTACAATGATGAAATATGTTGAGTTTCCCAGCTTTGTCCCCAAGAGCGAAATTCAAAGCCTTAACTTTTCGCTGCTTTTTAGCCCATTTATTCAACTCAGAATACGGTTCTTTCAGAGGTTCAAAGCAGTACAAATGTGCTTCAGGAAATACAGCAGAAATATACTTCGCGAATTGACCTCTGTTTGCGCCTATATCGATGATTGTTTTTATTGTCAAATTTCTTAATCCCAAAAGCGAATACTTTGGTCTCTTTGATATCCTGATCAGATCAAGACCAACAAGATTGAATAGATTTTTAACAAATCCTGACACAAATTTGATCATCAATTATACTTGGGCAATTTGATTTAAAAATTAATTTTTCAGATTATTATTTTTGAAATCCGAATCATTATGACTCGTGAATCGGAGGTAGGTGCCGCTGACACGCTGCACAATCTATATGCGAAATTACTCCGCCAGACGACAAAGCAAAATAGAGAACTTTGATATCAAGTGTTCATTTCGTTCGTCTTGGTAGTTTGGTTCGCATAAAATTACTAGTGCTTTACAACACTCACATACTTTGCAAAGACACTGAGAATTCAATTGATGTTCACTCTTTTTTGTAATATTTTGAATAATATTTCTGATAGTAATGGTAATAATAACTGCCGCGACTTCGTGGAACGCCATTCATCACAAGGCCTATAATGTTTGATTTCGACGTTATGAGTATATCTCTTGAGTTTGCAAGTTCTTGCACTCCTGTCTTGCCGTATCGTGCAGTTAAAAGGACTCCATCAGCAAAATTCGCGAGGTACGCAGCATCGGCAAAAAGTAGTATAGGAACACCATCAATTATTACGTAGTCATATTGTCCTCTTAACTCATCAATAATTTTTTTCATCGTCTCCGATTCAAGAAAGACAAATGGATTTGGTGGAATTTCACCGATGGGTAGTAGATCAACATTTTCACCTTGAGTGATAGCAGCAGAAAGTTCAGAGTTGTAAAATTTAATCTTTGTTATTACATCTTCGAGTCTTGATTCGCCTTTTAGAGCATTAAAAAGGCCCTCCTTCCTTTTTAGTTTTGCTACGTCAGTTAGATGTCCTTTTTTCTTTCTAAAATCCGTATCGATAATCATAACTTTTCTTCCTCTTGTTCCAACGACAATGCCGAGATTAAGCACGATAAAAGTCTTTCCTTCTTCTGGACCAGGCGACGTAACATATATGACCCGATATTTCTTCTCAGGATGGGCAAAATCAAGATTCATTGAAAGTTTTTTGAAAGCTTCAAATTCAGCTGAAGAAATATCCTCACTCAATATTCTAAATGTCTCATCAAATTTCTTGGCTCTACTTTTTGTGCCTAGATTTCCAAATTTTTCAATCAATTTTGTCTTCGTACTTTTGACACTATAATCTTCGAAAATGGGAATTGATGAGATTATAGAAAGTCCAAGCTTGGCTTTTATTATTTCGGGGTCTTTTACTGTGTTATCCAAATATTCCACAACAAACACGGTGACACCACCAGCCAAAATACTTATTAAAAATGCTAAGAACAAGGTTAAAGCAGGTCTTCTTGAATTAACCGCGCTCGAAGACACAACCGGTGGATTGATGATTTTTAAATCTGATGTCACCCCAGCTTCTTGAACCCGCGTCTCCTCAAGTTTTTCAGCAAAAAAGGTATAGAGTTTTTCTGCAGTTTCACGGTCTCTTTCAAGTCTCGCGAGCTGGATTTCATCATCAGGGACGTTTTCGAGTTTCGTCT
>SMTZ1_10002231_pt1 | contig 19597 bp, 10 predicted proteins | sample DeeMarSWOR136_30_FD_25667 | JGI IMG/M metagenome (IMG submission 25667)
AAATTTCTTATCATTCTCAAAACCGTGGGATTTATCCCAATTCCCTTTATTGACAGAAACCATTTTACCTGATGAACAAGTAATGCCATCGTTTGAAAGTAAATAAGGAGGATCCACAAAAATCATATCAAAGTTATTAGATGGAAATTGATCAAGGATTTCAAATGTGTCTCCCTGGTACAATATAAAATTTTGTTCTTCAAAGTACGGTTTTATCATGAAAATTTATTACAAACAGGTAAAATTAATTCTTACTTAAGAGAATATAATAATTTTAAATTATTAACTTTAAAGTTTTAAATTATCAAACCTTTATTATTTGTAAAGTAGTACTTCATACATTTATTTACTCTTAACTAAAGTTGGAACTATGATAAATAAAGATAAATTTGAAGAATTATTTAATCAACATTTAATTAAGGATATCACGGAAGAACAGATAGATATTGTTCTATCTGGCCAATATGGGAAAGCTTTAGAACTATTAAGAGATGCTGAGGCGACAGGTTTATTTCCTGCTTTAGTAGGACCTCCTGGTGTGGGAAAAACCATATTATGTCGTTATTTTGCTAGTATAAGAGCAAAGGAAAATAAAAATAAAAGTTTTTATTGGTTAACAATGGATGAATCTATTAAACCTTCGCATTTTATTGGGAGTTTTGATCCAGCTATCACACTAAAGAAAGGTTTTGCTTTAGAAGCATTTAATCCAGGCCCTCTTTTAAGTGCGATGCTAGAAGGAGGGACTTTTCTAGCTAATGAAATTAACAGAGCTACCGAATATTCACAAAACACTCTTTTAGAGCCTTTAGAAGAAGCTTCAATAGGGATTCCTCATTTAGGACGTATTAAGGCAGATACTGATTTCTTTTTCATATCCGCGATGAATCCGGAAGAATTATCCGGAACACATAGATTATCAGAAGCTTTAAAAGACAGAATTAAAGTTTGGATAAAACTAACTTACCCTGATAAAGCAACTGAGTTAGATATCATTAGAATCAATTTACCAGAACACTTTATTATAGAAGAATCGGAATTAGAACTAATCTATTCAATAGTTAACGAAACACGTAAAAATAAAATTGATATAGAGGTACCTGCTTCGATAAGGGCAGGAATAGCAATAGCTAAGCTGTTAGCAAGAAGGAGGTCTTTGGAAAAAGAAGGTAAAATTAAAGAGAAAATTTCAATATATGAATATCTCTCAGAAATTACTAGACATGTGTTATTAGGAAGCATTAAACCTAAACCAGGAACAAAAGTAGAAAGTATTATTGAGAATATTATTCATAAAACTTTAGGAGCTTAGGAGGTTAAAAATAGTTCTATGGGGGTTTTTCCGGAAAATCCATGTGAATTTGCTGTTGACTTTATTCGTAGAATGAGGAACCATCCCGATATTGTGCAAATTCCTTCTTCAAGACAGGTCTTATCTATTCCAAAATTAATTTTATCGAGATATTATAGGAATGGATTTGTTACACCTAATGATTATATCGAAATTAGTCAAGTTACTTCATTTCCAGATAATCAAGAATTAGCAAAAGATATCGCATTTAAAATTTTATTTCCTAACTATAGAAAAGATATAATGGATTCTTTTTTTAAAGACGATGAGGGTTTTAAAGACAAAAATTCTGAGGATACTTTAGAAAATGAATTAAAGTCTGAACTTGATCAACTTCAGGAAATATTTGACGAAATTGAAATGTCAAAATCTATAGATACTGAAGCTATTCAAAAATTGGAAGATTTCCTTGAAGCAATAAATGACAAAAGAGAACAAGAACCTTACAAATCCGCTTTACAATTCTTTAATGATGATTCGGAACTATATAAAGAAGAAATTTCATCCTTTGAGAAATTGATTCAGGAAGCCCAAAAAAGATTAGAACAAAAAATCAACTCTTTAGATCCAAATGATTTAAAAGCAGCTGATAATTTAGGACTGAGTGAAATGATTCAACAAAAATCTCTTAGAGAATGGGAAAAGATCGCGAGTAAAGCATTGAATGAACAAGATATTACTGAAGATTTAAAGAATCTTTTAAATTCGGGAAAGTTAGATGATTTATTAAAAACGATGCAATTCGTAAATGAAGCTTCAAATAAACAAAATGTAAAAGATCAAATTCAGAATTTAAAAAATCAATTACATAATCAAATTAACAATTTAGATCAATTATTTAATGCTGCGAAAACTTTAGGAGATACCCCAGAATTTGATCTGGAAAAAGTTATAAATAATTCATTAAAACAGTCTTCATTTGAACATAATTTCAATTTAGCTGATTCATTAGATCAATATTTTGGTACAAACCTAAGAGATCAATTGATAAATGAATTCCATCAACAACATAAAAGCTCACAGATGAATTTATCTCTTGAAACATTAACTAAGAGTGCTTTCGCAAATAAAGCATGGAATTCTTTATTTAATCAAGCTCTTCAAAATGCAATAAACGATTCTAAAAACCAAAATATTAAATTTGAAGCGTTTAAGTCTCTTTCTCATCAATTGCAACAACTAATGAATAGTTGTGCTAATATGCATTGTAGTCAAAAGATGGCTCAAAAAATGCCTAACCTGATTAAACAAACTTTGGAAGCATGTGAAAGCTCTGATCAATTGAGGAATGCCACTGAATTTTTGAGGAAGATAGGATTAAACCCAGAATCAGAGGATATTAAACGAATCGGGGAAAGTCTTGAGATGCCAGATGAAGAAATCTATGAATTAATTGAACCGAATTATCAATTATTAAAAAAAGTTATTGAAGAAAATGCTGCTGATTTTCAGCGTATTAATAATCTAATGAATCAAATTAAAGATCAGTTAAACAGCGAGAGACTTAAAGAACTAATTAGTAGTGCATTAGCTAATGAGAATAGAGATGCGTTAGGTGCTCTTGGACACTTCAACTTAAGTGAAGCTTTAAAAACTGCCCAACAAATTGGTGGAAAAGAAGGACAAGATAAAATGATCTCCTCTTTATCAGCCGGGAGTGGTGAGAATCTTCTCAAACAATGGTTTATACATAGAAAATCTTTACCAGAGGATTCTAAACAAAAAGTAAAAGAATTAGCAAAAAAAATGTTGATCGAATTAGGAATTTATTACTCTAGAGCGAGATTAGGCACTGCTACAACTGGACCGATTCCTATAAATATTGTAAGACCTTACACAATTGGAGACGATTTTGAAAATATTGATTTGGAAGAAACTATTTTTAACTTATTAGAAAAGGGGAAAGAACTAGATCATATTAATTATGATGATTTCTATGTCTATGAAACAGCTAAAGGTTTACGCTCATCATGTTTTGAACTTGATATTAGTGGATCAATGACAGGAGATAAGTTAGCTTATATGAGTATTTGTGTAACGATGCTGAGTTATGGTATGAGAAAAGATGAACTCGGAATTAGCTTTTTTGAATCTAATACTCATGTTTTGAAACAATTAGATGAAAAGGTAGATTTAGAAAAAATTGCAGATGATCTGCTCTCTGTTACAGCTCGAGGCGGTACAAGAATTCAAAGTGCCCTTGAATGGGCAAATAAGCAATTTAAGGATCATTCTAGTTCACGTGAAAAATTAAATGTATTGTTTACAGATGCGGAGATTTTTGATATACAAGAAGCAATGCAAGAATTAAGAATAATGCGTTCATTAGGGGTGGATTTTATTTTGGTTTGCCCTGAAACTTCGTTTAACTTAAACGAAGCTAAAAAAATGGTTAAAATTGCAGGAGGACAATTACTTACAATAAAAGATTGGAATGAATTCCCAAAATTAATTTCTGATATTATTAAATCGAGATTTTGAAAGAAATGAAAACTAAAATGTTATCAGAAATAATAATTGAAAAATTTGGATTAGAATTATACAAAAAAGCTCAAGATTTTCCTAATAATAAAATAAATATAATCTCTTTATATGAAAGACCAATAAAGATAAGATCTATAGTTCTAGATAATGATCGTGAATTTCATCTTATAATAAATGAAAAAAAAGGTGAGATTTTTCACGATTGTCCCACATTTTTGATTCATAGTGAAAGAGAGGATAAAATCTGTATTCATATATTAAAATTATTACTTACAGTAAAGCCTTCAATTTCTTTAAGTATTGTCAATAACTTCAGTAAATATAATCTAACTTCTGAAGATTTTGGTTCAAAAAAAAAAAGTAAGAATTTTTTAAAGTCAGCAAATAATTGTTTTGAAAATAATAATTGCGTTGAGGGTTTGAATTATTTAAACAAGGCAATTATGAACCAGTTTGAATGTGAATCTATCATTGAAAATTATCTAAAAATTTCATTAGCAAATAACTTATTCATCGAATTTTTTGAATTTTTAAAAAATGGATATGAAAATGAGTTAAATGATTATTTTATCAAATTTAATGATTATATAGAAAAGGGTTTTAAGAAATTTCTTAGCACGGTATCAAAATATTCTTTCTATGAAATTTTAAGAATAATCGATTCAGTAGATAAAATTTTAGAAAAATATGAATTTCAAAACATTACATTTATTTCATCTTTACTTTCTAAATTAGCCCGAATGACTAAATCAAATGATTTTAACGAAAAATATTTCTCGATGTTTATTATTAAAAAGAATTTTCAAAAAATAATAAAAATAGACCCCTCATTTGAAGATTTGATATCGCTTGAAGAATATAATAACTTTAAAGATATAATTATAGAATCTTTTTTAGATGAGATCGAAAATTTTTCAATTATAGACAAATTGAAATTAATGAAAAATCAATTTGAATTATTTGAAATTCCACGATCTAAATATTATAAAAATTATAAAGATTATAAGGGGGAAATAAAAGAATTAGAAAGGAAAGTTTATTTAAAGAAATTTGCATTTTTGAAACTTTTTATCGAACAGCATAATATAAAGAAATCAATAGGTGAATTTAGAAAAAAGAGGAATACTTATATTATCAATCACGATAAAGATAATTTAGAAAATCCAGCTTATAATTATATAATAAAACATATAGGGTTTTTTGGGTTAAATAATTCAACTATAAAATCCTCCGAAATAGGTATCAATTACTTGATTATTAAAGAATTATATAGTGATGATTTAACTAATTTTCCTGATATTTTTTATTACAAGAAGCAATTTTGGGGAGATAAAGATGAATATGAGATTCGTTTAACTAATGGATTTACACTATTAAGTACTCCCTTAAATTATAAATATGATATAGAACAACCACATTTAAATATCAATGATGTAATTATTATTGAATGGGATTTGGCAAGTAAACCACGACAAGGAAGTTTAGTTAATGCATATGGTTCTCAAATTGTTATACCCGATCAAAATAGTTCACTCTTCCATGATTTAAAGCCTTTTGATTTATGTTTTTGTAAAAAAACTCCAGTTAAAATTGAAGGAAATATCATCAAAACTATTAATGTGATCTCAAAGTGTTCTTTTAAAGATGCTATCAACAGCATTTCAAAGGGAATAGAATACATAGAAGGATATTATCCTCTCTCTCTTGTAAATTCTGTCCTGATTAAAAAAATTGATCCTTTTAAAGCTAATGAATTAGTAATAAACAACGTAAATAAACAATTTATTCCAAATTATAATCAATTTTCAAAAGCATTTAGAGAATTTTTATTCAAATTCATAAATCAAGAAAAAGAGTATATTTACAATAAGTTAAAGTCCAATCCTGAAGAAAAAACCAATCAGTTATTAATATTATTAAATTTAACATCAGAATTAGCGGGATTAAATTTACCATATCCTGAAATGATAAAACGATTATTGATACAAGAGATAAGCTTAAAAGAATTCAGAATGAAATTTTTAGAAGAAATACATTTATATATAGAAATAGTCCTTGAAAAACGAGAACTTGGAAGTACTTGGATATTTGATCTAAAAAAAATGCGTCATACTCCTTTTATTAAATATTCTGATGAGATTTTAAGGATCAGAAAAGAGGAATTTGAAAATACGAAAATTTTTAGAATTCATGAAGCTAAAGAGACAACGTTTGATCTTTCAGAGATTTATAAAACATATTATGGAAAAAAATTTTTAAAAATTATAAATTTAAGATTTAAAGAAAGAGTGAATTATGAGATTTTAAATAGAGTTATAAATTTTGCCTCTAAACTGCACATGAAGTTGAAAATTGTAGATTCAACTTTTTTTAAATCCTAATAACCTTTCAATTTTCAAAGTTCCTTAAAAATTATCACAACTTAGCTTTTTTTTATATAAAGGATATTTGAAAAAGATCTCACTTTATACATCATTTTTATATTCTACTTGTAATTTTATTATCATAAGCTAAAAAAAAAGGATTAAAGAATGGCTAAAGAAAAATTTCATCATCCTTCAAAAGATATAATTGAAACTAAGGGCACTATCTTACGAGGTAAAACAATTTGTATGTGTTTAACAGGATCAGTTGCAGTTATAACAGCTCCAATAATTGCAAGAGAACTTATGAGACTGGGAGCTGAAATAGTTGGGGTGATGTCTAAAGCTGCAACTGAATTAATGAATCCTTCATTGATGCATTGGGCTACAGGAAATCCCGTTATAACCAGGTTAACTGGTGAAGTGGAACATGTTTTTTTAGCTGGAGATAGACCCAGAACTTCTGGAAAAGCTGATTTAATATTAGTTTGTCCCGCTACTGCGAACACAATTTCAAAAATTGCAAATGGAATTGATGATACTCCAGTAACAACAATGGTTTCAACTGCTTTTGGTTCATCTATACCAATTGTAATCGTTCCTGCTATGCATGAAAGTATGTTTCACCCCATAATAGAAAAGAATATCTCTACATTGAAAAAGTACGGTGTCGACATATTAGGACCTCGAATCTCGGAAGGCAAAGCTAAAATTGCGAAAGTAGATGATATTATCGACCGAGTAATAGACTTATTAATTGCGAAAAAGGATCTTGAAGGTATGAAAGTACTTATCACTGCAGGACCTACAAGAGAACCTATTGATTCGGTTAGATTCGTTTCAAATAATTCATCAGGTAGGATGGGCATTGAGCTAGCTAAAGAAGCCTCTGCTAGAGGTGCAGATGTATTATTAATTGCCGGAAAATGTTTAGCTAAACTCCCTGATTATATTAATACAATCAATGTGACCACTACAGAAGATTTCATAAAAGCAGTGAAAGATGAAATAACCTATAAAGATTATAATATTTTTATTTCTGCTGCTGCTATTAGTGACTATAAACCTATTGAGTGTATTGAAGGGAAAATTTCTTCTAATGAAGTAAAAGAATTACAAATAAATATGAAATTAACTCCAAAAATTATTGATGTAGCGAGAAAGAAAAATTATAAAGTTTTTATTGTTGCCTTTAAAGCAGAATCCAATGTATCAAGAACTCAATTAATAGATCGAGCTTATGGACGGCTTAAAAAGTCTGATATTGATATGATTGTGGCCAATGACATTGGTAGAGAAGATATCGGATTTGGTAGTAAGAATAATGAAGTATATATTATAGACAAAGAAAAACACATAACACATGTTGAAAAAAATACTAAAAGATATATTGCATCAAAAATAATTGATACTGCATTAGAATCATACAGAATTAGAGATCTTTAAACAGAATATTTCCTTATTAAAAAACTTATTTTCGAATAAAGAAAAGATTTAAATAATAATTCAATTTCTTTTCAAAATGAAGGAACAATTACATTTCGAGTATATGATTGAATATTCAGATAATAGATTATTCATCTTATATTAAATGATATAGTTAATAGATTAACCAATAAATATGCATGTATTTATACTTAAAATTACAATTAAAATATTGAAAATAATAGTTTAAGAGTAGATTTATAGTGTCATCTGAGGAAGATGGGAGAATTAAACAAGGAACTATAGCGCAATTTATGCGAAAACGAACCCAGCTAGTTGGTTTTGAATTTGGGTATTGGAAGCATTCGCAATATGCCGCCGAATTTCTTGATAATGCTTTAGACGCAATAGAATCTTTTCAATGGAATGCATTGGAGAGAGATGATTCAAAAATAAAATTTTCATTAGATCAAGATTTAACCTTAGAACATTTATCTATTCTTCAAGAAGCAAAAAAGGATGAAGATGCTAGACCCTTAAATCACGAAGCTAAGTTAACTTTAATGCAGGCAGTAGGTATCACAGACTCTGAATCTTTAGATCAAAAAAGTGAGATAGTTATAGAAAAAGAGGAAGAATCTGGTGAAATTATTGATAAAGCAGAACTAGAAGTTGAAGAAGAAGTAAAATTAATTATCGAAGACATGAATGAAATTATTAAACCAGTAGAATCAATTATTGATATAGAACCAATTGTTATCATTCGTCTTAGAGAATCAGAAGCTGCTTCTTTTTTAACCTCAGACTTGTCTCAAAAAAATGTGATGAGTTACACTTTTGAAATTTTTGATAATGGAATTGGTATGGGAAGAGGTGATTTTCGTAAATTTGGAAAATATTTAGCTTCTTCAAAAAGCTTAGAATTAAAACAAACAAGAGGTAGTCAAGGTTTTGGAGCGCCAAGTGCATTCAGTGATGCTCAAAACACTACAGGAAAACCTATTGTAGCTGTATCAAAATCTGCTGAAAGTATTTATGCTACTGTCTCTGAATTCTTTACTACATCAAAAAATGAAAAAAAATATCTAGTGCATCCCTCTGAAGTGGATAGCCCATTTCTCCACGGAACATATCTTAAAATGCATTATTTGAATGTTAAATATGTAAGAGGGTATATAGAAACTTACATTAAAGAAACTGCATTAATGAACCCCCACATTACTATAATTTATATTGACCCTTATAGTGAAGAATGGATCTATAGAAGGTTAGTTTCTTCATTTCCAAAACAACCTAAATATGCGAAACCTCACCCTTCATCAACAAATATAGGTGATTTACAAGATTTATTATCGAAATCGGAAAATCATACCCTATCCGCATTTTTACAGGATAATTTTGTAAGAATTAGCTCCAAAACGGCAAAAGATATTCTTAACATTGCTGAAAGGGATTTACAAGATAAGTTAAATTTTCTTATCCTTAAAAATGGATATATCTTTATATTAGAGAAAAAAAGTGATCCAATTTATTTCTGTAGAATTGAAAAAAGAGTTTACGGACGGTCTGAAAAATCAAGAGATAAACTCATTATTTACCAACTAGATTCTGAAAACGTGAGGAATAAATATTGGGATATTATCTCGAAGTATAATCAATTTAACAAAGAGCTTGAAAAAATTAAAAAAGAAATAAAAAAACACAATGCTCGTATAGAAAAAGTTGATACTAAAAAAGATTTGAAAAAAATTGAAAAAATTATAGATAACCTGTTTAATGATATTAGTGTTGTTAACCGAAAAAAGGAAAAAATTAAAGATGAATTAGACAAACTCATTGAAAATTCGAAAGAAGGGTTAATTGAAATTAAAAAAGCTCAAAACAGAGGCGAGTTCGAAGATTTAATTAAAGAGGTTCAAATTTCTAAAGCTAAACCTATTGAGTTATCTAATGAGCAATTCAATTCACTTTTCCATGCATTCAAATCAGTAAAATATATGGCTCCACCTACAGATACTGCAATTCCAGTTGGAGATACGGTTTTGGAAAATACATTAATAAAAGAAATTGGGTTGAAAGTATCTGATAATCTAGATGAGTTTGAAGATCCAATTGAAATGTTAAGAAAAACAGAAGATGAGTTACGAGAGAGTAAGAAAAAAGAAATTATCGAAAATCAATCTTCTGTTAAAGAGGTCAAATTTGATAAGATTTCTGTAAATCAGGAAGATATTATTAATTTAAACAAAAAAATTTTAGCTAGTATTGATATTCAAGATCTTTCTTTAGAAACTATTCAATTCAAACAATCAATTGAAAATATAATTAAACAACATAATACTATTTCTAAAGATAGTTATAATGAGATTTTTGAATTCTTCACAACAAATTATACACAAGATGACGATTTTGTATCAGCAGAAACAAGACCTCCAACAAGTGGTAAAGGTCTAGCTTATGTAGTGGAAGCAGCTTTAGCTTATTGCAATGATCCTAAAAAACTTGATACTCCAAAACGATCTAGAGACATCCTATCAAGATTTGTCAATAGAACCCCAAAATTGAGAGACAGTGCTGACTGTGCTATCACTAAAGCAGTCCAATCTGTAAATTGGAAGAATTACAAATTAGATATCTATGATAATAATCTTCCTAAAGGACCTATTAAATTACTAGTTAATGTTTCAGGTCCCTATGTCCATCTAATGTTTAAATCACAGTCTAAAAATGCTTTGGCTGATGATGAGGAATTAATTAAAGAGATAAAATATTGTCTTGAGTCAATAGGTAGAAGATTGCGTGTGTATCTCAATAGAAAAGCTACTTTACATAAAAGCGAAAAAAGAGCAAGCTTAATAGAGAAATACATCCCAACATTCGTGAAAAGTGTTTATACTATTGCTAAACAGGGAAATAGCGACTATAGAGATAAGATCGATCCTATCGAACTAGAAAATTTAATGAAAGAGGCAATTGGAAAAAAAATTCCTCCTTCTATTCCACAAATAATACAACCTTCGAAACCGCAAATTTTAGAAAAAAAAGCAGAACAAGAACCAAAGCAAGTTGAGATACAATGGGAAGAAGTACCAATCATAACATCTGAAAAAATGGCTGAAACTGAAACCCAGAGCGAGCTATTTTCAGAAAAGACATTCAATAATTGGACAATTAAAGAACTAAGAGATTATTGCGATGAGCATAATATTTACATTCCCTCTAAAGCAAATAAGGCAGAAATTATAAAGATCATTCAAGAGTTTTTCACTCAAAAAGCTTTAAAAGAGGTGTCTGCAGTTGTTGGCGAAGAAGAAAGAGAAAAAGCTGAACCAGTTATTCCCACGATAGCTAAACCAAAAAAGGAAATGGCTATGTTAAAATCCCCGGAAAAACTTTTAAAACCAAAACTAGAACAAACTACTTTGCCAATTATAACAACTGAAAGAATTTTAGAAGTATTATCGGATGATTGGCAAAATATAACACATTTAATTTTTAAATTAAAAATTAAAGATATGATGGATGCAAGATACCTACAAAACAAATTGAAAACTCTTGTTCGTAAAGAAAAAGTGATTGTTGAGATTAAAAAAGGTAAAAAACACTGGAAATTAAAATAAGGTGTAAGAATCATATCAATTAAAAACGAGAATAAAAAATGGGATTTAAGAGCAGCAAAGGCACTCTATCAAGATTTTTTAAAAATTAATCAAGCGGAAAGGAAAAAACGAATTGAGTTACCAAAAGATACTATTAAAGTTGATGATCTTAATAAAAAACAGATTTTAGATCGAATTTACGATTTAACCGATTCTGTTATTCAAAAAATTTATTCTACAGGAAAACCCTCACTCCAATTGCCATCAAAAGCAAGTACCAATATCATCTGGGACGAAGAAAACGATTTATTACTTCTAGGAAAACAAATTATGGAAAAACAGTTTCATTCTCTCGCTAGTGTAGCAGATATTACGAGATTGATGAAAGTTTTAGAAAAAGTTAATGAATTATTGATCAAAGATCTCCACGCAACAAAGAGGGAGATTTTTTATTCTGCAGTCCAATTATTTGGAGATCAGAAAAATAGCGATAAATCTATTGAAGATGTTGCAACGATGCTCTATACAACCAGAAATTCAACACATATAGTTGCCTCTGCGAAGGGATCATGTATCGGTAGGCTTCGAATTCGAGATAAAAATGATATTATAGATTTAGAAGGTTTAGGAAGTGGTGGATGGACAATAAGTCCAATGCTTGATAATATAGAAATTCTTGAATCTGATGCTGAATTTATTTTAGTTTTGGAGAAAGATGCTGCAATGATCAGATTATCTGAAGCTCGATTTTGGCGAAAGTATCCCTGTATAATATTAACTGCTAAAGGTGCGGCAGATATCGCAACTAGAATGTTTTTAAGAAGATTAAGCAAGGATTTAAATTTACCCGTTTTCACTCTTGTCGATAGCGATCCTTATGGTCATTATATCCATTCAGTATACCTTAGAGGATCCAAACGCCTTAGTTATGAATCCCCCTTTTTAGCAACACCTAATATTAAACTTCTCGGAGTTTTAACGAGGGACTTAGATAAATATAAAATACCTAAAGACTGTAGAATACCTATGAATAATACAGATATAAAACGAACCAAAGAACTGCTAAGTGAAGATTTTGTAAAAAAGAATAAAGAATGGGAAAAAGATCTCAAATTAGCCCTCAATTTAAAAATTAAAGCAGAAATTCAAGCCCTGTCTACATTTGGATTTGAATTTCTTACTGATCAGTATTTACCTGAAAAATTAACAACTGGAGACTGGATCTAGGAAGGTGCTATTAAGATATGAAATTATTTTATAAAAAAGATGGTGGAGTGATTCAATTGATTGATAAAGAAAAAATAAATGAGTGGCCAATTGAATTACCATTAATTTTTATTGAATATATACGAAATAATCAATTGAAATCATATACCGATACCAAAGTTCAGAAGGAAGTTGAGCAATATTTAGATGAGATACTTAAAGACGTTGCAATTCCCAGATTGATAGAAGTGTTAGAGGGGAATAAAGATGACGAAATATTGAATGCTCTCATAAGAATTGAAGAATTAGCAAATAAGAAAATCGAATTAGTAAAACCAATAAAACCGTATATCGAGAATTTATTGAAAAAAGATAATAAAGATATTCTAAAATTAAGTAAAAATATATTAGGGAGTTTTACAAAAGCAGAAAATAGAAAAAAATTAGCAGAAAAACGCAAAATAATGCAACTAAAGGAGAGAGAATTCTTAGAAGGAAAAATTAATGGAGAAGAATATGCTAAAGCTCGTAAAGAATATTTAATTTTAAAAGAATAGTTTGAGATCTAATGAATTGGGAAACTGAAAAGGAATATTTTTATAAATTTATAATTAAGAATAAAGTTATTGGATTTTTCAACAATCCGATTACTTTAAAATCAGGTCGGCAATCCTATTGGTATGTAAATTGGAGGAATGTTTCGGAGGATGCTTATTTGCTGGATAAATTAACAGACTATGTGATATCCTTCATTAAGTCTATAAATTTAAAACCTGATAGTTTTTATGGCGTCCCTGAAGGAGCTACCAAACTTGGAATTATTACACAGTTTAAATGGGCGAAAATGCAAAAAGATTTCGATCCTGGTAAATTTGTAATAGCAATGGGAAGAGGTAAGCCTAAAAATCATGGAGATCCAAAAGACAAATTATTTTTAGGAATACCTAAAGGTAAAACCGTGATTCTTGAGGACACTACTACGACAGGTGGATCTTTAATAAATACGATTAATAATTTGAAAGAAATAAATGCTGAAATAATAGCCGCTATAGGATTAACAAACAGAAACGAGTTAAGAGATGATGGAAAAAGCGTTGAAGATATATTAAAGGAAAAAAAGATTCAATTTTATTCAATGAGTAATGCTGTAGAGATCTTACCAAAGATGAACATGGAAAGCGAAATCGCTAAACATATTGAAGATTATTTTAAAAAATACAGTAAATATAAAATAAAAATTTCGCGAAGTAGTAATAACTGAATAACCTTTACCTAAATTTAAAATAAATTTAGTTTACTATGAAAAAATTTCTCCAAATTTTTATTAGATCAGCCAAATGTTTATATAATAATTTTTCTGAAGTAGTTAATTTTCTTTCATCATCTAAAGACAATTCTGATTTAGATAATTTTAGTAATTTTAATAATCTACTATCAATAATGTTCATGGCATATGAATTAAAACGATCCAAATCAATCTTAGGTTTTAATTTATATTGTACCTCCTTTTCCATAAAAAATTTAAATTCTTTTATTTTATTCAAAAAGTAGATATTGTTTCTTTGGATAAGTTTCTGATCATCTCTTTCACTAATTGCATACCTCTGAACATCTACATTATCACATTTATCACTGGCAACAACTTTTAGAATACCTTTTTCTATAAATGGAATAGCTTTAAAATACTCAATTCGATAATTTTTCCCTTTCTCAAAGGATCCAAAATTTTCTCCTAAAAGTGAAAAGCCTTTATAAGATTTTACGCATTCTGTAGGTATTTCTTCATTTTTAAAAATAAAATTTATTCTTTTTAGGGAGTCAGATAACTTTTTTTCAACCTTAACCAACTTTTATCCCGCCATATTTAATAAATTAAAATTCTTTTATATACTACAAATATGAAAAACTACAGAAATAAAAATATATTAAGATATTAATATTGCACAAAATTTTGTGAATTAAATGATCACAGAGATTATTCTTTTTTTAATTTTTGTTGGCTTTTTCTTTATTGGCTTCCTCCTGATTTATAAACAAGTTTCTTTAGTTAAAAAAGGAGAATTCAATAATAAAGATCGTTTGCAATGCATCATCTATGGATTCATTTTCAGCTTGGCTGTGATGGTTGTAATTTCAATGGCTTTCATATTTGCTGTTAAAACTCCTGATTTTTGGCAAGGAAGTTCTATTCCACCCCCTGACATAAGTCCAATTGTTATTCTTTTACCTTTTATAATATGCTTAACTTACATCTCTATTTATCCCTTAATAGATTTTCTTTTTATCTCTCTTAGTGGAGATAGGGATGAAGGACTTACTCCTTTTCATAAATTTCTCAGTAAAAATATTATTAATATCTCTAAACGTAAATTAATTTCAATTTTCATGGCCTTTTTATTATATTTGTTTTTCATTTTACCCCCTTTTTTATTATCTGCTATAGGATTACCATTTATGATGATATGGATAACATGGCTACTAGTTTATCCATTGATGATCTTAACTTTTTATGGTTCAAAAGGTTATATCGCTGGAATTACTAATGCTTATTATCATATTCCAGATATTAGTAGATCTGCCTTTCTTAACTTTGAAGATAGTAAAAGAGGAATGAAACAATTTATATCAAATCCACTTCCTTATATCTTATTAGGAATGATGTTATTTGTATTTATATGGGCTTGGATTTCTATGCTTCAAACAATAGGATTTTATTTTACAAAAACGCTCGCAATATCAACAATGTCTTCAACATTTGTTTTCGTTACTCTCTTTTTTGGAGTGATAGGATACTTTACTCGCTTTTGGGGTAGAAAGATAAAATATAGGGGAATCGATATTTATTTCGCTGCATATTTAATGGCTGCAATAGGGATAAACGTTTTGGTTAACTTTTTAACCGTTAACTATGATAAGCTTTTTGACTCATTTAACTTTTGGGTTATTACTAGGGGCATTGTACCAAATTATTTATTGTTTACTTGGCCTGCTGCTATAGAGGAAATAGTATTAATCATTTTCACCTCTTATTACTTTTTAGCAAAAACAACCAATTTTACTAAAAATTTAAAATATTCAAAAATCACTGAATGTGGACAAACATTTGATCCAATTCCCTTGTTTAATTTAATTAAAAATCCCAATTCCGAAATTAGTGATTACGCAAAAAATACATTATACTTAATGTACGAGAGAATACCTTTAAAATCTGAAATCTCTTTAGATGATTGGAAATTTAAGGATTTATTGATCGATGGTTTGAGTGATTCAAATCCAGATTTAAATAGGGTTTCGTTTAATATTTTAATTCAATTAGAGAAAAAAGTGCCAGATTTAATAATTCCGTGGATAATTGAATCATTAGAATCTCCAAATTATGATAAGAGTCTTCCATTTGCAAGATCTCTTCTCGAAGCAGACTTAAATTTAGTTGAGAAAATACCCCGAAGAATCTATTTCAATCTTATTAATGACTCTGAATGGAGATTAAAACTAACAGCATTAAGAATAATATTAAGATTAATTAAAAAAGAAAGAGACTTAATAAAGTATCTTGATTTAGATAAATTATTAGAGGATTCTGATAGTGAAATTCAGATTGAAATATTTAATACTTTTGCTGAAAAATCAATTCCGATCTCCTCAAAAACTCTTTTTAGTAAATTAAGTCATTCCAATAGTAGAATCAGAGCCGCAGCACTAAAAAATATTAACAATATTAAAAGCGAAGATATTGATGATATATTTATTAAAAAAGTCATCCCGTTTATGAAAGATCCTACAAGTTCAGTAAGGGCCTCAATATTTGAAACCCTAGCAAAAATAGGGCGATTTAAGAAATTTTCAATCCCAATCGCTCCACTCTTAGATGGATTATCAGATTTTGATGAAAAAGTAAGATATGCCTCAGTATTAGCTCTTGAAAAATACTTTAATGAAAGCCCTAGTTCTTTAGATATTAATACCATTGTTAATAAGATTGATTCATCTAATACTGATGTATTAATTAGCATAATATCCTTACTTGGCAGATTATGGGATAAAGATCCAGAAAAAATACTTAGTATTCTCTTAATATTTATAAAATTTGATAATGAAGAATTAAAAGAAAAAATATCAAGAATCCTTGTTGATAACTATATAAAAAATCCAAGATTGATCTTTGATAATCTTATAAAGATTAAGGATGATTCAAAATTTATTTCAAAAGGGATTGTGTCTCGAACAATCATCAAAATTACTAAAAATTATTCCGAACAAACTATTCCAATTTTGATTCATTCTCTAGAATCTAATGATGAAGACATAATTTTAAACTCAATCAATGCTCTAGATGGATTAATTGAAGATTATGGGGAAAAAATCAGTATCAAATCACTTCTTTCAATTTTTAATTTAGAGAACAATAAAAAAGTTAAGAAAGAAACATCTCACTTAATATCAAAAATCGCAAAAAAAAATCCAAAACTAATGAAACCTATTATGAACGATTTATTCCAAATTATGAACCATCAAGAATCATCAGTAAAGATAAATCTTACTAAATCTCTATTGGATGTTTCGAAAAATTCTCCAGAACTTGTTCCTGTACAACTTATTATAACCTATCTGTCAGATCAAGATCCCTTTATCCGTGAAACTAGTGTTAAAATATTAGGATATATTGGTTATAAACTTCCATTTGGTGTAGTTGATACACTTATAAATAAAGCTTTAGTTGATGATGAGTGGATTGTTAGGGATGCTGCGATTTCAAGTATCGGAAAAATTATTGATCATGTTGAAAATAGAGACATAATTATTAAAAAACTAGTAGACTTAATAGACGACGAGAAGAGTTGGGTTCAAAGATCTGCAATGAATCTTTTATCTTCGATTAAAGGAATCGAGGAATCGGATATACCCTTCGAAAAAGTTTCAAAAAACCTAATCAGCGATGATCCAAAAGTTCGTGAAGGATCTGCTAACTTATTAAAAATTTATAGTTATCAAAGTATAGATGAAATCTTTGAAGATATTATTCTTCTTTTAGGGGATGAATCTGAGGATGTAAGAAAAACCATGATTAATGTAATGGTTGATATCATTAAAAGAATTGGTCTTTCAAATATAATCTCAAAATTACTAAAAAATTTGAGCGATGAGGGCTCCATCACAACTCAGCAATCTATAGCTATTATTTTAGGAAGAACAGTAAGATATGAAGATGAAAAAATTAAAAAGAGAGTCATTTCCTTATTGAAGATGAGATGTGAGATGTCTCAAGACCCTATTATTTGTGAAACTTTAGCAAAGTTAAAAGAAAGTTAAATCATTCTCTTTTATCATTCAAAAATAAGAGGATTATATCACTAAACCATTTCTCTCTAATTATTTTTTTCCGACAAATTTTATTTACTGTTTAATAAGCTTAAATCGTTAATATAACAATTTAAAATATCATAAAAAATAATTTTGGTATATCAATGTAATTTAAATGGTGAAAAATATTGACTACTCCTTTATCAAGTCCTAGTATACCAATTCATAAAGTTCAACGATTTGAAGATTTTTACAGATTATTCGAAGATAAACCGGGAGTATATAAATACCAAGATCAAATAAATGATATCTTTTCTAAAGCAAGTAATTCTTTAATACTTCTTTATGAAGATCTCTTAGCTTATGATTCTGAAATTGCTGAAATGTTAAAAAAAGATCCTGAATCTCTTTTAGAAGATGCAACTGAAGCTTTTAAAAATATTCTAAAATTTCAAGGAGGAAAATTAGAAGATCAAGAACATTTCGTAAGAATTACAACTAAAGATGAAACAAGCCCATTATCTACGCCTTTAAGAGGATTAAGGGCAAGGGATATAGATAATCTTGTCTGGACTAAAGGAATTCTAGTTAGGAGCTCTGCAATTAGACCAAAATTAGTTAAAGCAACTTTCGAATGTATGATCTGTGGTACTCAATTTGAAATTATACAGTTAACTTCTAAAATAAAATGGCCTAAATTCTGTAGTAATAAAAGATGTAAGGCTAAATCTCAATCTGATTTTCGGCTCATATCTAAACATTCAGAATTTATTGATTGGCAAAGTATAATGATCCAAGAAATTCCCGAAGATTTACCTCCTGGACGAATACCTAGATCAATTCAGGCTATTTTGACCTATGATTTAGTAGACACGGTGAAGCCTGGAGATAGAATCAAATTAATGGGTACCTTTAAGTCCGTTTTAGCTCAATCAACTAAAAGCATCAATAGTACTCTCTTTAAAACTTTCATTAATGTCAATTTTATCGATCCTGAAGATAAGAGTGATGAATTTATTGAACTTTCAAAAGAAGATAAAAAAGCAATTGAAGATTTATCAAAGGAACCATTTATTCAGAAAAAAATAGCAAGATCTATTGCACCGACAATTTATGGAAGAGAAGATCTCAAATTAGCTTGTGCTTTAACTTTATTCGCAGGGACTAGAAAAAAAAAAGTCGGTGGAAATTTTAAAAGGGGAGATATACATATTTTATTTGTAGGAGATCCGGGAACTGGGAAATCTGAAATACTAAAAAGCGCAATTGATATATCTCCTAGAGGTTTATACACTTCTGGAAAAGGATCCACTGCAGTTGGCTTAACCGCAGCAGTTATTAAAGATAGCGATACTGGGCAAATGAATCTTGAAGCAGGGGCCGTTGTATTAGCTAATGGCGGGGTTGCTGCAATTGATGAGTTCGATAAGATGGATCCTGCGGATAGATCTGCTTTACACGAGGCAATGGAACAACAAACGGTTAGCATTGCAAAAGCAGGGATAGTAGCAACCTTAAAAGCACAAACAGCTATAATTGCTGCCGCTAATCCTCGTTCTGGAAGATATGATAGGTATAAGACCCCAACCCAAAATATTCATTTACCCCCATCTTTATTATCTCGGTTTGATCTCATTTTTGTAGTCGTAGATAAACCTGATCCTGCTGAAGATGCTCAAATGGCTGAATTTATTTTGAGAAATTCAATGATAGAGCCCGATGAATCTTTTGAGACAGAATTTAGAGAAATTGCGGCAATATCAGGAGATTTATTAAAAAAGTATATCAAGCATGCTCGAAGGAGTTATCATCCTATTTTAACTGAAGAAGCTAAAGAAAGAATTAAAGATTTTTATTTAGAATTAAGA
>SMTZ1_10002232_pt1 | contig 19596 bp, 10 predicted proteins | sample DeeMarSWOR136_30_FD_25667 | JGI IMG/M metagenome (IMG submission 25667)
GCTGATTTCGTTGGTTGTTTGGACATCGGATCTATTCTCCGGAAATGTCCGGAGGGGCTGATTTTGGTAATTCCCTGTAGGACAGAGGGTTGCGTTCATTTTGCGTTTTTGAAGAATTGGCTTTGTTTTGGGTTTGTATTTGGGGGCTCCGCAGGGGTAAATACTTTCGTAATCTTTTGTAACGATTGACTTTAGGTTCATTTTAGGCTTTTGGGCGATTGGGTTTGAATTGGATTTACTCCCGCTTCGCGGGTGATTTTCGTAACTCCTTGTCGCACACATGGTTGGGTCCATTTGGGGTTTCGGGAGATTGGGTTTGTTTGGGTTTGAATTGGGTTTGTTTTCACCAAGTGTCGAATTGGATATGTTTTCATAATCCTTTGTCAAAACGGTGTTTACGTTCATTTGGGCATCCCAGAAATTGGGTTTGTTTTGCATAAAAAGGGCTGATTTGTAGAGGATTCTCGACAATTGTAAAGCTTGCTGCTTCGCAGAAGGGAGAAGGAACAAGGGAAAGGGGAGAATTGAGAAGGGAAAAGGCAGAAGACAGCCGTTGGCGAAGGATTATTGATTTTGAGCATATAGATCATTCCTTAGTGATTAAGAGTTCACAACTTTGCGTTGCCTGCCTTGTTTGACAAATAATGGTTTTTTGCGTGTATCTGCTGATGCGAAAACGTGCGGTTCTCTCTTAGGGAGTCCTAACGGACCGCGTTCTTGCCGCCCGCGTAAGGGGCAAGCCACCCAATCAGGTAGGGGCAAGCCCCCCAATCGGGTAGGGGCAAGCCCCCCAATCGGGTAGGGGCAAGCCCCCCAATCGGGTAGGGGCAAGCTCTGGCGAGATTCAGCACCTACTAAAGTTTGTATTATACCAAAAATTGGCTGTTTTTCAACAAAAATCTAATAAATAATAAAGAAGATGAGTCACGGAGAAGACAGAGGGAAAGCAAGAATCAAAATGCAAACAGCAAAATGAGAATGCAGAATGCAAAATGAAGATGCAGCTACAGCCCTAAGGGCCAGGGATGGCAGATCCCCGCTGCCTCGCCCCTGGGGGGCAAGCCCCGCAATTAGGTAGGGGCAAGCTTCGCGGGCAAAGCGCAGGGACAGGGAGGAGGCAGAGGAATAATCAATTTGGTGGGCTACTACCTCAAACTGTATTTTCTTACAGGGATTTAGAGAAATTTGCACGCCTTTAACGTCGTTAGAAAAACGGAGGCTGCGTTTCCTATGCGGCAAGCGGACATGTCAAATTTCGGCCATATCCCTAGTGAATAATGAGATGGGACAATAGACTAAAATCTCCAGCCTCTGTCCTCTATCAGATCTGCGAGTCTGATGTGCTCTATCCCATATTTTCGACAAAGGTCGGGAATCTTCGGGCGGCCTTGCTCACCATGCTCTCCCTCGTGAGATATGACGATCGCTGATCTCTGTTTCGCAAGAGCGACAACAAAGGGATCAGCCTTGAGGTCCTTCGCAAGAAACCTAAGATTCCTTTGTTTCATCATCTCTGAGAGATCCGCAAGCACCAATTTGAGTTCATTTTGAAATTCCTCGTCCAATTCGATGAACATGTCGTCGTGGTCTAGCGTCCAATCCTTCAGTTCCGGCGGATGTCTTATCTCTTGACGAACATCTTCTGGGGATATTAGCTCCCCCGATTCGATTAGATCTTCGACGCGCTCCCAAAATGAAGGAAACGATGCTGGACGATAATTTTCCGTCCATGCATCTATAATCGCGGAACTGTCTATGCAGTAGACTCGTGCCATGATCCGAAAAGTGCCGTCTCAACATCATGCAGGCGATCTGCACCAGCGCCAAGGATGTCCGCAGCCCGAAATGATGTTATTCTCCTGTTTCTCAAAGCCCGGAGAACGAGCGCAGGAAATAGTCGACCGTTTCTTATAATTACGCGGGTCGGAGTTGATATCTTGATCTCAGCCCTTGCGTCTCCATCGCGGCCTGGAAACAGGTCATTTCTCTCATTTCGCCAGCGCTGGTAAAAATCCCTAGTCGTTTTTCTGAGAATCAACAATCGTCGAAGTACGACTTCCGAGCTCACCCAGAACTTCCTCGCCAGTTCTCCCAACTCGTCATCCCTCCAATCTGGATGGGGCCCATGATTTTGAACAACGTCTGCTCGCAGCAACGCATCGGCAGGCACAAGGGTCGAGCCGGCCACCCGGTTGCAGAAGACCTCGGTACGGTCAATTTGTGAGGTAGCCCTAAACGGATTGTGCAAATCGCATATCCCACCGTCATCGACGAGTATGTGGGTCAGTTCGTGAATTAGAGTGAAGCACCGTGCTGTAGCGTGGTCTTTCCCGGTAACAACTATGACGGGATACGGGTGCTTCGCGATTGAGAAGCCGCGAGCCTCCTCTGGAAGCACTATGAGGTTGCGAAGGACTCCGGTTTGAAATACGAGGACCCCTTGTTGTTCGACCGCCTGCCGCCATCCGTTGAATGCGTCGTACTTTGTTCTCCACTGCATTTGTTGAGTAGTTGAGATACCAAGCATCTTGCGAATCTTGAGCGCAACCTGGTCTGGGGCGCTATCAAGGCTGAACCGGTCATGAATCATGGGCGGTTCTTCATCGAGGTCGGCTACCATTTCGAGGGCTTCCTCTCTTCTGTCCCATGCGAGCCTGATCTCGAATCGCAGAGCGGAAGACATCTCCTCCTGAAGCTCATCTGGGATTTTCCGGAAATCCTTGATGCTCTCTGGATCTTCCGGTAGTTCTGGGAGAAAAAAAAGGCCTATGGGGCGCATATACGCCTTTGCAAGTTTCCGCAGTTGCTTTATTGTGGGGTAAGAACTACCCTCTTCCCACTGTTGGATTCGGGCGGGTGTAGTGCCCGTCTTTTTTGCCGCAGTAGCAATGTCAATTCCTGAGCTTTCCCTCGCCCAGTGAAGAATCCTGCTGTCAATTTCTACTGTGGGAGACCGACCCATAGTCATTCCCGTTCAGCAAGTATCGCTAAGGATTGTACCATTCTCAGAACCACAAATAATTGTACCGCATCTCCTGAGATTTGTACAGCCTGATTCAAAAGCTCTCTCGGTAATCTGGGGCAACCACCTGTTAAATCTACACCACAGCGGATTGTCAAAATATTAAGCCGCCAAGAGTGGCAGGTCCGCCTACGGCGGGGGGAGCTACCGCCCAGAAACTCGCGCCTGTCGCCACGAGTCTCAGGTGGGGAGCTATTCTGCTTTTGATCTTGGCTGGTCGCTCAACGCTGCTGGTTTAGATTATAGCCATCCGCGGGGAAGCCGCAAATAAATTCTTTGGGAAAAGAAGTTCCGCGTCGCCTGACGCGGAAGCCTCATCTGGGCAATTTCGCTGTCAGATCAGTTGTTGCGGGTTCTGCAATTGCTCCGCAATGAAGCTTAGAAACTGTGCGGCGTACGTGCCGTTAATGATTCTGTGGTCAACTGCCAAAGAAAGATTTACAATTCTACATATAGTTGGCTCGCCATCTTGCGGTATGACCGTATTGACTACGTTGCCGACGGCCAAGATGGTGCTGGCTGGTGGCGCTACGATTCCCCAAAACGAGTCGATACCATAAGGACCAAGATTACTCAATCCTATCGTTTGGCCCTGCATTTGGTCGAGTCTTAATTTATTACTGCGGGCACTTTCGGTAAAGGACTTTTCCAGGCGAGCGATTTCAGCCAAAGTCTTTTTGTCTGCATTCTTTATTACCGGCACAACGAGACCTTGAGGGGCGTGCACTGGAAAACCAACGTTAATTGAGTCGGCTATCCTGATGCTTGCCGTACCAGAAATCTTCCGTTTTATTGCAATGTTGCGGGCCGTTGTGGGATTGCCAACCGGGCCGGCGCTCTGATCTTCGCAACGGAGGGTCCCTACCATGATAGGATATCTGCTCGCGGCCAGGGCAAGCGCGCGAATAAAAAATGCATTGCTTGTGATTTTGACTCCCAAGGACTTAGTCAGCTTTCGCCTAAGAGCCATCAGCTCAGTCACATCCGCTTTCGACTCGATGTAAAAACAGGGCTTGCTCAGCTTCGATTGTAACATCCTTTGGCCGATGAGCTTCTGGATCCTGGTCAGCGGGATTCTCATGTTCGCGACTCGTCGTTCGTGTCCGAGGGTACAGCTCATGGGGCGCAATCCTTATTGGGCGATACAGGATTCGAACCTGTGACCTCACGGGTGTGATCCGTGCGCTCTAGCCAACTGAGCTAATCGCCCCGACCGGTTCGTAACCTGGCACATGAGGCCTAATCTCGATTCCCATTATTACCACAGGCCGTCCCGCATGTCAAGCTCTAATCGTCAATCCTTTGTGGCCAAGGGATGCAACGAATCACGAGCCATGATGTTAGACCGGCTTTGTTGCAATAAGGTTGGTCCGTCCGAGTTTGACGCCCTTCATGCTCAATATGGTTTCTCCCACCTTATTGATCTGGCGGACACGCCCTCGAAGCACAATTATCTCCAGACAGTCGTGCTCATCCAAATGCACGTGCAGAGATGAAATCACCTGAAGAACATGCGAATGTTGCAGGCCTATCAGCTTTTCCGCCAGCCTTGTGGCATGATGGTCGTAAACGATAAATACGGCGGCGACTGCCTGCGCTTTTGAGTCGCTCAGACGCTGCTCACTCAATTGCCGGCGTATCTGATCGCGTATGGCCTCAGACCGGCTCTGATACCCCCGTTGCGCGATGAGCTTATCGAACCTCGAAAGCAGTTCTTTATCCAGCGATACACCTATACGTTCAACCTGCTTCATCTTTGTTGTCCCCAAGAATCCTGCCGCCTTGTGCGAACATGGCAGGACAATTCTTACACTTTGCTCGTTACGTAGATTGCCTGCTCGGCAAACAGATTAGCCGCAAATCTTACTGGGCTAAGGCTGGTTTTTGACAGCGGAATCTTCTTTTCCACCTTGGCTCCCAACTTTTTGCAGAACTCATCAAAATCCTTAAGTGACAGAAAGTGTATATTCGGCGTATCGTGCCAACTGAAAGGTAGCTGACTGGTTACCGGAGCTTTACCACGCAGTAACATCTGTGTCCTGCACCGCCAGTGACCAAAGTTGGGAAAGCTCACAATCACTTTCTTGCCTACTCGCAGCAATTCCTCAAAAACCTTTTCAGGATTCTTCACCGTTTGGACAGTCTGCGACAGTACCACGTAATCAAAGCTCTTGTCGGTGTAATAGCCAAGCCCATCTTCAATGTCCTGCTGGATAATCGGCAGCCCGCGGCAGATACAATCGAGCACAAGCTCCTGGTTTAGCTCGATGCCTTCACCCTTTATGTTCTTGTCGTTAACAAGATTATTCAGCAGCTCTCCGTCGCCGCAGCCGACATCAAGCACCGTGCTGTTTGGCTCAATGAGAGACTGTATCAGCTCATAATCCACGCGTGCCCGGTGCGCCTGCTCAACTTTGCTGAGCTGCCGCATACTCCTTGCGTAACACGAACATGGCGGCAGGGTCGCGGTCGGTCTGTGGGTTGCCTGCAAAAAGCAGCATATAAAACGGCCCAAAACCTCGGGCTCCAATAAGAACGCATCATGGCCGTAAGACGATTCAATATCACAGAAACTAACATCCTTGCGATTGGCAGCCAGCGCATGGACTATTGCTTTTGACTGCGAAGGCGTAAAGAGCCAGTCGCTGCTGAAACTGACTACAAGGAATCTCGATTTGACGTTGGCAAATGCCGCCGTAAGCGACCCGTAGTCCTTTTTCAGGTCGAAATAGTCCGCTGCCTTGGTTATATAAAGATAACTATTCGCATCAAATCTTTCCACGAAAGTTTGTCCCTGATGGTCCAGGTATGTTTCAACAGCAAATTCAGAGTTGATCTCGTATTTGTAGCTGTCGGCACTTCGCAGTTTCCGGCCGAACTTATCACGCATACCCTGTTCCGAAAGGTACGTTATGTGCCCAATCATTCGGGCAATCGCCAGACCCCTGTCGGGACCTCTCGTGGCATGGTATTGACCCTCGGCGAAATTAGCATCTGCCAGTATTGCGTTTCGGCCTACCGCATCAAACGCTATTGACTGAGCACCGAGATGTGTAGTTGTGGCGATTGGCAGCGCAGCTTTAACAAAGTCAGGATACTCAATCGCCCATTGCAGAACCTGCATCCCGCCTATGGAACCGCCAACCACCGCCAAAAGCCCTTTTATACCGAGCTTATCAAGCAGCAGCTTCTGGACCTTCACCATATCGGCAATGGTTATGATAGGAAAGTCCAAGCCGTACGGTTTGCCTGTCGCAGGGTTAACCGAAGAAGGCCCCGTCGTCCCTCGGCAGCCACCGAGGAAATTCGAGCAAGTCACAAAGTACTTGTTTGTGTCGATTCCTTTACCAGGCCCAACCATGGAATCCCACCAGCCGGGCTTTCTGTCATCGGGGCTGTTGTAACCGGCCACGTGGGCGTCGCCGCTGAGAGCATGGCAAATCATTATCGCATTATCGCCAGCGGCGTTAAGCTCGCCGTATGTCTCGTAAGCCACATCAATTGGGGCAAGCTTCTTACCACATGCCAGCTCCAGAGGCTCATCCCGTTCCACAAGCCGTATTGTTTGTGTCTGAACGATACCGACTGAATTTTTCCCGATCTCTGCCATACAACTGTCTGAGTATACTCGAAAACTCTGTCCTGTAAAGTGCATCACCAGCAAGTTGCTCTCAAGAGATCTGACGACAGGAAATCTTTTGTTGATATTTCATACCTGCAATTTCTATACGGCTATACATGCTACACCTTCAAAAATCAGAATTGGGCCGTACAAAGAGGACCGCTCTTAAACGAGCTGAAAGCCACAATTCTGCCGAAAAGATGTGGCGAATATAATTATAACCCTACCGTCAAATGACTTTTTGCACTGTCGCTGCTTGAGATTTGAAACAATGATAACCGTCCAGCAAAAAAGTCGAACGTTCCGGCTTGAGCCGGGCGGGCCATAATAGGTGGCCGTTCGGCCCATCACTTCCGTAACGGCGCGGACTGTCTGTCCCCGGGTTTATAGACACGCACTAACTAACAGCTTGCTCAGGTCTCTGACTTTATTAGATTACTAAAGGTCAATCGTCCGTGGCCTCGGAAGGGCGAGCGGGTGGATCGAAGATAGGCCCGCGACTCCACTCGTGAAGTCTCTCGAGCCGGGCGGCCCCGCGCGCATAGTAGGCCCCGTTCAGCGACGAAAGGTGACGCTGCCACAGTTCGTCCCGGGTCGCCCGCCAGCCATCGGGTGTGCGCACCAGTCCCATGTCCTCCATGGCTCGGTACAGTGAGTCGGCGATGAGCTGATGGCCCGCGATGGTCGGATGCACGTGGTCCAGCAGCCATTCATCGCCCGGGATTCCATCCTCGGTGCGCTGCTCGATGAGCAGCTTCACGTCCACAAGGCCTGTGCGATATTGCGCGGCGACGTCCAGAATGGCGTCGTGCATGGGTTCTAGTATCCGTAGCGGGCAGACGTCTTCTTCCTTGGCCAGCACGAACCACTTCTTTGCTTGGCTAAAGCGCCCCATGTGCTCGTAGCACTTTCCGACCAGGTAGAGAAGCCCGGCGTGCCGGTTGTCGAGCGTGGCGGCCTGCTCGAGGAGCCTGACCTTGCCGTAGGCATCGGCCCAGTCCAGTTGTCTGGACCGTTCCCACAGCTCGAGCACGCGCTGCCTCTCTTGCTTGGACAGATCGGTCCGGAACTCCGATTTGAAAGGAGGGCAGTCCTTTAAGTTGGAGACCGGATTAACGAGGATGACGGGTACGGCCGCGCCGCGGGGCATCCGGACCATGGCCTCCAGATTGTGGCGGAAGTGTTCGATCGTGCCTTGGCGCCATGCCTCATCGCGATGGTAGGATTCCAGCCCGTTCTGGAAGTCGAGCCTGGCCTGGACTTCGGTGGGCAGAACGGTCTTCGATGAGCGTCTGGTGCCCGTGCGTCGGACGCGGCGGCGAGAGAGAAACCGGTGTGCGAGAGAGTAGCTACGCAGGTTGAGCATCACTCCGTGCAGCCGGATTAGTGAGCCCGGCATTCTCTTGATGCGCCGGTACGTCCTGTCCTCAAGGAACTCGTTGTGCCCCGTGTAGATGATGACCAGATCCGGCTCATGCGCGAGTAGTTCCCGCATTATGGGCACGAGACGATAGCCGGCGTAGGATATCCCGCCGCAGTTGACGACTTCGTAATCTGTGGCGGGCCGGGCGGCACGCAAGTTGAGCTTGAGCCAGGTCGTAAAAGAAGTCTCTACGGAGTAAGGCCGCCCCTGCACGGTTGAACCGCCGAGGCAGAAGACCCGGAATGTATCCGGCCCCTTCGTGGCGGCGAACGACTGGGAGCGGAAGTATCTCAGACGCTGCCCGGCTATCTCAAAGCGTGTGCCTGTTGAGTCGAGGACAAAGAGGGGACGCAGGCCGCTGAACGAGACGTAGGGGTCATCCAGATCGACCGCGGGGGCAGGGATGCACAATCTCAGCACCAGCTCGCCCAGCACGAGCGGAGAGAGGACAACGACCATGGCCGTAAGATGAAACAAGATGACACGCAGCCTGCCGCGTGGCTGACTCGGTTTTTTCTGGCTCTTACCTGCCGTCATTGACTACTCTTGGCCAATGGTGCGCCCACTACTTGACTTGCCACCTGGACTTGTAACCGCGATCTATTTGGGTATACGTGCCGGGTCTTCCGGGTTCAGGCTGCAATCGACTAAGCTAAGTGTCATTATTGCGAAATCGGCCAGGTCTAGCCTGCAATCGTTATTCAAGTCGCCGGCAACGACATATTGACAAGGCTCATTTTTGATAGCCAGACTGCGGTATATGCCAGCGGCTGTCGCCGTCAACCCGCCAGGGTCCTCGCTGTCGGAGAACCTAAACCCCCCAGCCGACGATAGTGCCTGCAAGGCCGGTTGCGCGATACAAAGGTAGCAGACGGCCGCTAACCCTACTTGCACCTTTGTGCACCTGCAGACGGTGACAGACTACCACGCAGTCGGCACATTTTGGGTCATTGATGCACCCATGATCCCGGTGCTGATAGAGCCGAAGCCAGCCTTGTCCACCCTTCTATATTACCTCCAGACGACGGAGGATAGCTTTTGTCCAGCGGGAACTCCGTAGCTGCGAGAAGATCAGCAGTAACAGCACTACTGCCCAATAGCCCGTAAACCGCAAATAGTAGATGATGATGCCGAATATGCCACTCTTCTCGGCGGCACACCACTTTGCCAGCTCGCTCGGAGTATATATCGCTCCCACGACGATGTGAGCAAACAATGTCTGCCACGGCAGCAGCAGAACAAGCATGACCAGCGAGAGGAAAAACGCGCGGCAGATGTGGTTTATTCCGCCGAGCCTGCCGATTAGCGACACTTTTAGACTAAACAGAGTGGTCAGGCAATACAGTGTCGCCGCCAGTATAAGCACAGCATTAACAAACCAGATGAGCTGGCCCAAACGCTCGAATGTTATGCCAAACAGAGAGCCGGCCTTTTGCGCCGGCTGCTGTTCCAGCGCCTCAGTTGGCTGGTTGGGCTCCGTGGCTATTTCCTCCGCAGCCTTTTCAATCTCCTCTGCATCCTCGGCCTGCTCAGCGGAAGTGTTGCTCTGAGCACACTCAGCAGCTTTGATGTAGCCGGTATTTACGAGCCAGAAGGATATCTGCAGCAGCAACAGGCAAAGTGCCATAACTATAAAGAAGAAGTTTTTCCAAGCTCTAAACACGCCGACAGCTTCAAGGCAATCGGTAGTCTCAACCAAATTGCTTTGTCTGCTCTGGTCTTCATTCATCTTCTAAACCTCCCAATTCAAGTTTTAAGCTGTCTTTAGAATGCGGATCTCGAACCTTATCTTGCTGACAGATTTTATCCGCAGCATTACAGAAAAAAACCATCTATTTGTTGTCAAGAAGCCACTGCATATTATGTTTCATGGTTGGAATGCGTGCAAGTAAATTATTTGCGAGCAAAATCGGCACCGGGCATGGTGGCAGTGACTTATATCGCTTTTTCAGCTAATATCTGTAATTCCACCAACTAATCGTCAAAATATGCAAGGCTCTGCGGTTAAGGCGATAAATCTGACAAAGTCTCACAGGAGTATTCTGGCTGTGAATCTGGTTCAGCTTTCTTTTGCAACGGTAACCGCCCAGGATAGTCGCAGTCTTGCTGGATTGGGTCATCTGTTTCTGTTGGTTCCACTGGTTGTCCGTCGAAGACCCACCCCGCAGCGTTTGCATGATCTGCTTTTGAACCGCCAGCGTGTATCAAGATAAGCAAATAAAGTGGTTTTGCTAATAAGGCCTACACCGGACAGTTGGCCCCAGAGCTTTATTATATCGTATCTTTTGCCATCCAAAGATTCGAGGGCATTCGATATGGCCGGGATTGTGGTTGGGACAGCACGCCAAGCCATGATTCGCTTTTCTTTTTCACAGAATTCTCCCAACCAATACGCTTCTGGCACGAGGCGAGGATCTGACACAAACCTGGGGCCGGAAACACCGGTCTCAGCCAAAGCAGCTAACGCTCCCATCCTCATGTACAATTATGATCCGGCCATGACGGTCGACAAGGATGCCTCCGGGAAGCGCTGCGGATGGCAGCTGTTGCCTCCACATGACCTTGCCCGTCTCGGGATCGAGTCCAGCCAAGGTCCAGTTCGAAGATAATGAACGGGGCCGCTGCGTTTCCAGCGCCGTGAGAATAGCGTTTTTCGCAATGGCAAATGCAACTGTGTCGCTGTCTTTTAGCTCCTGTGCAGTCCAGCTCTTCTTTAGTGTGTTTGCATACCTGAACTGTTGGCGCAGGTCCTCCGGACTGGCTTTGTCCAGATGGTCTACAAGTACGGCGCAGTCTACGCACACGGGCACACTCTGCGGACCATTGGCCATGACAAACCTGTCGGTTGACCATGCCGGCGGAATTTTCCCAAAGCCAAGATGCATGGCCTTGCCGATCCCACCACTGTTAATCTTTGCAATGGTGAACATACCAGGATTCACGTAGTTGCGGACCCCAGAATACCGGAGGCGCCCACCAAAGATCAGGTAGTCTCCCTGCAGGACTCCTATCTCCTCGCCACGATTGGTCCGCGGTGACCCATTGCCTACTGATCGAGACAAACATTCACCGTCCTGCAAGGTGTAACAGGCGGGGGAGATGACATTTCCTCCTGGCATCCAAATACGATTGTCCGCAAGCGTGAGAACTCCTTGGGCGGATACGCCCTTTCTCAGCAGTTTGTCCAAGTGTCCTGATGTGGTGTTGGCCCATTTTGGCTTTCCCGTCTCGGCGTCCAGCGCGTACACGTAAGTACCATCGTAGTCGATGATGCCCGCTGCCGCATACGCAACGCCGTCTTGAACCAACACGCCGCTCGCAACCGGCCAGGTTGAACAAAGCCTGTCATAGGCCATTATCCGCCTGTCCACAGGTGCTACCGTGAAGCGCCAGAGAAGCCGGCCGGTGGACGCCTCAAGACAGTACACTGCACCATCGCCTGATCCCACGTAGGCCCGTCCATTCCACACAGTGGGCGGCTGTGCGACAGGCGCTGCTGTTGCAAACGACCACTTCAAAGTGCCGTTATTGCCATCCAGGGCGCGAACCTTTCCATCGTCGCCGCACATGAAAACCAGCTCTCCTGCTGACGTAGGAGCGCTCGGCTTAAAAGAAGCCGGTGCCCGGTACGTCCAAAGCGGTTTCGGATTGGCCGACACAGTCACGGCTGAACAGGCGCTTCGGCTGTTACCTCCACGGTAGGTGGGCCAATCTTCCTTGGTAATCTCAGCAAATGCAGCCACACGACTACTTCCTTCACATACCTCGAGCCGTTGCGATACCGGATCTTCATCCTCTACCCCGAAGTCGCCTGCCGAGCACAGTCCGGAGGTGCCCATCAGCGAGAGGTTGCAGTCGCAAAGCCATGGCCCGATATAGAGCAATCCATTTGCAGCGATGACACCATCGTTGCAGGCCGGTCGCATCGCGCCGTTAAACAATACCTTCTTTGTGTTCCTGTCGTAACGGGTCAGGCCTTCGGGCCAGCCTCGACAAAAGAAGGAATCCGGAGTTGCGGTTAAACGTGCACAGGATCGTTTTGCAAAGCCAAGGTCTTTCACAGTTTCGCCTGTCAAAGGTTCCAGCATGAGCGTGCTTCCGCCCGGACCTATACCCACGATGAGTTGATCATCTACATAGAGCATATTGGGGTTGTTCGTCGTCTTCTTTCGCGTCCACAGAAGTTTTCCGTCCTCGGATGAGATGGCGACCACATTCATTCGAGTTTGCGCCTGAAAGAAAATCACTTCAGGCGTGTATAGGCAATAGCACGTTGTCCGGAATCCTGGAGTTGATTGCAGGCGTCTTCCGGGTTCTTCAATCAGGCGGACCACTTCGGGGTCCTCGTTTCGCCAGATGACCTGTCCGGACAAAGCATCGAGGCAGCCGGTATGCGCATCTGGACAGTAGAAGAAGATCTTGCTCCCGCCTATCACCAGAGCCCTGGAATCGATCTGCTTGTCTTCTGAGCGCTGCCAGAGCACCTTCTTCCGCACTACGTCATAGGCTGCAATCGTCGTGCCGAAACCCCACGGCACTTTCGGCTGATAGTAGCCGGGACTGAGCTCACCCCAACTCCAGTGGCCGTGCTTGCTGCGCACTACGGTCGTTTCTGAAGAATCCTTGACGGTACCAGCAAGAACATAAAGCACTCCGTCCTGCAAGGCGATGTATTTCCACTCGCCTTCGATTTCCGGGATATAAATTCTGTCAATCTCCCTGCCGCTTTCAGGATCCAATCTCAAACACCCATCGCTTTCGATCATGTAGAAGTAATCTTCGGTAGCAATGAACGCAGACCGGTGCACCAAGTAACCGTCCGGAAGCTTGCGTGACCACAGCAAGGTTCCGTTGTAACCGTTTCTGGCTAAAAGAGTATTGAGCCATGGTTCCTCGCGTCTGTGGTGGGCTATGTGACCTAATGCCGTGAAAATTCGCCCTCCGGCTGCTGTAGTGATGGCTGGCATCGCAGAATAGAGCGGCCCGGCGAACCACTGAGTTCTATAGGGAGCCTTTATGACGGTGTCGGTCGACACAGGATTATTGTCTGGCCCGTGCTCCCAGTGGCTCCATGAGTCCGTGCCCTTTGGCTGTGGCTTTGTGATCTCCATCCAAGACCCAAACGCATCTTGTCCAAACTTGAAACTTGTCTGCTCAACGTTTTGTTTGGACATCCATTGCGATAGCTGCTTCTGAGTCAATTGCTGCTCTGCACCTCTAACGGCACCGATGATAGCCCTTCCGCCGGGACGCAGAATACGCAAGATCTGCTCGATCGATAAATCTTTCAATCTGTGGGGGACACTGGTTCCCTTTCCTGGGGGTCCAGCACCAAGTGGGGCAAGCACCACGTCAACGGTATTGTCCGCAAAGGCAAGCGAGTCCAGAGGTCTGCGTTCAACGAGGACTCGAGTGCCGTAGAGTCCGTCAACATCAAGTGCTTCTTGCGCAGCGGCGACCGTCTCCGGCCGTGGATCCTGGAGGTAGAGAAAGAACTGGCTGCCTCGAACAAGTTCGAGTGCCAACGTTCCGCCCCGGCACCCCAGCAGTGAGCAGAGCCCGGAAGATGTACCGGCCTTTGTGATCAGGTGATGCGCAAGGTCACGATCACTTGCAACCGTCTCAGCATTAGCCATCCCGGCCATACCGGCAAGAAGAATGGCACCACATGTCAAAAGAACAAAACCTTGCTTCTCCATAGTTACCTCCCAAGGACTTAGTCGCTTGCCGCCTCTTACTCACTCAGCTGCTTGAAACAAGACAGATGTCAGGCCTTTTTCTATCAGTCATTTCAAAAGCTGCCATAGTTTACCGCTTCCACCGAACAAAGCAAGGCTGGTATGTGACCATTCGCGCGGGATTGCGACGCGGATGATACCGAAGCCCTTCGTCGGTCTCAACTTCCGCCATTTCAGTCGGAAATGCAATACCAACAAGCTCTTGCGCACAGTTCCCGCACCCACCAACAGGCGAATCGGCGGCAATTAAGCAACCGTACATAATAGGTTCCCAACGGTCGTTCCACATTGGGTTATGGTGAGCAAAAAACCAGCGGATAAGCTTTGCACTTATCAAGTGGATTCGATATTCTTGGGCCTTTACGAGTTGTAGTAGGGTCGCGAAGTGTTGCCTTTAGGAGATTTCATCAGAGGCATGACTCGAGAAAGACAATTGCTGGTGGTAAGGGTGATAGTCGTCATCTTTACCGGCTTGGTTGACGGCAAAAGAGGCGATGCGGACTGGCTTGTTACGCCAGTTGACGAACCAGTCACTGTCGAAGAGCGTCTCGATGGTAGGGAAATCATCCTTAGCAATGGGCTAATCAGCCGGACGTTTCGATTGTCACCAAACGCAGCCACGGTTGGCTACGACAACCTGATGACGGGCGAATCAATTATCCGCGGCATAAAACCTGAGGCGATAGTCGTGCTCGATGGCCAGAAATACGAGGTCGGCGGACTTCACGGCCAGGTCGAATACGGATATTTGCTCCAGAAGTGGGTAGATTCAATGAGCAGCAACCCGGACGCTTTTGTGTTCAGACATTATGAGGTTGGAAAAACCAGGGAACGTTTTGCCTGGAAGCAAAAACGCTACTCTGCCAATCTGCCCTGGCCGCCACCCGGAGCGGCGCTGACGCTGCGATTCGAGCCACCACGGAGTAGGTTGACAGGACTTACACTCTCGATCAATTATGAGATGTACGAGGGTATTCCACTCCTGTCGAAATGGTTCACAATTCGCAATAACAGTGACAGGCCAGTCAAGGTCGATACATTTGTCAGTGAAATCCTCGCAGTTGTAGAATATGAGTCATTGGTAAATGTGCCCGAGCGCTGGGAGTATCCGAACATTCACGTCGAGAGCGATTATGCGTTCCACGGGGATGACCCGAAGACCGCCAACAAGACGACGTATTGGGTTGCCGACCCACAATACAACACGCAGGTCAACTATCTGCGCAAGACACCGGTTTTGCTGGAATCCCGTCCTCCAATCGGCCCGAATGTCGTAGTTGAGCCGGGCACAGAGTTTGAATCCTTTCGAACATTTGAGCTTATCCACGACAGCACCGAGCGGGAGCGTAAAGGCTTAGCAGTGCGCCGGATGTATCGGACTATAGCTCCCTGGGTCACTGAAAATCCCATTATTATGCACGTCCGCCATGCCGATCCCAGATCGGTCCGTCTCGCTATCGACCAGTGTGCTGAGGTTGGATTTGAGATGGTCATAATGACCTTCGGCAGCGGCTTTAACATGGAAAACGTCGATCCCGAATATCTGGCCCAGGTCAAAGAATTGGCCGATTACGCGCACAGCAGAAATATTGAACTTGGAGGGTATTCGCTATTGGCCAGCCGCAGCATAAGTCCCGAACACGATGTGATAAACCCCAAAACAGGCAAGACCGGTGGGGCTATTTTCGGCAATTCGCCTTGCCTGTGCAGTAAATGGGGCCAAGAGTACTTCACGAAGCTCAAGACGTTCATTGATCAAACCGGAATAGACGTCCTTGAGCACGATGGTTCGTATCCGGGCGATATCTGTGCTTGTACCAGTCATCCGGGTCACCATGGCTTCGAGGATTCACAATGGCGGCAGTGGAAGATCATAACGGGCTTCTACAGGTGGTGCCGGGCGAGAGGCGTCTACCTTAACGTACCTGATTGGTATTTCCTCAGCGGTTCCAATAAAAGCGCCATGGGCTACCGCGAGGTCAACTGGTCATTGCCGCGCGACAGACAGATTATCCTTGGCCGACAGAACATATTTGACGGAACATGTCAAAAGACCCCAAGTATGGGCTGGATGTTCGTGCCGCTGGTGGAATACCACGGCGGCGGGCTTGCGGCAACACTTGAGCCTCTCAGCGAACATCTCGACGCCTATGGGGCGCATTTGGCGCAGAATTTCGGCTCAGGTGTCCAGGCGTGCTATCGTGGCCCACGTCTATACGACAGCGAAAAGACAAAAGCAGTTGTCAAGAGATGGGTCGACTTCTACAAAGCGTATCGGGGCATACTTGACTCGGACATCATTCATGTTCGGCGGCCTGACGGACGTGATATTGACTGCGTTCTACACGTTAATCCACAGCTGAGGCAAAAGGGTCTGGCGATGGTTTACAATCCGCTCGACTCCGAGGTTAGTAAAGAATTGAAGCTGCCGCTATATTACACCGGTCTGACGAAAACGGCCCGTATTCGCGAGCGGAATGACAACGCTAAGAAGCTTAGACTGGACCGCCACTACAACGTCACAGTGCCAATTAGTATCGCCCCGGAGAGTAGCACGTGGTTTGTCGTGGAATAGCGATAGACGAATTCGGCTTTTAGGTGACATGTACAGCTAAAGTAGGCCAGGATTGCCCGTAAGATATGCTATTTATTTGGCGCAAGGTGATTGTCGTGATTTGAGTATGACTATGACCTTCTTACAACGATGTCGCTCTGCTTCCCCCGGCCGTAATCAGGCGAGTCCGCTTGGAGCGTTAACAATCTCTACCACAAGCTTCACAGGCATATCGCCGGTGATGTTGAGACAAAGACGGTCAGAGCACGTCGAGAATTGCTTCTGCTTATTATGTTTTTTCGTCAGTTTTCCCTTGTGGTTCTACTGTCGAAGTCCTATAATCATGCGGTCTTTCACCTGCTTTCAGAGAACCAAACGGAGCAAATATGCGGTTCTATTGACTCAATTCGGTCAAATCTTAAGGGCAGATCGCGATGCAGGAAGTGTGCTCTTTGACATATCAACAATTTTCAAAAAGACTTTCAACAGAATTGTCCGGTTGCTCCTGTTTTGTCGCTTATGAGAATAGAGTGTTGCGAAAGAACGGAACATTTTCGGGCTTCGTTGTGTGACCGAACGTTTAATATGGCAAATTTCTGTTAAATTAAGAAAGGAGCAAAACAGTCATGAACCTTAAAAGGATCATCTTTACAGCATTCATACTTTTGACCATCTGTCTTGCAACTACAGCACTCAGTGGAGATGGCTACATTGTCCCAGGAACTCCTCACATGCTCCACTTAAACCTTTATTACAATTATGATGAGACCAACATGGATAGTCTTCGGAATGCCTTCACCGAAGCTTCTCGGCTTATGTTCAATGCCACAGATGGCCAGCTGCAATTTGGCACGATCAGAGTCTCTGAAAACTCAGCATTTCAGGACAAGGCTGACGTGTGGGTAGAGTCTGGAGCAGGTCTTGCCGGCGCTGCCACAGGAGGTATGGGCACTCCGGGATTCCACATCACCATATATAGAGAAACCCATAGATTTACTGCAGAAGACGGACCTGATGGGGATGAAAGAGGACAATGTGGCATAACGCATGAATTAGGACATTATACCTTTAATCTCAAGGATGAGTATGAGGACGGCGGCGGCGGACCTCCTTACTATTGTACCTCAACAACAGGCACGGTTGCTTGCATTATGGATTCAGGGACGCAAGTGCATCCAACTCATCACAGGACAGAATGGTGTACTGATCCTGCTGATAGTCTGAGTACTGCACATGTGACCAACCCAATAACCGAGCAAGAGCGTCTGCGCGGTGAGGCTTGTTGGGAGACTATAGTTGGTCGTTGCTCCAGTAGCTATGGAGTTACTATGAGCGAGCCGACCGTGGTCGATACTTCCAATCCAGCCGGACACGTCGACCCTGCCTGGATTGTTATTGGTGACCAGCTTCGATACGTTATTTGTCTGGATAAATCGGGCAGCATGGCAGGTTCACAAATAGTCTACGCCAGGAGAGGAGCAGACCTCTTTGTTGACCTTGGGCATGAAGGCTCAGGAGAGCACATTGCAGTCACCTCTTTCTCCGGAGGCGTAGGGTATAATCCTCCCGCCGATGTAAACTTCGCCCTCACCGAAGTAGTCGATGATGGAGTAAAGGACGATGCCCGGACGGCCATTGGATGGATTCACGATGAAAATTGGACCGCCATGGGAGACGGAATGAGAGTGTCCCTCGATGAGCTCGAAACCCTGCCACAGGATGATGCCTGTGTCGAGGCGATTGTCCTTCTGTCCGACGGAAAGCACAATTATGGCACGGAGCACCCGGACGATGTCATCCCTGATCTGAGAGATAGAGGAGTAAGGGTATTTACTATCGGACTGGGAGACCCTACCACCACCGACTTAGAGGAAGAGCCCTTGCAGGACATTGCCAACCAGACCGGCGGCCTTTATACGCATGCCCCCACGGAAGCAGCTCTGTCAACAATCTATAGTACCTACTGCGCCGAAATCCGCGGCGCTGAGGTCTGCAGCGAGGACGACGGCGAGTTCTCCCCGGACACAGAGGACTTTGAGGTCCAGCAAGCCTACGTTGACGAATTCACCAACGAAGCCACTTTTGTTCTCCACTGGCCCACTGGCAGAGATGCCTTGGATTTACAACTTGAGAGACCTGATGGTACAATCATCAACCCGGCAGCCGCGGCAGCCGATCCCAGATTCAAATACGTACAGATGGCTTACTACGAATTCTACCGTGTGCAGAAACCGATGAGGGGCACATGGAAGCTTCGGATTCGCATACTTAAAACCCCATCGGGCAGAATCCCGTATACTGCCCAGACATTGGCGGAGGCTCCCGGCGTCGATTTCTCTTGTGCTGCGTTTGTACAACTTTCAGATAGGCCTGAATATAAAGCGAACACTCTGTTTAAATACCCTGACGTGCCGGTAATTCAGGCCTCACTCGCGGCCGGCTCCCCCGTTGGCGGTGCAAAGGTTGAGGGTGTTGTCATCAGACCTCACCGTAAGCCAGGCTACGTTGATGCCGTTCCCATCAGACTTTATGACGATGGCCAGTATGCCCATGGCGATGATGAGGCTGATGATGGGGTCTACTCCAATCGCTTCTATGACTTCTCCTACAATGGCAGCTATCAGATTCGCCTTACTGCCAAGAACGAAACCGGAAGGCAGGCAACTCCAGATGAGCCAGTTCCTCCCGGCTGGATACCGGCGCCGATCCCTCCTTTTGAGAGGGTTGCCAAGAATACAATAATACTTCGAGGTGTTCCTGAAGAATTTCTTGCGCCCACGATAAAAACTATAACCCCATCTAGTGGAAGACAAGGTCAGACCTTAGATGTAACTGTAACCGGAAGCAACTTTGTCAAAAATGCCGGACTCAGCTTTATCAGAGATGATATAGCTATTCATAGAGCGACTGTTCTGAGCCCAAATAAGCTTACTGCCAACATAACAATTGGTATGAACGCGACTGTTGGTACAAGGGATGTCAAGCTCACTAACCCGGGTGGCACAAGCCATACTGCAAAGGCGGTCTTTGCTGTTAAAGAAAAGACTGAGTGTTTTCCCCGGACGTACTCGACCTACAACGACTGGGCGGCTCTTGGCAACCCGGCATGCTGGTGCGCACCGTATCAGTGTGATGGAGATGCGGATGGCGCTACGCAGGGCTTCCAGAAATATCGTGTCATGAGCAACGATTTGAACATCGTTTCAGCTAACTGGAAGAAGCTGATTGATGATGCGA
>SMTZ1_10011850_pt1 | contig 19592 bp, 22 predicted proteins | sample DeeMarSWOR136_30_FD_25667 | JGI IMG/M metagenome (IMG submission 25667)
AAAGCAGGGATTTAAAACTATAGCAGTCTGTCAGAAAGGTAGAGAAAAGACATATACAAAATACTACAAAACTAGAAAAGATGGTAGAGGTTGTATTGATGAAACCATAGTTCTTGATAAATTCTCACATATAACAAAATCAAAAGTCCAGGAAGAATTAAGAAATAAAAATACAATTTTTATTCACAACCGTTATTTCTGGGTGTATTTTGATTTCAAGGATATTGAGAACAATTTTATGGTTCCAATCTTTGGAACTCGGGGTATGATTAAACTTGAGGAGCGAGATGTTCCAAAAAATCAATATTATCTTTTAGATAAAGCAGGGATTAGATTTCCTAAGATATTCAAATCTCCAAATGATATTGATAGGTTAGTAATTGTAAAAGTAAGTGAGGCTATTAGAGGATATGAAAGAGCCTTTTTCTATGCAACTAGCTGTGATAATTATAAGAAAAAGTCACAAGAGCTTCTTGCAAAAAAGATGATTACAAGACAAGCACTTGATAATTCTGTAATTGAGGAATATATTGTAGGTGCTCAGATTAACTTTAATTATTTCTACTCAGTTATTAATGATGAGCTAGAGATTATGGGTACAGACACACGAAGACAGACAAATCTAGATGGACTGATTAGACTACCAGCAAATGAGCAACTTGAAGTTTTAAAATATTTAGAACCAAAAATCATAGAAACAGGTCATATAGCTGCAACAACCAAGGAGTCAATTATTGAGAAAATCTTTGATCTTGGTGAAAAATTTGTTAAAACAACACAAAAAGAGTATCCTCCAGGAATCATTGGTCCATTTGCCCTTCAGGGTGCTATTGCTGCTGATAGAGGAAAAGAAGAAATGGTTGTTTTTGATGTTTCAATGAGAATACCAGGTAGTCCACTGACAAGATTTACACCACATTCTGGTTATCTTTATGGTGAATCCATTAGCTATGGTGAGAGAATAGCAATTGAGATTAAAAAAGCACTAGAGTTAGACAGACTAAAAGATATTGTTACCTAGACTCTCTATAGTTATTTATTTTTTCAAATTAACACATAAATTTTTTTTATAAATGAATTCCCTTATCTTTCTTTAAGTGCAAAAAACGCTCCAAATATGGCAGGAATTAACACTTTTACAATATAACCACTTAATGAGATTACAAATGCAACTTCTGCTTCCACACCAAAGGGTAATAATAAAAAAACAAATATTCCTTCCCTAACTCCTAACCCTCCTATTGAAATTGGTAAAATGCCAATTGCTACAACTGATATGGCATGTAATATTAAAAATGTTAAATAGGGGATATCTACAGAAAATCCCAGTGCAATGATATACACCTGAGTTCCGATTATTGCCCAAATTATAATATCAATCAAAAAAGGAATAAAGATATCTCTGAGTCGGGGCATATCTTCATATAATAATTCAACTGATTGATCTATCCCCTCTCTATATTTCTTGGGAATAAAGGGTTTTATAAAAATCTTAAAGAATCTACTTCCACCGCTTTTTTTCATAAAAATTACCAAAATGGCACCATGGATAAGAAGAAATAGTAATAAAATTGGAAACAATCCAGGGTAGAAATCAATTAAGAAAATTATTCCAATAAATCCAATAAAAAGACCTGTTATAAATGCTGTTTCAAGATCTATAATTGAGTTAGCAGCACATTTCCCGATAGATGCATTGGTTTTTTTTCTCAAATAAAATAATCTTAAATGTAAACCAAGTCCACCAGGTGTTAGATTTGCATAGAAAATTCCGATTAGATACAATTTAAATAATTCCAGATAGCTAATAGTTAGTTTCATTTTTTTACAAATAAAACTCCATTTGTAAGTATAAACAAATAATCTTAGAAAAACCATAAGAAACGCTAAAATAAAAAATTCAATTTGGATCGTAACAAAGACGTTTGCAATTTTTTCAACGCCAATATTATATATAATATAAATGAATAATACAATACCTAAGATTGGAATGAATTTTCCAATTTTTTTTAAATTAATTTTTTTCATGAAAGATATATTGTGAATCAATTGCTTCATTAATAATTTCCTCTAAAAATTAATCTAAAAATAACAAGACAGAAAATTTTTTCTTTTTTTCAATAACAATAAAAAAAGATAATATCTTACTCATCGTTTGGTGAAAAGGGGAATTTTCAGACAGGTTAAAAAATTTCTACCATTAGTAGGAATCGTAATTCTAATCATTATTATCATTAGTTTAGATGTTGAAGAAATTAAAAAGGCATTATTATCTATAAATCCAATTTTTATTGTTTTAGCACTATCTCTTACCATTCCAAGAGTACTGATTAGGAATCTGGCATGGCAACAGATACAGAAAGAACAAAAAATCAAGATTAGTTACTACCAATCTTTAAAATGCTTTCTAATAGGTTATTTCTATGCTAGTTGGACACCGGGATTTGTGGGACAAGTAATGAGAGTTCCATATATGAAAGAAAAAACAGGTGAACCATATGGTAAACTTTTTGTTAATACACTTATTGAAGTTATCATACGACAAGTTGCAATTTATGCAATGATTGTAACTGGATTATTGATAATTCTTGGACAGTTTTCAGAAATTGATATATCTAGAATACTCCCTATTATAATTGCAATTTTAATTGCATTACAAGCAATTATAATTTTGTATTTTATTAAGAAAGAACGTGGGGAAAAATTCTTCCACCTTTTTGTTAGGTACATTATTCCAAAGAAATTAAAAGATTCTACCTTAAGATTTGTAAATACTTTCTACAAAGATTTTCCAAGAATTAGGCGTTTAATTATTCCCTTGCTTCTGAGTTTTATCACTTGGATTATTATCTTTTCTCAGCTATACATTATTGCCTATGCGTTAGGAGCTAATATCCCATATCTAAGTTTCTTATTACTCTACCCTATTGCAAATATTGCAAGCTATATTCCCATTACCTTTGCCGGTTTAGGTTTTCGTGAATTAACATCTATTTTAATCTTTTCAACACTTTTTGGAGTAGGAGAAGAAGTGGTTCTGGTGTTTACTCTTGTAGGATTTATTATTACAGATGTAGTGACAGGTTTTATTGGTTTCGTAGTATCTCTAACAGAAGCAGGAAAAACAGACTTAGTTGATTTCAAAAAGTTGTTAACAAAAAACAATTAACAATTATTAATTCAAAATTAAATAATAATATGACATATATTTAGTTTACCACAATTAATAAAAACATCTAATAATTATGGTATTTCAACGCAAATGACCTGTATAGCATTATGTGATGTAAATGTCAGGCGAGGGCATTGGTTTTGGTAAAGCTATTTTGTTTAATGAACATTTTGTGGTATACGGAGTACCAGCTATCGTTTCAGCAATTGGTAAATATACTGTTGCTAAGATAAATCCAGCGGAGATATCTGGTTGGAAAATTAAGGATGATAGAAAGGCTACTCCTAACTACAAAGAAAAAAAAATTGATCAGCAAAAAGACTCAATAAACCGTATTTTGAAAAAAATGGATATTGATCTATCAAAAAATGGAATAGACATAACTTTGGATGGAACCTTATATTGTGCAAGTGGAATAGGGGCTAGCGCAGCTTCTTGTGTGGCGATTGCCAGGGCTCTTTCAGAGCATTTTAATCTAAATTTATCAGATGAAGAAATAAATGAAATAGCTTATGAGGGTGAAAAAGGATATCATGGAACTCCTTCTGGAATAGATAACACAGCTTCTACATTTGGCGGTCTAATCTGGTTTGAAAAAGGTGAAAACCAAGTGATGGATAAAATTTCTATTCCTGCTCCCATTGAGGTTGTAATGGGAAACACAGGTAAGGTTGCTGATACATCTGCAGCGGTTTCAGGTGTACGTGAAAGAAAAGAGAAAAATCCTGAAAAATACAAAGAAATATTTGACAGAGCTGAAAACATTGCTTATTTAGCTAGGAATGCGTTTCTTAATGAGGATATAAAAGAGCTTGGAAAGCTAATGAATGAAAATCATAAGCTTTTGCAGCAAATAGAGGTATCATCTAGAGAGCTTGATTTTCTTGTTAAACTTGCAAGAGATCAGGGTGCTATAGGAGCAAAACTTACTGGCGGTGGTCTAGGTGGAAGTATCATTGCGCTTACACCTGGCAAAGAGTTACAGGAAGAAATAGCAACTGCTATTGAGAAAGAAGGATTTCAAACCTTAAAAACAGTTATCGGAGCAACTAGAGAGAGGTAAAACTAATGCATCTTCGTGATTTTTTAGTTAAACTAGAAAGAGAAGGTAAACTTGTTCGTATTAAAAAAGAAGTATCCGTAAGAAACGAGATTGCAGACATCATATATTCTCTAAATGAACAACCTGTTATTTTTGATAATGTGAAGGATTATAATTTTTCAATTTTTGCGGGTATTACTTCAAATCGTGAAATTATTGCCGAGGGTCTTGGAATCACTAAAGATAAGCTTTTGTTTAAATTAGTAGAAGCTCTGCGTAAACCTGTTAAACCAGATATTGTTGATAAGGCTTCTTGTCAAGAAGTGGTCATAAAAGATCCTGATATCAGTAAACTCCCACTTTTGTATCATCTGAATGGTGATGGTGGTCGATATGCTACTGCTACTGTTGCAACAATAAAAGATCCTGATACTGGTAGAAATGTTTCTTATCATCGACTAATGGAAATCGGGAAAAACAAGTTTACTGCTCGTTTAATTAAAAAAAGGCAAACTCGTACAACATATGATAAAATCAATGGCGATCTTGAAATGGCAGTATGCATTGGAAACTCTGTACCTATTATGGTTGCTGCTTCTCTTGGTCCACCCCCAGGTCTTGATGAATTTAGTATAGCAAATGCTCTTGATAAAATAGATTTAGTAAAATGTGTAACAAAAGACCTTGAGGTTCCTATTGAATCAGAGATAGTAATTGAGGGCAGATTAACAAGGGAGCTTGACCGTGAAGGGCCATTTGTTGATTTAACTGAAACAAGGGACCCTGAAAGACAAGAACCTGTTTTCATAGTAGATTGTATAACTCATAGAAAGGATGCATTGTATCAAGCTTTATTACCTGGAAAAATGGAACATAAACTACTCATGGGTATGCCAAAAGAACCAACGATCTATGATGAAGTTAGCAAAGTTGCTGATTGTACAAATGTTCTAGTAACAATGGGTGGTGGTTCTTGGCTACATGGCATTGTCCAAATTAAAAAGAAAAATCCTGATGATGGGAAAAAAGCAATAGAGGCAGCTTTTAATGGTCATAAAAGTATGAAGCATGTCACAATTGTTGATGAGGATGTTGACATTTTTAATTCTAATGCTGTAGAATGGGCTATGGCAACAAGATTTCAGGGTGATAAGGATATGATTGTAAAAACAGATCAACCAGGTAGCTCTCTTGATCCATCTGGTAAACAGGAGCCTGGTAAGAAAGCACTTACAACTAAGATTGGATTTGATGCAACCATTCCAGCTGATGTTGATAAAAGCAAATACGAGGTTGTAAAATACAGAGAAGTGGATCCAAATGATTACCTCAGGTGAGGGAAAATATAAGGTTTTTCTTGAAGAAAAAAAGAATGGAGACGACCTGATTTTTATCCTTGGGGGAGGTGAAAGGTCTCACATTGGTGGTGTTGTTATTTGTGAACCTGGTAAAAAATCTCAGGTCATACGTTTAGAAGGGCATTATGACGATATTGTTCTTCAACCTATTGCGGAGGCAGCTTGTAAAAAATATAACACCAAAGTTGTTGCTGTTGGTGGAGTTCATGTAGATAATGCTTCACAAGAAGAAATAGATCTATTAGTGAAAAATTGTAGGGAGTTAGTAAAATGCATCTAACAAAAGAGGAAGAAAAAATACTAAATGGTGAAAAAGGCGAAGTTAAGCAGAGATTGTTCAGATTACTTGTTCGATTGGGAGATATCTATGGAGCAGATAAGATGATACCTGTTGGTTCTGTTCAAGTTGCTGGAGTGTCCTATAAATCTATTGGAGATCCTGGAACAGAGTTCTTGGAGGATATGGCTTCCAAGGGAGCTAGGGTAAAGGTACTTACCTATCTAAATCCAGCAGGTATGGATCTTGAAAACTGGGAAAAACTTGGTTTCCCTAAAGATTTTGCAAAAAATCAACTTAGAATTATGGATGCTTTTAAAAAAATGGGAATTGTAATAACATCTACCTGTACACCTTATCTTGCTGGTAACCTTCCGCGTTTTAGAGAGCATATTGCTTGGTCAGAGTCATCAGCTGTATCATTTTCAAATTCTGTGATTGGAGCAAGAACAAATAGGGAGGGTGGTCCATCAGCTCTTGCTGCTGCTATATGTGGTGTAACCCCCAACTACGGATTACATTTATGGGAAAAAAGACATCCAAATTTTAAGGTAAAAGTTAATGTTGATCTTAATTATAATTCTGATTTTGGTGCACTTGGTTGGTATGTTGGTAAACAAGTAAAAAATAAGATTCCCTACTTTACAGGTATTAAAGATGCCAATACTGACCAACTTAAGGCTCTTGGAGCTGCTATGGCTGCCTCTGGCGCAGTAGCATTGTATCATGTTGATGGACTCACTCCAGAATCAGATCTTGTAAAAAAAGAGAATTTGGAGACTATATCTATTGGTAACTCTGAAATCAAGGAAACATATGATACACTGAACACTGGAAAAACTCCTGATATTGTAATCTTCGGCTGTCCACATGCATCCCTGCGTGAGATTTCTGCACTTGCCGATAGACTTGAGGGAAAACGTTTGAAAAAACCAGTTTGGATTTGCACCTCAAGAATGGTTAAAGAAGCAGCAGAAAGAATGGGTTATAATGAAATAATTGCAAAAGCAGGTGGTAGCATTGTTGCAGATACCTGCATGGTTGTCTCACCGATTGAGAGCAGCCAACTATTTACCAGGTTTTTGTAAACAAGAGGTATGTTTTGCAAATATTGATGATCTAGTGGAGGGACAGTTATGAAAGGAAGGACTATTTCCCCAGGTAAAGCAGAAGGTAAAGCCATAGTTACTAATGAGCCCATAGGCTTCTACGGGGGTATCGATATTAAAACAGGTATTGTAATTGAAAAAAACCATCCTCTTGAAGGAAAATCTGTTACAGGTAAGATACTTGTTTTTCCTTGTGGTAAAGGATCAACTGTTGGATCCTATGTCATTTATGGTCTTAAGAAGAATGGTGTAGCTCCAGCAGGTATTATTAACAAAGAGACTGAAACAATCGTTGCTACAGGAGTAATACTTGCAGGTATTCCGTGTGTAGATCAAATAGAAATTGAAAATATAAAAGAAGGCGATACCATTTTTTTAGATGCAGATGAAGGTGTTGTTGAGATAAAATAATTAAAACCTTCTCATGTTCCAAATTGCTCCTATACCATTTAGTTCTATTTCATGAAAACCATCTTCATCTTTCCATGATATCTTTCCATTAACTGTATTTAATCCAACCTTCATCCCTACATATGTTGGGAATTTCCATATCTTTTCATATGTGTTATCAGCTTCAATGTTGATATCAAGACGGATATTATACTTCTTTAACAATATCTGAGTGAGAAGATTTGGTTTCGCCCTTATATTAAGCTCAGATGGCATTCTTAACAATAAAAAGATTCTATCTGATTTTTTAACTGTAATATCAAGATCTTCTAAAAGAGTAAGTGTTTCCCCTTGATCTGTTGTAATAATGAATGATGAAATTGGATTGATTCTTGATGTTCTTATATCTAATATCTGGTTCCTCATATAATATTTATTATAGTAAATATTCCATCCGTTTTCTAATCTCATATGACACCAATCCCACCCTTTTATTATCCATTTTATAAATCCAGGTGACCAGGAATGTTCATGGTGTCCAATTCCAGATACTTTAAAGTCCAATCCATCCAATTTTACTGTACCAGAAACTTCACATCCTGTATACATATAGGATGCAATTCTACCTTCTCCTTTATCAATTATCCTATTACTATAAATCCAAAGTGGTGAAGATGGTGCAAAATAATCTAAATCGATAACTATATCATTTTCTTTGTCGATTTCTTTATCCTCTGCATGAACGTGCCAAATAGGAGCTTCACCTTTAGCCCATGAATCTCCAAACTTCAAATCAACGCCAGGTGTTGATGCATCTAATCCTGAGGTACCTAGTATTCCCAGTCCTAGAATTCCACCACGTTTTTTGTTAATCATTCCACCATATTCTTTTCCATCAGGACTATGAACTGTTATCAATAGAATATCTGGTTTCAATGTTAATCTTAAGTCTCCCCATGCCATGTGACAAAAACCAATTGTTGCAACCCAACCTGGTAATTCACAATCCTCATCAAAAACTACTGTATAATACCACCATTCTCTCGTGTTTCCAATTTTATTGAAATGGGCACCTTCGTCTTGTGGAGAAACATCTCTCATATTGCCTAAAATCATAGAAGACGGTAGGTTTTCAATTGCAGAAAACTTCCAAATTGATAGTATTGTATCCGTGGGAATATGTCTTATGGTAATAGTACCCTCACATTCTGTAATTAGATCTCCTTCCAATACATGTCTTCCCAATGCTGATGTATCACAATCACCTATTATTTCGATATCTTTCCATGGTACTTGGTCTGATACGGATACTACTGTTAAGGTCTTTTCTTGATCATCTTTTTTAAATTGAATATCAGGGATATCTGGACCATCGTGATCAAAGATATAGCCTAATCTATAAAAAACAAAGCCAGCTATGACTATCATAGCTACTATGATTATTGCATCAATCTTTCTCATTCTAATATTCATTTATATCCGCTGATATTATGTTTCTATTAAAATATCTTTAATAATTATATTATTAAATTTTTTCTTTACAACTCTTACCTAAATCAAAAAATGTGATAATTAGAAAGATATTTTAGGCAACTAAGCGTTACACTTTTTTTAAAAAAAATACTTTGGGCATCTGAGGGGATTTATATTTGATGGGTAATATCAATCATAAATCAAAGCTAATTCTAGAGGATGGTTCTGTTTTTTATGGTTACTCATTTGGATCTAAGAAAGCAGTAACTGGTGAAGTTGTATTTAATACTGGAATGGTTGGATATCCTGAGAGTTTAACCGATGCTTCTTATAGAGGGCAAATCTTGGTTTTAACTTATCCTTTAATAGGTAATTATGGAGTACCAGGTTATGAAAAAGAAGACAATCTCTTGAAGTATTTTGAATCTGATAGAATACAGGTTCAAGGGTTAATTATAACTGATTATTCTGATAATTATTCTCACTGGAACGCTAAAAAATCATTATCTGAATGGCTTGAAGAATATAATATTCCTGGAATATATGGAATAGATACTAGGGAGCTAACAAAGAAGCTTAGAAAGAAAGGAACAATGCTAGGAAAAATTGTTTATAATAATGAAAAAATATCCATGGAAGATCCAAATAAACGGAATTTGGCAAAAGAGGTAAGCATCAATAAACCTAATATTTATAAAAAAGGCAAGAAAAGAATTGTTCTTATTGATTGTGGTACTAAAAATAACATTATTAGAGCATTTCTAAAAAGGGGATTTACAGTTATTCGTGTGCCATGGGATTATAACTTCTTAGATGAAAAAGCAGATGGTATTATAATTTCAAATGGACCTGGAAATCCTAAGAAATGTCATCAAACAATAGAGAATGTAAAGTATGCTCTAACAAAAAATATCCCAATCCTTGGTATTTGTCTTGGTTCTCAGATTTTAGCACTTGCTGTAGGAGCTAATACTTATAAGTTAAAATTTGGTCATAGAAGTCATAATCAACCGTGTATTGAGACTGGAACAAAAAGATGTTACATAACATCTCAAAATCATGGTTATGCAGTGGATGCTGACACATTACCTGAGGATTGGCGTGAATGGTTTTATAATAACAATGACGGTACAAATGAAGGTATTATACACATTTCAAAGCCGTTTTTTGGAACCCAATTTCATCCAGAAGCTTCACCTGGTCCAGACGACACTGAGTTTTTGTTTGATATGTTTGTTCGGTCGATTAAATGATAAATAAAAAAATTAAAAAGATTAAAAAAGTCCTGATCCTAGGTTCTGGAGCAATAAGGATTGGTCAAGCAGGTGAGTTTGACTATTCCGGTAGTCAAGCTATAAAGGCTTTGAAGGAAGAAGGAATTAAAACAATACTTGTCAATCCAAATATTGCAACGATTCAAACTTCTGACTATTTAGCTGACAAAGTATATTTTTTACCTATCGATGTTTCTTTTGTTGAAAAAGTCATAGAAAAGGAAAAACCAGATGGTATTTTACTTGGTTTTGGAGGTCAAACCGCTTTAAATGTTGGAGTTGACTTAGCTAAAAAAGGGATTTTGAAGAAGCACAATGTAGAAACCCTTGGAACTCCTATCGAATCGATTTTATGTACTGAAGACAGGGATCTTTTTGTTAAAAAGATTAAAGAAATCAATCTCAAGGTTCCAGTATCTCAAGCTGTAACAAGTGTTGATGAAGCAGTATTGGTAGCTGATAAAATTGGCTATCCTGTGATGTGTAGAATAGCATATGCTCTTGGAGGATTAGGTTCAGGTATTGCACATAATAAAAAACAATTGATTGAGATAACAAAAAAGGCGTTTTCCTTTACAAATCAGATTTTAATAGAGGAGTTCCTAAATGGCTGGAAGGAACTTGAGTATGAAGTTGTAAGGGATCAGTATAATAATTGTATAGTTGTCTGCTCTATGGAAAACGTCGACCCCATGGGGATACATACAGGAGAGAGTATCGTTGTTGCACCAGTTCAAACATTAACTTCTTCTGAGAATTTCAAGCTGAGATCTATGGCTATCAAAGTGATTAGACATCTTGGCATTATTGGTGAGTGTAATATTCAATTTGCCCTTGATCCCAACTCAGAGGATTATAGGATCATTGAAGTTAATGCAAGGCTTAGTAGAAGCTCAGCTTTAGCTTCTAAAGCAACCGGATACCCATTGGCATTTATTGCATCTAAATTAACTTTAGGTCATAGTCTAATAGATGTTAAAAATATCATTACTAAAGATACATCAGCATGTTTTGAGCCAGCATTAGATTATGTTGTTCTTAAGTATCCTAGATGGGATCTACAGAAATTCAGGAAAGTTAGTTTTAGTATAGGATCTGAAATGAAATCTGTTGGAGAGGTAATGGCAATTGCTAGAACTTATGAGGAAGCGTTGCAAAAGGCTATTCGGATGCTGGATGTTGGGATGAAAGGACTTGTTTGTAACGATTTAAGATTTAATAATTTACAAAAAGAACTTAGAGAGCCAACCGACAAAAGAATGTTTGCTATTACAGAAGCAATCAAAAAAGGATATTCTATTGAAAAAATCTATGAATTTACTAAAGTAGATCGTTGGTTCCTATACAAGATAAAAAATATTGTAGATATAGAGAAGAAATTACAGCATTGCAGACTTAAAGACCTATCATTGTTTTTGTTGAAAGAAGCAAAACAAAAAGGTTTTTCTGATCTTCAAATAGCGATGTTAACAAAAAGTAATGAGCTAGATATCAGAAATAAAAGAGAAAACCTTGGAATTATTCCATTCGTAAAACAGATAGATACCCTTGCAGCAGAATACCCTGCTAAAACAAACTACTTATATCTCACCTATAATGGTTGTAACGATGATATTAGATTTAAAGATAAAAATCAGGTTATTGTATTAGGTGGTGGGGCGTACAGAATTGGTTCTTCTGTTGAGTTTGACTGGTGTTGTGTTAATTCAGTATCAACTTTGAGAAATTTGAATTATCGGACAATTATGATAAATTGTAATCCTGAAACTGTTAGTACGGATTATGATATTTGTGATAAATTGTATTTTGACGAACTTACTTTTGAGAGAGTTATGGATATTTATGACAAAGAAAAACCTTTAGGGCTTATTGTATCCATGGGAGGTCAGATTCCAAATAACCTTGCTTTGCCACTGCACAATTCCAATGTTAAAATCCTTGGAACTTCTCCAATTAAAATTGATAATGCAGAAGACAGACATCAATTTTCTAAACTATTAGATGAGCTTGGTATTGATCAGCCTGAATGGAAGGAATTGAGTAGTATAGAAGATGCTGAGGAGTTTGCAAGTAATGTTGGTTATCCTGTGCTTGTGAGGCCTAGCTATGTGCTTAGCGGTGCTGCGATGAGTATTGCTCTTAGTAAAAATGAATTAAAAAAATATCTTCAGAAAGCTTCTGATATCAGTAGGAAGTATCCCGTTGTTATCAGTAAATTTATTACGGGGGCTAAAGAAATTGAAATTGATGCAGTAGCTAGGAAAGGTTCTCTTTATTGTTATGCAATCTCTGAGCATGTTGAAAATGCTGGTGTTCACTCTGGAGATGCAACAATGGTTTTACCTCCGCAACGAACTTATCTGGAGACAATGAGGCGGATTAAAATAATTGCAAAAAAAATCGCTAAATCACTGAATATCACTGGTCCATTTAATATTCAATTTATTGCTAAAGATAATGATGTAAAGGTAATTGAATGCAATTTAAGAGCTTCAAGAAGTTTTCCCTTTGTTTCAAAAGTATTTAAAATCAATTTTGTTGATATGGCTACAAAGATAATAATGGGTAGAAATGTTCCCAATATTGATAGGTCGTCTTTTGATCTTGATTATGTTGGAATAAAGGCACCCCAATTTTCTTTTACTAGATTAAAAGGATCTGATCCTGTTTTAGGTGTAGAAATGTCTTCTACTGGAGAGGTTGCTTGTTTAGGTGATGATTTTAATGAGACATTTCTTAAAAGCTTGATTTCTGTAGGTTTTAAATTACCACAAAAAACTATTTTGCTTTCTACTGGTCCGATAGAAAATAAAATGGAATTTTTAGAAAGCTCAAGACTGCTAAATGATTTGGGATTTAAATTCTATGCTACTAAGGGTACAGCTGATTTCATGAGAGAAAATGGATTAAATGCAGATGTTTTGCATTGGCCTTTGGATAAAAAAGAGCCGAATACCCTGACATATATTGCTGATAAAAAAATTGATCTAGTAATAAACATACCAAAAAATATTGAAAAAGAAGAACTTGATAATGACTACCTTATAAGAAGAAAAGCTGTTGATTTTGATGTTCCTTTGATTACAAACATGCAACTAGCAAAAAGATTTGTTGAATCTATTTCTAAAGTCTCTACTGATAATATCAAAGTTAAAAGTTGGGATGAATATAATTAAATCATTTCAATGCACTATTTTTTAGAATAAATGTAGATAGATTATGATGTGCACACACATATACATATTCATCTGCGAAAAAGGAACTTAAAACAGAGTTTTATTATATTAATTAGCAACAGCATGGGAAGGGATGAAGTCCATATTTTCAATGCTGAAAAAAACCCATCCAATTACCCCCTCTAAATTCACCTCTTCTTCCCTCCCATCATGTTGTCCCTATATTTAGTGATTATTTAAAAGTATTTATGGATGTAAATTTAACAGATGTTTCATTTATCATATTGACATATTTACACAAAATATTTAAATACTATAAATTACAGAGTATATCATATAAGGTGGTGAGAAAAAAAATGAGAATTGTCAGTGAGATAAATACCAAACAAGAGCTTGAAGATATGAAAGTTATAATGGAGATATTCGTAGTTAACAATAGAATCAAACAGCTCGCAGAAATAGCATAAACCACCTTATTTACATTCTTTTTCTTCTAACGTTCATGATTTGCTAATAGAGAAAATTCCTATACAATTATCTGAGAACTAATTATAGATTTATTTTTTTCTTATAAGATTTAATAACAAAGGTCCTCTCAATTTGCTCTTCTTTCTTTTTATACTTCCTGTTAACAATCTATCTGTTTTGAACACCCATACAATTATGCTAATTGTTACTATTGCAAAAATAGAGGTATATATAATCCCAATGATAACAAGAGTATAATCATTGAATAATAGCGCTCTTGGTGCCATCATTGGATGGGAAAAAGGAATTGCAAATATTATAGTTTTAAATGCTAATGGTAATGTATCAAAATCTACAAACATTGTAACAAACATAGGTAGCATTGCAAACATGACAACAGGGAAATGTAATGTTTGTGCACTCTTGTAGTTCTTTGCAAATGTTCCCAGAAGCATGCTTAGAGCAAGTGCACATATTAAGGTTAAAAATAATGATAAACCTATTAAAATGAACTCTCCTGATGTTAATGTCAGACCATACTGTGCAATATTAATTTGGTCTGAAAATTGGAATCCTTGTAAATATACACTCATTCCAGTCATATATACAATTGCAAATAATAGTCCAATAATTGCACTTGCTGTGATTTTTCCTGCTACTATGCTTGTTCGTTTAACTGGAAGAGTAAGTAATGTTTCAAGTGTTTTGTTTTCTTTTTCAAGTGCCATTGATGAAATTATCATCTGACCTGAGAATATTATAAGCATCATGATTATTATAGGGATAAATGTGGATTGAGAAGCTAGCATGCCCGCTATAGTTCCCGGTGAAAGTCCTATCTCTCGATCCTTAAAATAGGTTGTATCAAATCTTGATATTGGATATAATGCAATAGTTGAATTTATCGTTGAATTGGTCTCTATTATGTTTTTAGATATCTCTCTTGTTCCTCGAGAAATCAATTTTTCTACAACCTCTGAAGATATTGAGTCAAGGATACCTGCACCTTTCATAATCCAATATAATTCAATCTCTCCAGAGATATCCTGAAAAATATTTTCAGAAAAATTTTGTTTTATTATTATTAATACAGCACCTTCTTTTTCTTTTACTTGTGTTAATCCATCTTCTTTATCGTTTATATCTGTTGAATTAAAAACAACCTCTGAATTATTTTCGAGATATGATGTAAAAATATTTGAAAAAGAGCTGTTATCTTCATTGATATATCCAATTTTTGGTGCTTCCTCTAATTCTTCTTGAATACCTCCCATTGAGGTACCAATTGCACCAAATAAGAGAGCTATGACAAAAATTGGAATAATAGTAGCAGGTGTAAGTAATTCCTTCATCTCTTTTTTTACAATATTTCCAAAAGAACTCATTTTACCACCTTTGTAAACACTTCTTCAACATTTTTTGCATTATGCTTTTCCATAAGGCTCTTTGGAGTCCCCTCTTCAATGATTATCCCTTCTGAAATAAGTGCTATTCTATCACATAAAAATTCAACTTCTAGCATGTTATGAGAAGATAGTAGTATGGTTGTACCCTGTTTTGCAATACCTTTAACAAGTCTTCTTATTTCTTGTGCATTATTTACATCAAGCCCTGCTGTTGGCTCATCAAGAATTGCAAGTTTTGGTTCAGTCATAAGTGCCCTTCCAACCAAAAGGCGTTTGAAACCATCTGTTGTTTTTTACTTTGTTTAAAGAAATTTGCTATAAATTCAAGATATGCCCTACCTGAAAGATTCTTATAAGCACCAGCATCCTCAGGTAGATAACTTATAATTTTTCTGATCTCACCTGGGTTCTTACTAAGATCATAATTCATTATTTTAACTGAACCAGATGTTATTGTAAGGAGGGTTGAAATTACTCTTAATGTAGTAGTTTTGCCTGCACCATTAGGTCCAATTAATCCAAAGATCTCTCCTTGAGAAACAGAAAATGAAATCCCTTTTACTGCTTCAATTGTTCCATAGTTTTTTACTAGATTTTTTACTTCTATAACAGCCATTTATATCCTCTTTTTAATGGGTTTTAACAGCTGTGCCAAATGCAATAATTTCTGCTGCAGTGCCCATTGTTTGGGCTGTTGCATATCTCATGCATATAATTGCATCTGCACCAAGCTTTTTTGCATCCTCAATCATTCTTTGCATAGAGGTACGTCGTGCTTCTTCCATAAGCTCTGTATATGGCTTACTCTCACCACCAATTAGGGTTCTTCCAGCTGCTCTTAAATCTTTACCAATGTGTTTCATTTGAACACAGCAACCAAACACAACTCCTAGAACTTCTTTTATTTCTCTTCCAGGTATATTTTCTGTTGTTGTAACCATCATATATGATACCTTCATTCCTGAATCTTGTCTTTATTTTTAAGATATTCTTTCTGTATTTCCTCTGCTATCTTTCCATCATCTATAACGAATGCGCCTATATATCCACAGTCCTTACATTCCCATTTTTGCCGATCATGAGGAAGTGGCCAACCAATATTTTTTGATCCACATCTTGGACAAAATTTCATTTTATCACCTATATTCAAATCCACATTTTGCGCATCTATAGGTTTTACCATCAAACCTAAGTTTTGGATTTCCACAGTCAGGGCAGGTTCCAAGTACTCGTTCTTCTAACATTTTTATTCGGTTTAACTCTCTTTCGGCGAGTTGCGATAGATTAATCCATGGGTTATCCTTCCACCATTTCCATATTTCATCACTGAGTGTTATTGTTACTTTTTTCATCTTAGTTTTCCCCTTTTATCCAACTTGTTATATCTTGTATAACATCTTCTGAGACCTGTCCTTGTATCATATATTCTGTGTTAGTGGGTTTTCCTTCTCCCTGTATAAATAAATGATTTAGCAAGTCATATGTTTTTAGTAAAGTATTGTTGTTATCTTTAAGAGTAGTATTCCAAATTGCATAGTCTTCTTCATAAGTTACTTGATAATCTCTTTTACCTTGTAGAAGCAGTATTGGGATTGTCAGGTTATCTACGGTTTTGACTTGATCGTATTTGTTTAGATATTCCCAATAGGCCTTGTAAACAGTTAAAACCCGTTCGTCTTCAGATATATTAAGGGATTTTATTTTTTCTAATGCATCTTTTGTCATATTGATTACTAAGGATTCGTTTTCATCGATTACTCCGTCTAGCTCTGATAGATATACTGTTTGGTTATACATTAAATCTTCAAGACTTCTAGCAGGTGCTGCTAGCATAATCAATCCTGTTATGTTTTCTTCAAACGTTGCGATTTGTGGGGCCATCATTGCACCAAGGCTATGCCCTAGAACATATATCTTATTTTGATTGACTTCTTCATATGTTTGAAGAAACTTTACTGCCTCTATTGCATCATCTACGACTTCTTCTTTTACTGTAAGATTTTTATCTCCTGCTGTTTCTTCTGGGTAAACTAAAGTTCTTTTATCGTATCGAAGTACTATAATATTGTTTGATGCAAGACCCCATGCAATATCTTTAAAGGGTTTGTTTGGTCCAATGGTTTCGTCTCTATCATTTGCACCAGATCCATGAACAAGTATAACACTTGGGAATGGTCCTTCTCCGTTTGGAATAGTAATAGTTGCAGGTAATTCCCAGGCTCCTGATCCGATGGTAACCTCAGATTCAGTGAAACTACTTATATTTGCATAACTTGGTGCTACGTAGGGACTGATTGTTTCAATTTTATCAGTCCAAAAACCTGAGATTTCTTTTAAATCATCAAATACGATTCTAAAAGTAATTACATAGCCATCTGCAAATGTACAATTTATTCTTACAATATTAAAACCCGATTCATTAGATGGAATTGTATCCTGTATTGATTCAAACTCTCCATATGTAACTGTAAAATATTCCCATGTGCCTTGGAATTGTGCAAGGCTGAATTGGTTTTTAACTGTTGAATTAAAATAATTATAGGCAGTGTTATAATTTCCTTGTGAGAGATATGTTATAAATTCGGTTGCGATTTCTGATGTTGTTTTTTTTGTTGTTTCTGATTTTTGTTCTTCAATACAACCTGTAGAAAATACTATTATAGCTATCATTACAATGCTTGTTATTATTACTTTTTTCATATTCTTACCCACTTAGCTTGGAAGATACACAACTAGACTTACAACAATTAATATTATTCCGACAATGAGTGCTGTCATGGCTTTTAATCTTGGACCACCAGGGACATTAATCCAACGGGCAACATTTGGATTAAAAAATGCACCGATACCAAAAAATAATACAAATGCACCAGCAATGAGCAGTATTGTATTTGCTATTTCCATGGTATCTACTTTAGTTTAACGGCTGTTCCATAGGCAAGTATCTCGGCAGCACCGCCCATGATTGCAGAGGTCATAAAGCGAACATTGATTACTGCGTCTGCTTCCATTCTTTCTGCCTTATCAACCATTCTTTTAAGAGCAATTTCTCGTGATTCAGCAAGCATTTCTGTATATTCTTTTATTTCTCCACCTGCAATGTGTCGAAATCCTGCTTTTATGTCTTTTCCAATATGTTTTGCTTGTACACTGTTTCCTCTAACAAGTCCAAGTATTTCTTTTATTTCTTTACCTGTTACAAATTCTGTATTAGTAATTATCATGGTTCTAGATCCTCCTTTTTAATTTCTTCTTTCATTTTTCTTTTCCCTTTTTGTTGTTCAATTACAATTGAAATAAAGAGTACTATTAGTCCGACTATAATTGCTCCAACCCCAATTGCTACAATCACATCTATATTTTCAAGACTTAGTTTTTCAAAACCTTGCCATATGCCATATCCAACTAGTATAATTATTCCTGCTACGAATATTATCATTCCGACTGTTTTTCCATTTGCCATAATAAATCACCTCCATATTATCTTTCTATTTTACAACAAGTGTAACATCATCGAACCAAACTTGTCCTGTTCCAGTTAAGACTAATCTAACTATAATAAATACTGTTTCGGTAGGTACCTTAACAGAAGCAGTATATTGCGCCCAGTCATTTGTTCCAGTGATGTTAGTCTCTGATTGCGTGGATCCAAAGCCAACAAGATTGTAATTCTCATCCCAGCATTGTATCACCATGACAACACTCTCAGCATCAATTGTTTTTACCCAACCAGATAGCTCGATTATTTTGTCAAGTGGTACTATGTCTATTGTCTGCGCCCAGTTGTTACAAACTACTTCATCGTAAATATGTGTGTTATTAATACTGACACTTCTACTACCGTTATAAGCTACTTCATTATCCCATGACATAGTTAAATTATCTGCAGGTATCATTGCTCTATACCAATAGGCAGGACTATCCTCTATTTTATCTTCAAAACCAGAGTTTAATAAAATATTTTCTCCTATTTCAAACTCGTGTCTTTCTATGGTTTTTGTGTCTTTTAAGAAATATCCTAGCACAAATCCCATAATAAAGGCTATTACGATGAGCACTATACTTGCTTTTTTACTTATTTCTTTTCCCACTTTACCGCTTCCAACACGCTTTAACACGTATTAATACGTGTATACACATTATAATATTTAAACATTCCGAAAAAGGGAGCTTTGCACCCAAACTTGGTAAAAAACAATACTTTGGGTGCAGAATTAATAATTTGGGTGCAGATTTGAATATGGGTGCAAAGCCGAAAAAGTGGGCTTTGCATTTTTATTCAAAAAAATCTTGAATAAAAGTGCAGAGTAATTAATTTTAAATATTGAAAAAAATGGATATTTTTTGTAGTAATGGAAATCTTTCCATAAATCGCAGTAAAAACAATTGGTTATTTGTTGCTCTATTCTTCTGAACATTTAAAGTTAAAATAAGCTCATCATTGATT
>SMTZ1_10009554_pt1 | contig 19591 bp, 31 predicted proteins | sample DeeMarSWOR136_30_FD_25667 | JGI IMG/M metagenome (IMG submission 25667)
AAAAGGCAAAGGTTTCTTACAGGGCGGCCAGCAGCTTGTAGTATTCAATAGCAACATCAAAAGTTTTCTTATGGCCGCAAGTTTTTAATTTCTCCAGCAGTTTAACAATTTGCCTGGCTTCACTTGGCAGCATGGGCTTTCCTCTATTGCATATACTTGGCAGTTTTTTTGGCCTGCCTCTGGCTCATATGCCTGTATGCCGAAACGCTTTTCAAGTCAATTGCGCCTTTGGCAAACATTATCTCAAAGTCGCTTGCTCCCTTTGAGGCCATCCCTGAGAATCTGTTATGCCTCAGGAAATAGGGGGTATATCCCATCCATTTTTTTACCCAGTACCAAACAATTTTTGTTGTTTCTACATAATCCTTTGATACAATTCCATCCCTCAAAGTGCGGTATTTTACGACCTTCTTGTTTTTGCCCCTGAATTTCCAGAAAAGGTATATGTCTGGATGCACCACTTTCTCCCTTGCGTATTTCAGGGCTTCCTGGATATGCCCTTTGTTGAGAAGGTACAAGGTTCTGTACCTCCCCCTTTTCTTTGTTGGAATCAGGATTTTCATGTAGCGGCCTTCTTTCTTGACAGACCCCCCCCGCAATTCCAGTATTTCTGAAGGTCTTGCTCCAGTGTAATATAAGAGAATCAGCAATGCCCTGGCCTGTTCTTTCTGCGTATGCTGCACTTTAGCCAGGGATTCCTCAAAAACGTCTTTGTCAATCAGCCTGATTAACCCAGTATCTAAAAACTGCCTGTAAGCACTATCTTTTATTAAGGGCATAATAAAACCCCCTCAAATTTATGCTGCTTTGTTCCATTTTCCTGTGCGTATTGGGAAAAGGTATATTTTCCCAATTGCACCTTGCCGTAACTACTTTTGTCGGACATATTAACTTAAACATATGCATTCCTTTTGTTGGTGGATGGCGTATTGTGATTTTGTAGTGGAGTACTCTCCGAATCTTGAGGTATTAAGCGCCAGAATCATCCGAAACCTTTTTTTGAACAGGCTGAAGTACAAGAAGCCGACTGTTGTCCTAATCACTGGGGACAGTGGAGAGGCTAAGAGCTACATCACCCTTTCCATTGTTGACACTTTGCTTAAAGCTGATGGCCTTGACCTTATTAATTATCTTGACCAGTTGATGATTTTTACTCCCCACCAGTATGCCGAGAAAATGGATGCCCTCCTATATGACAAGTCTTTGAAGAAATTGAGAACGCCTATCCTTGATGAAGCCAGGGAAGTCATTGATGCAAAGCGCTGGTTTGAATTCGTTATCAGGGCAATCGCCCATATCAATGCAATGTTCAGGAGAATCAAGCCTATGGCTGTTTTTGTGGTTACCCAATTCATTGGGGACATTGACAAATCCATGAGGCGGACTGTAACTTTTTATGGCAAGTGCGTGAGGCCTCAGGGCAAAAAGCCCCACTTGTACCTTTACAGGATTTGGAAGGATGACAGGGATTTGGAGAACCCCAAGATGCGGAAGCGCAGGGTTTTCGGCTATGTCAAAATGCCTGATGGCTCAAGGATGAAAGTCATGCCGCATTTTCGCTTTAAGCTCCCAAGGAAGGAAATCATTAGGAAATACGAAAAGCTGAATTATGAGGCCAAGACCAGGATAATTAAATTGAAGCTGGCTGCAATTTTGAAATCCTTGAAGGATGACATTAAAAGCACCCATGACAAGGTTGCAGCTATGGTTGATTTCTATGTTAACAAGCCTGAAGCCTTGCCGATGATTATTGAGAGGCGCAGGGGAAAAATGGTTTTGAAGAAGGATTTTGAGAAAATGCAGGATTGGACTGGGGATGAGATAAGGGAATTTAAGAAGGCTTTGTTTGAAAAATTAATTGAAAGGGGGGTTGCCTATGGTGATAAAAAGCAAGATTCCTCTGAACAGGGAGAAACAGCCCTGGGACAAGGGGAGCTTTGAAAAGTTTGAAATTGACCCGAACCTATATACGCACCTTTGCATCATTGAGGCCTTGCAGGCCATTCCGAAAAGCGTTGAATCTGGAAAGATTGAAAATGGTTTCATGGCTTTGAGCAATGCTGTGCATCAGCTTGAGCAGATTTTGAAGGCCAGGAATATGCTGCTGGAGGATGAGCCTGAATTTGAGGCCGAAATTGAGGCTGAAAAAAAGCGCTTGCAGGATTCAGGCATTTCGGATTCTTTGATGCTTGATGCCAAAATTGCCAATTTCAAGCTGAAAAAGCTGCTGGCAAAGGCTTTTGGGGTTAAGGCAAAGGCTGTTGAAATGGTGCTTTGAAAAGTTGACACTATGGCAGATTTATATAAATCGCTTGCCTTAATATTATCCGTTGGGGTGCATGGGCAGACGGACAGCTTTTGAGGCAGGAAGCGCATTGGATGCTTTGCGGCGAAACATGAATGAGGTTTACAACATAGTGGATTCTTCGCCTTTTTTTGACTTGCCTGGTGGCCAGCCGCCTCATGCTGAAAGGCAGAAGATTGAGAAAGTTTCGGCAATGCTTTTTACCAATAAGCTGATTGCAAGAAAGTTTGCCCCTGCAAAGTTGCCTGCTGTTTCGCAGCTTGAAAGGCTTTTTAACCAATACAAGCATAAAGACCCTTCAAAATTTTATCCTGGGTTGGCTGCGGGGATTAAGAGGATTGCAATCCAGAACGGCCTCAATACCGCTTTTTTAGAGCATGGTTTTGCAAAAGCGAAACAACAACAACCTGCAACTTCAAGGAAACCACCGTTTGCCTTTGCGCCCCAACCTGTTCCAAAAATGAGGCCTATTAAGTTAATGAAAAGAAAAATGCCTGCTTTTGCTGCATTAAATTTTTTTACTGGAAGAATGGGGAGGGTGCGTAAGTAATGCCTGCTTTGGCTGTTTTAGGAGCTTTGGCTGCTGCTACTGGCGCAGCGATTACAGCGCCGATTGTGGGAAGGGAGTTTACAAAGGCAACCCAGGTTTTGAGGGGAACTGCTACTCCTGAAATCCAAAGGGAGTATGAAAAGCCTGTTGTCCAGGCTGCTTCAAGGGAAGCCCACGAAATCGTGCAAAAGAGCCTTTCAAAAACAAGGGCAAAATCTGGATTTTATACTTATGATGCTTCTGGAATAAGAACAGACATCTATATTCCAATTCCTGAAACTTTAACTTATAACATTCCTGGGGTAAGGGCTTTTTCCGCCCAAACCTATGAAAGCGCTATGGCCAGCTTGTTAATTAAAAAAGGCTATTCAAGGGATAAGGCCTTGCAAGTTGCCAGGGGAATGCAGGAGCTTTATAGGGCTGAAAGCGCTGGAGAGGCAACTGGGGCTTTAATTGCTTCTGCTGGCGGCGAGGCTGTTGGCGCAAGTGTTTCCCAATCTCTTTTGAGGGGCGCTGCTGCCAGAGCAGGCGGCGCACTCGGAAAGGGAGCTGCAAAGACTGTTGCAACAAGAGTTGCTGCTGGTAGTGCAGTTGGTGGGATTTATGAAGCAGGCACTCAGGAATTTACAAGGCAACTTGCGGGATATACTTACAGGGGTGGAAAATTAGAGCCTGAGCAGGTTGCGCTTCAGGCTGGCTTTGGTGCTTTGACTGCTGGAATTGCTGGCGGGATTATTGGCGGAGTTTCTGTTAAGACTTCAAAGGGCGCTAAGGGATTGCTTGGCGCTGCTTATGCAATTGACCCTTATGAAGCCCCTGGCGACATTTTGGCCGCAAGGATTGGCCAGGTTGCAGGCGGAAAAAAAGCCCCTGAGGTTGTTGTGCCGATTTTGAGAGGCGGCACTGCAAGGGTTAAAGTGCCTAAGATTGGCGGCCTTGCTGCGGCTTTTACGCAAACTGAGGCTTTTGTTGGCGGCCAGAAGGTTAAGGGAAAATTTGTTACAAAGGAAAGCATTTATGGCGGCAAGTATGTTACTTTTGTGCCAACTCAAAAGCCAATGCCTTCTGTTGTGCCGACTTTGGCAATTACGCCTGCAATTGCTCCAACGCCTGCAACAGCATTTACGCCTGCTGAAGTGCCAACGCCTGCTGAAACTGAAACGCCTGCTGAAGTGCCAACGCCTGCTGAAACTGAAACGCCTGCTGAAGTGCCAACGCCTGCTGAAACTGAAACGCCTGCTGAATACCACAACACCGACACCGATTCCAAGAGGCAGAGTGCCGCCTTTTATGCCATTTTTGCCGCCTTTGGCTGGAGAGGTTGGCGGAAGGGGTTATACAAGAAAGGGCGGTTTGCTGTATTTTAGTGAAGCCGCAGCAGCCAGGAGAGCTTTTAGGAGATTGATTTGAAATGCCTGTAAAATGCCCTTTTGGATTAGAGCCGAGATACAGATTCAGGCCTGTTGCTGGCGGAAAGCAGCGCCTTGCATTTTGCGGCAATGAAGTCGTTGAAATCGTGAATTTTTTGAATGGAAAAAAGAGGGTTTACCCATGAGAAAAAAAAAAGAAAATAGATTTTTAGGGGAAAAGGGTTCTATTTCCTACTTTATTGTATTTGTTTTTCTGGCGTTCATTCTTTTGGTTCTTTTTGTTTTCATTACCCCTGTTTTAATTAAATTTAATACCGAATTGTATGCGGCTGGGGAGGACATTTTGCTTGATGCCAATTCCACTGCAAGCAGTCTTTCCAATGCCCAGGTTAGGGGGCAATTGCAGGATTCTTTGACTGCTGCATCGGGAAGCATTCCAACCCAAATTGATGTTTTGTCCAATTTCTTCCAGTATGCCTGGATTTTGATTATTGTGATTATCGTTCTGGCCTTGTATATGTTTACAAGGGAAACTGTTGAGGGGGAGATTAGGTAATGGTTAGAGGCGCTGAAATTCTTGCAAAAAAGGGCTATCCATCCCATGTCATTGCAGCCTTGCCGCCCAATGCCAGGGTTTTGCCAAAAACCCCCCAGTCTGGCGGAAGGCCTGTTATTGTTGGTGTGCGTGATTTGGGACAGCTTAGCATGGCGCAGAGTGTAGGCCTTAAAGGAACTTGGCGGGGAATGCGTGGGGAATTTGAGGTTTTAAGCCCTTCTTTTCAAAGAAGCCAGTTGACCGAAAAGGAAAGGATTTTTGTTTTGCCTGTGGAAAGGCCTGGCGGGGAAATAATTTCTTTTAATCCTTTTGGAATAAAAGGCGTGGGCGGTTGGGCAAGAGGCATTTACCACAAGCCGCAAACCCCTGAAATCAAGGGGGCGATTGATGTAAGGCCTTTGACAAGGCCTGAGGCCTTGCAGGTAATGAGGCAGATTACAAGGGGCGAGCAGGTTGAATTGTGGAGGGTTGGCGCTGAACTGCCTTATCCAATGTCCATTGCTCCTTCAAAGATTCCTATGAAGCCTTATATTCCTACGGCTGAGGCAAAGAAATTCCAGATTTTTCCTACATCTCCTTTCATTTCTTTGCTTGAAAGGTTGAGGGGGCGAAGTTGAAATGCTTAAAAGGCTTGGAATTATTTTTTTTTTCGTAATTTTGTTTAGCTGCGCCCATGCCGCCACTGTTTTAGAGGATTTTAATGATGTCAGTGATTGGACTACTGGCGCAAATGGAGCTACAAGGATAAGTCAACAAGCAATAGCGGTTGATGGCAATGCAATGCAAATAACTGTTGATGGCTCAGGAGACAATGAAAAAGCTTTTGTAAGCACTTCTTTAACAGATGGAAATGAAATAGGTTTTTGGTTTAGGTGGGCTGTAACTGCTACTTCACATCAGATATTAGGTGTTTGTGGGGCAACTTGTAACAATGTTTACGGAGGAATCACAGATAATAGTTCAAATATCAATAATGGATATGAGGCTTTGGGTATAACAATACAACCGAATACTTGGTATTTTGTCTTAATTAAAATAAAAAACGTCAACTTATATGATTTAAATGTTTTTGACTCAACTCTTACAAAATTGGTTTCAAAAACGGCGGGTGCTTTGTCTGCTGTTCCCTGGGGGACAAACGATGCAAATGTAATGATATATACAAGAGATGTCCCTGGGCCTCCAACCCCAACAAGCACTTATATAGATGATGTTTATGATGGTTTGCCTGGCAAAACTATTGTAACAACTTTTATTTCAGACTATAATGCCTATGGTGGATATAACTATGATGACAATTTCCAGTATGGCCTTTCTTATGTTTGCCCTTCTTATTTTTCTCCTTCGGACATAAACCTTTTAGTCAATGATGTAAATTATGCTCATCATTCTCTTGTTTGCAATGGGGCAAGGCATGACATCAATGGATTTTATGTGCATCCTGGAGAGGGCTTGGTTAATCTGAAATTGAATTTAGCTCCTGATAACAACAATTTTTATGATGAGAATTTCTACTTTGATTTAGAGCCGCCTGAGGCCAGGTTTGACATCAACGGCTTTTTTTCCTTTGGTTTTAAGCAAGACAACAATGCCAACGCTTACCTGATTTGCGATGACAACATTAGCCCGCTTGTGCTTTATTCTCTTACAGTCAATGATTTAAACATCATTGACGGCTGGTTTGACAGCAATTCTTATCAGGACAGCAATTTCTCCCTGAATGCTTCTTTTTATGACTTGAATGCTTTTTGCTCTGATTTGGTTGGCAATACTTCAATTGACAGCAATTCTTACCATGCGCTTTATTCTGCCTATTTTACGCTTGTTGATGAAACCACTGGCAATGTTTTTGACTTGGATGACATCAATGGGATTAGGGTAATTTCTCCAGACTTAAATTATGAGTATGATTTCAAGTCAAGCAATTCTGTTGGGACTTTTTATACTGTTTATGGGGATGACAGCCTGCGGTTTGAATTGCAGTATTATGATTCAACTGGCGTAACCCTTTCAACTTATACCAGGGACATTTCTTTGTCTGTTCTTGAATCTGATTTGAATGCCAGGATTTGCGTGCCGCCTTTTCTGCCTACTTTTTACGAGCAGATTATTGCAAGCAATTTGGAGAACAGGATTGCCATAAAAAACCCTTTTTCGGATTGCTATGTTTTGGCTGATTATACAAAGTACGCCTATTCAACTTATTTAATCAATCGTGCCTGGACTACTGACATGAGGTATTACCTTTATAGGTGGGATGGCGGCCAGCGTGTTGTTTTAGCTTCTTTGGAGGGTTCTGTTTCTTCTTTGATTAATTTGGATGCCATTGACTTGGGGCAGACGGATTATGACATTGAGGTTTTGACCGATACCGTTGCAATAAGCAGAACCACAGCAAGCACTTTGAAGATTTATTACAAAAGCCTGAAGGGAAACAACACAAAAGTTAAATTTGAGTTATTTGATGAGGATAACAATTCGCTTTTCTCTTACACTGAAAGGGCTACGCCTAACGAGGTAACCGTTTATTATGACCATTCAGGCATTACGCTTGAAGGGGAGATGCTGCGCCTTGTTGTTACAAAAACCCTTTCCGATGGCACAACCGAATCGGAAACAAAGTATTTCGGGGTTGCTGGCCAGGTTGGGATGATTGATTCCTGGCTTGCTATGGTCATTGCCTGCATTCTCCTTATCTTTGCCTTGACCTTTGTTGGCCGTTCTTTTGCGTTGGGCTGGTTTGGAATTGTCGCCTGCTTGATGGCTTTGGCTTTTTTGACTATGGCGATTCCAACCTGGTACATCAGGTTTATGCAGGCTGTGGTTGTAATCATTCTTATTTTCATTGGTTTGATTTTCAAAAGCGAAACTGCGGGGGTTACTTAAATGGGTTCTATGACTGATTACCTGAAAGTTATTCTTACGGTGCAATTGTTTTATGCTTTGGGAATAACTCTTTTGGTTTACAGCTTGCCTGCTCCTGAATTGTCTTATGTTACTTTGTTTGAAAGCCCCACAGAGGATTATTCCTTTGAGAGCATGGGCTTAAATGTTGAAAGCGGCGCTTCAGCTCAGTTGACTTTGCCTTTGGTTGACATGGCTACCCTTGTCGGCTATACTGGAAACATTGCCGTTGACCTGGTTTTCAATTTTGCTACTGCTGTCCCGCAGATGTTTACCTTGCTTGTTGAATCGTTTTTGCTTTTCTTCAGCGTTGAGGCCTATATCGCTACTTACATCAAGCTGTTCTTTTTCGGCATCATTGCAATCTTGTATGTTGTTGGTGGCATAAGCTTTTTGCTTAACATCCGTTCCCAGGGGGGGATTATTACATGATGGAGGATTTGCTTGCCTTGTTTGAGGCCAATCTCGGCGCTACAATTGAAAACATTGTTTTGCTTTTGACTACTCTTGGCTCTATGCTTTTTCTTGCGAAAGACCTGCGGCTTGGCATCATTATCCTGTTCATTTTCTTCGCAATGGAGTTTGTGATTTTTTCAACGCTTGGAATGGAAACCTTTTTTACACTAATGGCCTTTTTAAGCACATTCGTTGTAATGTCTTTGACCTTGTATGTTTCAAGGTACAAGACAGGGGGTGCGATAGTATGATTGAGGGAACACTTGCTCTTGCTTCCCTTTTCGTTTTAATAGCCCTTTTTGTAGTCAAGATGTATGCTGTTTCGCAGAAGGGTTCTCTTTATCCCCCGATTGGAATTTTTATTGGCTTTGCTGTTGGGTGGCTTTTCTGGCTGCTTTTGCTGATGAGCCTTAGTGCAACCTTTTTGATTGCGGAAGAAATTGAAACTCCTTCAGGCGACATTTACACGATTTCCAGCAACGATTACGAATCGTTTTCGCTGTACTTGAATTTTTCAAATCTTTTGATTGGCTTGATTTCCATTTTTACGGTTGTTGAAACCTTTTTTATTATGGAGATTTTTTCAAGCATTAAAAAGCCTTTGAAGGCAAGGGAGGCAAGGTATGCTTTGCCGCAAAGATAGCCTGGTTGCCATTGCGGTGCTTTCTTTGGCTGCAATTGCTTTAAGCGGTTGCGTGGATGCGAATGCAAACAGCCGCACTTACGTTCTTGACTTGTTTGATTCCAACGGCCAGGACTTGAATGTTGAGAATCTTATAGGCCTTGATGCCAATTTTAATGCTGTTCAGGCCAATGGATTTTTTGGCGATGGAAGCGGGCTGACAGGCATTACTTCAACCCCAGACATTAATGGCGAAAGCGTTTTGCTTGAATGGCTTGATATTGATAGCAACCTGATGGTTGGCGGCGATACAAACTTGAATGCGGTTTATGCAATAAACTATTTTGGTGATGGCTCTGGCCTGACAGGGGTAACGGCAACTGCCGATGTCAATGGCCAGGATATCAATGTCCAGGACTTTTGGGCGAGGGACATTGATGTCAGGACAGGGATTTTTTCAGGAGGCATACTTGTTGATTTTATTGTTGATACCCCTGTAGCAATTGATGGCCTTCTTATTGATGTGAAAAACGTTGGAGGGGACTTAACGGCGTTGACATTTGATGCTGTCGGCGGCCTGGCAAACACAGTTATCAAGGGAATAACTGGGACTGCAAGCGCTGGCGGCCTGGCAGTGGATGAGTTGTATGGCGTTGAGGGAATTGCCACCAGTGGGGGGTTTGGCAGCAATGCAAATAACGTCTATGCCGGGTACTTTAATGCAACCGCAATAGGCGGCCTTGCAACCAACGTTTATGGAATCTATGCAACCGCCACTGGCGGAACGAACAGGCATGGCCTGTATGTGGCCGATGGAAACGCCTACATTGCGGATAGCCTTTATGTTGGAAGCGATGCCAATTTCGGGAAAGGGGCAAGTGCGCAAGCTTTTTTCGGTAGCTACAGGGGCAGCCTGATAGAGCAGGCGTTTTATACAGATAGCAATTTTGCCACTTTTGGCGATTTCAACGCAGAGTATGCAAGCACTTTTTCCCCGAATTTCACTGGAGACGCAAACTTTGGGAACAATTTGCAGGTTAGCGAAAGCCTTTACATTGACAAAAACATCAACGCTTACAGTGGAATATTCAACTGGATAGACAAAATAGAGCAAACAACAGACCCAAGCACGCCACCAACCAATACCCTAAGGCTGTATGTTGAGGAAATTGAAGGATTCTCGTTCTTCAAATACATTGATGACACTGGAATGAAAAGGGCTTTGGTTAGGGACAGCGTTATCTTGGTCAAAAACACAAGGGGAAGCACCATTGCAGCCAACAGAATTGTTTGGCTTGCTTGAAAACATTAACACTTCTGCTTTCAATGCAGGAGATGTATTGTATGTTTCTGATGCCACGCCAGGAACGCCAACAGCAACAATTCCTTCTGTTCCCTCTTTGGAGCAGGAAATCGGAACGGTCTTGGTAAGCAATGCAACAACAGGGGTTATTCAGGTTGTTGCAAGAGGCGTTGGACAAGAGGAAACAGGAACAACCAGAAACTTCTACACCTATGGAGACCAAAATGTTGGGGGAAACACAGAGTTGTGGGGAGACTTAAATGCTTTGGGTGACGCAAACTTTGGAAACATCGGAATAAGCGGAGGAATAGGAGGCAATATTTTTATAAACAACGGCAGAATAGGCATCCAAAAGCCAGCGCCAAGCACACTATTCCACATTGAAAACAACAGCGCCGCAACCGGGTTTGGCGGCGCTACAATGGGAAACACAGGAATAGCTTTAATAAACAGCAACAATACCACAAACAAGCCAATTGGAATAGAGTTTGGAGGATACGAAGGGTTTACCTTTGGCGGCATATATGGAGTGGCAGACAGCCTGAGCGGAAGGACAACCGGCGACATAGTCTTCGCATTTAGGAACCCGTCATCAGACACTTCGTTTACCGAAGCAGGAAGAATAGCACACGAAGGCAGGCTTGGCTTTGGGCTTGGTTTGCTCGGCGCTGCTTTAAGCACAATGCACCTGCAAAATGCAAGTTCGGCAACAACATACGGCTCAAGTTCAATATCAGACCAAGGAGTTGCAGTAGTAAACAGCAATGGAACAACCGGAAAGCCATACGGTATACAATTTGGTGGCTATGCCAATACAAGCTTCGGAGGGCTATACGGCGTGATGGACAACGCAGGAGGAAAAACAACCGGCGACATAATACTTGCATACAGGAACGCAACAGACGAAACCAATTTCCTTGAGCGGTTTTGGTTTTTGCATGAAGGCTTATTCGGCACAAACACGGTTCCGGTAACCGATGTCCAATTTCACGATTCGACCCCCAGTGCTGGAACGCATACGCAAATGAAGCTTACTAATGTTGGCACAGGAGCTACTTCTTCAGACGGAATAACGTTGGGAATAGGCGATCTGACAGCAGACCAAGACAGGGCATACCTCTGGTTTTACGAAGACGGATACCTCCAAATCGCTACCAACAATTCAGAGAAAATGAGGATAAGCTCTGCAGGCGGATTTTCATTTGGAAACGGCTATGTGGCAACAGACCCAGGGGCAGGAAACATGATATTGGAAGGCAGCCTCGGCATCAACAACACAAGCCCTGCAGCCTACCTGGACGTGGACGGAAACGCAATATTCAGGCAAGACGTGAACATCTACGGCGACTTGGCGGTAACAGGCACGCTATTCGGAGGAAGCCCAATCGAATTCGGCGACAAGGAATCAGACAACCTGAAAATAATCGACATCAAAACAATGCAGGAAGAATGGTGCAACAAAAAAACCATGACCTGCTCTGGCATAAACCAAGCAATAAGGGAAAAGCTTGAAGCCATAGCATGCGGGGAAAAAGGAATAGAATGGCGGTACGCAAACGGCAAATGCGAATACAGCGAAGAACTGGAATGCAACGCAAGAAAAGGGCTGTGGCAATGGAACGGAACCAAATGCGAATACGACTTTGAAAAAGAATGCGTGGAAAAAGGGCAAGAGTACTACTGGCAAGACAGCCAATGCAGGAAAAACCCATACTGGGACTGCATTCTGAACAAGCAGGCGACACACGACTGGAACAAAGCAACGCTGGAATGCGAGCAAAACGAGGTCAAAACCGCAGCATTCGAATGCAGCCAGCAGCAAGACATGGACTGGAACGCAATGAGCGAAGAATGCGAGTTCAGCGAAAGCAGGCACCAGCACAGGCTTGAAGCAGAATGCCTTGCCGACAGAAGCAAGATATGGAACGGAACAACCTGCATTGGCGCAGCAAGCATTAACAAGTAAAGTGATTTAAATGATGGGCTTGCGGCGTAAGCAATGAGGGGATTTTCGGCTGCAATTAAAAAAACCCCTTTCTTTAAAAGCTTTCCATAGTGTCAATTGACACTTTGAAGCCTTTATATTGAATCCCCGCCTATTATATTACAGTAACTTTTAATGGGGGTTGCCATGTACGAAAAAGAGGGATATGTTGCTGAGAATGTAGGCGCTATCATAACCCTTATAATCGGCGTTGGCGTTTCAGCCCTGGTACTGATTTTTGTCGGTGCTCTGGGTGGACAGACCTTCAACCTTGTGGAGGATGACATTGCCGCTATTACTGATGCAAACATTAAGCTCAGTGTTACCAATGCCATTACTTCAGGGTTTGAGGCTGTGGAAACATCAGGCCAATACCTGCCGATTGTAGTGCTGGCTGTCATCATTTCCATCGTATTGACCCTTGTGGTCGGTATGGGTGGCGGTGGTGGCCGAGGCGCTTACTACGGCGGTGCTTTGTAAGGGCAAGGCGGCTACAAGCGGGCTTCAGCCCGCAATTCTTTCCTTTTTCCAGGTTTTTTCTTAGCTTGGAATAAGTAAAACTGGGGGAAAAGAATGTACGAAAAAGAGGGATATGTTGCTGAGGATATAAGTGCGATAATTACCCTTATTATTGGGGTAGGCGTTTGTGCCCTTGTGCTGATTTTTGTCGGTGCTTTGGGCGGCTCAGTTTATACCCAAGTTGAAGGCCAGATACTTGACTACAACCAGGAAGTCAACGCAACGGTTTTCCTAATCCATCCAGATGGGATTACCAATGCAAACGTTTCAAGAAGTATCCAGAACGCAATTACAAGCAGCTTTGATGCAATTGAAACAACTGGAAATTATCTGCCAATCGTTGTGTTGGCTGTGATTATTTCCATTGTGCTGGTCTTGGTAACTGGCATGGGCGGCGGAGGCCGTTCAGCATATTACGGCGGCGCACTTTAATTCTTTTGGGCTTAAAGGGCTTTTCGCCCTTTTCTTTGTTTTAAATTAGCTTCATGCCTGTTTCCGCTTCAAGCTGCTTTATTTTTTGGATTGCCAGGAACTTGTCGTTGAATTGGATTATTGCTGGCAGGTGCGGGTTCTCCAAAGCGCTTTTTAAGAAAAAGCCTATTTTTACTGGGTTGCGGATTACTTTCCTTAAAACAATTTGGGGCTTTTTGTCATAGCAGTAAACTTCTATGGAAAAATTGAGCAAAACTGGCTGTATTTTTGCATTCATTGTTTCCCCATAAATTCTTCATAGACCTGGCGGGCTTTAATCAAGACCGTTGAAGCTATCCCCAAAACAAACACAGAATTTAATTCAATTACATAGTCCTGCACTGTGTCCTCCAATGGCGAGGCATCATTTTTCAGTTTGCTGAACAATTCGTCAAGCTTTTTTGCCTGGGCTTGGAATTCCTTGATTTGGTTTTTGATTGCCGAGAATTTTACATAAGTGCGGATGATATAGAACCTGATGCTTTCAGTTAATTCCTCTGACCGCATTCTTTCGCCGTCATCCATTTTGTCAAGCCTTGCTTCCCCTGGCTTTTCCCCTTTGGCGTATTTGGCTTTGAGCCTGGTTAAATGGTTTTTGTAGCTTGCAAAGTATGTTGTCAAATTTTCTATGTCGGTAAAAAAGGAAATTATATAGCCTGCTCCCGCAGCCTGGTTTTCCATGCCAATTTATATAAGCGATATTTATATAAACAGTTTGCATTTTTTAAATAGGCATGGGCGTTACCTCGCTTGATGACACCATTTTAAGGCGGCTTGAAAGGCTGAGAACCGATTTAAAGAAAAAAAATAGGCTGCTGAAGATAACCAATTCGCTGATTATGGAAAAGGCTCTTGACTTGTTTGAAAAGGGGGGCTGCAAAATTGCTTGATTCTTTGTTAGGCAGGCAAAGGCAGGGCTATTACCAGCAGCCCCCTGCTCCCTTTATGCCTTTCCAGCAGATGCAGCAGCCTCCTCTGCCGCCTTACCAGCAGGCGCAGCAGCCGCAATTCATCCAGCAGGGAATTTCAGGGCAGATGCCAATTCCGCAGCAGCAGGTTAAGATTCCGAAAAAGCCCAGGCCTCAGCCCCAGCAATTCCAGCAGCCCCAGCAGCCCCAGCAATTCCAGCAGCCCCAATTCGTTCAGCAGGAAATCCCCCCTGGCTCAATTGACATAAGGCAGGCCGCAGTTGAGGTTTTGAGGATTGCAGGCAAATTGAAGCTTGTTTGCTTAATTGCCATTGTCGGGTTAATCGTTTCTTCTTTCATTGCAGTAATTAGCTCTATGGTCGGGGCTGCAATCGCTTTGTCTGTAACTGGCGTTATCGCTTATTTTATGGTTTTGAACGAAAGGGAATCAAACGGTTTAAGAAGGAAATACGGTGTTTGATATGCAGCAAATGCAGGCAGGGCAGGGGTATGGCCAAAGGTATAACCCTTTTGAGTACCAGCTTGGAAGCTATTTGTACGGCAGCAACCCTGAAAAGACTTACATTGACAAGCTCATTGCAAGGGGGGAGGTTGAGGAAATAAAGGAAATCATGCAAAAGGATGACCTCACAAGAAACGATTTGCTTAGAACCCTGTACCTTCTTGCGGCAAACGAAATAAAGTTAGTCAATTTCGGGGAATGGGAAAGGTATCTGCTTGGGAAATACTATGCCTGGATAAGGGACTTTGTTGCTTCCGCAGAAATCCTTTACGACTACAGGGACAAGATTGAGGCAAAGGACAGCGAAATAAAAATCAATGAGAACACGAAGAAAATGCTGGAGAATGTAAGGGTTAAGATGCTGCACAACATAAAGTTTTTGTGCGATGTTTACCTGTTCCTAAGCCGTTCTACCCTGTCGCTTGGGGCAACCGCCTTTGACACGATTTCCAAAAACCGCTATGAGTATGCTTATCCTGGCTACCAGCAGCAGCAGGTTATGCCAGAGCAGAAGCGGGGAATGTTTAACATTACCATGAGGGGGCGCTGAATGGTCAACGTTTTCAAGGTAAAAAAGTATGGGGCTTTCCTGTTTGCGGCCTTTATCCCAACCGTTCTTTTTTTCGTTGCTTTAATCTCCTGGGGATTCCTGTACTCCCTGCTGTTCTTTTTTAGCGGCGCAATTTTGAGCATGGTTCTCGCCCCCAGGCTAATCAGGCATCCGATGCTTGAAATGCTTGAAGGGAAAGGCCTGCTTGTTTTAAAGCTTGACAGCACTGGCGTAATAAGGCCGTTCATTGCAAAAGTAGCAGAGCCGTTCCTTGAATTGAATTACGGACATGGGCGCAAAAAGTTTTCCGTTTTTGACAGGAATACGGTCAATTACCTGACTGCCCCGACCACAGCCTACGTTGATGAGGAAAACGTGCAGAAGGAAATCGTTGACAGGAAAACGCATGAAATCACTGGCTACGAAACCGAAAAGAAAATCATTTTAAGCCTGCCAAAATCGGATTACGTCAAAAGCCTTTTCTCCTGGGGGGCTTTCCCTGTCCTGATTTGGAATGAAATTCTCGGCGAATTCTACACAAAGGAAATGCTTGCAACAGCCGAAACCGAAACCTTTGTGCAGCATCTTGTACTCTACTTAAACAGGAAGGTTGATGAGCTGAGCAACAACATAAGGGACTTTGCCCGCTACATTGTAGAGCAAAGCAGGCCAAAGGCAAGCTTCCTGCAATCAAAGCTTTTCTGGATAATAATAATTGCCGTCATTTTGATAATGGTGCTGCTGTTTGCCCCGCAGATAATTTCAACAATCAGCAGGGCAACCGTTCCATCACTGCCGAACACGCCGATTACGCCGAGGTGATTAAAATGTATGTTGATTTTGAATTGTTTTTATTGGGAATAGCGCTTTATGCTTTTTGTGGATTTATGGCAGGGGTGTACTTCACAATCAAAGCAAACAGCAAAAGCAGAAAAATATTAATGCCAACCACAAAGCAATTTGAAAAAATTTTTGTAAGAGGCGAGCCAATGTGTCAAGTAACAATAGAATGGGAAGGGCACGCAAAAAAAACAAATATGATATCAAAAGCTACTTGGGCTGCAATAGGAAAAGTCATGGGTTGGAAATAAATGTTTGACAGGCTTTTGAACAGGTTTACAGGCGGCAGGAAATCCAAGTCCCATGTGCATTTCAAGGCAGACAAAGGCAGCTTTGAGGCAGTAATCACTTACTCGGTAAACCGAAACTTTTTCCTTCAGGCCTGGAACGAGATTCAAAAAAGGGTTGTAAAGCTCCAGGGCAAAAGCCCGCCAAAAAGCTTTGAAATTCCTGAAAAGCTTTTGGGGGTTGTGAGAAAGCAGGCCAGCAAAACCCTCAAAAAATTCGTCAAAAAGCAGGTCAAAAAAGACCTGCCAGAATTCAGGATGCTGTCAATGCTGGTTGAATCGGCAAAGATAGAGCAAATTGACCAAAGCTATTTGATGGTTACAAAAATCACTGGCGTATGCAAAGGGGATTGACATAGACCCTCTCCACGTTTTCCTTGTTGTAGGCCTTTTTTCCCTGGCATGGCAGACCTATTCAGACATAAAAACCCAAAAAGTGGACAGCAGGCGCAATTGGATGATGTACGGCGTTCTTTTGGCACTGATTTTGGCCGCAAGGCTCAATTTCCTCCTCTACTTTGCAGCAATCATTGGCACAATTATTGCAACCTCTGCAAAGGCCATGTCAATGCTTGGGGAAGGCGACAGGGAAGCATTGCGATGGATTTTCCCTGGTTTCCTGGTGCTAAATTGGTGGTTAGGGGTAACCTATTTGCTATCTTTTTGCCTGCTTGCAGCCGTCTATGTCTTGGTCAGAAAGCTCTTGAAGATTGAGAAAAAAACGCCAGGCTTTCCCATCCTGTTCGGGGCATTCATAATCAACGCTTCAATCGCCTGGCTTGTTCCCGAACTTCCCAGGCTTTTGGGGCTTCTCTCCTACGCCCTTGCTCACGGAATCCTTTAAATCATGGTTCAACCACGATAGGTTTAAAAAGGCATAGGGGTATAATACTCATGGTGATTACATGGATACAAATAAAAAGAAAACAAAATTCTTAGTAATTTGGCACTACATTGCCAATTACGGACACACACTCGTTGAAGCAGAAACGCCTAAACAAGCAAAAGATTTGGTTTGGAATGGAAGAAAGGACATTGAATATTTCGTTATTGAACCAAGCAAAGTTAAACACTTTCCAAAAAGGAGGGACTAATTCAATGGCGAAAATTTGGATTGGAGATGTGGATACCATAACAATAAATTACCGTAATGGAACAAGCAAGACAATTACCCATGAAGCAAGCAAAGCAAAAATGATTGGGGGATTATATGATTGAGCTAACCGTTTCCAGGAAAAGAAAAATAACCACAGCCAAATACGAAAACGAGGAAATAATGGCCGCAGCAAAGCAGGAACTCTCAGACCGCGCCCCAATGGTTGAATCCCTGTGCGCCATAAACGAAAGCCTGGAAGCATTCCTGAACCAGCAGGAAAAAAAACTGAGGGGGAAGCATGAAAAAATACAACAGGGTTAAAGAAGAAGATGCCTACAAGCTGGCGGAAAGAATAGACAAGCTTGACAAAAAAAGAAAAGACCTGGAAAAAAAGCACGACATAATACAATTCACGACCCAGGCAAGCCAGGAAGGCCTGAGCCTAAAAGCCTACATTCCAAAAAAGCAGGCAGAATCAATCAGGCTGGAAAAAGGCGACCTGATAACCGTCTTAGTCCAAAAACTGAGGTTTGCAAATGATTAAAGAAAAGAAAAAAATGGGCGCAACCCTCCTGGTAAACGAGGAAGTGGTAACCAATGCCGCTTGAAGAACCCCCAGAAAACCCCTATGAGGAAAATGACCTTTATGACCTTAATTAAATTCGTGGAAGGAAAGGGCGGAAGGAACAGCCTTCGCCCCTTCTATCCAAAATAAGGCAGAGGGTAACATGGACACAATAGCCAAAGAGCTAAATAAGGATAATGGTACAAAAATGCCCTGGCTGACAATCCTGAGCGCCGCATTCATCCTCCTGCTCGCAGCCCTAAGCTTCCTATATCTCCAGGCAATCCCCCTAAACCAATTCTGCAGGGAGGCAGGCTACAAAAGCGCAGGAAAAATGCAAAACAACACAATCTGCATAAGGCCATCTGATGAAAACATAGAATACAGGGAATTCCAATGCCAGCAATTCCTATTCATATCAGAAAATTGCGAATTCACTGGCATCCAAAAATACAAAGACCTGAGAAAGCCAGCAGACCTAAACCTGAAATGGGGCGATTAATGTGGGGTACATAAAAAGACACATTAAACCCCCGAATTCAACATTAGATTCCAATTTAAAGCTAATCTATGGCCATAATTTCTCCCTAAAATTCCCATTAAAGAAGAATTGCAGAATTCCATTCAATTCCAATTACTTCAATTATACCAAATTGCCCAGAGGAAAATTCAACGTAAGAATTGACTACAGGCACGATAAAGGCTTTGTCCGCCAAACCAACAAGTCTTTAATCATCTTCCCTTCATTGGAGAAAGAAGCAGCCTTGCCAAGCCATTCATTCAGGCTCAAGGCCAGGCTTGCGGAAAAGGCCTTTGAAATCGCCAAAGACCTGAAGGAAAAAAACCCTGGCCTGCTTTTCTCGCTTCCATCAAAGCCCTCAACCCAGGAGTACGCAATAAAAGACGGTTACGCCAAAGCCATTGGCTTCACTTATGAGAACGAGTTGGCCAAGATTGACAAAAGCCCGCATTCAGATGAATCGGGTTTCATGGGAACTGGCGGGGAGATTGACTGGAAGTCGCCAGAGTTTGCTGATGCTTACATCAGGATGCCAATTATATTCAAGGAGAGCCTGAAGGAATACAATGCCAACATCAAGCTCCACCTGGAAACCCTGAAGGAAATGAAGGGCGCTTTGGGAAGCATTGCCTCAACCATCAAGGCCTTGAAGCCAAAGCGGTTGAGGCTGCCAACGTCTTTCAAAAAAAGTGCAACTGTTAAGGCGGTGCGTTGAGAATGGTTTATTGCAGGGAATGCAGAAACGACATCAGGGTTTCCTATCCTTTTGGAAAGAAATCCAGGGCAGCCGAATATGGCCATGAAAAGGGCTGCAGGAACAGGGTGAGTTAAAGATGGAAGGAAAAAGAAGTTTCCCCATAATTTGTTTTATAGGATTTTGGATAGTAATGCTTTTTGTTGCTTTCATAACAGCATTCGTATTGGGAAACATGGTTGGGGAAATATACATAAGGGGTCTTAAAAGCCCCGAAGCCCCAACACACCTAACAATTGCCAGCCAGGTTGCGGGAGAACACGACTACTCCCCGGCCTACAAGTGCGCAGGCTTTTCAAACGACCTCGTTGAAGCCCTGCAGGCCGAAGGGTATTTTGCAATGGAGCAAAGCGTTACAGTAAAAGACTACAACGGCCTGCACTCAATCGCAGTCTTGATTTTGCCGATAGAGGCGACAGACGGCACAATCCTAACTCCAGACAAATGGAAGGCGAGGGGCTATGAGTGGTTTGGGGAAGCAACCGACTGCCAGCGCTGCATGAAGAAG
>SMTZ1_10002236_pt1 | contig 19574 bp, 20 predicted proteins | sample DeeMarSWOR136_30_FD_25667 | JGI IMG/M metagenome (IMG submission 25667)
GATAGACTTACTCATGATTGTGCACCCATCCTTATTTAAAACTTTAAAAAGGTGCACAATTTTAAGTCTATCTACAATTTACTTCGCAGTACCCCTGGAGGGGGTAGGGACTACTTTTTAATTCACCTCTTCTTGTATCTCAACCCCCTCTTTTACCCCCCTTTAAAGAAACATTTAAGTTTTATATCTATATATTATTTAAGGTGAAATATGAAAACTATTATGGTAGTTGATGATGAAACTAGTATACTTGAAAAAGTAAAATCTTGTTTAGAAAATGAAGATTTTCAGGTCGTAACAGTAGATAATAACAGAAAAGCATTTGAGTTGATAGATAAGGATAGTGAAGATAATTTCAGTTTAATCTTAATCGATACATCTCTTCCAGAAAGTAATATTCCTGCTTTTTTCTCAATGAAACCTAGTTCTAAAAAAAATATTGATACTAGTAATGAAGAGGATTTTTTACAAAAACCTTTTACAAAAAAACAATTAATTGATTTTGTTATGAAAAAGATTGATTAATATTAAATCAAAGATTTTCTTCAATTTTTTTAAAATCATTTAATAAAATATATCTTATATTTTTATTATAAATTACAACAGCTGGATGATATATTGGTATTATTTTTATTTTACCAAATGAGCTATTTATTGAAAAGATTTTGCCATGAATACTGGAAACTTTTTCTGATGATAAATTAAATTTATTGAATATATAGGATATAGCATATCTACCTAATGGGACAATAACTTTAGGTCGGATAATCTCAAGTTGCTTATCTAAATATTCACTGCATTTCTCAATTTCAATTTTTAATGGATTTCTATTTTTTGGAGGTCTACATTTAATTATATTAGACATATAAACATCGTTTCTTTTCAATCCAATATAATCTAACATTTCATCTAATATTTTCCCTGCTCTACCTATAAAAGGTCTACCAAAGTTATCTTCATTTTTACCTGGAGCCTCACCAATAAAAATGATACTTGCATTCGAGTTACCTTCACCAACAACTGGATTATTTCTATTAAGGTGTAATTTGCATTTTTTACATTTATTAATTAAATTAGCAATATGATTTATAGCATCCTTTTTTGACATTTAAAATCTGAAATTATATCCATATTTATATGCATTAACTTTATTAACAAATTTAAACCAAAAGGGAAATAACAATATGCAAAGTAAAGAAATGAAAAATATAATTTTTGTAAAACTTTTTCAGGATGAAGATGTATATGAACAAATAAAAGAAGCATGCAAGCTTCATGATGTAAAAACAGCTGTTGTATTATCTGGTATCGGTCAATTAAAACAAGTGAAACTAGGTTATTTTAAGGAAAAAGGAGATTATAGTCCAGAATTGTTCAATAAACCTTTGGAAATTTTATCATTATCTGGAAATATATGCAAACAAAATAACGATTATATAATCCATATTCATACTGTTCTAGGCAATGAAAAAAAGAATACATTTGGAGGTCATTTAATAGAAGGAAAAATCAGTATCACTGGCGAGATAGTTTTGTTAAAAACTCCTATTAATATTCAAAGAAGGGTTGATAATAAAACAGGTCTGAAAGCTTTATTTCTAGAGTAAAACTATTTTAAGAATTAATTGATTACCTCGTAAAGGATAGGTGGGAATGGATATGGAAAAATTTACAAAAATCAGTGAGAAGATTAAGATTCTTAAAGATGCACGTAACATTTTACATGATGAATATTCGAAAACTGAATTTCATAAAAAAAAAGAAGCACATCCTCATGAAACAATACCTCCATCTCCAGAGGATGAGGGAATTTATAAGCTTTTAACTGCAATTCAGCAACTAGATGTTTTTATAAAAAAATTACAAGATAAACAATTCCAGATATTAAAGGAAAAGGAAAACGAATAATTTTATTTAAAGAATATTTCTTTTAATTCCAAACATCGATTTTAAAAGAACAATTATAGGGATAATCTCAAGTCTTCCAATCCACATATTAAAAATTAGCATTGTTTTTCCAAAAGGAGACATATAAATATCAGTAATTCCAGTTGTTAGACCTACATTACCTTGAGCTGAACAAACCTCAAAAAAGGCATTACTCAGTGTTGAATTTTCTGTTGTTTGTAATATTACAATTATTCCTGCAAATAGTAAAATTACCCACATAAAAGATATTATTGCTGCTTCATTAATTAGATCCATTGCATCATCTTTGGATAGCGATTTTTCTCCAAATTTATGAACAAAAACTCTTCTAGGAGTTGAAATAGCTCTCTTTATTCTCCAACCAACTCCTTTATAAAGAAGAATTGCACGGAATAATTTAATTCCTCCTGCTGTCGAACCAGCAGCTCCACCAATTATCATTGCAACTGCTAGTATTAACTTAGCAGATTCACCCCAATCAGCAAGATTTTCAACTGATGCAAAACCAGTGCAGGTTATAGCTGAAGTAAATTGAAAACCTGAATATTTTAAAGATTGTAATATATCATTACCATATATTCTTAAATTAACAAATGTGAGACCTATCAAACCCAAAATAATCAAAACAAATAAAGCCCTAAATTGAGCATCTGAAAAAAACTTTTTAATTCTACCTTTTAATAAATCATAATGAGCAGCAAAGGCAATAGCACCAAATATCATAAGTACAACAATAGCAATTTGACTTATTGTTCCAAAACTAGTAATACTATCATCTGTTACAGAAAATCCACCAGTAGCAATCCCAGTCATTGCATGGTTAATTGATTCCCATGGGTTCATTCCATTTGAGGATAAAAATCCTATAATTGTAAGAACTATAATTCCAATTATTGTGAAAAGTAGAAATATCCACCATATTGTTCTAACAGTAGATACAATTGAAGGATGAGTTTTTTGATCACGAGCTTCACCTTTATATAAAACGAAAGAACCAGTTCCTGGCCGAGCCAGAATTGATAATGTTAATACAATAACACCAACTCCACCAACCCATTGAATAAGCGAACGCCAAAATTGTAATGTATAAGGAAGAAGATTTTCATTAGTAACCATAGTAAGTCCAGTTCCAGTCCATCCAGACATTGACTCGAAAAATGCAGATAGTGGAACCATACTTGCTAAAGATATCTTATTATATGGTATCAACCAAAAAGGAATACTACCAACAGCAGATATAAAAAACCATGCTAAAGCAGCAGTTACCATTGCACTTTTAAAATTCGGAGGATCTGCATTTTTAAATAAATAATATAGTGGCAATCCTATACCAAAATATACCGCAGCAGTTATAAGAATCGGACCTATTGCATCATATGGGCAATTAGACCCAAATTCACCAAAAATGAGAGGTACTATTAAAGAAAATAGAGTAACAAATCCAATAATTATGAATATGCCCCCAAGAGATCTAAGGACACTTTTAATATCGCTCAATTTAAATTACTCTCCTAACCATAACTTATCGAATTTCTTCAAACAATAAATATCAACTACTTATATTTTTACTGATTTTTAATTTCTCTTATCCGTTTATCAAGGTCTTCTTTGAGTTCGTTTGAAATATCTCTTTTCGTAAAAGCATCTGCTTTTGCTGCAATTGCGATTTTTGATGAAAAGATTCTAGCTATTTTACCTCTAAATTCCCTAGATGTTTTATTTATTAAAGAGTGTTGGAATATTACTCCATGTTTTGGAGGTTTTCCCCCTTCTTTCTTATATCTAAAAAGGGCTTTTTCAGCTCCTAAAATCTGAATAGTAGATGCAGGCATTGTTGCTAATTTATTAATACCAGAAGAATGAGATAATAAACGAGCACCAATAAGTGGACCTACAATATTTGTTATGTTCGGAGCGATTTTTTTCATGTCATTTTCAATTTGTTTTTCTAAAGATTTCATTTCATTTTTAATTGTATTATATGCCTTTTTTAAAGGTTGAATTTTTTCTTTTGGAGTAGGTATCATAGACCAACTTTCAAGGCGCTCAAATAATAAATTTGATGTTTGTATGAAATCATCAAGAGTATTTACCATTTGGATAATTTGTAGATCCTCAGATGCTAACTTTTTATCAACTTTATCTTTAGTAATTATAAGCATTGCTTTTTGAAGTAATTCTTGAGAAAAATCATATTTTTCAGCCTTAATCTCAAAACTTTTAAAAAAAGGATCAAAAGGATTATATTTTCCAACTGGTTTTAATCTTACTTGATTAACAATAATCTCATCAACATTTTTTATAATTTTAATTTCTTCTGGTATAATCTCATTTTGTTGTATTTTTAACATTTTCTTATAGATTACCTTTACATCTTTTAAAAATAATATTTTATTAACTATACCATTTTTATCACAAAGAAAAGTGCCAAACCATTTGGTGATTAGATACATATTAATTCATTAACCGATATTAGCTATTTTTTAATTTATTTTGCGTAAAAATGAATTTAAATATTAGTTTTTACTTTAATGGTGAGGTGTTAATCTGGTAAATCTCATAATAAATATAGCATCTTTAAAACTCAATAATCCAATAATTCTTGCATCAGGTTTAATGGATGAAGATGCAGGAAGCATGGAGCGTATTTTTAATTGTGGTGCTGGTGCAATTGTTACAAAATCTATTGGATTAAAACCACGCGACGGCTATCCAAATCCCACCGTAATAGAGCTTGACCATGGTATTTTAAATGCTATGGGTTTACCTAATCCTGGAATAGATAATTTTAAAGATGAAATCACAAAACTTAAAAAAATAAAAATACCTATTATTGCAAGTATCTTTGGTTCAGATCTTAAAGATTTCGTAAAGCTTGCAGAAAAGATGCAAAGTTATGGGGCAAATGCAGTAGAATTAAATATGAGTTGTCCTCATGCTAAAGGATATGGTTTGGAAATTGGATGTGATCCGGATTTAGTTAAAAAAATTACTTTTCATGTTAAAAAATCAATTACAATCCCTGTTTTTGTAAAATTATCTCCAAATTTGGTAAATATTACAGAAATTGCAAAATCTGCAGAAGATGGCAACGCTGATGGAATAGTAGCAATTAATACGGTAAAAGCTATGAAAATAGACCTTGAATTAAAAATGCCTGTACTTTCTAATAAAATTGGAGGTTATTCTGGAAAAGCAGTAAAACCTATAGGAATTCGTTGTGTATATGAAATATCCCAAAATGTAAATATCCCAATTATAGGAGTTGGTGGTATAACAACTGGAGAAGATGTAATTGAATATTTAATGGCAGGAGCATCCGCTGTTCAAGTTGGTTCAGCTTTATACTATAGAGGGCTTGACGTGTTTAAAAAAATATGTGATGAAGTTAATCAATGGATGACAAAACATGGGTATAAGAACCTATCAGAACTAATTGGAGTAGCACATAAATGAATTATCCAAAAGTAGTAAAGATAATTGAAATAAAAAAAGAAACCCCAAATATTAAAACTATACTGTTTGAATACACAAAAGATATTTCTCCAGGTCAATTTTTTATGATATGGATTCCGGGAATCGATGAGATTCCTATGAGTGTTTCTTATATTAGCAAAAAAATAAAAGGAATTACTTTCAAAAAAGTTGGTGATGCAACTAACGGTTTATTTAACTTAAAAACTAAAGATAAAATAGGAGTAAGAGGGCCTTATGGAAATGGCTTTAAAATAGATGGGAAAAGTGTTTTATTTATAGCTGGCGGCACTGGCATTGCGATGATAACACCTGCTGTTGAAAATACAATTAATAAAAAAATAAAATCAACTGTTCTTTTTGGAGCAAAAACTAAAAATGAATTATTCTTTGAAAATAGAATAAAAAAATTTGGAGCTAAGTTATATATTAGTACAGATGATGGCTCAAAAGGATACAAAGGATTTGTAACTGATTTAACTAAAGAAATAATTTCTAATAATCAATTTGATCAAGTTTTAACATGTGGACCCGAAATTATGATGAAGAAATTGTTTGAAATATCTAGAAATATTCCTTTTCAAGCATCATTAGAAAGATATATGAAATGTGGTTTTGGGATATGTGGACAATGCTGTGTGGGAAAAGGACTAAGAGTTTGCATGGAAGGTCCAGTTTTTGATGAAAAAACATTGAAAAATATTGAAGATTTTGGTGTCTTTAAAAGAGATGCCTCAGGGCTAAAAGTAAAATTTTAATCAGGGAGGCATAAAAATATGGTATCATACAATGATGAATTAAATATGAAAACAAATGGAGAAGTAGACATAATAGATATAACAGATCAAATTCAAAGGATTATCAACAAATCAAAGATAAAAAACGGAATTGCTTGTATATTTGTACCAGGTTCAACTGGTTCTGTTACAACAATAGAATACGAACCAGGTTTAAAGAAAGATTTCCCAAGAGCTCTTCAAAAACTAGCTCCCAAAGGCGAATATTATAATCATCATGAGACATGGCATGACGACAATGGACACTCTCATGTTAGAGCCAGTTTAATAGGCCCTAGTTTGTCTATACCATTAATAGATGGAAGACTAGTCCATGGTACATGGCAACAAATTGTTTTTATAGAACTAGATACTAGGCCAAGAAATAGAAATTTAATAGTTCAAATAGTCGGAGATTAAGCCTACCATTTATTCAAATGGATTCTTGCATTATTATATCTATTAACTTTTGATTGTTCTACATTAGTGTATCCTAAAGATATTAAAGAAAATGGTATCACATTTTTTGGAATTTTTAACAATTCTCTAAAGCCATTAACTCTATCTTCTCTTGGATAAACACCTAACCAACAACTGCCAAGTCCTTTAGCTCTAGCTGCAATTAAAATATTTTCTGTTGCAGCTGAACAATCTTGAATCCAAAAACCTTTATTGGTTTCTAAATCTAAATCCCCACATACAAGAATGGCCTTTTGAGCATTGGGTAGCATTTTTGCATGCGGGTGAAAATCTAAAATTTTATTTATTATATTATGATCATCCAAAATTATAAAATGCCAGGGTTGCTGATTTCCAGCAGATGGTGCACTTATACCTGCTTCAATCAGTTCTTTTATTATCCCATTTGATATTTTTTTATTTAAATATTTTCTTACACTCCTTCTTGTCAAAATAGCTTCGATAGTATCCATATTTACACCTTAAATTATCAAATAATAAAAACATCTATTATATAATTAATCTTCAATGTTGAAACATATATTACTTGGTTTTTCATCACCATATAAAATACTGATTCCTCTGCATAATGAAAAACCATAAAAAAATAATTTTACAGATTGAAATTCTGCCATTTGGTCAATTTTTCCTTCAATTAATATTGTTTTTTTGTTCCATAATCTGAAGATGCGTAACTTTTTTTCTGCTCTTGAAATCTCATTATTGTCTTTATCATAAAGTCTAATTTTTATCTTTGTAAGTCTTGTAAACCATGGTTTTTTCAAATATAAAGTAGCAGCCCAAGAACATTTAGAAATATTTATCGATTCATTCAATTGATAAGATAAGGCCCGTGAAGAATTATGATTTATCATTTTAAAGTATGCAAATATATTATCTTTAGAAGAAGACGGTTTTTCTAGTTCTAATCCATTGGGTTTTAAAAATAAAATATATTTACTTGGATAAACTTTAATCTCATGAATAACACCAATTGCTGCTCCTTTATCATCTATTATTAGTAATGTAACTGGATAAATAAGAGGATAATCAATATTTAAATCATTATCAAATTTATATGAGTGTTTAGTTTTTTCCCCCTCAGCTGTATCTCCATCTCCAAATATCCAATAATAATAAACAATGTTACCATCTGAATCATATGAATTTGTTGCATCAAACTCAATAGTATCTCCAAAATAAGCTTGGTTTGGACCAAGTATTATTGCTACTGGAAAAAAATTCTTAGATGATTTTGAATTAATATCTAAGGATTTAGATTCAAATATACAACCAGAAAGCATTAATGAAATAATAACAAAAAATATAAGAATGGTAGATAGTTTTTTATTCAATTCAATTCTCCATTATCAACCCAGCAATTATAATTATTAATATTATATAAAATTTTGTTTACAAAATATTAATATATTATTAAAAGAACTTCTATATATAAACACTTTATTATAAAGGGTGTAATATGCGTATAAATAGGATATGGTTAGCTTATATTACATTTATATTACTTGTATCGCCAATCCTATGTATTTCTTTGCCTTCTCAAGATAATAATCTTCCAGATTGGAACAAAAATTGGTCATACAAACAAGAGATAAAACTACCTATATCTACATCTCAACATCATATACTTTATCAGCCTATCGATTTACACATTGAACTAATTAATCCATGTTGGGCAAAAAATGAAAATGAACATTCAATAAGATTATGCTCTTGGGATGGAAATAAATGGCATGAACTAGAATCCCAGATATATGACCTAGAATTTAAAGATCCGAATCATATTATAAGTTGTAGGTTAGTTTTTCTAGTTCCTAGTTTTGCTAATGGGGAAGAGTTTTATTTTGTTTATTACGATGAAAATGAAAAACCATCACCTAACTATCCAGATCATGTTAGTATTGAAGATGCATTTTATTATTACGCACCTATTTCAGGAATCTCGATTGAAAGTGACTACTATCAAATAAATGAGGATGGATACTGTATTTATGGGATTGGTCAAAAAGGTGACATTATTTATCGAGGTTTATCACAAGGCATTATTAAAATGAAATCAAAATCTATAAACTTTGATACATCAAATTTTGATAATTTAGTCTCCTTTATTTTTTCATATCAACATGGAAAAAAAGATGAAGATGAAATTTCCTCTGATCAAAATCTTATATCAAAAGAAATCACTGTTGATGGAACCCTAATGATTGAATTTAGGATAGTCAGTGAATCCAATCAAAAACATCTACGAACAAATAATCTTTATAAATATTATTACTGTCCAACTGAGGATAAACGTATTTTTGTTCATGTCAAACATCAGGTATTTGAGGAATCCATAGTAACAGGTATTGAAAATGTGGATGGTAGGTATGGTGTTTTAGCATCTGTACAATCAAAAAGTGCAAGAATAAAAAGAATGCGTTTTGGAGATATTCTTCCTTATATCCATATTTTTAGCAAAAATAATGTTATTAAAGAATATAGATTAAATACAGACCCTTCAAATAAAGTAAGAGAGTGGATTATACCATATACTGATGATTGTGATTTAGGAAAAAACGCCTGGATATCTTATGATGAAGGTGAAAATGGTAAAGCATTTGGAATTCTTTTTTCGTCTAATGAAGATATTGTTAAATCTGGATATGATGAACGAGACGGAATTCAAGTAACAGCTGTAGAAAGAGAATATTTAAATATTCTTGGAACAGAAGTTGATTATGCTGCAATAAGTTTTGGTAGAAATTCATTTGAAAAAGGCATGTCTCATGATTTGATCATACCGAGTGATTTAGTAGTTGAATATGATGCTGAATTTTATACTACTGAAGAAGGAGGATATAAAAGTATCATTTTAGAGTCAGATTGTTTTAGGGAACTCATTAAATATCGTCAGGATGATGGATCAGAAAATGGAGAAAAAAATATTTACACATTAACAGTAACTCAATATCTTTTTGGGAGATTAATAAATCGTCCATTTATAAACAGTATTTTTGATCGTTTTACATTGTCAGCAGAACTTTATAAAAAAGAAGAATTTTATACTAACGGTGAATATTTTAAGCCAATTATAGGTAAACCTTTATTTAAATTTACAAAAATTGCTCCTGATGATTATGTTATAAAAATTTTTCGGAGAATTGGCAATTGGGAAAGAATAATTGGGATACAACCTGTAACAATTATTGAGGACAAATCTATACGTATGTTCTGTACTTGGCAAAAAAATATTAGAATTTCTGCAAAAGATCAAAATAGAGAAAGGATTGAAAATATTGAATTGACTTTATTGCAAAATGATTCAATTATATATATGAATACAACAGAGAATGACAGAGATAAATCAATAAAAGTACCTTTTAATTTTTTTGAATCTTATGTTTTACAAGCATATTATAAAGGTTTTAAAATATTTGATAAAGAACTTTCAAAAAGTATAAAGAAAGTTGACATAGCCCTAGATTTATATGATTTAACTATAAATGTAAAAGATAAATTAGGATTATCACCAGGAGTAGATTTAAAACCTCTGTTAACAAGTTCTGATATGGAAAATTCAATTGAGTTAATACCACAAGATTTAGGGTATGGAATATTTATTTTTAATGACTTACCTACGGCTAAATACAAATTTTTTATTTCTTATGGTAGATTTATTGATGAATTATATATCGACATACCAGAAGATGGAGATTCTACTGATTTTAAATTTTCAGCTTTATTTAACCTAAGAACTAATTTGCTAAATTCAAGAGGAAATCCTATTGAAGATAATAATATTAAAATCAATGTTATAAGAAATGGAGAAATATTATTTGATAATATATCTCCAGATGAAATAGTAACAATACCACCAGGAAAATATACAATAAAAGCACATTTAGAAGGAGAGCTTATTGGATCAAAAATAGTTCAGATGACGAGTGATAAAGAGATAAATATTATTACAAAAGTAAAACCGCTTCTCCCAATTTTAGTTACTGGTATAATGTTATTGTTTATTAGCGAAATCGTTGTTTTATTTTTATTTAAGAAATTTTCCTTGAATACGTTTTTAAAATTATTAGCATTAGCATTAGTATTTCTTGCAATATTCCAACCTTGGTGGACTTTAAACGGATATAGTGAAACTCCTTCTGCTGAGAAAAATACTGAGATGTATATTGTCTCAGGTACTATGATTGAAAAGATAATATACCAAGATGAAACTCACCTTGAACTTGCAACCTTACCAGAAATGTTTACAGATTTTCTTGGTATACTTTTAATTATTATATATTCTGGAATAATTTTACTAAGTATTAGCTTTATTCCAAACATCCTTTTAAGAAGACGATATTTTCTAGTACTTATATCAGCAAGTGTTTTATTTTTGCTTTTAGTTTCTATTGCTTTTTCTTTGGGAATGGCTAAGATAACCGAACTTTCCTTGGGAAGCTTAAATGGTGAAGCAATCATTTATGTAATATTACCCAATGGTGAAACTACTAGCATGATATCCAATTGGGGACTAGGTCTGGGTTTTTATCTTTGTATTCTTTCTTCAGTAGTTCTTATTATTGCTGGGGTCGTTGATTATCTTAGCAAGAAAAAATGGTCAAAAAAATTTTTAAAAAATAAATAAGTTTATTATCAACATTCTTACAATTGTTTAATTCTATTTATCCCATTTATTTTTTTTATTATTTGAAATACTTCCTTAGGTACTAGATTTTCCCACTTTTCATCTTTTTTTATTTTACTTCTTATTACCTTACCAGAATATTTATCTTTATTATAAAGGGGTGTTTCTTTAACAATATATCCTTTATCTGAAAATAATTGCTTAGTTAAAACATTATTTGATAAAACAACATCAAATTCTGAAATAATTGATAATACATGATCTACCCATTTAGGGGGATTGTGAATATCTGGAATAAGTACAATTTTGTAATTTTTTATTCCAATATTTTTTAATGAAATGTCAACCATACGTTTTCTTTCTTTATTTGTAAATGGATTATCAATAGTGTTATTATATTGGGAGGAACCAATTCCAATGATAATTTCATCATATTTTTTAGAAGCTTCTTTTATGATTTTTAGATGTCCTTTATGAAATGGTTGAAATCTACCTATGAATAAAACTTTCATAATGATTCATAAAAAGAATACAATGGAAGATATAAAACATTAATTAAAACAATTAAAAAATAAATTCTATTTTTCTTTTTGTATTGTTTCAGTTGAATAAACTGAGATTTTTTTCTCTGATTCAAGTTCAACTTTCCCTGTTATTTTTAGAGGTTTCATAGCTTTTAGTTTGCTAAGAAGCTTTTCCTTCCCAGGGCCAATGAGTGTATTTTCAATCACTTCAGTTAAGGATTCAACTGGAATTACTTCTATTTTTTCTTTTAAATTATCTTCAATTAGAACATCGTTTAAATTTGCTTTTGGAACTAGAACTCTTTTAATTCCAGCTTTTGCAGCAGCTTCCACTTTTGCTGTTGCTCCACCTATCGGAAGAACAGTTCCTCTTATGCTTAGAGACCCAGTCATAGCAGTATCTTGTCTTACAGGGACATTTTCCATAGCAGAAATAACTGCTGTTATAACAGAAATACTTGCTGAATCGCCCTCTAATCCTTCATATGTTCCGATAAATTGAATATGAATATCGTGCTCTGTTATATCTCTACCCATATATTTTTTAATTATTGCTGAAATATTGAGAACTGATTCTTTTGCTATTTCACCAAGTTTACCAGTAGCAATAACCTTTCCTTCAGATTCCGATCCAGCAGGTGTAACCTCAGCAACAATAGGTAATACTAATCCAGAAAATTCACTCATTGAAGGATCTGCTGTATGAACAGCAAGACCATTGACTACTCCGACTTCTTTTCCAGTTGTTTTAAAAGACCGGTAATCCTTTCTTTGTTCTATTGCTCTATCTACAACTTGTTGTTCAAGTGATTTTGCAATCATCTTTGCCTTCATTACGTGATCAATAGTAACCATCTTATCTCCAACGTCAAAGGCAACATCACCAGCAGCTCGAATAAGACCACCAAGCTCCCTTAAACGTAATGAAAGTTTTCCTTTTCTTCCAGCCCGTCTTTGAGCTTCATGAATAATTTCACCAACAGCTTCACGATTAAAATGAGGTATTTTTTCATCTTTTTTAACTTCCTGAGCAACAAAACGGATGAGCTTTTGTCTATTATCCTCATTATCATCCATATTACTATTCAGATAAACCTCATAACCATAACCTCTAATTCTAGAACGTAAAGCTGGATGCATACCTTTAAGAGCATCTAGATTACCAGCTGAAACCAAAATAAAATCACAAGGAACTGGTTCTGTTTTCACCATTGCTCCAAAGCTTCTTTCAGATTGCCCTGTAACCTGAAACTTTTTTTCTTGTATTGCTGTAAGCAAATGTTGCTGAGATGGCAAACTTAAAGTATTAATTTCATCAATATAAAGCACACCTTTATGAGCTCTATGTATAGCCCCTGCTTCTACTAATTGGTGAGGAGGTGTCTCTAAACCTGCAGATTGAAAAGGATCATGGCGAACATCTCCTAATAAAGCACCAGAATGTGCAGCTGTTGCATCAACAAATGGTGGTAAATCATTTTTTTCATGAGCAACAAGTATTTTTGGAACTTGTTGTAATTCTCTACGTTGAAGTAAAGCACCTCTAGAAAAAATTAAAAATATCATAAAGGCAACAATAATTCCTATTAAAGCCCATTGAATCTGTACCTGATTAGGATCAAAACCATTTGCAGTCATTGCAGGTGCAATCGCTGCAAAAATTGAAAGAGCAATTATCATAAAAACTATGGTTACAATCATACTACTTTGCTGTTCCTTTTTTTTCTTTGCTTCCTCCCTTTGTGCTTTAACAATCTCATTTGCCTTTCCACCAGGGACCACACGAATATGAGGAGTATTTGAATCATCAGCATTTGGATAGGCAATTATATCCTCAAGCTCCCCTTTTGGAAGAAAAGCCGTCATTGCTCTTGCAACCATAGACTTTCCTGTACCTGGATCACCTATTAACATTACATGTCGTTTTTGCTCTGCAGCTTTTCTAACTATCTCAACGGATTTATCCTGACCGATTACTTGATCTAATAATAGATCTGGAACCTCAATTTCCTGTGTTGTATTAAATTTCTGAGATTTTATCCACTCTTCAATAGATAGCATTTCTTTTTTATTTTTGTTATTAGATTGAGAATCTAATTCTTGATTTTCTTCTTTTTCTGATTTATTCACGGTTAACACTGTTTTAAATGTTTTATACTGTTGTATAAAAGAATAATATTTCAATGTTTCTTTTATAAAAAAAATCTAGAAAAATTTATAAGCTTTTATTTAATTCGATAGGTTAACTTAAAATTTGGTGGAGGAGAATAGGATATGGTAAAAGATATTTATACCAAAATTGGAAGCTGGGCATTTCTGATTGGTATTCTGATAGCATTATTAGTTGGACTCTATACTGCGTTTACAATGGAATCTGAAGATGAAGTAACATTCCTTTTTACTGATACAGGGGGTTGGGTTATTTGGCTTCTAGTTGTAATCGGTGCTATTGTAGGAATATTAGCATTTATAGGTAAAGGAACAATTACTTCAAAAGAAGGACCAAGCTTTTTAATGGCAGGGATTGCCCTACTTGTAATGGCTGGTGCATTTTGGGGTTGGACTGATTTTATAACAGGACCTTGGATAGGATCTTTATTAGCAGGTATATCTATTTGTTTAGCAATATTTGTTGCTCCCGCAGTAGGATTATTAGCAATAAAGGCAATTTGGAATATTGGAAAAGAGGTCTAATTCTTTTTTCCATCTTTTTTTATTTAAGAATATACCACAATAAAATAGAAAAAATTCCTAATATTACAAAAATAATCCATAGGATATAAGCAATTTTTATTCGAACCAACCATTTTGCTTTTTTTTCCGGTGTATCAAAAAATCTTCCAATTATTGGATCTTCTTCTAAATTAGTCATTTTATTTATTTTTTTGATTCAAGAATTGCCTTTATTCTTTTTCTTCTAAGAAAATCTTCTCGTTCTCTTTCCTCAAGCTGCATTTCTATATATTTACGTGTTGCAAGAAGTTTTGGTATTAAATTATTTTCAAGAACATTTACCCTTCTTTTTGTTTTCTCTATTTCAACTGCAAGAGATTTTATTCCAGCCTCAAAATCTGCAAGTTTTATTAATTTCATTAAAATATTATGAAAATTATTTTGTGCATCATCAAGTTTTGAACAAGTCTCAAAAAACCCGTATGATGGTTTAATCTCAGTTTTTAGATTTTGTATATTTATGTTTGGGATTTTAACCCCCATAATATTGTCAGTTTCAAATGAAATATCACCAATATTTTCTGTTAAATATGAGGATTCTTCAACTTTGCTTTCTCCTAAAATCATCTGAGCTTGTATTAAAGACAAAAATGATTGCTTAAATTCTTCATCTATCTCTCTAGACAATCGGTTTTTTTTATCAATTATATCGAAAAATCTCTCAACAAGAGCATCTCGTTTTTCCTCTAAAAGTTTATGACCTTTTTTTGCTAGAATTAATTTTTTTCTAATATCAAGTAAATCCATTCTTGTTGGGCTTACACCCTCAAGTATCTGTTCAGCCATAATTATTCTTTTCTTTCAATTTTTGGAAGATATTTTTCAATATATTTTTCATCAATTTTTTTAAGCTCGGTTCTTGGAAGATCAGAAAGTAACTCCCACCCAATTGAGAGAGTTCTTTCAATACTTCTATTCTCATGAGAACCTTGAGTTACAAATTTTTTTTCAAATTCATCTGCAAATTTTAAGAATTTTTTATCTCTATCTGATAACGCATCCTCACCAACAATTGCAACTAGGTCTCTTAAATCACACCCCTCGGCATACGCTGCATAAAGCTGGTTTGAAACACCAGCATGATCTTCACGAGTTCTATCTTTACCAATACCCCTATCCATCAAACGAGACAAACATGGAAGAACAGCAACTGGGGGATAAATATCTTTTTTATGTAATCCTCGATTAAGAACGATCTGTCCTTCAGTAATATAACCAGTCAAATCTGGAATTGGATGAGTAATATCATCATCTGGCATTGTAAGCATTGGAATCTGTGTAATTGAACCTTTTTTCCCCTTAATTCTTCCTGCTCTTTCATAGATTGAGGCTAGATCAGTATACATATATCCAGGATATCCTCTACGACCAGGAACTTCTTCTCTTGCTGCTGCAATTTCACGAAGAGCCTCAGCATAATTCGTTAAATCAGTAAGGATAATAAGAACCTGCATATCGAGATCAAATGCAAGGTATTCAGCACATGTAAGTGCCATACGCGGTAATATAATTCTTTCAATTGTTGGATCATCAGCTAAGTTCAAAAACATAACTGTTCTTTCAAGAGCACCAGTGTTTTCAAAATCTTTTATGAAAAGATTAGCTTCTTCGGCAGTAATTCCCATAGCACAAAAAACAACTGCAAATGTTTCTTCACGGCCAAGTACCTTTGCCTGTCTAGCTATTTGAGCAGCCATCTCGTTATGAGGCAAACCGGCACCTGAGAATATAGGTAGTTTCTGACCACGGACCAATGTATTAAGACCATCAATTGTTGATATACCTGTTTGAATGAACTCTCTTGGATATTCTCTTGCATAAGGATTTATTGGATTACCATTTATATCTCTTCTATCATCTGGAATTATTGGTGGTGCATCATCAATAGGGTTTCCGGTACCATCAAAAACCCTACCAAGAATATCCTTAGCCACGCCAAGTTTCATTGTTTCCCCTATAAAGCGTGCTGATGTATTCTTGGTGTCTAGTCCCTTAGTTCCTTCAAAAACCTGAACAATTGCTTTATCCATAAATGCTTCAAGAACCTGTCCAGTACGTTCCTCTCCAAATGATGTTCTAATTTTTACAACCTCATTATATGCAACATCTCTTATACCTTCAACAATAATAAGGGGACCGGCAACTTCTGAGACAGAAGAATATTCAATATTCTTATTACTCATCCTAGTCACCTCGAGTTAAAAGAGATTCTAACTCTTTATCTAGTTCTTTCTCAATTTGCTTAAACCTTTTTTCAAATTCCTTGTTTGGAATTGTTTTCATTCTGGCAAGGTTTTCACAGGATTTCATAGCTAAAATGTCATCCATATGTACGTTTTTTTCAACTGCCTGCTGAATTTTATCTGAAAAGCTTAGAGTAATTCTAAGCATCTCGTATTGTTTTTTACCTGAACAATAAGTATCAATTTCATGAAATGCACTCTGCTGAAGGAAGTCTTCTCTAATCATTCTAGCACTTTCAAGTAGTGCTCTTTCACGTGGCGGAAGGGCATCAGGGCCAACAAGTTTTACAATCTCCTCAAGCTCTGATTCTTTTTGAAGTAAAGCCATTGCTTTATTTCTTAATTTAAGCCAATCCTTACCAATTTCCTTACTCCACCAGGACTTAATTTCATCAAGATAGAGAGAATATGATTTTAACCAATTTATAGAAGGAAAATGTCTTCTGTCTGCAAGATCAGCATCAAGAGCCCAAAATACCTTTACTATACGAAGAGTATTTTGAGCAACAGGTTCAGAAAAATCTCCACCAGGAGGAGAAACTGCACCCATTACAGATACAGAACCTTCTCTATCTTTGGAGCCAAGAAGTTTAACTCGGCCAGCTCTTTCATAAAACTCTGCAAGTCTAGATGCAAGATATGCTGGGTATCCTTCCTCTCCGGGCATCTCCTCGAGACGACCAGATATCTCCCTCATCGCTTCTGCCAATCGTGAGGTACTATCTGCCATTAATGCTACATCATAACCCATATCTCTGTAATATTCCGCAATAGTAATTCCTGTATAGACACTTGCATCTCTTGCGGCAACAGGCATGTTTGATGTATTTGCAATTAAAACAGTTCGGTTCATTAAGGGTTCTCCTGATTTAGGATCTTCAAGCTCTGGAAACTCACGAAGCACATCAGTCATTTCATTACCACGTTCACCACATCCAACATAGACAACAACTTGCGCATCACTCCATTTCGCGAGTTGATGAAGCATAACTGTTTTACCAGTTCCAAAACCACCTGGAATAGCAGCTGTTCCACCCTTTGCAATAGGAAAAAAAGTATCAATGATACGTTGACCTGTAATAAGAGGAAGCGTTGGATCATATTTTTTAGTAATAGGTCTTAATTTCCGAACTGGCCATTTTTGCATCATTTGTAATTTAATATCACCTCTATCAGTTGATACCACTGCAATGTCATCTAAAACAGTATAATCTCCCTCCTTAGTAATTGATAAAATTTTGCCACTTACATCAGGTGGAACAATGATTTTATGTAATATTATTGATGTTTCTTGAACCTCTCCAATCACATCACAACCAGTGACCTTATCCCCTGCCTTTAAATGTGGTTTGAAATGCCATTTCTTTTTTCTGTCAAGAGCTGGTACTTCTACACCACGCTCAATAAAATCTCCAGTTTTTTCTTTTATCTCTGGTAAAGGTCTTTGAATGCCATCATAAATATTTGTTAATAATCCAGGTCCTAACTCAACTGAAAGAGGCATACCTGTAGATATTACTTTTTCACCGGGCTTTAAACCTACAGTATCTTCATAAACCTGAATTATTGCATTATCCTTGTCAAGGCGGATAATTTCCCCAATAAGATTCTTTTCACCAACTTTTACAACATCATACATTTTTGCCCCGCGCATTCCATCTGCTTCAATTACAGGACCTGAAATTCTGATTATTTTCCCTTTTTGTGATTCTTTTGACATGTATTTTGCCTCCAAATATAATTATCCTTTTTCTATTTCAACTCCAACAGCCTTTTTTATTAATTTAGAAATAAAATCAATATGATCTTTGATTCGTCCTTTTTTATCAGGAATTTCAACAATTATTGGAGTATCATGGCTTACCCTATATTCTTTTAAATATTTTCCAAGGTTATCAACGATTTTTTCTGTAATAAATAATATTCCAATATCATCTTGTTCACATATTTCATTCCAAATGTCTTTTTCACGACCATTTGGAATAAATAAATCTTGTACTCCAGCGAGTCTGAAACCAACTGCAGTATCACTATCACATAATACTGCTATTTTCATTATGTAACCTCCTTAACTAGGAATTCATTTATTAACTCAGATGAAAGCCCTTCACTAATTCCTTTTGCTATTATTTTCAAATTCTCAATTTCAAATTCTTTGGAAACTATAAATCTAACCATAGGACCAATTGTTACATAATTGTTTGTAGAAATATTTTCTACTAATTTTAATAAATTAGAGTCAAGAGCATTTTCAAGTACTTGAATTGATTTCTCCTTGTTATAAACCTCGATTACATTTTTCAATGAATCATAATATGAAGTACCTTCAAGGCTTGAAATTACATGTGGAACAGAATCAAGCTCAACCATCTCCATAAATTTCCATGATGCAATTTCCTGGCCCTCACCAATAAAAAATTTCTTACATGATTCATTGTTATAGCCAAGTTGTTTTGCTCTAAAAATATTTTTAATCGTAATTGTATCTGTTAAAGTATTAACGAATTTTTGTTTAGCATTTTCGCATTTATATGGTACTTTAATCTCTTTAAATTTATTAATAATATATCTATCAATTATAGTATCAATTTTTAAAAAATCAATAGGTTCTTCTATTACAGCTTCAATTAAATCTTTTTCAAAACCATAATTTTTTAGTATTTCAGATATATTTTGTTTTTCTGATTCTTTTATTTGTTGTAGTAATCCTTTTGTTTTTAGTAAATTTGCTTTGTTTATTAGATTTTCATCAATTTTCTTATTTTCAAGTTTATTTTTTATTGTATTT
>SMTZ1_10002550_pt1 | contig 19574 bp, 19 predicted proteins | sample DeeMarSWOR136_30_FD_25667 | JGI IMG/M metagenome (IMG submission 25667)
TAGTAAAGTTAGCCGTACCTACTTGAACAGCACTGGCTCCAGCCATGATGAACTCTATAGCATCACTGCCAGTGGCGATACCCCCGCAGCCAATGATGGGCAATTCTACGGCACCAGCCACCTCGTATACCATATATAATGCCACTGGCTTTAGGGCTGGTCCAGATAGCCCACCGGTAATATTGCCTAACAGGGGTCTGCGCTTGGTAATGTCAATAACCATACCTTTAAGGGTATTGATTAAAGTGATGGCATCGGCTCCAGCTTCGGCCACAGCCATGGCTACCTTAACCATATTGCTGTTGTTTGAGGTTAGCTTGACCAATATCGGCAAGGAGGTAGCTGCTTTGACAGAGGCTGTTACCTCAGCGGCTGATTTGGGATTTGCCCCAAACTCAGCCCCCCCAGCCTTAATATTGGGACAGCTGATGTTTACTTCGATGGCACTAATTCCAGCTACTCCATCCAGTTGATTGGCCAGTTGAGCGTAATCGCTGACGGTTTCACCGGCAATATTTACAATAACGGGCACACGCCAGCTCGCCCATAGTGGCGCCTTCTGTTTAATTACGGCATTAACGCCAATATTCTGTAACCCGATTGAATTGAGTAAACCAGAAGCTGTTTCAGCTAACCGCGGCTGTGGATTTCCATCTCTAGGTTCGAGGGTGGTTCCCTTACATACAATAGCTCCTAGCTTCTCAATATCAAATATCTGACTATACTCGGTCCCGTAGCCAAAGGTGCCAGCAGCCGTCATCACCGGGTTAGCCAACAGCAAGCCTGTCTGGTGTTTGGGCGCTAGTTGAATCGAAAAGTTCATAGGTAACTCCCTATGGTAGGTTAGTGACAATACCAGTATTATGGATATTACTGATTATACGGTATATGCTCAGAGGTGGCAACCTTTCTTGTGAATAGAAGAGGAAACACTATATCGCTTAGACAGCAGGGAATCCAGACAGCAAGGAATAAAAAGAGGAAAATGAAAGGAAGTAAGGGAATCCAATAGGCTATACCGAAGGCGGTAAAGTAGAATAATGATGCCCAAGTGCTTAACAACACGTGCCCTGAGTGCGGGAATTTGGTGGTAGGTCTCCAGTAACCGATTGCAATACCGATTAGTGCTGGAGGGTTTATAAGCCACCACTCTTCGATAAATGGGATATGGAACTCCATGTTTATATTAAGTAAGGCTGCTCCCCAATAGGGTATTATGACATCACTTATTGTAGCTATGCCAATGGAGCCGGTATAACCGATTAAAATCGCCACCCAGATTTTGCTATTACTATGTTTTTTATACATAGCTGTGGTTACAAGAGCACTCAGTACAACATGAACGGGATGCAAGGTATAAAAAATAGTGTGGGAGATCCCAGAAGGGACGTTACCAAAGACTATGATAACCATGATAATAATCCCGGTAACGGCCCCCACGGCGGTGAACGGGGTATGCTCTTTGAGTTCAGTCACTATTCGTCTGAGCATTTCTCATAAAATCGAAGAAATAATATTTAGACAGTGCTTGGTAAATTCTACGTTGTTTCTTTCTGACAAGCTTGGCAAAGCCCAACAAACTCAAGCAGATGACCTTGAATATGAAAACCGGTCTCTTGGGATAGCCTTCGCTCCAGTTTACTAAGGCTATAGCCGGTGAAATCAGCAACCTTACCGCAGTTGGAACAAATCAGGTGGTGATGATGCCCTGGGGCGCTAATGGTGTAGCTATGGCAGCTACCTCCAGCGTGAAGCTCACAGATAAGTTTTAGCTCGGCAAGCATGTTAAGAGTGCGATAAACGGTTGCCAAACCAATATCAGGCTGGTTTTGATGCACCTTCTCATATATGGCAGTAGGTGTAAGATGGTCCTGACTAGCGGCAATAGTTTTTATTACTATCTGTCGCTGTCGGGTGAGCTTATAGCCATGCTGCCTCAATGTAGCTGCTAATTTTTTCTCTGCGAGTCTCATCTCATATGCTAAGTGAGAAATTTTATCATTTAGATTATACCAGGGTTGTCCCTTGATGTCAATACTTACTTGGGTGTCTTGCCTGAGCTTTGATACGGTATCATTTTAGTTGACAATAACTTGTTTAGTCATTAGCTTGACAATTATTCGTCTGCGTTGCTAGTATGAGGTTGGTTTTTAAAGTTTAGGTGGTGGGAAGGCTAGTGATGTCGAGATTATTAGATAGGATAGATAGCCCTACAGATTTAAAAGGAATGACACAACAGGAGCTTAAGCAATTGGCTTCTGAGATCAGACAAGAATTGGTAGCTGTAGTTTCTACCCACGGAGGTCATTTAGCTTCTAACTTGGGTGTGGTTGAGCTTACTATAGCTTTACATCGGGTTTTTGATAGCCCGCGGGATAAGCTTATATGGGATGTAGGGCATCAAAGCTATGTCCATAAGCTGCTTACCGGAAGAAAGCAGCGCTTCGCCTCTCTCCGACAGTATGGTGGGTTATCCGGTTTTACCTGCCGTGGCGAGAGTGAGCATGATCCATTTGGTGCTGGTCATGCCAGTACCTCGGTCTCGGCTGCCCTTGGCATGGCTATTGCTCGTGACCTTTCCGGTGATGACTATCATGTGATTGCCATCATCGGTGATGGCGCTATAACTGGGGGGATGGCTTTTGAAGCACTTAATCAAGCAGGCCATCTGGGCTCCAGGCTTATCGTAGTTCTAAATGATAATGGGATGTCAATTTCACCCACTGTGGGCGCTCTAGCTAAGTTGCTGAATAGGGTGCGCTTTGACCAGCGCTACCATCGAGCCAAGACGGAAAGTAAGCAGTTACTGGCTCCGCTCCCATTAGGTAATAGGCTATGGGAGGCGAGCCAATGGGTTAATCGAGGATTTAAAGGCTTGATTATGCCCACTATGATTTGGGAGGAGCTTGGCTTCACTTATATGGGACCTATTGATGGGTATAATATTGGTGAACTCGAATCAACACTTATCCAGGCACGGGATTATCACCTCAAACCGACCTTTGTTCATGTGGTGACTACTAAGGGTAAGGGCTATCGCCCAGCAGAAGAGGATGCTGTTTACTTTCATGGTGTGCCAGCTAAAAGTGTAGCCACTAAGACAATACCAACTTATAGTGAGGTATTTGCTCAGACCGTGCTTCGCCTTGCCCGTGACAATCCCAGGCTGGTGGTGATTACCCCGGCAATGCCTGAAGGGAACTGCTTAGACATTGTTAAAGCTGAGTTTCCAAAGCGAATGTTTGATGTCGGAATCTGTGAGCAGCATGCTGTTACCTTTGCTGCCGGGCTGGCTACCCAGGGTTTTATCCCTGTTGTGGCTATATATTCTACCTTCTTGCAGCGCGCTTTTGACCAGGTTATACACGATGTCTGTCTTCAGGATTTACCAGTTATTTTTGCTATTGACCGTAGCGGTATTGTTGGCGACGATGGTAAGACGCATCAAGGCACCTTTGATATCTCTTATCTAACACCAATTCCTAACCTGGTGGTATCTGCGCCCAAGGATGAAAACGAACTTCAGCATTTACTTTACACAGCAATAAAGTCAGCCCATCCTATGGCTATACGATACCCGCGTGGTTCGGGATTAGGGGTGGAACTGGACAGGGAACTTCGTGAGATTCCTATAGGTAAAGGGGAAATAGTAAGGGAGGGAGAGGGTGTAGCCATATTAGCTATAGGGGCTACTGTGGCTCCTGCACTTGAAGCTGCCGGTGAGTTAGCTTCAAGCGGTATTGAGGCAGCGGTAGTTAATGCTCGTTTTGCCAAGCCACTGGATTCTAAACTTATAGTAGACTTGGCTGGTTATATTAAACGCTTGGTTACAGTTGAGGAGAATGCTTTAAGTGGTGGCTTTGGCAGCAGCGTAGGCAAGCTTTTTCAAGAATCAGGCGTGTCTGATATTCAGGTAGAGAACATTGGTGTTCCTGATGAGTTTGTCGAACAAGGTACTCAAGCTATCCTTCGTTCTAAGTATGATCTTGATGCTAAAGGGATAGCCCGACGGGTCTTAACTTTATTCCCTGACCTTGCTTCTAATTCCTTATTAAAGGTCAAGGGTAGGGCGAGGGCTGCCCCATTTTGACTAGTCTTGAGGAGATACCATAGTAAATCTGTCTGTTAGTAGGGGTATGTGGTTTATACAGTGTGGAAGCCGAGATATGATATCGGGTGTCTGAGCTGCACCTGATATTTTTATATTTTGTATATGCTCGAGGGGCAAAATGGATAAGATTACAGTCAGGGACATAGAGGTTAGTGGCAAAAGGGTTTTGGTTAGGGTTGACTTTAACGTTCCTCTAGATAAGAAGATGAGAACTATAACTGATGACAGCCGTATTCAGGCTGCATTACCAACTATCGCCTATCTTATTGAGCGAGGGGTGAGGGTTATTCTGATTTCTCACCTGGGTCGACCTAAGGGAAAGGTAGTTGATAAATTGCGAATGACTATTGTTGCCCAGCGTCTGTCGCAGATTTTGGGGCAGCAGGTGGGAGTTGCCACGGATTGTATCGGTCCTGAAGTAGAGAATTCAGTAGCACGCTTGCAGAGTGGGCATGTTTTACTCCTAGAAAATCTTCGCTTCCACTCCGATGAAGAAACCGGCAGTGCTTCCTTTGCTCAAGCCTTAGCCCGCTTAGCCGATATATATGTTAATGATGCCTTCGGCACTTCTCACCGGGCTCATGCTTCAATAGTAGAGATTACTAATTATCTGCCGGCAGTAGCTGGCCTATTACTTGAAAAAGAGGTTGAAACTCTAGGTCGTGTTCTGAAGAATCCAGCTCATCCTTTCGCTGCGCTTCTGGGCGGTGCCAAAATAAGTGACAAGGTGGGTATGTTAGAAAATATTGTAAGTAAGCTGGACTATTTTCTAATTGGCGGTGGTATGGCAGCTACCTTCTTAAAGGCTAAATCCTATGAGGTGGGTCAGTCCTTGGTTGAAGTTGAAATGCTGGATACTGTGGTCAGGTTGATGGAAAGGGCAGCAAGAAACAGTGTGCGCTTGCTATTACCAGTTGATGTGGTTATTGCTGATGAATCTGGCACTAAAGCTGGAACCGAAGTTGTACCCATAACGAATATACCGAAGAATAAGAGGATTGTAGATATTGGTCCCCAAACTATTAGAAACTTCCGTAAAGAATTGCGAAGGTGCAAGACGGTCTTTTGGAATGGACCAATGGGCATATATGAGACACCTCAGTTCGCTAAGGGAACCAGAGCTATGGTTAGACTCTTGGCCAATCTTGGTGCTGTTACTGTTGTTGGAGGTGGCTCTACTGCTGAGGTAGTAATTGAGATGAAGCTCGCCGATAAGATGACTTTTATATCTACTGGTGGTGGAGCTTCACTTAAATTTCTGGGTGGAGAAACCTTACCAGGGGTGGAGGCGCTACTAAGTAAAAGGATGCCTTTAGAGGGTAACCTAAAGTTAATACAGGAAATCGCTATACCTTCACCGGCCAAGATTGTACTATTGGTTGTTGATGGATTAGGCGGACTGCCCAATCCGGAAACAGGTAGGACAGAATTAGAGACAGCTAATACACCGAATCTTGACCAGTTGGCGGCTAAAGGCGTATGTGGTCTTATTGACCCGGTAAGCCCAGGAATAACTCCAGGTAGTGCCCCAGGTCACCTGGCTTTGTTTGGTTATAATCCTGTCAGTTTTAGCATTGGTCGAGGTGTGCTGGAAGCACTTGGGATAGATTTTGACCTTCAGCCGGAAGATATAGCTGCTCGTGGAAACTTCTGCACTGTCGATGAAACAGGGTTAGTTACTGACCGCAGGGCAGGTCGCATTTCTACCGATAAGTGCACTGAACTTTGCCAATTGTTAGATGGGGTGGTAATAAATGGTGTTGAAGTCTTTGTTCGTCCGGTGAGGGAGCATCGCTTCATAGTAGTGTTTCGAGGTGATGGTCTTGCTCCTGACATCAACGATTCGGACCCTCAGCAGGTAGGAGCGGCTCCAAGGATTATTACTGCTCTACGTCCAGAGGCTGGTAAGACGGCGAGTATTGCTAATCAATTTGTAGCTCGGGCAAAAAAGGCCCTGGCTGAGCATCACCCGGCTAATATGGTTCTCCTCCGCGGCTTCTCTAAGCAGCCTAACTTTCCCACTATGCGTGAGATTTATAAATTGAAGCCAGCCATCATTGCCAGCTACCCTATGTATCGGGGACTGGCTAAGTTAGTTGGTATGGAGATTTTGAAGACAGGGATGAGTATTAACGAGGAGTTTAAGACATTAAAGCAGAACTATGCCAGCTATGACTTTTTCTTCTTACATATAAAGGGAACTGATTCGGCTGGTGAAGATGGTGACTTTGATAGAAAGGTCGGGATTATAGAGCAGGTTGATAGTGCTCTATCTGAGCTAATAAGTATTGAGCCTGATGTCATTGTGGTTACTGGTGACCATTCAACACCAGCCCTGCTCAGAGGACATAGCTGGCATCCGGTACCTGTTCTTCTATATTCTAAATGGTGCCGTCCGGATAGGGTAAGCGAGTTTTCTGAGTCAGCTTGTGTTTCCGGGGGGCTAGGGCAATTACCTGCCATACAGATTATGCCGTTGGCGATGGCTAATGCCCTGAAGCTAAGAAAATTTGGTGCCTAATAGGTTATAATATCCGGAGTAGAAGGGTCTGGTGAAACAATTACCGTGAAAAAGGGCTAAACTCAGATATAGACACGGTATTCCCTTTATAAGATTTGTATCTATGGTTCATAGTCCAAGTGGTTGGGTGTAGTGGTCTTGTTATTGCAGTAAGAAGTTTGATGCGGGGAACTTGAATTAACAAGACAAAAGCATGGCGTTTCGCTAAATCAATGAAAGGAGGTCATAGCCGTAGTGAAAAGAGTTGGTATAGTGGGAGCAGCAGTAACACCTTTTAAGGCTAGATGGTATGAGAAGACCTATTACGAGTTGGCACAGATGGCTACCAGGGAAGCTGTACAGGATGCTGGTATTACTATCAAGGATGTGGATTCAGTATTTTACGGTATTTATAATGACATCTTTGAGAGAACTGCTATTCCCGAACACCCGCTGCAAGGTATTATTGGCATGCAGAACAAGTTTGGCATACGAATTAGTAATGGGGGTGCTACAGGTGCTTATACGATGTCGGCAGCTCATGCCTACCTGGCTGCGGGAAGGTTCAAAACAGCTTTGGTCTTGGGAGTGGAGAAGGCAACAGATTGCTTCGACTTTAAATCGATGTCAGCCACACCAGAGGTAATTAAGACCATTGGCTGGTCTGGGGATAGCTTCTTTGAGCAGAAGATAGGCTGGTCAGCCTCAGACAGTTACGCTGAGGTAGTCCTAGGCTATATGGATGAACATCCAGGCGATTTGAAGCCAGAAATTACTGCCCAAATCGCATCGCAGCTCAGCCAGCAGGTGAAGACCAACCCCTATGCCCAGAGACAATTTGACCAGGTAACCCCTGAGGAGGTAATGAACTCCAGGCTGGTGGTTTACCCTTTCAAAGAGCTGGAGATATGTGTCTACACTGAGGGTGCAGCTGCTTTAATCTTTGCTGAGGAGGAGACAGCCAAAGCAATCTCAAAGGCTAGCGGGAAACCCATTGTCTGGATAACAGGCGTTGGGGAAGCTAACGAACACTCCTTTGCTGGCAAAAACCAAAAGGTAATGTCCCGAATTATGTCTGATTATTATGGGTCCCATCGGGCTTATGAGATGGCTGGTATAAAAGACCCGGTAAAGACAATAGATATTGTTGAGCTTCACGATGCCTTTGTCCATCAACTGGAGATTAGTATGGCGGAATTCGATTTGGTGCCTCTGGGCAGGGCTGATTCTCTGATTGAGGATGGTATCATGACTCCTGGTGGTAAACTTTTGGTCAACCCTTGCGGTGGGCTAATCTATTGTGGGCACGCTGTGGGTGCCAGTAATATAATGTCCGGTTGGTCAGCCAGGAACGAACTTATCAATAGAAAGCTTAAAACAGCTCTGCTTCACGGCACGGGGAGTACTGTTGCCCAATACACTACGTGCTTGATTCTGGAGCATGAGTAAGGAGGAAGATGTGACTGAACAGAAAGTTATACCCGCTGAGTTTATACCAGACGTCGAGTCGAAAACAGTAACCATCGGAGATAAAGACTACCTGGTTGCCAATGATGCTATGTTCACCTTCTACCAACGTAGCAAAGGTGAGCTTTCCCCCTTCTTCCTGGCGATAAGGGACGAGAAGAAAATTTTGGGGTGCAAGTGTACCAAGTGTGGCATTGTCAGGGTGCCTCCCTTCTTAACCCACTGTCCCGATTGTAACTTTGCTCCTACAAAGCTGGTAGAGGTGGACCAGGTGGGGGTAATGAACAGCACTCCACCCATCACCTATTTCGCTACTTCCATGTTTTTGCATATGGCTCCCTTTGGCAGAGGCCGGGTAATACTGAATGGGGCTGACACAGCTGTAAGTGTCAACATCTATACCACCACGGGAATACTGGTGCCGGGGATCGTCAAGAAAGGTACCGAGGTAAAGCTTATCTTTAGGGATAAGCGCATCGGTGAGATTACTGATATATTTTGTATAGCCACTTCTGAACTTACCCCCAAGCAGGTTGCCAAGAAGGGTCTTCAGGAGTCACAGCTCAACTGGGAAGCTGCCATTGAACCTGAACTCCCCCCAGCTACTGATGATGATGTAGCTGCTTGCAAGGCTGCTATCAAGAAGTTGCAGGCTATCGCTATGGAAATGAGCCGGACTGAGCGTTGCCGTAAGGACATCGCTGGCTGGAAGCGTGACATTCTGGTTAAGACCAAAGGTGGTGAGTTCGCTATCCAGATAGACAACGGTAACTTTAAGGTCGTGGAGAGAGAAGTCAAATTTCCCGATTTTGTACTGGTCTGCGAAGACCCGAATACCCTTCTCCGTGGCCTAGCCTATAGGGGTGCTCTTACCGATTCCATAATAATGAAGAGGCTCTGGATTAGCAAGAATATGGAATTCACCACCATCTTTAAGCTGGACAGAATGGCTCGCTCCTTGGCCAGAACAAAGAAGGAATAGGGGGGAATATCTGTAGAGGCAGGCTAATGAATTTTGATTTAAACGAAGAACAGAAGATGATAGCTCACTCCGCAAGAGAAATTGCTAAGCAGTTTGGTCCAGAGTACTGGAGAGAAAAAGAGGAGAATGAAGAATTTGGTGGTGAGTTCTGGAAAGTTATAAGTGATGCTGGATTTACTGGCATGATAATTCCTGAGGAATATGGTGGAGCCGGCAGGGGAATGAGTGAGTTACTCATAGTGATGGAAGAGTTAGCTGCAAATGGATGCGGAATGGGTGGTGCTTGGTATCTTATCCTGACCGAAGTCTTCGGTGCTCTAAGTATAATACGACATGGAACTCAGGAGCAGATGAATAAATATCTGCCCGGGATAGCAAAAGGGGAGATTGAATTTTGCATGGCTCTTACTGAGCCAGATGCGGGGTCAAATACGCTCAACACCAAAACAAGGGCGGAGAAGCAGGGTAACAAATGGATAATAAATGGTAATAAGACATTCATTAGTGGGGCAGATAGAGCTAAAGGGATGATGATTGTAGCCAGAACAACGCCAAAGGAGAAGGCTTCCCAAAAAACGCGAGGGTTGAGCCTTTTTTTGGCAGACTTGCCAAACCCAGCCGTTGAGGTAAGTCATATACCCAAGCACGGAATAAACTTCAGCCGTTCATGTGATGTTGGCATCAATGATTTGGAGTTGCCGGAAAGTGCTCTCATGCCGCCACAGGATATGGGATGGTATTCGCTGGTCGATACGCTAAATACGGAAAGAATGAGCTTTACCACGGCGGCTGTAGGCATTGGTAGGCTGGCGATAAGTAAGGCTGTTGATTATTCAAAACAGAGGAAGGTTTTTGGTGATGTGCCAATTGGGAGCTATCAAGCATTACAGTTTCCTATAGCTGAAGCTTATGCCGCCCTCGAAGCTGCGAAGCTCTTGAATTTCAAGGCGGCTACACTATTTGATAACCAAGCTGCTCCGGGTGAGGTGGGGGCAGTGGCAAACATGGCAAAGGTCGTAGCCGTTGAGAACGCTATTAAAGCCGTTTATTGGTCAATGGAAATCTTCGGGGGCTCCGGATATGCCAAGGAATACGATGTTGAAAGATGGTGGAGAGAAGTCAACTTAATTAGACTTGCTCCAGTTTCGCAGGAGATGGCTTTGAATTATATAGGACAGCATGTGGTCGGAATGCCGAGAGCCTATTCTTAAGCGTATGAGTCTTTGATAAACAAGAATGTAATAGCTTTGGAGTAACAGTAGCTGATATCCCTGATGCGGCAGTTCTTACCCTTTAGGAGATTAGAATGCGTGTACCGATGATTGCCGGCAACTGGAAGATGAATACTACGGTGAGCGAGGCCGTAGAGCTGGTTACCAAAATGCGCCATGAGCTTGACGGGATAGATAATGTTGACAAGGTAATCTGCCCGCCATTTGTTTCATTGGCTGCGGTAGGGGAGTTAATTAAGGGAAGCTCAATAAAATTGGGGGCGCAGAATATATACTTTGAGGAAAAGGGCGCCTATACCGGCGAGATTTCTCCACTAATGCTGGCTGAATTGTGCGAGTTTGTTATTATTGGGCACTCTGAGCGGAGGCAGTATTTTAATGAGACCGGGGAGATTGTTAATAAAAAGATTCGGGCAGCGCTGAAGGTTAGACTGAAGCCTATCTTGTGTATCGGAGAAAGGTTAGAAGAGAACGAGGCAGGGAAGACTGAAGAGGTGGTCACCGAACAGCTAGGGTCATCCTTGGCTGGGATAGATTATTCCAGCGGATTGATAATGGCCTATGAACCAATCTGGGCTATTGGCACCGGCAAGGCAGCTACCGGTGAGCAGGCAAACGAGACTATCGGTCTCATTCGCCATAATATCGCCAAACTATATGGTAATAGAATTGCCCAGGATGTGCGTATTCTTTATGGTGGCAGTGTTACTGCTGCCAATGCTGCTGAATTTATAAGCCAGCCTGAGATAGATGGTGCCCTTGTCGGTGGCGCCAGTCTGAAAGCTGACCAGTTCTTAAGCATTGTCAGGCAAACCTCAGAAATTAGGCGGTAATATGAACCGTCTGGTAGCCATAGTTGGTCCCACAGGAATAGGTAAAAGTAAGCTGGCTCTTCGTCTGGCTCAGACCTTTAATAGCGAGATAGTAAGCGCCGATAGTCGACAGGTCTACCGCCATATGGATATTGGCACAGCTAAACCCCGTCCGAAAGAGCTGTCTCTTGTCCCTCATCATCTGATAAATATAATTAATCCTGACGAGGATTTCAGCTTGGCTCAATATCAAGAGCTAGCCTACAGGGCTATTAACGACATTCAGCAGCGTAGTAAATTAGCCTTATTAGTAGGTGGCAGTGGACAGTATATCTGGTCAGTATTGGAAGGTTGGGGAGTGCCGCAGGTTTCGCCTGACCCTGAATTTAGACGTAGCTTGAAGGAGAGGGCAGCTACTATTGGCCAAAATGCCCTTTATCAGGAACTGATGGCGGTTGACCCAGTGGCGGCGCACCGGATTGACTGGCGAAATGTGCGTCGCATAATCAGGGCTCTTGAGGTATATAGGGGGGTGGGGATTCCCTTCTCCCAGCTTCAGCATAAGAAGTCACCAGCCCTTAATACACTCATAATCGGTTTGACCACAGACAGGAGAGAGCTATATCATAGAATTGACTCAAGGGTTGATGAAATGATACAGCAGGGCTTGGTAGCTGAAGTAGAAAAGCTGGTGAATATGGGTTATGATTTTAATCTGCCAGCTATGTCTGGCATAGGCTACAAGCAAATTGGTATGTTTCTTAGGGGTGAGTTGCCCTTGGCCACTGCTGTACAGCAGATTAAGTTTGAAACCCACCGATTTGTTCGGCACCAATATATGTGGTTTAAGTTAAAAGATGATAGAATAAAGTGGTTTGATGTACAGGGTGAAGCAGAGTTGAAAATCACAAGTCGAGTGGCTGGATTTATGAGGGTTGAATAATATGAATTTTACCAAGGTGCAGGGTGCTGGGAATGATTTTATGCTGGTTGAGACCAGCGATATGCAGCGTGATTGGTCACAGATAGCACTGGCTATATGCAACCGTCACTTTGGCGTTGGCGCTGATGGCTTGTTACTGGTATCACCTTCAGATGTGGCTGATTTTCGAATGCGTGTATTCAATCCTGACGGCTTCGAGGCTGAGGCTTGCGGTAATGGGTTGAGGTGTGTGGTTAAATATGTTGTAGATAGTGGATTGACTGATACTGAAGCTCAGGAACTTCAAATAGAGACGAAGTCAGGCATAAGAAAGGTCAAGCTTTGTAAAACAGGTAATAAACTAGCCAAAATTCAGGTTAGTATGGGTGAGCCAAAATTTGGAGCTAAGGATATTCCGGTAATAATAGAGCAGGGCGAAGGGGATATACTTGACATAAAACCAATTTTAGACTGTCCAGTTACTATAATGGGCAGGAAACTATTGCTTGCCCTTGTCTCTATGGGTAACCCTCATGCTGTTTATTTTTTACCGCATCCCGTATCTGATTTCCCATTGGCTGAGATTGGTCCAGAGGTAGGGCGACTATCAGTATTTCCCGAAGGGGTGAATTTTGAGGTAGCCTACATTCGGCCAACTTCACAGCAGATAGAGGTTAGGGTGTGGGAAAGGGGGGCAGGGGAGACACTGGCCTGTGGCAGCGGTGCCTGTGCCGTGGCTGTTGCCGCTCGACTGCATGGTTATATTAGTGGTAGCAAGGTAGACATAAAACTTCCAGGTGGTACACTGGAGGTGGAGTGGGATGGGGTAGGGGAGGTGTTCCTCAGCGGTCCGGCTGAAATAGTATTTACTGGAGAATGGTCAAGTGAAAGTATCAAGACGAGTTGAAAATCTGCCACCTTATCTTTTTGTGGAAATTAGCCGAAAGATTGCCGAGAAAAAAGCTAAAGGTGAAGATGTAGTAAGCTTTGGCATAGGCGACCCTGATATGCCTACGCCATCCCATATAATTGACAGGCTATGTCAGGCAGCACAGGATCCGGCTAACCATCGATACCCGGAGAGCGAGGGTTTACTCCAACTGCGCCAAGCTATAGCCGGCTGGTATGAAAGACGCTTTGGCGTTTCCCTGGATGCTGACAAAGAGGTGTTACCCCTGATTGGCGCAAAAGAGGGCATTGGTCATATTGCCTTTTGCTTCATTGACCCCGGTGATATTGCCTTAGTGCCTGACCCAGGCTATCCTGTTTACTCGGTAAGTACTATGTTAGCTGGCGGTGAACCTTACTATATGCCACTTGTTGAGCAGAACGATTTCCTGCCTGATTTGGATTCTATCCCGGCTCATATCCTAAAAAAGGCTAAGCTTTTATGGCTCAACTATCCAAATAACCCTACGGGTGCCGTGGCTGACCTTGATTTTTTCAACAAGGTGGTTAAATTCGCTCAGCAGCACAATCTGGCTGTCTGTCATGACGGACCATATTCAGAGGTTGCCTTTGACGATTATCAGTCGGTTAGCTTTATGCAGGCAGATGGGGCTAAGGAAGCAGGCGTGGAATTTCACTCCCTGTCCAAGAGCTATAATATGACCGGCTGGCGGATAGGAATGGTGGTTGGTAATCCTGTCATGGTGGATGCCTTGAGGCGAATTAAGTCTAATTTGGATTCAGGTATTCCTCAGGCTATTCAATATGCTGCCATTGAGGCGTTGACTGGAATTCAAGACTGCATCCAGGAACACAATGCTGTTTACCAGAGGCGTCGTGATTTGGTCGTTGACATGTTAAATAGTATCGGGATTGAAACCAAATCACCAAAGGCGACTTTGTATATCTGGGCTAAGGTTCCCGAAGGCTATACCTCGGTGAGCTTTGCTACGGCTTTATTGGATGAGGCGGGGGTAGTAGTCACCCCCGGGATAGGTTATGGCAAGAGTGGTGAGGGTTATATACGGTTGTCATTAACAATACCAGACGCAACACTGACGAAAGGATTGTCACGATTGGCAGAGTGGCGTAGCACTAAAAGTGGGCTGAGGACAAAGAAGTAATTTTACATAAAGTATTATCTACCGGGAAATGAGGGGGTACTATTAGAAGCACAATTCTCACCCGGACATCTCCAGAACGAGCGTTTTTGGTAGCGGTTGTAGCCAAAGGAAGCACTGCTAAGTGGGCAGTAGAATCCTCTATGGACGAGCTGGCTCAATTGGCTGGCACGGCTGGGGCTGGTGTGGTGGGGAAACTTATCCAGCGGTTACCTGTGCCGTCAAAGACGCATTATCTGGGCAAAGGTAAGCTGGATGAACTAATATCCCTGAAGGATAGCACCAACTATAATGTAGTAATTTTTGATGACGATCTTTCGCCATTACAGCAACGAAACCTGGAAGAGGTTCTTCAGGTAAAGGTAATTGACCGGGCTACATTGATTTTAGATATTTTTGCCAAGCGAGCCCGAACTCGTGAAGGCCAATTACAGGTAGAACTGGCTCAGCATCAATACCTGCTGCCTCGTCTTGCCGGGCAGTGGAGTCACCTTGAACGGCTTGGCGGTGGTATTGGCACCAGAGGTCCCGGCGAATCACAACTTGAAACAGATAGGCGCCTTATTCGCCGGAGAATACATCATTTGAAGACGCAGATTGAACGGGTGAGAAAACAACGAGCCCTGTACCGTCAGAAGCGCAAGAAGAGTGGTATCCCGATAGTAGCTCTGGTGGGTTACACTAATGCCGGTAAGAGCACCTTATTGAATGCTCTTAGTCATGCCGATGTGTTTGTTGAGGATAAGCTCTTTGCTACTTTAGACCCAACTACCAGACGCTTAACCCTTCCCGACAAAAGTGGGGTATTAATTACTGACACTGTTGGCTTTATCAGAAAGTTGCCGTCTACCATTGTAACTGCATTCAGGGCGACCCTTGAGGAGTTAGCCGAAGCCGACTTGCTCCTTCATATAGTTGATTTAACTTGTCATAATGCTCCAGAGCAATGTCAGACAGTAGAGGATATTCTTACCGACCTCAACCTTGAGGACAAACCCCGGATTACCGCTCTGAATAAAATTGATTTGTTATTAAATAGTAACCGGACCTGGGATGAGGAAGCAGCCATAAATTATCTTTCCGACTCGGGTAATGTGGTGAATGGAAATACGGTGCTTATATCAGCAATAAAAGGATGGGGACTAACCAAAATGCTGGAAGTTATCAGCCAGACCCTTACCAAAGTCGCCCAACCGGTTTAGCTAAAATCCCCAGAAAAAATGACGCTCTGTAATCGAAATTTAGGCCCCTAAAAATTCTTTTGAATGGTTTACTACCTTTTAAGGCAATAAAAGGATAATTCGCCCCAAATTTTTGCCCGAAAAATGGCGTTTTATTTTTCTACTTTATTTCCCGTAATCCGGGGCGAATGTGTTAATGGCATCTACCAGCAATGTAGCGCTGTATCCTATAACCGGACCTCCGCCCATGGAAGCAGCCACAAATGCAGTTTCTATAAGTTCTTCACGGGTAGCCCCGGCTTCGAGAGCTTCATTGGTATGGGCAACAATACAATGTTCACAGTGAGTATATAAGCTAATGGCTAAGCCTATTAAGTGCTTGGTTTTTGGGTCAAGGGCTCCTGGCTTTGTGGCGGTTTGTATAAAATTGGAAAATGCTTGCATTCGCTGGCTATCTGCTTTTTTCAAAGCGGTTAATCCCTTTCCCAGCTCATTCAATGATTCTCTTGGGTCCTTTGCCATCTGATGTCCTCCTTACGAGTTATTGAATGTTGGATGATATAATAAACCCGGGGCATGGCTTTGGCAAGAAGAGACTGTGAGCACAATTTAACATAACACATCAGGTAAAATAGTGGTATAATGATATTAATTTAAGTAAACAGGAGGTAGAGTCATGAGCGAAAAGCCAGCAACTCCGCACGAGATAAAGGTTAGTTTCCCTGAGCAGATAAAAGGTGGTGTTTACTGTAACAATGCGATAATTATACATACCAGGGAAGAATTTATTATGGATTTCATGATGATTACACCACCCATAGGAGCTGTAGTGTCACGGGTGATAATGAGTCCGGGACATATGAAAAGAACAATCTTGGCGCTTCAATCAAACCTTAAAAAATATGAGGAGAAGTTTGGGGAGATAAAGGAAGCGCCAAAACCAGCTGAAGAGCGTCATATTGGTTTCAAGACACCTTGAGGTGTTGAGTGAGCTGAGATGGGCATTGAGTGGCTCGTAATAATAAAGAGCATAAATTGGCCACAGGTAATCATTAGTCTTGTTTTAGGTGGTATAATTACTTATTTCATCCAGAGGTATTATCAAAGGCGACCACTAAAGACTGAGTTCGCTGTTACTGTAATTAAATCTAAGGAGACAGATATAACATCAGAGTTTATGCAATTTTAAGTTGGTGCTAGAGGTGACCTCAAAAACGTCAATATAGAAGAGATGGCTGATGTTGTAAGGCAAGAACTAGCTGGTGAAACAAAAGATGAAGATTAGGGCGTATGTACTTTTTATGTTAACTGCCTTACCTGTATAATTATGGGGCGCACTATATATGTTATGTTAGATAAATAGGTTTGCACGCCTGCATCCCACTCGGGCTTTTAATTCCTTCTGCTCTTCTTTTCCCCATCTCAATATCACTCATTCATATTTTGGGAATATTATAGCATAGGTTCACTCACTCAGATAATGAATCAAGCAAAGTAGTAACGAGAGGATCAATACATATGGATGTAATAAGACCCCGAAATTTTCGAGGGGGCTCTCTCTTTCCCCCCAACTCGCTTTGTCAAGTTGAAAGAGGTGTTGCTTCAACGCCTCCCGGTGATCAGCTCCGAGAAATTTATCTCTTATTAAAATTATAAAGACGGTGTAGCCTAAAGTAAGCACCAAAACTTAACTTTTCCTCCCACACTAGGGCTTTTTACCCTATTTACCTATTACTATTGTTGGATTGCTTAGATAGCTAGGGCAAATTACAATGAAAGTAGGTTGGTTGCAGTATAGATGAGAAAAAACATGGAAGATAACTACGAAATGGGTCCGCTGCTTACTGTAAGGGAAGTAGCCCGGCTTCTCCATGTCCACGCCAATACTGTAAGACGCTGGGGGGACCGTGGGATATTAAAGGCATACCGCATCAAACGCCGTGGCGACCGAAGATTTAAAAAAGTAGACATCGATCTCTTTCTGACTGAGTTCAACGCAAACCAAGGTTACGAGAGAAAAGCTAGCTAGCCACCCCTGGTATATTTCGACAGGACTAAGCTCATACTTTTTACATCCGACCCGAGAAGTGGAATTGCTATTTCATGGTACCTATTTAATAAGCTCGAATTGCATTGCCTTTTGTTTCTCTTAACTTCCACTGCCCCAAAGTACGGAACAGTAGCCACTACGCTGCAGTAAACTGCCAAAAATGCTGTTGATGATCCTTTATAAGAAAAAGCCGGCACATAAGCCGGCTAATTTATTTAGCTTAAGTTATCTTAATCAAATCTTGTTTTATACAATATGGACAATGATAATTAATAGCCTTGGAGAATAATTTGCCTTTGGGGAAATTAGGTCGTCATTCATCAGCCTTGAAACTCTACCGTTAGCACTAGTTTGTTATGTCAATTACCCTACCCTACTGGAAATAGATAAAAATGGAACGGCGTTGGTTTTAGTCGGCGAATAAGTGGGCTCGGCAGGACTCGAACCTGCGACCAGACGGTTATGAGCCGCCCGCTCTAACCACTGAGCTACGAGCCCATGCGTAGGAGACTGGATTCCATTCTAGCTTATTAGCGTTATGCTGGTCAACCTCCCGGCGCTGTCAGACTTGAAGGGATTTACTGTTGGAGCCGGGCATACCAAGTATGAGGTGGTAGAAAACTAGAGCATCTTCAAACTGAAGGTTGGGTGAACTATTGAAACCATATGTTCCCTTTGTGCAATATCTTGCTTAGAATAACTGCTGTCTTTAAAAAGACACAAAGTTGGGTAAAACCTCCATTCTAACCTATTGTTATTGTCACTTGGTAGTGCCATAATAGCGGTAAAATAATAGAGGAGGTAACTAAAATGGCTGAGGTTCCAAAGGAATTGAGGCCCTGGCTCTTCGGAAGGAGTGCTAAACAGCAGGCGAGGTTGATGATGGCTTTCACCCTTGTGTGTTGGGCTTGCTTAATAGTGGGAATCGTGGGTGACGCCATAGATAAAACGCTTGGCTTGGAGCCAACAAGTTGGTTCATAATAGGGGTTGGATGCATATCATTCAGCAAAGGAGGGGTAAACATTCCTGGAAGCAATTGCTCAAGCTTTTCACAGTTGCGATGGACTAGGGAGAACACGAGCCTTAAATAGAGGGATTTAGCCTACTTAGTGCTGAGGTTATCAATAGGGCTGTAGCATTTATATGCCTCTATTGCATCATAGCATCCTGCAACTTGGCAATTACACTATGGCTATCAAGACCTTCGTTCCCCGTGTGAACAATCTAGCTTTGAGCGGATGCTTCCCAGGCATCAGTGTTGACTACCTTGTAAAGCTTCAAAGCATCATCAAAGGTCAGGCTTGCTGCATAGTGGCTAACCATATCGGGAGTCTCCCAACCACCTAGACTCTGAATTACCTTGTTGGACAATACCGATTTTATATTGTGGACACAGAAGCCTCGTCTGAATGAATGAGCATTACATCTTATGCCTGTGGCTTGTCCTAGCCTCTGGAGCATGGTCTGTATCCCCTCAGGGGTTATTCCGAGGCTATCATGTTTAGTGAACCAGTCCTTTACAATACCGTTACCACCTAGAGCCTTGCGATAACGATTACCCTTACCCAATATGACAACAGTTCCCTCTTCCCAATTGAAGTCTTTAGCATTCACATTAGCAGCTTCTGACAGTCTCATTCCCGAATACCATAGGAGATTAAGGATAACCTTGTCCCTCTCAGTAAGGGCATTATTTACCAGTAGGCCCAATTGCTCTTTACTGATAGCTGGTAATAGCCTCTTTTGCCTTCGTGGTGGTAATACCTTCTCAATAGGATTAGAGAGAAGCTGTTCAGTATTATATAGCCACCTGCAAAGTGTCTTAATACAACGGTAGTAGTTATGCTTAGCATTACCACAAGTAAGAGAATTTAGATAGGCATTGATACCTTCAGGTGTGATAGGATAACCAACAAAGTTATCAAGGGCTAGATGGTAGACTGCTATGGTCTTAGGACTTGTTCCTGATGCTCTTGAAATAAGGAACTTATCAAGTAAGTTTTTTGTGAACTTTTGTGAACAATTTGAACCTAAATCATTGGAGCGGGAGACGGGACTCGAACCCGCGACAACCTGCTTGGAAGGCAGGGACTCTACCAACTGAGTTACTCCCGCTTAGCTAAAGCACGTATAGATTCTAGTCACGACTAGTTGCTGTTAAATATATACCGAATACAACAAGAATGAAACCAATTATCCCAAAAAGCAACCAAACGTATCCCTCATCAAGAGTAAGATAGGATAATA
>SMTZ1_10002237_pt1 | contig 19571 bp, 16 predicted proteins | sample DeeMarSWOR136_30_FD_25667 | JGI IMG/M metagenome (IMG submission 25667)
AGCCGCGGGAAGAATGGCGTTCCAATCCTTCACTTTGATTTTAGATTCTGTGTGGTTCAGTAGCCAAGTTACACTGACCGAAGAAAGTATTACCAAGGGCGGAAAAGTGATGAACAAACTTCCCGCGGTGAAGCTTCCCAGCGATACCGTGATAGCTGGAATGAGTGCCCAGAAAAAGAGATACGTTACTTCTTTCTTTCTTTTGAAAAACCCCCAGATGATCGCAGGGATAGCAAACATCTGAACGAATAGTGTTCTCAGCAAGTAATCCCCGAAACGGATACCCTTTTCTCCAAGCGGAAGCGTGGATACTGGTAGATTTCCAATCTGGAAGGTGTAAATCCACGGCTGAAGCATGCCGTGAAGGTAAAGGTACAAGACTAGAATCGAAAACGCTCCTAAAAATGCCCCAAACAGAATCACGCATGGCCTGAGAAATCTCCTTATCTTGAAACCATACGAATAGGCGATGATGCCCAAGGCTACAAAGAATATTAAAGACAGGTAGGGCTTTATTGTAAACGTTAAAAGCAGGAATATGCCAGAAACCGCTATTAGTATGTCGCTTGTCGTTTTCTTCTCGTGACTAACTCCTTTGAGTAGGAAAAACAGGGCTGTCAGCGCAAGCATGTTAACAAATGATTGGGCAGTGCCAAAACTGTGTTCAAGCTCCACAGAGAATGGGATATAAATGGCGTAGATAAAGGAACCAACAAGTCCTGCTTTGTGACCGAAAAGTTTTCTTCCTATCAAATAGATGAGAAACACTGTAACTATTCCTGGCACAGCGACCATCATTCTTATGGCCAAGGCGTTGAATCCGAAGATTTGATACGATAATTGATAGGCTACGTACATTATGGGGTTGTAGGATTGAGGAGCCCAGATGTCTCGATAAGGCATCGTGTCGAACTTCATCCATGCGAAGGCAACGTAGGAGATTAAACTCTCATCAGCGTAGATTGGTCTGTGAGAGGCAATATTGTACATTCTAAATGCTGCCGCTATAATAAGAATAACGACTATTGGTAAAACTAAATACCATCGTGAAATGAGAGTTCGTTTAGAGTAGCTCTTGAGTTTTGCTATATTACTGGAGACAGACATATACTCGCAGCCTTCTCAGCTATAACTTCTCGGGAATGACGAGACGTGACAATTTGCCAGGCGCTCTCCGCAAACTTGTCAAGTAAAGCATCATTTTCAATAGCGAAAATTATTTTATCAGCCAAATCATCGGCGTTGCTTGCTTGATAGATTATGAGGTTTTCTCCATGTTTCATTTCTTCCCTAATGGTCTCGGTGTCAGGAGCTAAGATTGGTACACGAAGACAAGCGTATTGAAGCAGGGCTTGTGTTAACACTAAATCATTGGCAAGACTCTTTCGACGCAATACAACACCGAGACGCGCATTGGATATAAAATGAGGAACACGTACCAAAGGCACCCACCCGACCATTGAAACCGCTTTTTCAATATCTAGTTTTCTTGTCAGACGCTCCAACACGGGCTTCTCTGGACCATCGCCTACAATGGTCAAATGCAATTGGTAGCCTTTGTCCATAACTTTCTTTACAGCATACAATAGAACATCTGCACCCTTGTAGTGAGTAAGTATCCCATGAGTCACTATAGTAAAGGGGGAAGAGACGTTTTTAGACGTTTTTCTGGGTTCAGTCCTAAAGAGATGGGTGTCCACGGATTCGGGCAAAATCTTGATGCGTTTTCTGGGTACTCCGCTCACAAGTAAGAGCTTCATGAATGCTTTGCTAGTGACTGCGACAATATCATACTGATTCCAGTGCCACTTCTCAACTTGGAAAAGAGGATTGTATATGAAACGACCAAGACCTTCCTTTGAAATGTATTCAGATATGAAGTCTCCTTCGAAATGAACTTTCTTCACATTCTTTAGGAAGAACCAAGCAATCGACCAAAAAATTGGAACAACATCATTGTAGCATATTACATCTACTCTCTTGCGTTTAGCAATGTAAGCCGCGTAGATGGGTGCCAAGATCGAGAATCCGATACTTGTTAGAAGCTTGAGCATGTGTTTTTGCCTTTGAAAATGGAACGGAACGGTGAATGTTTCCACAACGTCCTTTTGACGTTCAGAGTTCTTCAGGGTCAGGGTTATTACCTTGTGTCCTCTTCTAGTCAGAAGCTGGCACATGTCGACTACTGCTGGATTTGTAGAATTGAGCAAAGACAGAGGAATTCTCTCAACCAGTAGCACGGTCACCATCTTACCTAAGCGCCTTCACAAAAGTTACTTGCACATCAAAAAGCGTGAGTCTATTGATTCTCAGGGTGCCTCGCTTTGAAAAGGTCAATGTTGGCCTGCGTCCAATTAATCAGCTTTTTGATGCCTTCGTTTGTAGTGACCGAGGGAGACCAGCCTAATTTGGTCTTTGCTTTTGATGTATCTGATATGTAGACTTTCTGATCCCCAGTTCTCCATTTAGAATAAGAAATAGCAGGTTTAGTCCCTGTCATCTTCGCAATTACATCCAACGCTTCCATCACCGAAAGGCTTTGTTCTACCCCGCCGCCCAGGTTAAATACCTCACCGCTCGAACTTTTGCTCCTAACGAAAGCATCATACGCAGCTATGGCATCTGAGACGAATAGCATATCCCGAACCTGTTTTCCATCACCGTATATCGTTATGGGTTTGCCTAAAAGCGTAGCAATAACGAGCCAAGCCAACCAACCTTGATCTTCCGTTCCTAATTGTCGGTCGCCGTAAATGCACGACATTCGAAAGACGCCAGTTCTCAGTCCATAAACGTGGGAATAGTCCTGTGTATACAAGTCACCGCACAATTTTGAACAGCCATATGGCGTGTGTTCACAATGGTCGATGGGGAACTCTTCAGGTATACCTTGATTGTATTTGGATTCCGCGAAAATGTATCGCGTTTTTGTCCTACGAACAGGGATTTTATTAATATTGGCACCGTAAACCTTGTTGGTCGATATGTAAATGACCCTTGATTCTGTTTTCGCTTTTCGGGCAGTTTCTAACACATTGAAGGTTCCGAGGGCGTTGTTTTCAAAATCTTCCCTAGGGTCCGCCAACGATTTAGTGACAGCTACCTGAGCAGCAGTATGGAATATGATGTCAACCTCTTTGAAGGGGCTTAAAGTCTCAGGGTTCCTTATGTCTCCTAGAACAAGCTTGACGTTTTTATGGTTCTGTTTGAGATAGTTCCAATTATACATGGAAGCTTGCTCAGGTAAATCAGTTGTGAGGGATCGTGATAGGTTGTCAACCACGGTTACGTTGTCACCTTTTTCATCATAGAATTCCGCTATATGTGAGCCGAGGAAGCCAGCGCCCCCGGTGATTAGGATTTTCACGTCTTACACCTGATGGAAATTAATTGTATCTTTCGGATGCTTCGAATTTAGTAATCAACCGCCACAAGGTCTTTAACCCAAGAGTGGTGGGCATAAACTTTCCTCCCGCCAAGTCACCGAATTTCTGTGCCCTAAGAGCAAACGCAACCACCCCAAACAAACTACCTATATTGATAAGATAAAGACCCCTTCTTCGAATCCACATTCCCGACCTATACAGAAAATATTGCATACGAGAGATGTAACGAAGAACAATCCCTCGATTGTCAAAATCCCCGACAACCTCGATAGCCGAAGCGTCAGAAAAGCCTTTTTTTAAGGCAAAACGTATACTTGGAACCTTCTCCACTTTGTCTTCAACCAAACCGAAGGCGAACACGTCAGCAGACAGCGGATTCTTGGAGCATATTAATAGCCCAACCGGCTTCGGAGTTCCCTCAATCGGACCAGACCCTTCCAGACAAACCCTAGCATCAATTATACTAAGATCTGCCCAATAGACCGAATTCAAATCGAATAAAACCTCAGACATAAACGGGTGCATATCCAACCGCACATTTTTGTCAGGAATACAGCCGTATTGATTTTTCCAGACGCCTGTTAACCTTTCGGCTGCGTGACGTTTTATGCAGGCTATGGAAACGAAATAGTCCATAAACAACAAAGTTTCAGGAACCAGAAGAGTGCGTAACCTCTTTCCATGAGGCAAAACCAACTTCACAACTTTATCATCGCTAACATTTTGGAGCTTGACTCCAGCACTCTCAGCCCATTTTGTATATCCAAGCCTATTGAAAGCAACCGTAGCAGAACTATCACTATTGCCCTCGACAATAATTATCTCACAATCCTTTGCCTTAGCACGTATATAATTGACCAAAGCCTTCACAACTTCCAGATCTGTCGTCACACCAATACCTTTTCTGGAAGTGCAAAGGTTCGGTTTAATAACTATGCAGGAGCCGTCAGCAGGGTTAAAACCCCCAGCCAAATCAATGGCTTTCCACAAAGACTCCTCAATTTCATCTGAAGCTACTAAACAAGCCACGAGGTTAGTCATAAATTCACCTTGACGAATTTTTTCTCCACTATCGACTGGTGGATGGCGTCGAGAACCTTTTGAACCATAAGACCCTGCTCAACATCAACCTTAGGTTTACGATCTTGAAGTATACTTTGGATAAAATCATGCATTTCTTCCCTGTAGGCCGCGTTAGTCAGCGGCAACTTCTCCTGTACTGCGCCTCTGGGCATGAATGTATGTGGTCCCCTGAGACGACTCATTAGAGAACCCTCTTTGTAGAGAGTAATCGTAGGTCCTGTTAGGCTAACCACCAACTTTCCCCGCGTTCCCAAAATCTTTACATATCTGTCAGACGCTGACCAACTTGAATATCTCTCCATAAAGAAAACTCCAATTCTTCCAAGGACGCCGTTGCTGAAGCGCATAAGTATTATTGCATGCTTCTCTTTAGCGCTTTCTTTATCCGAGTAAGAGAGAGCAGCAACTTCCTCAACTTTTGAATCATCCAAATACCAACAGAGAAGATCGATGAGGTGAACTCCGTAGTCGAGAAGTATACCCTCTTCTGGCTTGACGATAAGCGATTCGCTATGGACTTCACCAAAGAAAGGAACACCGATCTTGCCTGTTCGCAAGTATCTTTTGGCAATTCTGTGACTCGGAACGAACCTATGCTGGTAGCCCACCATCACTTTAAGATTAGTCTGTTTTGTCGCTTTAACAATCATCTCGGCCTCTGCTATCGTAGCTGAAATAGGCTTCTCAACAAAAACATGCTTCCCAGCTTCAAGCGCTTTAAGAACAATCTCTCCGTGCGTGTGAGCAGGCGTGGCAATGACTACTGCATCGACATCCTTTAGATCCAGAATTTTTGTATAATCTGTGAGACTCTTATCTTTGGGAAAATTAAATTTCTGCTGAATTGCCAGCAGCTTGCCTTCGTTTATGTCTGACAAGGCTTCTAGCCGGACTTGAGGTTCAGCCAATATGTTCGGAATGTGAGCTCTCTCAGCAATCTCGCCGCAGCCTATTACGCCCACCCTTATCTGCTTCATTTTGAACGGTGTCCTCCTTTACAATGTAACGTTTTTACGCAACATGAATAAGACCGCTATTGGTTCCATTTTTGATCTTCTTCATGCCCTTGAAGAGACCTCAATCCAGTTATTCCAAGCTTAATGTCGTTAAATGAGCGCAGTGAGATTATAGAGCGCAGTACAAAAAGAGGAGCCTTGTGGATCTTCCAAATCTTCTCGCACCAAGCCATGGCGTCGTAAGAACATTTCAGAACAGGCTTTGCCATGTCATACGCATCATAATTGTATGGATCTATAGAAAACCAGTTATTCTTGAGGGCTTGATAATACAAAGGCGTTCCAGGATAAGGAACCACCACGCTGGATTGCAAGCAATCTCCAAATCGGGCCTTGTAAACCATGAGTTTTCTGGTAATGTTGTACGTTTTCTGTACGTCGTCTTCTGTCTCCCAAGGGAAACCCGTCATGGTCGTGAGTTTTACCCTTAATCCATGGTCTTTCGCGTTCTTGACGCCAGCTTCAATCTGCTCGATAGTTTCTTTTTTGTTAATTCTCTGTAAAGTCTCATTACTTCCAGACTCTAAGCCAACCTTCAGTAGTCTAAAACCCGTTTTCTTCAGCAACTTGCAGGTTTCATCATCTAAATTGTCAGCTCTCGCATTTGAGGACAAAATCACTTCTCCAATAAGTCCCCTATCATTCGTCTCCTTATAGAACTGAGCCACCCATTTCTTGTTGTAAATCGCGCCGCTGTCGTTATCGTCAAAAATTTCTTTAAAATGATGTTTCTCCGTCATCTGCACTATTTCATCAGCTACATGAGCAGGCGATCTTAGGCGACCCCTTAGCTGCCATAAAGTGTGTTGCCAAATGCAGAAGGCACATGTTCCGCCTCCGCATGGTCCACCGCCGCAACCCCTGCCAGTCATGATGTAGCCTGTAGGTCTGTATAGGTAAGCTTCATGATAATTATGACCGATGAGGTCCCAGTCGATGAAAGGCAATGTATCCAGGTTTTCGATGAGATCAGAGAGGCCAGAATTTTTTATTTTCCCTTTTTCACGATACCAGATTCCGCCAATAAGTTCTGTTCCATCATCAAAGTGGCTACATATATTTCTTATACCATAATCATAGTCGCCAAAATCAACCACAAAGTCAGTTTCACTCTTGGCCATAGATTCTTCCGGGTTCCATGAAACATGATCGCCAACCAGAACGACTTTTGTGTCCAAATTTTTCTTCAAGTCCGCAATGTATGCCCAATGCCTATAGATTATAGGAGTCTTTGTCTCTATAACAACAGCGTCAGGTTTAAAATCGTAGAGCGCTTTGTTGTACTCATCAATCGGCATGCGATTTATTATTCCATCATGCCAGAACACTGTGTGTCCGTCTTCTTTAAGCATAGTTGCTGCATAGCTTGGCACGATTGGCGGCGGAAAGCTTTCAGGTGTATTAGTAAACTTAAATTGCCTATTTTGCCCCATTGTTGGGAATCTGCCTTCCTTATGAAGAGGCGGATACAAAATAGCAACACGCAAGTTGAACATCGCCCATTTGAGCTATGCTTTTAGATTACCTTTAAGAGGTTTAAACATGTTGGGATTTATTGCCACAAAGTTGCTCCACGTCAAATAGCCTTTGATGTAATGCATGACAGGCGAAGGCTGAGTTACAATAATGTCCATCAATTCTTCGTCTGATCGTCTTCGAACCTTTGATTGAACTTCTGCCCTATGAGACCAAACGAGTTTTAAGTTTTTGAGCACCCATACGTAAGCCATAATTGGAGTAACTCCGTTTTTTATGATACTCGCTATGTCAAGAACAAATCGCAGAGGAAGATATCTGAAGAGGTTTTTGAGGTTATAGTTTTTGATCATCATGTATATGTTGTTCTTGTACTTATAGAACATGGTAGTTCTGTCTCTTTTTCCACCGCCTTTATGCCAAACGATTGAAGAGGGTACACAGAAAAGTTTATACCCGTTAAGGCGAATTCGCCACGCTAAATCTAATTCTTCATGGTATATAAAAAAAGATTCGTCGAACAGCCCTGTTTTTCTAAGTATATCGGAATGAGCAAAGAGCACAGAACCACCTGCAAAGAAAGTTTCGCATGGCAAATTGTATTGACCTACATCTTTTTCTATATGGTAGAAGATTCTACCACGATTCAAAGCGTATCCATAAACGTCCATCCACATACCTGCAGAACCATTATACTCAAACATTGACGGCTCCCAAAAAGAAAGAATCTTTGGTTGACAGCCGCCTATTTCAGGATCCACCTCAGCAACTTTCACCAACTCAGAAAGCCAACTAGGATCGAAAATAACATCACAATCAACAAAAGCCACATATTTGCTAGAAGGGCTAATTAAATGGAAACCAGTGTTCCAAGCACCACCAGAACCTCGATTTGCATCATTTACTACCACTTTTAAACGCGGATATTTTTTTTGCAGAAACTCAACTGCACCGTCATTTGAGGCATTATCCACTAATATTACTTCGAAATCTGGATAGGTTGTTTTGAAAACAGAGGCTAAAGCTTGATCCGCGTCCTTAAGTTTTTTGAAATGAGCCATCACAATTGAAACTTTAGGCATATGAGTTGTTTTCCTTGGATTTGTTAATGAAAGCTCTTCCCGTTATGATCTCTTTTAACGGCTCGGAGAGCATTGAACTCCGACATTATAATCATGGGCATATTCTTTACGCTATATACTTTACTGTTACCCATGCGTTCACGGTATGCTATGGGTATTTCTACAACTCTGTAGTTTTTCAACGCCATTCTTGCCGTGAATTCGAGCCAGAAGTTATACCTAGAGTAACATACTTCTTTAGCTATGTGATGAGCTACTTCAACTCTCATAAGTCTCATAACGCTTGTAACATCTGTGCACTGCACATGAAACATAAGTTTCTCAAGAATCTGTAAACCTTGCGAAAGAAGCCTGCGGTAAAGCGGCTCCTTTCTACTTACGCGACTGCCCATGACTATGTCTGGTGAATCTCTTTGCATGATCTGCCATAGCTTGAAGAAATCATCCGGCTCATACTGCCCATCTGAATCGAGGGCTAAAACGTATTCATATTCACCGGGGTCTACGCTGAGAAAAGCTTCTCTCATAGCTCTTGGATACCCCTTTTTCTGCTTCGTCATTTTGGCGTTAAGGCGCGGAAATTCGTTCTCCAGTTTTTCAAGGACTTCTTTGGTTCCATCAGTGCTGCCATCCTCGAAAATCCATATGCCGACGTTATTCATTTTATTGGCTACTTTGTCATAAAGCTCTCTAACGGTACTTTCAATTGTATCCACTTCGTTGTAGACGGGCATTATGATTGCTACGCGGTCTTTAATCTCAGAAAGTTGGCCCTCTGCCCCTGCTTCTAAGAATTTTTGGACCATTGTCCTCTCATTACTACTCTAATTAGTTTTAAATTTTTTCAAACACAATCAGGAATTCTATTATTGCGATGAGACCTGTTGTGTCAAGTAGTATTTTATGCACAAGCTATCCCTAATAGTGAATTACAATTTGAATGTTTCAGGTTCGTTTATACTTAAGATACCCAAAAAGCTTACAAATGACAAGTCAGACGACCACTCGCTAGCAGAAGGGTTACCCCATTTATGAGCTAATAAGCTGATCTTTTGAGCTAGTGGAAAGCCCACTTCTCTTATAATTCGCGAGAGACTGTTTTCTAGAAGGCCTTCCAGCTTCTCCATGATGGAAAGGATGTTTTTAGCTAGAGTGGCGCTACGGACAGTGTAACGGGCGACCTTTATCGTTAGATCGATAAGTGCTCTGTCAATTCTTCGTAAGGCTTTGAACCACACGCCAGAACGCATAGCTTTCAGTTTCAGTTTTATTAGTTGTTTCTTATTAAGGAAGCCGGTAGTAGTACCTTGCGTCACAGGATCAAACATGCTTCATGCACCTCTAGCTTGTTTCTTAATTGAGCCTATCTGAAATTTAATAATGTTTGGGCTTATGCAATAAAAAACTTTGTTAAATCCAGAGCGCAAGATTTTGAAAATGTGAGCTTTGGATCATAAAAATACACGTTCAAGGATATCCAATCAAGCTTAACACAAAATCTCTTTACATCCACGCAATGCAAGACAAGTTGATTGCAATAATAATACTCCTTAGAGGGACATAATGACTAAAGACTGGAACTAGGAGCCGATAAGTATGAAGTAAAGCCACCATGCGGTTTGAGCTGGGCATAACAAGAAGTAGTAGGAACAAGAATTATAGACTACTACTTCTAATTCTTAATCCATAAAAAATGAAAGAAGTTAGTTACAGGTGCTTTGTAGCTTAATAATTTTCTAGAATTATGCGTTAGAGTTAGCTTTTTTGTTTGGCAAGCACTTTGCATAATTGTAAACGGAATCGCGAGGAATCTCGTCAAACCAGCCATACGCTTCATTCTCAGAGTTAAGGCGAATCTTGTCCTGAGAAGTTACCTCAAAAACCACTATAACCTTTATTCGGTCATGGGTCTCCTCGATTCTGCTGTCTATTATGCTGCCAATCGTTGCGTCTAAGTCTGTTTCTTCCTTAAACTCTCTTTTCACCGCTGCCTCCAAACTTTTAATTTTCTCCACGTGCCCGCCGACAACATGCCAACAACCCTTAAAAGGCTCCAGAGCACGCTTCAAAAGCAAAATTTTCCCATCTTTAACATACACGCCATCTACGCATATAAAAAATTGCTTGTTCTGCATATACAGCTACCGTTTTGTTAGTTTCACGTTTATTAGAGGTTTACTGGTAAAAGCACAGAATTTCAACAACTAACAATGAAAAATTGATTTAAAAATGTTAGTGCACTTTTTTGTCACGGCTAACTTGTTTTTCAATCCATTTGTAGGTTTTTGCTAAGCCTTCTTCAAGAGTTGTTTGCGGCTGCCAGTTCAGCACTTTCTTGACAACCGTGAGATCTGCGTTTCTGCCGCGGACTCCTTGGGGCGCGGTTGGGTTGTATGTTTTGGTTATTTTTTTACCTGAAATTTTAATTATTATGTCAGCCAGTTCTTCTATCGTAACGAGCCTGTCAGAGCCTATGTTTATCGGCTTGTTATAATCGGATTCCATTAAAAGAATCGTGGCTTTTACGGCGTCGTCGATATAGCAGTAGCTGCGTGTTTGTTTTCCGTCGCCCCAGATTTCGATGACCCCGGGGTTTGTGGCTTCTGCTACTTTTCTACACAGGGCTGCTGGCGATTTTTCTTTTCCGCCTTTGTAGGTGCCTTCTGGTCCGTAGATGTTGTGGTAGCGCAAGATGCGTATGTCCATGTTATAGTCGCGTTGGTAGGCTTCACACATTTTTTCTGTGTAGAGTTTTTCCCATCCGTAGAAGTTGTCTGGATCTGCGGGGTAGGCGTCTTCCTCCTTCAAACCTTTTATTTCTGGGTTTGTTTGGTGGTATGTTGGATAGATGCAGGCTGAGCTGGTGAAGAGGTAGCGTTTGACTTTGTTTTGTCTTGACGCTTCGAGCATATAGGTGTTTATTAGGGTGTTGTCGTGCATCACTTCAGCGCCTACTTTTGTTATGAAGCCTATTCCACCCATGTTTGCAGCTAAATTGTAGACTTTGTCAATATTTTTTGTGACTTTGATACAGTTCTCCAAAATGCGGAGATCCACATTGATTTTTTCAGAGCAATATTTTTCATGTATGTAGTCGTCGAATTTAACATCAGCTAATCTTATAAAGTGACGCTGTTGGTAGAGGTATCTTGCAAGATGGCTTCCTATGAAGCCACCTCCACCTGTAACTAAAATGCGCTCCATTATACTTTTCACCTTGACTTTGAGTAGATGCCCAAATCTTGGGACGATTCTATTTAAAGTTTGTTAATTATTTCGCGCAATGCAGCGCAAGGCACAAATTAAAAGGTCAAGGAAGAACAGTTCGAAATGGGGTTTAGGCAATTCGCTGGGCTCACAATTTTAGAAATGGGCATTGATATCTCTCAGACAGATTAGACCTTAGGCGAAATTATTTGCCTCGAAATATTAGCAATGTTTAGGGCATTTTTGGTGCTTTTAATATGGGCGTTTCTAATCAGAGTATTTGACTAAGGTGTTCGAGAATGCTCGTAGAAGGAAAAAGGAATAGTCGTGATATGATCAAGATTGTGGCGCGTAGGTTGGTGAATGTGGTTTGGGCTGTTTGGATATATGAGAAAGCTTTTATGGTAAAGTAGGACGAACCGGCTTGGGAGGTCCTCTGCAAAACTCTGGGGTTTGACCACTTTAATCAGACTGGGACTTGTTTCTTGCCAGTTGGCTGAAGCCGTATTGCAACTCGGTTCGCTGATAGAAGAATGCTGTCTGAAATAAATCGGGAAAAAAGGGTGAGTAAGATGGTAATCAAGTAGTAGGGATCTGTTCGGTTAGGCCTTTCGTTTAATCTTCCTAAATAGGAGCTACACTAAAATAGATTTTATATGGAGTGGGTCTCGCCGAACCTATTATAGAGAATAAGTTACCAGACTCATTAACCCTACTCCGAATAAATCTGTGGACGACATTAGGTTGTGCATGCATCGCTGCGTTATTAGAGAAAATTAATTTACTCGAAAGCAATTCTATTTTAGGAACTTTTTCGATTACCCCTTCTTGCGATTAGAAGCAATACTACCATCCATTGAATGTTCCCAATTATTGCCATTAAAACAAGCGCTCCAACAAGCTGGTTAATAAGTGCAAATATCAATATCAGAAAATATCGTAAGTCGATTGTAAATCCGATAAAATTCGGTTTTAATCTCAATTTTTTAGATAGTCTGTTTATAGAGCTTTTGTTTATTTCTTCTCTCGTATCCATGAAAACGTTTTCAGTAGTTTGAGATATTATGCGCATCATATAAACACTTAATAATGCAAAAAATCCAATTATTAACATATCGAAGTTAAGAAATCTCGTAAATAATCCGAATGCGATCCCAGACACTATTAAGAAATCACCAAATCCATCAAGAATGTTATCTAACCACTTTCCAAATGAAGAAGATGTTTTTTTTAATCTGGCAAGTCGTCCATCGACACAATCCAATATGTATGAAAGTTGCACAAGAAGCGCTCCAATAACAATATAGGTATACCCAGCTATAAAAAAAAATGAAGCTGCGGCTACCGCTACTAGAAAAGAAACTAAAGTTATTTGATTGGCTGTTATCTTTGTCTGTACTAATGATTTAGCTATGCGTGATGCGATAGGCGCATAAAAATAAGTTGCAATAATCCCAGCATTTGACTTTAAACACTCCTCTATTTCTTTTTTAGTTAAATCCGTATTATCACCTAATCAAATATTCATCCTGGGTTCTACATCGAGAATTTATACCCTCTTTTTCGCACACTAAATCAGAAAGTTTTTCTGCCATTAATCTGGCGATTGTTAATTTTCCTCCAACTATATTCAAAAAATTTTCTGGTTTTTCTATTATCTCAAAGTTTCTAGATAACTGCCTACCATTTTCTTTATTTTCACTTTTAAATAATGTTCTTATCCCCGTAAATTTTTTTAATGCTTTCTGACGTATTACATCGGGGAGAACAACAGAAAATCTTTTCTTTAAATATCGTTCTGCCCATGGCTCTGGTTTCGCTTCTTCTGGGCTGTTAATTGTAGAAGAAGTGGTACCCAACCACCCATAGCCGTCGTGCACAATATACGCATCCCCATCTGAGGGCACATGAAAGTATTGCAAACCTCGCGGGGATAATGTTTTTTGAACGATAATTGTGCCTTGGCTATAAAGTAAGGGTATTGTTACACCTACCATTTTAGCAACAGAATTAATCCATGCACCAGCAGCATTAACAATATATTTTGATTCGAATCTTCCTTTATTTGTCAATATGAGATATTTATTTTTCCCCCCTTCGATTTTATCCACCTTAATGTTTTCAAATGAATCGCCGCCATTTTGCTTTGCTGAAAGACAGTTATAGAAACAGAATTTCTCTGTGTCTATATTTTTGTCATCCGTCTCTATAACTATCTCTAATTTTCTCGATAAAGCATGGATTTCTTTTAGCGCTTTTTCGATCCCTATCTCATCAACTCGGATCCCTATTTTTTTCGCTGATTTCAAAGCCTCATATGTATAATCGTTCCTAACTCCCACAAAATAGTTGGTGATTTCACCTACAATTTCTGGTGCTATTCTTGATATTATTTTGTTTTCAGAAGCGCATTCTTTTGCAACAATAGGATCTTTTGTTACGTAGCGCAGCCCTCCAACTAAATTCTGATGCGATGCTGATGTTGTCCCACTAGCTATCTTATCTCTTTCCAAAAGAGCTACTTCTAAACCCCTCATCGACAAATCTCTAAAAGTGGCACTTCCTGTTGATCCACCACCGATAATCACAACATCATATTTCACGGTTGTGATCACTCAACTTTTTATAAATATCTTTCGCGCAGATCAAATCTTTATGTGTATCTACCTCGCATCTGAGTAAACCGTTTGTATAAATTACGTGAACTTCCTTTGGATATTTCATCAAAAGCAGATTTAACGGCTTAGAGTACCACTCCTGTTTATAGTGTGGCTTTATTACTTCTTTTGTAAACTTCTTTAAGAAAATACCACTCAATTTTATTATGCTCGTGTAAACGGCGTTTCCTAGCACATTTTTTCCGATGCTTATCACAAAATTTTCTTTAATCAAAATTTTATTATCTTCAGACTCTATAATTTTATCATTATCGGCAATAAGAACATTTTTGTGTTTAGAATCGATCAACATTTGCAGCAGTTTAGGATCAAAAACTATATCACCGTCTAAGATGATTACAGAATCTTTCTCAGTATCAACGTAATCTAAAGCTAAGGCGGTACTGTATGCATTATCGGTCTTTTCGAAAAAATCGTTTTCTACAATTTTGACAAGATTGCTATAACTCTGTTTGATGTAATTTGTTATCACGTCCTTTTTATACCCAATAACGAGTAAAATTTGATCGATACCACATCTAATCAAAGATTTTAGTTGAAAGTCTAGAATAGTTTCGTCACCCAATTTTAGCAAACATTTTGGTCTATTATTTGTTTGAGGTCTCAAACGTTTAGAGCGCCCAGCGGCTAAAATTATTGCTTTTTTCATTTCAACCCCGTGGAGCATGCTAAATATGGCTTCCCTTATAAAAATATTGTCTATAGTGCAAGCCGTTCACTCTGATTTAAACCTTTTACTTTTATGGATTTTATAGACGCCTACAAAAATAAATAATGCTAAAAAGATCAGCGAGAGGGATATTCCTGCAATACTTGTTTCTGTTAAAGGCATGGTAAAAATGATTTCTTCGACGTTACTTGGAATGTAAACAAACATTACTCCAGGCCCAGCATAGTAGTATTTAACGCCGGAGATCTCTGGATTTGTGGCAACGTTCCAATATTCGACGTAGGAACCCTTCCATAACAAACGCCTAACGTTACTATTTTCTCCAATAGATATTTGTAGTTGATTCGGATGGGCCCATTCGTATTCCAAGGGTTGATATTCGAAATCCGACACTGCTTCATAAAACCCTAAATTTTTTATCTTCAGTACATGTGTGCCATTTTCAAGCGATTGATTCTGGCTGGTTATTACAAAATCTATGCCATTGAATGCACTCAATAATGAAACATCCGGCTTTTTTATAAAAGATGCTAGGGGAATAGAAAATGTTCTCCATCCAGTCCAAGAAGAATCTAATAAATCATAACTGAGATAATACGAATTTTCGGAACTAATCAGAGTAAGGGCTAAATCCTTGGTTTTGCCATCGTTCCATAATTCAAATTGGATGAGACCAAGTGCAGATGTGCTTTCCTTGTTTTCAAAGAAAACCTGGAAGGTGATTTGGTAGGTGTCGTCCTTTTCTACTTCGTATTCTAACAGTTCCTCGTTATCCAAATGGCTGACCACGCCTGAGGCGTTCTTTCTATAACTTACTTGCCAAGTGTCGCTCTGAGGCAAAACATGTGTGATATCGAAATCTGGAATAAGCATTGCTCCTAAAATTGCACTTGCCACCGGAGATGCGTCCTCATACAATTCTTGAACTGTTACTGATGAATAAGTTATAGAACCTGTGCCAACTTCGGATTTGTAGATCACCGCGCCCTCTTTAGTTTCGGCTATCACATCAGAGCCTTCATGCGGGGTTATAGGGTGCGCATGCGTGAAAAAAATAAGGCTCGATCCAACTAGTTCAGCTCTTTTCAGCTCTGAATTATCGTGTTCAAAATCCATGATGACCAAATTTCCGTCAGCATGAACATATTTCTCAAGTAATGTCTGACAGGATTGATACTGATCTGATGTGACCAAAACAGTATCTACGCATCGCAGATTATCCTCAAGGTCACTTCGCTCTAATTTAAGCGGGATAACCCACTGGGAATTCAGATTCAACTCGCCCAGAGTAAGAAAAAGCGCTTTATACACCTCTTCCCCATTTTTTTCGTCTTCAAGGATTCCCACCGTAGGTGTATTCGTGGATGCCAAGATGGGACTCGATTCATCATATTGAATGTAAATCACATCTCCGCTGAAATTCAGCGTGTTGAAATATTGTGGTTTCAACCCATATTCATCAAGTGTTTGAAGCATATCCCACCGCGCTCTTACAATCCCATCGACCCCGAACCAATCCATCCAAAACATTGACGAGAAGAAATTGGTGCCCATGTATGGAACTTCAGAGTGAACGCGCGCCCTCTCCTCAACGTAGACGGGTATAATCCAATCTTCATGATATCTATAAAATACCCTCTCCATGAATAAAGAATCATAGTACGCATGAGGTGATCCGAATTGTCTCCCAAGAGCGAGTTCCAATTGCGGATATTTGTAGGGCTGCAGTGCATAAACGCGCCTACTCGGAGCAGCCAATCGAAAACTGTTTGGAACTTCATCATCAATCTGACCCATTGCAACAGAAAGTCCATGTACAAAGCTTTTGGGATCATCAGGATTCAAATTCATAACTTTGGTAGTTGGTAATGAAACTGTAAATGCAGCAAATATCATCAAAATTGAGGTTGTAAATAATAATAACTTGAAACTTTCATTCCATTTGGCTGAAGTGATATGATTATTCTTTGGGAAAATTCGGCGTAACTTGTTTGAATAATCTTGTCTAAAGGAAGTACAAAGCAAACTTGATAATGTAATGAAAAGCAGCGCCAAACTAAAACCAAACCAGAATATGTAATCATAGACTGCCATGAAATATGCACCTTCAGGCATCGGAAACCATCCGAATGGAAAGAAAAACAGGGAATGGATGAGAAAAACTATTAAAACAGATATTTTTTCCCTACTTAAAATAGGTCTGTGCTTTTTATAAATAAAAATAAAAACTCCACCAAGCAACAAAGCAAAGGGTAGAAGTATGGGATTTGAGGATGTGAATATGCTCTCGAAACTTCCGAGAATCTGCTCGTGGCTCGCTACATATCCACCAGCCCCGCCGATACGGAACGCAAATGCAGAGAGATAGAACCACGAAACCAGCCCGCCCACTGGTATGAAGACTTTAAGAAGTGTCTTAATTTTCTGCCTTATTCCACTTACTGCTAGAAGATATATCAAAGCGGTCATGATAACTGCAAAAAACCCGTACATCCAATGCATCGAGACCGTGAACGCCAGAACAAAAACTGCCAAAAAATAGGTCTTCCAATCATCAATTTTTTCATTAGTTTTTAAAACATGCAGGTAAACAGCAACGATGGAAAAAATAAGAAATGGCTGTGCGAAAACCCTTATCTGAGCGCCCCCTGTTACAGTCCAAGTAGGAAGTGATATAAAAATAAGCGCAAATCCAACGCTTATGTACCACGGCGATCCCAAATACTTAGAAAATTTGTAGATGCTGACCCCAAGCAAAAACTTGGCTAAAAAAAGAAAAATCACAATGAGATTGGGGATGGATATCCCAGTTATAACATGAGCTAGACCCACCAAAAGATAATATGTGGGCTGATAGGACTCAAATATATCAAAACCCAAATACCAATAAGGATACCAATTTATAATCGGAAAATTGTCTGTAATGAACTGTATTTTGCCAGCATGCAAAAAAGAATCGTCCCCCACGGGAGACATAGTCCATACACCGTAATACAGCCCCACCACTATTACAAAAAGTGCGATAATTAGATAAGGTATTAAATATTTTCCGAATTTTATTTTTTAAATCCTCATCTTCTTTTCTGCGCACGAAGCAATGAAGTTCATAAGTGTTCCGTAATCGTTTTTTCCATATGAATCATATATGCTTTAACCAATGTTCTCACAAAAGTTCAGATATAATGCGCTTTCTTTTTCAACAGTTAAACCAATATCCAGATTCACAACTATTGGCAGGAAATTCTACGAACTAATTGCAGAGGCAAGCAAAAGACTTGAAAATACTAAAACAATCAATATGGTAAAAATTGATTTCAATGCTTTCACTGTAACTTCCACCTCAATTTTGGCATACCCACCATAAGAGCTTTCCAAAAGGCTTGGTACAATTTAAATTTCGATGCCACAATCGTGCTGTTTTCAGAGTCTCAAAATTCACTTTTGATGGCTTGAGCATGCCAATTTCGAAAGGTTTCAGCACCAAAAGGGGCTTGAACTCGCGATTTACTAATGTAAAATTGTTTGCACGCACTGATTTGATGCCAGCGATTCTGACTAAGTGCCCTTGTTGGTAAATGATTCTCGCAAGATGGCTTCCGATAAAACTGCTTCTCTTGCCACTAATATCCATTCCATTTTGACACTTTTTGTCTTCCTAATGTTTATCTGAAGGCTTTATTTGCTTTATGTTGTTAATACAGATTTTTTAGTCAAATAGCTTGGCCAAGTATTCATATAAATCACTCTTCTAGATATTTTATAGATGTTGTTCGCATAAACATTTTCCAGATATTTCTCTTTTCTCATAACTAGTTACTTTCATGCATTTTTTTGTGTACGCGACCTGATTTTTGTTTAAGTCTTTTGAGAAAAGCTGTTCCAGACAACTCTGGGAAGAAATTTTCAAGTACATATAAATAATGCTTGTTGAAATTTATGAACCCCATATTTCTCATTCGACGTGCTGAAATGTACACGCGCATACCCATGCTAAATTGAATTTTGCCAATTTCAGCTAATTTCTTGCCCATTATACCATCAGCATTGACATCGTTAAGTTGGAAGCCGCCGATTTCTTTGAAAACGCTTTTTTTCATGGCTAGAAAATTGGTGCTTGCAGAGAAGCGTTTAAGCTTTCGCGGCAGCTTAGCTAGAATATACCGGAATAGATTGTAGAGTTCATATTCTATTCGCCCAATTGCAGGAGCATCAAAAGGGATTCCAGGTCCTGACAACGCAACAAGCCTACTGTCCTCTGCAAACTTTTCGTGAACAGCGCCAAGCAGATCTTTTGGGAATATGACATCGGCGCAGGTAAACAAGAGGATGTCGCCTTTGGCTTTTTCAGCACCCATATTTCGGGATTCAAATTCAGGGCATGCTGGTTCTACTATAATTTTAGCACCATATTTTTCAGCTATTCCAACTGTCTGATCCTTACTACCTCCATCTACAATTATGATCTCATATTGATTCCCACAGTCACTTTGAAGAGAAGACAAGCAGAGTGCCAAGTTTCTTTCTTCATTTAATGTGGGAATAATTATGCACAACATAATGTTTTCAGCTCTCATTCACAATATTACGGGTCTTAAAAAGCTGCGCGAAAATTATTATGTCCCACTTAAGAGGGCAGAGTTTGTCTAAAAGTTTCCATATCTTAAAAAAGACTACATTTCCATCAAGCATTGCTAACCGACTACTACTTGGAATATAAGGTATAGTCGAACTTAACCATCCCATAACTTGAAAGTTGAAGTCACTAAGAAATCTGAATAACTCTTTCAAGCTGAATTCATGTACATGCCCGTATTTTTCAGCCACTACCTTCTGTTTTGTTATTTGTTTATTTGGTGTCTGCAAAATGAGTTTTCCTTTGTTCTGCAGGACTCGAAAGGCTTCTTTCATTGCATTTTGTGCATTCTCCAAGTGCTCTATTACTTCTGACATAACAATAAGATCAAAAGCGTCTT
>SMTZ1_10002238_pt1 | contig 19571 bp, 16 predicted proteins | sample DeeMarSWOR136_30_FD_25667 | JGI IMG/M metagenome (IMG submission 25667)
AGTGTATGGTGAAACAACTCGATAAGAATCCTGAAACCTTGTTACCTGAGTGCCTAGATCCTAAAGAATTAAGTAAACTCACAATGGGCAGAATCGATATAAATTACATAACTGGCAAAAAATCCAAAGAAGTAAACATGTAAAGCTTATACACGCATCAACTAAAAATGCACACGCATTATTGAGGATTGAGGTTCCCGCTTATGGAAACTCGTAGTATCCTATGGCTACTACTTTTTACCTACCCCTCTCCCCCTATCTTTTTTACAAAGGACATGTCAGAGTTTGAACCCGCAGAGACACAGTTGTCGTCGTCCGCTGCGGCGGGGACAACGAGAACTCCAGTCTCTAAAGAGTTGCAAAAGGCAGTGCTTGTTGTTGTTGGTTGAAACCGTAGGCAGAAAACAACAACAACCGCAAGTTGGAGATAACCCCTATATTTTTTTCAATATACCTCTCGCCTATTAGGATTTGAATATGTTCACTTTTTTGTGGTTGTAGGAGAGATCCGTACGAAAGAAGCTGGATATGTTAGGTGTTGCAGTTGTCGTCGTCTTCTGACTACGTTTTTACTGACGACAAGTGTCCTCTCGATAAGAGAGTTGTAATACATGAGTAGGCTCTGCATGCATGTCAAAAGGCAATATGAAAAAACATGTTGTTTTTTGAAATTAAATGTAAGAATCCTTTTAGTAAGGAAAGTTTTTAAACGACAAATATTCTAATTTAATCATGGGGTAAACATGTCTTTCCTAAAAAAAGCCAAAAAGAAGGCTGAGGAAGCAGCAAAAAAAGGATTGGAAGTTGGAGAAAAGGGTGCTAAGAAAGGAGTCGATGTGGGAAAGAAAGCTGGAAAGAAAGGCGTAGAGCTCGGAAAGAAAGGCGTTAAGAAAACCAAAGAGGCTGTGGAATAACCGACTCTGCTCTCTCTTTTTTTTCTTCATATAAGCGGCTTGTATATTTTCTTATAGCATAAAGAAAGTCTCTCTAGGTCCTAGTCAGAACGGCAGAAGAAACTTAGAATTTTGCAATTCAACTAGAAATGAGTAGAATGGACACAAGTGTAACAGTGAATCTTAAGAGTAGGTTATATGCATGCTGGCTGCTTCACTACCGCAACTTTCTTTCTTTTTCTGCGTACAAATCGTTTGTACTCTGCTTTGTCTGTTTCAGAATTGTGAAGAAAAACTAAGAATGTTTTTGCGTGCGCGTCTTCGACAAGATATAACTAGGCATGAAAGAGGAAGAATCAAGCCTAATAAGAAATAGTCGAGTATTTTCATGCCTATTCCTAGACTGATGGCCTCGCCTGTTCTGGAACCGAAGAATATGAGAAAGATGTCTTTGCTCCACCAAGTCACGTCATACCATATCAGCCAGCCAATCCAAACCATAATGATTAATCCGGAAGTTATGAGCAAGAAGTCAAAGAAGTAAGGCGAGAGACGGCTAGCAATTGCGCGTGCACGTGCGAAAACCTCTACTGAGTGCGTTAGGTTTGGTTTTTTGTAGGAAATTTTCTTCTCGGTGCGTCTATTGCTTGTAATGTAAAGTATTAACAAAACTGAGACTGCTAAGGCAATAACAATGTCAGCCACGGACAAGTTAAACGATATCATGGAATGTCTTCCACTATATTCAAACTGTTGCTTTCATATAGACTTGATGAATTCGAAATATGTATTACAACTGCGGGGAATCATTCAAATGCGCGCGCATAAATCCTCAGCTATAATCTATGAGATTTCAGTCTGAAATCTTTATCTATGTTCTAGCTACATGCGTGCAACTTGCAGATTATTTGTAGCAGCTTCTGGGATGATTTTTCAACGCTTTCTTCAAGAGCGGATAGTTTGGCGTAGACCTCTTCCAGTTTGCTGTCGAACTCTTTTTTTATGGAAGACAGCTCTTTTGAAACGTTGTTTTTTTGGTTTTTCGCTTTCTCTAGCAAAGAGAGTAGTTCAGCCATTACGTTTGAGTAGGTTCCAGGGTAGCGAGAGTGTTTTGTCATTAGATCGAAGGTTTGGTTGTAGACTTCGAGGTTGACATTTAATCCCCAACTCATAGTTCGGAGAGAACTTAAGGATTTGACCGCCTTTTTCACATTGCGATTCTTTAGGGCTTCCACCGCAGTACTCAAATTGACAAGCATATCTAGGCACTCGGCGAAAACCCAAGCAGCATCGCCGTTTGTTACTCCACCAGTACCTATCATATGTTTGTTCAACAACGAGCATATTCCAAGCTGAGTTCTGTTGATGAATTTAACGTTTTTTTCGGCTTTTTTATGCGCGCGGTCGCATCTTAGTTTGTTGAATTCTTGAGCTAGAGTTTTCAGTCTTCTCGTTTCATCCAATAATCTGGAGGTATCAAGGATGCTTCTTATTTTGTGTCTGCGAGATGACAAAACCTTTTCCAATCGCTCTGCTGTTGGAACAAGATCCAAAGGTAGGACACTCAGCGAATCTATTCTGGAAATAACGGAGAGCACGACTTTTGACGAATATTCCAGTAGATAATGGCTTACTGTGGCTGGTGTATCATATTGCGTATGGTATATCTTCTCATATGCTGGAGCGCCGGGACCAAAGTTGACGCTCGGAACTCCGTGCATCACGAAAGCCCATTGATCAGTCGAGGTTGTGGGCAGTTCGGTGACTTTGAAAAACGTTTCAAGATTGAGCTTCCTTACTGATTCCTTCACAAAAGTGGTCAATTCTGGAGTGGTTCGTACAATGGTTGAGTCTCCAAAAGCTGGAATATCCAGATTGATATTTGTTACTGTATTTCCCATTTCTTCTGGATGCTTGTTCCCGTACTCAAACGATCCAACTGCCCAGTCAAAAATAGTGTTTGCTCCAGCTTCTTCGGCGCCAAATGATATGAATCTAATTGTTCGTTTTGTCTTGTAGTTTTTACTGAAGATTTTCGCGATCTGTAGCATCATCGCGACTGCAGAAGCATTGTCGTTGGCTCCTCCAAACCAACTGTCATGATGGGCCGTCAACGTAATTATTTCTCTTGGGTACTTAGATCCAACCAGCTCACCAATCACATTACAAGAAACACCATTCTCATTCGTTTCAACTATGTTTCTCAACTGAACCTTCACGTTTTGTTTTCGCATTTTCATGCGCAAAGATTGAGCTACATCATAAGGAATGCTTACCACAGGTATGGGAACAAAGGGAAATGCATCTTTTCTAAAAGCATCGTGCTCAGAGAAGAAAGTGGCTGAAATAATCGCTCCGATGCCAGAATCTTTCGCTAAACGACAAGAAATATCAAGCCAACTCATCAATCTGTCACTTCTTTCGAGGAGAGCAATCTTTCCTTCAACATCAACCCCTCTCTTCTTCAATCTTTCATAGTCTTTCACTGTTCCGAAACCGACATCAACAAGATCAGCGCGTATTCCCTCAGGCGGAGTTGACACACTTGTTCCACCGTTTACACAAGGAACTATCTCCCCAGTGGGTTCTAACATCTTCAACTCACAATTCTTATAGTTCCGAACTACCGCGGGAAAGGATTCTCGATGAACGTTCTCCAACCCAATTCTTGTGAACTCTGTTTCAATCAGTTTAGCAGCTTCAATTTCTTTTTCGGTGCCTGCTGCTTTTTCCCCCAACTCAAAGAGCGATTCAATGTGTCCCAGAGTTTCGTTTAAAGAAAAATAATTATCCAACGTCATTTCTATCACATCATATCTTTGGTTTTATGATATATTGAAAAATAAAAGTAGCGCTAACCGTTAATGGAAAAAGAATGCTTGACCACCATTCAAACCAAAGACCTCATAAAGTTGGCGCGCGCGTAAGAATAAAGTAGTCCATTCCGTCGGACCAACCGACGGTTTTCATAAACATAATTTTCATAGAATGGTTACCCACAAGCATTTCTATATTTGTAAGAAATCCAAATTGCCAATCTGTACCGGAGAAGGAAACGTTTCCCAAAAACTTACTGTCTACGTACACAGCAATATATTCTTCAGGTTGATATACGTATCTTCGCACTGCCAGTGTGTAAGTGGCGTTCTTTAATATGCGTATCGCATAAGTGGTGTAATTTCCATCAAACTCTCCAGAATTAGGTTCAGATGAAGTGAGGTAAAGCGCTTTCGCAGAGGCTTTTTCGATTGCTTTTATACCTTTCGTTGCATTAACATAACTTTCAGCTTGGATAGTAGTGTTAAATTGAATTGGGATGCCGTTTCCCAGATCTTTGTGCAAAATGAAGTAGTCCATGCCATCGCTCCACCCGCTTGTTCCCATAAACATAAATTTGATAGAATGGGTACCTTCACACATCTTTACGTTTGTAAGGTTCCCAAATTGCCACCCGATATCAGTAAATACAATGTACCCCGCGAATTTATCATCAATATGTACCGTGATATATTCTTGGGGCTGGTTTACATATCTTCGTACTACAAATTCATATGTATCCTCTTTTGATATGTGTAGATTGTAAATGCTATAGTTTCCATCAAAGTTCCTAGAACTAGCTAAGAGAGAACCAATGTGCAAACCTCCTAGAGCATGGGAATTATTGAGCATAGAAACTCCTTTTGAAGCGTTGACAAAGCTTTCAGCTTGGATTATATCTCCGTCTTCGAATTTTGAGGGGTCGACCTTGTATATTATGACCTTGGAGTTCTCGAACGCTTTTGCAAAGTATGGTAGGAGATTGAATACTTCGATCTCTTTTTGATGGTAGTTTTTTTCATAAAAGTAATAAGTGAAGTTGTATTGTTGAAGTCCGTTCATGACATTGCTTACATTAGGAGTGGCAAATATCGTTTGGATTGTCTTAAGAGGCGCGTCAAATGGGGGAGGCGACATTTCTATGTGAATTACAGAAGGTAGAACCAATGCTTTTTTCATGCTGAAGGTTCTTATCCAAACCGTATCTTTTGTTCTCTGAAGGTCCGCGACGATAACATCTTTGCTATCCATATGATCTTTCAAATAAGCAACTGCATCCTGTTCTAAGCTGTCAAAAACGAACTTCTCCTGTGAGTGTTCTTCGTAGAGATCGCATGTTTGGATTGTTCCCTCACTTATGGAGACTAACGCAATTAAGAATATTAGTAATAGTGCTAAGGTTCTTATCCTACGTCTTTTTGAGACTATGTCAAAAGATTTACAAATTCCATTGACCATTAATGGTAACACAAAAAAGGGAGCATAATAGAAAAACCGCATGCCTTGAAGCCCAGAGACGTAAGGAGCATAGTGCGCAATTAATATTAGTACAAGGAGACATGCTCCTAAGTACAAATTTTTTTTGTCAGCAGAAACAATCAACTTCTTTTTTCTAATTTCGGAAAACTTGGCCATTGACAGAAATCCGAGAAGTGTGAAGAATGTAGCAAGATAGCCAAGTAATCGAGGTACATCTTCAAATTTGACAGAGGTTATTGGAGCCCATTTCAGAATGGTAGATCTTTCTATACCAAAGCCCGATCCTATGTTCGCGGTGGTATAATCTGTGAGCCACGAAGGAGCTAAAAACATCGTTAGACCCAAGGTTATGAGTGTTCCGAAAACAAGAAATCTGACTTTGATCTGACTACGGTAAAAAACTAAGAATACAATGAAACATGTTCCTAGTATAATAAATGAGAGTTGATGATATATAATAGTTGATTCAATCAGAATGAACATGACTATGATATTTCTGAAATCTTGGGTTTTTTCAAAGTTGAAAACGGAAAGCAAAAATACAACTAAAAACAGCCACCCAATAACATTTGGTGGAGAGACCCCATTCAACGGCCATACTTTTTCTGGACTTGAAAAGACTATGGCATCAGAAAACCACTTGCCAAAAATCCAAAAAAACAGCCCTAAGAAAGCGGGCCATTTTCTGTGAAGATAACCAATAAACATTACACAAATTGAGAAGGCTATAGCTTCAAACGCGAGAACATAATAAACAAAGGTGAACTTGATCGGTTCAACTCCTGTTATTTGTGACACTATGCTGAATAGAATGGGAATTCCCGGAGAAAACTTCGAAGGCTGTTCAAGAGACATGTACTCAGACCAGTTTGGTATCCCTTTGGTCTGATCAACAACGTTTGACCAGTAGGTGTATGTTGCTATATCCATGCCGAACTTGTTTCCATGAAGATCAATAGTTATAAAAGACATTTTCAGAATAATAGGTGCAAGCAAGAGGACGAAAACAAAAACATAAATTGTTATATTTGTATAGTGTAATCTTTTTTCTAAATGATACTCCTTAAGTTGGTTCTCATTTTTTTTTCCTCTATAGTACGAAATCGTTATGCAGAATATAATGAAAATGGTTAAAGATAGAAAAATCGGTCCTAAATCGATTCCGTAGGGGATACGACCCAAAATCATGCCTACAAAAGAAATTGCTGCTAAACTTAAGGCAATGCTGTACACAACTTGTTCGAGTTTTATCTTTCCAGATTTCCTAGGGAAAACAATCCTGCTCAAAACATATCCGGGAAGAAATAGAACAAAAGTTGCCCCTAAAAACCACCTAACCGGAGCTATTGGCGACACTGGGGAGATGCTGAAGACAGCCATAAAGGTAAGTAGAATTATAGCCAGTAGTATCAGTTCTAATTGGAAATTTCTAAATCTTTGAAGTAATTCTGTCCGCTTCCTCAAAGATCTAATGAATCCTTTTTATCCAAAAAAACACTGTTCCTGAGACTACAGGGAACTTACGGCAAATAAACACATCGAAAGGGATTAGCCCCGCAATAAGTCTCGCTAGGACCTTGGAAAAATGCTTAACTTGACATATCGGATAGGTAAGCAGTGTCCAGTAGAATGCCACCGCGCCATTAATGCCCAATATTTCTGAATCTAATTCTTTCACCATTTTCATTGCTTCCTGAAAACTTATGTCGTATAAATGACCTGCCTCTTCTTTCTTGATGCCGCTAAATCTTCCGAATTTTTTGATTATCTTCACCCAGAGGAAGGATTCCCCCGTAGGAATTGACAAGATGCAAGTAATTTTTGAGACCCTCCAAAACTCTTGTATCGCCTTACTAGGGTTAGGGCAATGTTCGAGTACCTCGCTAAGCAGGGTTAGATCAAAAATTTTGTCCCTAAATGGTAAATTCTCTGCATCAGCGCATATAAAGGAAGCATTCGGTGACTTTTCTAGCTTAGCTAGATCTCTTGCCCTTTTGAGGAATCGAACCGAAATATCAATACCAACACTGAGGTCGGCATCCATTCTTTCTGTGGTAATAACATAATAACCATCTGCGCAACCAACATCCAAGAATCTTGAACCGGAAATTTTTGAGGCATTTATTAGTTTTAATACCAAGTCTCTTCTTCTGCTAAAAAGAAATCTTCTAGATAGATTGGGATCATCATAAAATTTGGAAGAATGCCATGCATGCATACATGCATCATCGTAAAATTTCTTCCGAGCAAGTGCGTTCTCCCGCCACATCTCTAAGTCCTCTTCACTTTTTCACAAACTTCAATCATTCTTTCAGCAACTTTATCCAACGTGAAATGCTGGAGTACTCTTCGTCTTCCTTCTTTCCCTATACTCTTGGCAGACTTATCGTCAAGCAGAAGTCTAGCTATCGCTTCACTTAACTCTAAGCAATTTTTTTGTGAAACCAGAAACCCGGTCCTTTCGTTCACTACATCAATTATTCCTCCAACCTTAGAAGCGACAACTGGCTTAGACGTACTCATCGCCTCAAGAAGCGTAACATTCAAACCTTCACTATTTCCTCTCTCATCAATTACAGAAGAAGCAACATAAACATCGCAAGAGGAATAATAGTAAGGCAGATCCTCATTCGAAATAAAACCCGGCAGAAAAACACAATCACCAAGTTTTAACGAATCAACCAAGCCTTTAATCTTACCCCATAAAGGCCCCGTTCCACCAATTATTGCCTTTAGTCTAGGAAAATGTTTCTTAAGAATTTTAACTGCTCCAACTAGATATTCAAAACCCTTGTAGGGCACAAACCTTCCTAACGACAGAATTAGCGGTGATTCGCCAATGCCATACTTATCTCTTATCACAGTTCCATCAACCGATGGATCAAATTGATTGGGATTAACCCCCTCAAAGATAGGGATAACCTCCCTTCCACATAATTCTTGAGCTACCGACCCAGTTACACTACTATTTGACACCACTTGATCCGCCGAATTGAGAACGTTTCTAGTTAGAAGTCTTGTTAAAGGATTCCTTCCCGCTACCCACAAGTCTCCACCATATACCTTGACAATGTTTGGAATGCAACTTTTCGTTGAGGCAAATTCACCGATAAGACCGCTCGGAAGAACCCAGTGGGAGATTAGTACATCAGAGGAACGTGACAACTTTCTGGCTAACGAACCCCCCTTCAATAAAAAAGGCGGTAGACTAATCGCGATTCGACTCTTATGGAATAAACGTCTTAAGCCATTATCTGTTTGCTCATGGACGTACCAAGACCCATACATAAGTTCAAGAGAAGACGGTAGATAACTGAATCTATGAATATCTACACTATCCATTGTGCTTTTTAACTCAAGATTTCCGTAATGAGGAGCAAGAACCCTTACCTCATGTCCATGCTCAACCAAGCTTTGAGACAATCTATGAATGAAAATGCCAGCGTAGTCTTCGTTCCACCGTGGGTAAGAAGTTGTAATCATCAAAATTCTCAAAATCTTGAACGCCTCAGAAAATGCAGTTATTGATCTGTGGAAGGTATGACTGCTACCGTCTATTACAAGTAAATGTCGATTATCTGTTTTATCGCTCTGAATGGATATAGCATAAAAGTCATTATTTCATTGAACTGAGATTTCCCACTCCTCCGTTTCAAAGGCGTGATAGGAACCTCAACCACAGTAAGCTTATTCTTGCTTGCCAACAAAGTCATCTCAACAGCCCAATGCTTCTCCGACGGAAACATAACCTTGTCCAAAATCTCTTCCCTAAAGGCTCTGTATCCAGACGTTAGATCCGTCAACTCGTAACCACATAACTTGTTCAACAACCAAGAAAAGAACTTAATCCCAATCCTTCTAGTCAAAGACAAAGGAGGAGACGAACCATTGATAAACCTGGATCCGATCACCATATCCGCCTTCCGATCCAAAACAGGCTGCAAAATTCCATCCAGCTCTTTAGGATCATGTTCTCCATCCGCATCCAACTGAACAATAACGTCGGCGCCCCACTCCTTCGCCATCAAGTAACCAGTTTTCAACGCTCCACCCACTCCCAACGCCACAGGATGCCTAACCACCTCCGCACCCCTCTCCCGCGCTACTTTACACGTGCCATCTTCTGAACAATCATCGACAACAAATACCTTCATCTCCATCAATGGACTAGACAAAGGAAGGTTGTCCAAAACTTCCGCTAGGGACTCTTCCTCGTCACGAGCTGGAATTACTATTCCTATCTTCTTTTCGATTATTATTCATAATCTCCAACATTTTATCCACTTTGCTTTCGAGAATTGCATGCTCTCTAATCATCTTGGTCGTTTTCTGTTTTAGATCAGAAAGAAAAGTGTACAAGACAAAAACGAGAACGAACAGCGTAAGAGTAGATCCTGCAGTAAGTATATACATGTTCGACTCTAAAGCAAGCAGGGGCGCAACATAAGCAACCATACTAGGATACAAATCAAATGCAAGGAAGAGAACCCAGAAAAGAACCCAGAAGACAAAGGATCTACCGTTAATCCTTCCCTTTCTCCTAGCGTACAAAGCAAATGCAACTGCTATAGATGCAAGCAACAATCCAACGATTTGTATGCCACGAATCACTTCAACCACTACGTTATCCTTTTTGCTCTAACTATGATTTTCAAAAACCGCGATTCTTCCACTACTGAAGAGGTTAATGAAATCTTCGGGAACACTGAGTCCGTACCATCCAATGTTTTCGCTCCACCAAACAAGATAGATAGGGTCAAATCCTCGTTCCAAAGCTACTGCAACCGCTCCTTCAATATCATCTTTAAAGTAAACCTTCATGTGTCCGCCGTCCAGACACAATTCAGCCCAAGGCAAAAACGCATCATGCGCCAACAAAGCCGAGCCATCACTCATTTCAACGTTCAACCATTCCATCGTCCCAACTACACCTTCAACATCCTGAACCGGAACACTGTTACTCAGCATCGATGAAGGCAGATAGGATGTTGTTGTGGGAAAACCAAACAAACCCGCTCTTCCAGAAAACAAAGGAACAGCCACAAAAAGCGAACCAACAGAAAAAGAGAGAACCAAGATTGACTTTGCAGTTCTTTTAGACAACTTCAGCCACCTCAACCATCGAAAAGCTGGAGTAACACTCTCGCCGGTTGAATGCAAAACTCTCTCAACTCCATTGACAGCGTAAAAAGTGAACGGGTAAACCAACATTCGCATCCATCTATGCCATCCATTCAGCGCAAAAAACGGTGTTATCAAAGCGCCAAACGAACCAACCAAAAGCAAAACACTCCACCCATCAAGAACCTTGTCTCTGAAAAACCCAGCAAACACCAAAGGCAGAATTATTATGAAGAATACGCTGAAAAGCGAAAACACATGGGAAACCAAATCGAGATATGTAGAATAATGCTGAACAGTATCGTAAACAACCAAATAATTAGTGAAGAAAAAGAAGAGTCCTTCATAATGTCCAGCAGACTGGTAAGCGACGATGACATTTTCCTGAGTGAACTGAGAGACAGGACTCACGAAAAAAGCGCCAACCAAAAATACAACAAACGCTGGAAGTACAGCCATCAAAACCTTGAATGCATACGTTTTCGACTGGTTCCTCAAATATCCGCTTGCAACAATTCCCAAAACTACAGCGAACAATATGACTGAAGCAAGTTCATGACTTAGCACTACGAGAATGGAAAGCAAGGCGAAAAGCCCAAGTTCTCTCTTGGTCTTCAGTCCCTTGTGAATCCAAGGCAATGCAAAGAGCAAAATTCCCAAACCAAGCATGTTCCTAGCGTACTGCCATGAAATTGCCAAAGCAGCTATCTGGAAAGAAAAGAAAACAGCCGCAAGCAAAGCCTTCTTGGTTGTCCAAGCGAATGTTCTTGTGGCAAAGTAGTAGATGCCACACGCGTTGAAGCCAAACAGTAAAGGTGCCATCAACTTCAACAAGAGGAATGGATCTCCGCTCACGACATTGTAGATAGGAACCAAAATCCCGTACAACAGCCATGTTGAAAACATCTGAGACCAATGATACCAAACAACACCGCTTTCAATTCTCCATGCATAATAAATCGTGTCAAAGCCAATTGGATATGGATATGACAAGACCTCAGGTATTAACCTAACTACAAAGCCAGAAACGAATGCAAGAAGGAAACTCTTTCTGAAACTTATGTTCTGTAAGCTTACATGCACAGCAGGGTGCCGCTCTTATCCTTTAGCATCATGATTGATTGTTGCCTCTGCCTTCTTTGTTTTCGCCCATCTTTTAGGTCTTCTAAACACAATCTGGAACAGTGCATACAAGGCCACAAAGTTTTGTATGCTCCAATATATGTATATGAACGGTAGCCATAGAACATTTGACATTTTCCGCGGTTTTGTCACGTAGATTAAGGCTATTCCAGCAATTAATAGAAAAAACACAGTGAACACTGAAGTAAACTGAGCCATAATTGTGGACAAAGCGTTGGATTGAACTTGACTCAGAAGAGAATACACAGTGACAAGATAGCCGATAAGACATGGAATGAATGTGTATGGACCCATCAGCGTTATCTCCGCGTCAATACATCTCTTATTCAGTTTTCTAGCTAATCTTCCATATTTTATGGCAACTTCCATGCTTCCTCTAAACCATCTTGTTCGTTGCCTAAACAACTGATTTAAATTCACTGGATTTTCCTGCCAAGACTGCACATCTGAGGCATATCTTATTTTATGACCAGCCTCAACCAGTCTTGTAGACAACTCTAGGTCTTCTGACAAAGACTTACTGTCCCATCCACCAACCTTATTGAGGATCTTTTTTCTAACAAAATAGCAACTGCCGGTTAAAGGAACAAACAAATTCAGAACATCTTTACCTCTTAGATAAGTTTCGTACCGCACTGCTTCCTCATAAGAAATAAACTTTGATAGCATATTCTCATCGGCATTTATGAAGTGTGGTCTACCCTGCACTGCGGCGGTCGGCAGGTCTTCAAAATATTTAGCTGCCTTTAGCAAAACGTTTGATTCAGGGACACTATCAGCATCAAAAACGGCAACAATCTCTCCTCTCACATGTTTAAGGGCGTAGTTTAGGGCAGAAGGTTTTCCGTTTGACGTTGACCGACGAATAAGTCTTATTTGACTTGGATATTGTCTGACATATTTTTCACATATTTCCGCCGTTTTATCTGTTGATCCATCCTCAACGATGATGATCTCTCTCTTTTTTGGCGGGTAATCCACGTTCAAGAAAGCCTCCAAAAGCCTGCCCACCACCTTTTCCTCGTCTTTCACTGGAACAATAACTGATACCGTGGGCAACTTGTCCACACGTGATGTTGACGCCTTACTCTTTTTTTGATTTGAACGTAGCAGATGTCTAACACCAACCGCTAGGATCGGTATGTTATACAGTGTCCACGCATAAAGAACAGAAAGTATGCAAACAGCCACTATATGTGCTGGATTCAGTTTGACATCGTCTCTCTGCTATACCTAACTAGTTGCCACCAAGTCTTAATGTGCACATGCATCTAAGAAATATTCATCCACATTATGGTTAAATACTGTGTGAAACCACGATCTTCCATCCATTCAGAAGCTGACTGGTTACCCCAACTCTGAGCGATTCGACTTATTTTTTCAACAAGGTCACAACCAACATCCCTCATAGCACACACAACTCTGCCTTCAATGACCTTCATTAATTTCCTCACGATGGAAACCAACACTCTGCTTAGAAGGAGGCTTCGAACTTTATGGACAAACTTTATTGTGAGGTCTATTTGCGCTCGCTCAGACATGGTTAACGTTCTGAACCAAATTCTCCGCCGCATGGCTCTAGTCTTAATTTTCATCAATTCGCCTTTGTTGAGCGGCTTTTGAGCCTGATTTGATAATGCTTCTTTCATCGAGTCCTTACCTTGCTGATTTTGCATTTGACCAAGCTTCCTTCTTTGATCTTAAGCGCATCTCTCACTTCTTTCGGGATGGTTACTCTTCCTTCTCTTCTCACGTACACGGTAAACTCTGCTTCTTTCTCTCTAGGCAAGCTTTCACCCCGAAAAACGTCGTTTTTCTATGTTTTTTGTACATATAAGAATGTTTAACATTCTAAGCTACTTCTCTATGATATTTCTCCACAAACTTGCGGACGTACCCCATGGCTGCAACCGTATGACTCACTTTTGATTGTTGTTGATTTACTCGTGAAAACCCTCTGAAACGTTTAATAACTAGAGAATCCTCTAGACCGAACTCAAACCTAAATGAGACATAAAAACCTGTGTATGTGCTTAGACTGCTTTAGAGAACTCTGTTTTTGATGCTCCGCAGATTGGACATTTTATCGGTGCCATGCCTTCAACCGTGTTTCCACAGACATCGCAGACGTAATAGTCAATTTCTGGCAATTTCTTATTGTTTTTCAACGCGTCAGCCGCCCTCGAGAACAGACCCGCATGTACTTTCTCAACCTTATTGGCTACGTCAAAGCTCCAAGTTGCTTGTTGATCTCCTTCTTTCTTGGCAATGCCCAAGTACTCAGGATACATCTTCTTAAACTCAAAAGTTTCTCCAGAAATAGCTACATTTAGATTCTCTGATGTAGATTTTATTTCTCCAGTTATCCTGAGATGGTTCAAAGCGTGAATTGTTTCTGCTTGTGCAGCTGCTCTGAAAAGCTTTGCAACTTGTCGGTGACCTTCTTCCTCAGCTTTTCGAGCAAAAGCCAAATAGCGTCGATTCGCTTGTGACTCACCAGCAAACGCCTTTTTCAAACTTTCAACTGACCTACTCATGTTCAATTCACCATTTACTTCCAATATCTCCAACCGACCGTTATAAGTTCTGCCTCACCGCGCACAACTGATTGTAACATTAAATAATGGTAAATCGTAACAAAAACTGCAACAAAACAGTAACAATCACCTTTTTTCTAAAACTCCGTATTTTCACGCATGCTAGGTATGCGCACTTTTGTTCACGTAAAATTTAAATTTTGCGACGTTGCTATTATAGGTAACGGTGGTTGAACACAGAGAGAAAGGAAAAAATTCAACTCAGTTTGGAAAGGTTTGAAGAAACCATCTTGTCAAGAAGAATGGAATATCCTTTCTCCATTCTCCTTTCTACTTCTTCAAGCCCCAAACAACTTGAGTCGCCTATACTTAATATTCATTGTGTAAGAATATCATAGAAAATAGTTCTATTGCAGGCAGGCATTTCAAAATGTTACAGTATGATGGTGACTATACATAGACAGGGGTTTCTAAGTGTGAAATTTCAGAAAAAAGAGTGTGTAGAGGTATAGCCAAAGTATTCTACCTGACCCGTTTTAGCGAGTGCATGCATAGCGGTTAGATATGTCTCGCCCTAGACATACATTGTCGGTCCCGCTTTCTTCTCTTCAGTCAACTTGTCTGCGCGTTTTTTGTCTCCTATTTTGCGTACTCGGGTTTTAATCCATTCCGTGAGCTTCTCTTGGGTCATCTTCTCAGCTTGACTTTGTTTCTCTAGCTTTTCTTCTATGAGCTCTAGCAGTTTCTCAGTTTTGAAGGGTTTAATGATGTATGCATCTGCGCCATAGTTTAGAGAGTCAACAGTGTTTTCTAGGTTGGGGTATCCGGTGACCATGATTTTCACCATCTTAGGGAGGGTCTCGTGGATCGTACTAAGTAGTTTTGTACCTTCCATGTCGGGTAGCTTGATGTCTAACAGCGCCAAGTTGAAGAACTTGACTTTTGACTTTTGTATGGCTTCTCTTCCGTTCTTCGCAATGTCCGTAGTGTATCCCTTCTGCTGAAGAATGGTTTCTAAGGTTTCACGTATGTTTGCGTCATCCTCCACTAAGAGGATGCTGGCTTTATCTTTCATCATTGTTCTTCATCTCCATTTTCTCGCTGAACAGGCAATATAACCGTGAAAGTTGATCCTTTTCCTTCCTTGCTTTCTACCTCAATGCTGCCGCCGTGGCTCTCGACGAATTTCTTGCAGATTGCCAAGCCCACACCCATACCTTTAGCTCTGGTGGTGAAGAAGGGAGTGAAGATTTTTTCCTTGTTCTCTTTTGATATACCTATACCTGTGTCTTCGAAAGCAATTTCAACAAACCCTTTTGTTTTTTTGGTTGAAACTCTGAGTCTTCCTCCTTTCTCTACCATCGCTTGTATTCCGTTCATAGCTAAGTTCAGAAAAACTCGTTTTATCATGTTTTTGTCCGCTTTTATTTCTGGAAGGTGACCAAGTTTTGTGACGAGTTCCATGTTTTCTTGTGTTTCGACTTGTGACAGGACCTCCTTGACTATGGCGTTGATGTTGTTGTCCTCTAAGGTGGGTTTACTCATCGCTGAAAAATCTTCAAGATCTCTTATTATCTTATCAGCGTAGTCGACTGAATCGTTAATGACTTTTAGCATTTCAATCATTTTTTGGGTAGTCTGAAGATGTGGCAATTCATTATTGAGGTAGTATGTTGCGCTTTCTATGGATTGCAGGGGATTCCTCAAGTCGTGTCCCACCATAGTGGCTGCTTCTCCGACAGCTGCTAGTTTTTCTAACCCGATATGCTGCTCTTCAATTCTTTTTCTCTCTCTTGTATCTCGCACAATAGTGAGGACTGCAGGGGTACCATTATGGTGTATTATCGCGGAGCTGGCCTCAATTGGAATGCGTTCGCCAGTTTTGGCTATCAATTCCAATTCAGATCTTGCTGGAACTTCTTCTCCTCGTATCCTCTTCTCATGTCGCTCTTTTACAAGTTGACGGTATTTTTCGTCCACCATTCCACATATTTTCCCAAAAGAAGTTCCAATTAATTCATCTCTTGAATAGCCGCTAATTTCAAGAATGGTCTTATTTGTGAAGACTATTCTTTCATCTTGAAGTATTACAACTCCATCGCTTGCTTCTTTCACTAAAACAGAGTACCTTGTCTCCAATTCTAACAAGTCTTTAGTTCTTTTTTGAACAAGCTCTTCCAAATGTTCTGAATGTTGCCTTAGCTCTTCTTCCATCCTCTTTCTTTCAGTGATATCCCTTGAAATTGCCTGAAGACCTATAATCCTGCTTCTCTCTTTCAGCAAACTAACACGGACTTCTGCCAATAAGGGAGTTCCATCTTTACAGTTGAAAGTAAGCTCAAGTGGTTCGGTTACTTCTCCTCTTAGAACAGAAATGAATAACTTCAGGAATTTAGGAAGATTCCTTGCTCGGATGACTCCTATCTTTGAGAAATGTTTACCAGTCATTTCATCTTCAGAATACCCTAACATTCTTGTTGCAGCGTTGTTGCATGATGTCAACACTCCTCTCGTGTCAACAGTTATTATGCTGTCAGGAGACAATTCAACCATACTTCTATACAATTCTTCTGCCTTCTTGCGTTGCATGATGTCTCTTAATATCACCAAATCAGCTGGTTTTCTCTTGTATTCAATCTTTGTTGCATTTATCTCGAATGGTAATTCCCTGCCGTCTTTTGTAAACACTCCAACTTCATACGGCATAATAGACATTCCTAACATTCTCTCAGTTAGATTCTTTGCCAGAATCTTCTTGCTTTTCTCTGTTACAATCTTTGTTACTAGAAAATTCTTCCCAAGTAACTCTTCCTTCTTGAACCCCGTTATTTCTTCCACTCTATCGTTAACTTCCAAGAATTTTCCGTTTGAATCAACAATGACAACAGGATCTGGCATTATGTTAAACAAAGTCTGGAAATCCTTGCTAGATTCTGCAAGTTCCTCTGCTATGTAGACGCCTTCAACCGAATCTTGCACGGCTTCATGTTTTGACAACCGCACTTTTTCCTCAGCTCTTCTATATAATCCGAAAACTCGTAGCCTTTCTTCTCCCTGAATTTTAACCCAAGCTTACAGTGTAAATTCTTAAGAATTAACTTCTCTATCACTGGTGCTCCTGAACCCAGCAGCCTTTCTAAACCATCAGAAAAAACCTCAGGTTTCTCAGCAATCTCTTCTCGCTTCAAATGACACTTGGTCTTTATATAATCAAAGATAATTTTGGTACTGTCTTTTTTGAAAACTTGCTCCAACGTTTCATCTACCATATTGGGCAACAAATATCCTAGCTTTTTTCCCTTCTTACTTGTGTCCTCAAGCACCTCTTTCTTTAGCTCTATCCAACTTATTACTTGGTTCTTGATGATGAAGATCGCCTTCCTCGTCATCGCTTTCTGCAAAAGCAGAACAATCGAATCATCTACGTAACTATATGCATGTGCGCTACCTTCCAACAAAACTTCTCTCTTATTAGTATCAATTCTGCGTACGGAAGTATTAGAGACCTTCTCTATCTTCATAATGCTATCCCTTATTTTGCGCGTGCACATGTTCTCAATGTTCGTCAGCAGTCACACTTCTGTTTACGATCTGCACGCATGGCAAATACTTTCAGGATTGCCCAGATTTAACTCGTATGAAGTCAGAATCTGAATTGGAAATGATTATGTGCACACTTTTTGCGGGAACAGAGAAAGATATAGAAAATCGTCAAAAAATGGGAGAAAGAAAAATATCGGTTTTCCTTTGGTCTTGCACAGATGCATAGGCTGTTGGAAAGATAAAAGATTTATAGAAATGAAAAAGAACCGGTTCTTATTAACTTTGAGAATCTTAAGAAGCATTTGCATTTCTGTCAATATTATGCTGATTTGGATTTTGAACCAAAGCCTTTTGTAGGGAAAGAAAAACCAGAAAAGTCAGCTAAGATAGTCCAAATTTCCCAGCAACCCTCAAAAAGCGCAAGTGAGAGTAGCATTCCATTTTCAGATGCAAGTGGAAAGAAACTGATTGATGCTCCAAAAAAAGGTTTTTATGTTCAAGATTTTTGGGGTAACACTTAACGTAGGTTGCTCAATCTTTTTGAACATGGTTAATGACAGAAAAAGCCATTTTTCAGAAAAATGGAAATGTTACGTTCAATGTTGCGGTTTTTATGTCACATTTTAACATGATATAAATAATCTATGAAGTGAAGATTTCAACGTATCGTGCACACGCATGGCACATGCTGCTGGAACACACTTGACTCGGACGCGTAGAGATACAAGCTAAAGGAACGAGGCAATTCAAATACTCAGGCTACCTCTGCACACATTCATGTTTAATCTATGTCAAATCACCATTATACTGTAACAAATTGAAATGCATGCAAAACAGAAAAAAGGGGGTTTGCGGGGAAAATTCGGGAGATATCTCCAGTTTGGTCGAGGCTACCTCACCCCAGTGACTTTTCTGTTGATGCACACGCCCTTCTCTACATACAACCTTGGAATAATAACTAAACTTATTTTCTTGAGCAGGAGTATAGTAGAATACCAACGATGAGGGGGAAATTGCTTTGGGAGGATATGTTGGAAGAATATTGTACGTCGATTTATCCAATCATATGATGAAGAAAGAGGTTTTAACCGAGAATTTCTACAAGGACTGGCTTGGCGGATATGGTTTATCTTCAAGGATTACATATAATCATATTCCTCCCAGGACGAACTCTCTAGGTTCCGCGAACCTATTGGGATTGACAACAGGCATCTTGACTGGAACACTGGTTCCTTATAGCGGAAGTTTCACTGCAACAGGGAAATCCCCTCTCACAGGGACGTGGGGCGATTCCAGAGGTGGGGGACATTTTGGCCCAGAACTTAAGAGGGCAGGTTTTGACGCTATTTTTGTCACCGGAAGATCCGTTAAACCTGTCTATTTATGGATCAATGAAGGCGAAGTTGAGATTAAAGATGCGAAGAGAATCTGGCGAAAAGACACGGTTGAAACTGATAGGATGATCAAAGAGGAACATAACGACAATAAGGTACAAATCGCCTGCATTGGGCCGTCAGGTGAAAAAATGTCTCGGATTTCTTGCATCATAACCGATAAAGGTCGTGCAGCGGGTAGGTCTGGTCTGGGTGCTATAATGGGATCCAAGAATTTGAAGGCTGTTGCGGTTAGAGGAACAGACAATATCCCTGTTGAAGATATTGAGGCTCTTAAGATGTTGAGAAGAGAATTCAGCAGAGCTGTAAAAAAGGATAAGGAGTTTAAGTATTACACTACTTATGGGACAACCGGAGAAACAGATGCGGCCATTATTTCTGGAGATTCACCTGTGAAGAACTGGGCCGGTATAGGCGTTAGAGACTTTTCAACAGGCACTGAGAAGATGAGTGACGAAGACACGGTGAAATTTGTAGTTAGAAAATACGCTTGCGAAGGATGTCCTACACCCTGTGGTGCATGGGTAAGAATAGAGAAAGGAGCCTACGCTACGGAGACTCACAAGCCGGAATACGAAACATTAGCTGCTTTTGGATCCATGTGTCTCAACGATGATCTGGAGTCAATCACATATGCAACATCC
>SMTZ1_10005085_pt1 | contig 19571 bp, 17 predicted proteins | sample DeeMarSWOR136_30_FD_25667 | JGI IMG/M metagenome (IMG submission 25667)
AACCAAAGAATGAAAAATGAGAAAAAGAAAAAAGTTATATGGGACTTGCATTACATCATCATAGAAGTGATCGCGTATACTGTCCCCGAATTAAAGTCCCCAATTAAGGAAGAGCTTGGTTGTCATGACTATCCAAAAAATTGCTGACCCGATAAGGGCCCTGTATTCTTTGTTTTTTATGTAGTTGGACCACTGAAAACGAATGTTCTGACCTCGAAGGGATGGACTGAAAGTAGGGAAAAAAAGCGGCACTTTTTCCATGTAAGTCAAATATTCCTCTGGGAAAAGCTGCCTCATCTTTCGTTTTTCCGTATCGATTACAACTGGATAGAAAATCAAGAAAAGCACAAGGGTCAGAGCCAAAATCCACAGCGATCGTGCTCCCACTGCCACTCCGATTCCTAACAACAGATTCCCGAAGTAAAGAGGATTCCGCGTGAACCGATAAGGACCGGTCGTGATCAATTTTCTCTCTTTTTCCAAATGACCGCAGGCCCAGGTGCGAAGAAGAAGTCCTGCAATTGTCAAGCCAAGACCAACAAACAGAGACCAGAGCTTGGGATCGGCAAGCACCACTGCCAAGATCACACACAAGAGACTGATCCTCACTCTCCATCTGTAGATTATCTTCTTGAGACGATTTTCAGACATTGTTCCCAAGTGACTCCTGACATAAAGACGCTACTTCATCTGCGCTGATACTCTCTAAACATTCCAATCGCGCGCAGCCTCTTTTGTAGCAGAAGCTGCATTCAAGTTGATGGAAAGCCACCCTATCCTGCGGCCTGAAAGGTCCGTTACGTTTGGGATCTGTCGGCCCAAAAAGCCCTACAACAGGCTTAAAAAAAGCACATGCAACCTGTAACGCAAAAGTGTCTCCACTAACGACCAAAGAGGCTTCCTTGACCAGGGCGATAACCTCTTTTAGCGACAGTAATGGGACCATAGCCGCTCCTGTTTCTTGACTCACCTGGGCGGCTAATTCTTTTTCCGCTTCATTTCCCCAAAGCAGAAGCAGAAAATTCTCCTCATTGTCCAGCTTCTGTATCAATTGGCTCCATCTTGCCGGATACCAACGTTTTGTCTCCCACGCTGCCCCCACATTAAGAAGTACCAATTTCTTCTTGCCGACATAGCCAATCCCCCTCAATTGTTTTTGGATAGACTCGGTTAGCTCATCGGGAACAGTCAGTGGAAATTCATATCTGTCTTCCTCGATTCCAAGCAGTGAGAGAAGCTTGAGATTTTTGCTGATCACATGGCTTTTCTCGGCAGTTTTTCCAAGCTTTTCTGTATAAAATAGGGAAGCCAACGGTTCTTTCAGATTCTCCCCCTGAAAACCTATTCTTCGCTTTGATTTCGATAGAAACCTCTTTAACCGAACAGGGACGATTCTGTTAATACCAGGGACAAGATCGAGGATTTCCTTCCCCTTTTCCTCGACAATCCAAGAAATTTCTGCGTCTGGATAATGCTTCCTCAGAGCAGCTAAGGCCGGCAGGGTGTGGACTATGTCACCCAATGAGCTGAGCCGAATGATCAGAAAATGGTTCATTTTCCCTCTTCAAGGCTCTTCCATATTTTCGAATCTCGCTGCGATTTCCTCAATCACCTCTGAGGTGGATTTGATCTTAGGCCCTCCAGTGATGGCGATCTCTCCTCCGTATTCTTTAACCGTGTCCCGTTCTGGGACCGTATCTACAGAGTAGTCTGAACCTTTGGCATGCACATTGGGCTTGAGAGTCATGAGCACTCTCTCCACCTTCTGCTCGCTAAAAAATGTGATGTAGTCCACGAAGGAGAGAGATGAAATAATCTCTCCCCTTTGATTTTCAGATAGGACCGGTCTCCCTTTTCCTTTTAATTTTCGCACAGAGGAGTCGCTGTTCAGAGCCACAACAAGAATATCTCCTCTCTTTTTGCTTTCCTTTAGATACCGAATGTGTCCCACATGGATCAGATCGAAACATCCATTCGCAAGCACGACGCGTTTTCCAGCCTTCTTATGCTCCTGGATGATTTGAGACAGTTCGGGGAGAGAGTATATCTTATCCAATTCAGGAAACCACGACCTCCTTGAGCTCCTGGGGAGAAAGGCTGGCCGTGCCTTTTTTCATAACCACGATACCGCCGGCATAATTGGCCAGGATGGCGGCCTGTTTGAATGATGCGCCACTGGCCAGTGCCAGGGTGAAGACACTGACCACTGTGTCGCCCGCGCCTGTGACATCCACGATATTTGTCGACCCAAAGATTGGAATCTCGAAGGCCGGTCTTCCTCTCTCAAAAGCCTGAGCTTCGGCTCTATTCAGGAGTTGCCGCCCTGCCTTTCTGACCATCTCCTCCTTGTCGTCGAGTTCGATGTGCAGAGCGTGTTCCACTTCGGGTTCGTTGGGAGTCAGGACCGTAACGCCCTTGAAATCTGTGGGCCGAAATCGGGAATCCAGGGCAACGGGTTTTTTTACCCTTTTTATACCAGGCAGGATTTTTCTGAAGAGATCCTCCTTTACGGTGAAATAGTTATAATCGGATATCAAAAGAGCATCCGAATTTTTGTGTGCTTTTTCTATGCTATTCAAGAGTCTTCTCTTTAAATCTTTGGTTTCGGGTACCCTGGCCTCTTTATCGATTCGGAGTATCTGCTGCTTCCGTGTTGATTCTTCCCCAGCGAGAATCCGGGTTTTGATTGGAGTATGGTAGGTTTTTTCGGTCAGCACATAATCGGTGGATACCTTCATCTGTTTCAGTATTCTGAGGATTCTTCTCCCGGCATCGTCGTTGCCAATAACTCCCACAGGAACAGGACGTGCTCCTAGATCCTTCAAATTCAGCAGGGAATTTCCGCCTCCTCCCAGGGCATACTCTTTATTCCTGTAGCTGATGATCAGAACCGGCGCCTCTCGGGATATGCGGCGCGTGGTGCCGTAGAGGTATTCGTCCAGGATAAGATCTCCCCAGACAGCGATACTTTTGTTCGAAAAAGCATCGATGATTTTGAGGAGCTGCTCTTTTTCTTTTCTCACCGCTCGTTTGTCAAAGATTTTTATCAGAAAAAGAATAAAAGGTCAAATTAATGCTGCATCGATGATTTTGAGTATCTCGCTGGCCCTCTCTCGTGCAGGTTCTTCAAGAGTCCTTAACTCCGGGCGTCTTTCCTTCTCGAGGAACGATTCCATTTGTACGCTTGTTTTATCGTAGAAGATTTTTGCCCAACTGCTGTCGGGCGCTTTTTCTGCCCACAATTTCCTGGGGCCTTCGAGACCTCCTTCTGGAAGATGCCAATCCTTGATGAGCTGGAAACCGCTCCTGAAAAGAAGAAATCCAAGAGGAGTCGCTGCTGCTGGAATCCTGATACTCAAAGATTTTATCGTATTTCTATGAATTGGGCTTTCACCTTCATAGCTCACCATCAGGTGTCCGCCCGCCGGAATGAGGTCTCCGAGTGTTTGGAAAAGACCCAGGTCAAGTCCCTTGCTGCTGAGAGAGAGTCTTTCTACGGATCTCTCGTCTTTTTTAAATTCCAGCTCTTCCCAATAAACAAAGTCCATCCAGGGCTTTACTCCATCTTTGGCTCCAGAACTGAATATCCCTTTTATGACAGGTTCCTGGCTCAGGATTCCCACTGGTTTTTTTAAATAGAGTTCAAATCCTTTCCAACTGCTCAAGCGGAGCTGTTTGACCTCTCCAAGGTGCAGCAAGTACTCGCCAACTTTTTTGCCTTCCAATTCAGTGAGAGGGGACAGTTTCATGGCCTCTTCTTTCCAGCCATCATTATATCTTTGAGATTGAGTGGATTTCAATCGATGCGGTCAGATACTCAGTTCGATCTGTAGTAAGATTATGGCCCATCAGATTGTAACAAGTCATTTCGCAACCGATTGGATAAATATCAGCAAAATTTCTAAATTTATTCTGTTTTTCTCCGACAAAATAATCTTAGGGATGAAATACGTGCTTAATGGCACGATTTGGGTGAAAGAGACCAATATGTGTCGCTCCATACTAACTTTTTTTCTTGTCTGGGGAATACTCTTCCTGATATCTGTCCAAGACACCTATTCGGTGGACAGTCAGATCCCAGAGCAGGAACTGAAAAAAAATGCGCCAAAGGTCTACCTGGACTGCACACGTTGTGATAAAGATTACATCCGTACAGAAATCGTATGGGTGAATTATGTGAGAGATCGAAAAGAAGCGGATGTCCACATCCTTGGTACCCTCCAGCGGACAGGTAGCGGCGGCTGGGAGTACACCTTCGAATTTATCGGTCAAAAAGATTTTTCCGACCTAAGACACACGCTCACATATGCGTCGAATGGAACTGACACAAGGGATGAAATCCGTCAAGGCTATGTCGAGGTTCTAAAGAGAGGACTCTTTCCCTATGTTTTGCACAGCCCGATCGCTAAATACATTACTATCGGATTCAAACAGACTTTCGATCCCACCTCTGTGGAGGACAAATGGAATTTTTGGGTGTTCAATGTCGGAGTGAACGGCAGCTTCAGCGGAGAAAAAAGGCAAAAATTCGGTTCGATTCGCGGCCATTTATCAGCCAATAGGATCACTCCCGAGTTGAAAATGCGATTTGGCGCATCCGGAAACTTCAATGAGAGTCACTTTGAAATCGATGGCTCTTCCATAACCAGTACTTCAGAGAGAGAATATGCGAACGGAATGATCGTAAAAAGTATCGGGGACCATTGGGCTGCTGGAGGTTGGGTGATGCTCCATTCATCTACCTATAACAATCTAAAGGCAGAATTCATCACAGCGCCTGCCGTCGAATACAATCTGTTCCCCTATGCAGAGTCTACGAGGAGGCAGCTGCGTTTCCTGTACAGGATTGGTTATAGCTATTCACGATACAGGGAAAAGACCATATACGACAAGACAGAGGAGCATCTTTTGTGGCAGGCTTTGAATGTGACATTGGAGGTGAAAGAGCCCTGGGGGGTGGCAGCTACATATTTGGAGGGTTCTAACTACTTCCATGATTTTAAGAAAAACAGGGTGGAACTGGGAGGATACCTCTCTCTCAGGTTGATCAAAGGCTTATCCCTTACTGTTTCTGCAGGCTATTCCAGGATTCATGACCAGTTGTCCTTGGCCAAGGGAGAAGCATCCCTGGATGAAATCCTCCTGCAGCGAAAGGAGTTGGAGACAGATTACAGCTATCATGTCTCTTTAGGCTTCAGTTATACCTTTGGGTCTGTCTACAGCAACGTCGTCAATCCCCGCTTCGGCCATTGAATATAACTTTCTCCAGACGTTAGCACTCCCTACTTCCTCATTCGTACCTTAGGACATCTGCGGGATTGGTTGAAGCAACTTTTATTGTTTGCGTTGTTACTGTCCCGGTGGCCACGGCCATAATCAGAACTGCGGTGAGGGCAAAAAGCCAGGGATCGAAAGAGGTCCTGTAGGCAAAGCTTTGAAGCCATTTGTTCATGACCAAGTAGGCGATCGGCCAAGCAAAAAAATTCGCAATCAGCACCCATTTCGTGAACTCTTTGGACAAAAGTAAGAAAATACTCTTTTGAGAAGCTCCCAGGACTTTCCGCACGCCGATTTCTTTGATGCGCTGCTCAGCTGTGAAAGCGGCCAGCCCAAATAAGCCCAAACAGGCGATAAAAATGGTCAGCATGCTGAAGACGCGGAACATGATGCCCAACCGGTGTTCCAGGCGATAAACTCTGTCGAAAATGTTATCGAAAAAGCTGTATTCGAATGGGTATTCGGGAGAAAATTTCTTCCATGTTTTTTCCATGAATCCGAGCGTCTCGGGAATCTGGCCCCCTCTTATTTTGGCCGACAAGTAATATATCCATCTCTGGTCTTTTCGGTAATACAAACACATACAATCGATGTGCCTGTGAAGAGAGTGAAAATTGAAATCCTTGATCACTCCGACGATCCGGCCGGTCTGACCGTCCCAGTGCTGGAACTCCCTCTCGAGAGGCTGCTCCCACCCTAATGTCTTTACCAGTGTTTCGTTGAATATAAATGCGCTTTGAGCATCTGAGGGAAACTCTGGGGAGAAATTTCTTCCTTGGACAAGGTTCATGCCGTAGACGTCGAGGTACTCCTCATCTACATAACTGATGTAAATGTCAAAATATTGATAGTCTTCAAGCATGCCAGGCCATTTGGGTCCGATTTCGCTCTGGATATTGTTGGGGAGGGAATCTGTAGCTGTAACGGCTATCACATCCGGATGGGCTCTCAATTCCGATTTAAGCGCATCCAGGCTCTTTTTCACATTCTGATCATGCAGATGGATGACAACGATATGGTCTTTGTCGTAGCCAACATTCTGGTTTTCGATGAACTCGAGCTGTCGGTGGACGACGAGAGCGCAAATAATCAGTCCGACCGAAACAGCGAACTGGAACACGACCAGAACATTTCTCAGGAGGCGTCCTTTTTGTCCTCTCAGACCTTTCTTTTTTAATCCGAAGATGGGAGGGAAGGACGAAATCAGGAGAGCTGGATAGCTACCGGACAAAAGACCTACAAAGCCAACAACTAAAATGACACCGAGAATGAGCACAGGATTATTCAGAAGCGAAAGGCTGAGATCCCGTTCGACGAAAGCATTGAATGCGGGCAGCAATAAACTGACCAGGGCAAGGGAGATAACCAAGGCGATCAGGGTGAATAAAAGAGATTCTCCATAAAACTGTTTGATCAGATGGCGGCGCTGGGCTCCGACAATTTTGCGAATAGCTGCTTCCTTGCCTCTTTGGAGCGAACGGGCTGTTGTTAAGTTCATGTAATTGATGCAGGCAATGATCAGAATCAGAAGTGCGATGAAAGAAAACAAATAAATATTTTTAATGCTGTTGTTGGGGGCCAGTTCGCCGTCCAGATCGGAATGAAGATGTATCGATGTCAACGACTGGAGGAAAGGACGAGCGTAGCGCCGTCCACCAGGCCAATTTTCTGGACTAGCGTACTTTCGGTACAATTCCGGAATCTTCTGTTCCAACATATCTGGACGCGATCCTTCGGCCAGAAGGATATAGGTTGCACAAAAATTGTTCCGCCAATCGTTCAGATCCAGATTAGAAATGTTCCCGAATGTTTCGAACGGAATGATGATATCCATGATGAAGTGGGAGTTTCGCGGCATGTCTTTCAGGATTCCTGTCACTTTCAGCTCGAGGGAGCCACCGTAACGAAGGATTCTCCCCAAAGGATTCTCGCTGCCGAAATATTTGGACGCCGTTTTTTGAGACAGGATGATGGAGAGGGGATCGGCCAGTGCGGTTTGTGAATTTCCTGCAACCAGGGAAACCGAAAAGATATCGAACACCTGGGGATCAGTGAAAAAGACCTCATCTTCCAGGAAATGATTTTTGTCTTGGGTGAGGAGAACGTTTCGACGACGGCAGAATCTTGTGGCAGATTCCACTTCTGGAAACTCCGCCATAAGAGTCGAAGCTAGAGGGGGAGTTGTGTTGACCATCATGGTCTTCCCACCGTGGGTATGTCCAGGTGGTAGTTCTTTGGCCACGCGGTATGTGCGTCGGGCATTCTGATTGTGACGGTCAAAGCTGAGTTCATACTGGATATAGAGCATGATCAGGATGAAAAAAGTGATGCCCAGTGCCAATCCGGCAATATTGATGATAGAGTTGATTTTTTGTCTCTTGACGTGCCTCCAACCTGTAATGGTGTAATGCCGAAGCATGATGAGGCTCCATTTGATGAGATATTTGGCATAGGATGGGATGGTTTTCAGTACCTGCCGGTGGTACCAGCATCTGGCAGCGCGGATCCCTCTGCTGGCGACCTTTTCCTGGAATTCCTCTTCGATATCTCCAGCCCAGATGAATTCCTCATTGTATCCTTTCATGTGGGAGAGAATCCATCCAGCAATACGAGGATTCTTTGCCTTTGTTGTCATGATCCCTCTCCCTTCTTAGAAGCCAATACGTTGAGGCCTGCCCATAATCTTTTGTGAAGTTTGTGCGATTCCTGAAGGGCTTGGATGCCTTGGGATGTCAGCGAATAGTATATCTTGCCCCGGCCCCCACGCTCTGGAGTGGGCTTTCCCCGTGTTTTTTTGACATACCCTTTCCTGAAGAGCTGATCAAGCGTGTTATACAAAGTTCCATAGATGAGATCCTGTCCGGTCAATTCAGCGACTTTTTGGCGGATGGCCACGCCGTAGGCATCGTCCTCAAGCCGGTGGATTGTGGTGAGGATGATCTCTTCCAGTATCGTAATTTGTTTCATCGGCAAGACTCCGTTTATATTTCCGTAATTCTCGTATATATAATTATACGTAATTTACTTAGAAAAAGTTACTCTTTTTTTATGAAGATTTTTTCAAATCCCATTATATCGGATGTTCACCTAATATTTTGCTTTGAACATATTGGTTTGTAGGTTTTGGTTATATTGTCCTGCTTTTTGACTCGTTGACCTTGACATTTTGGATGTGATAATCTCAATAGTCTTTATAGGACCTTTATGGTAGTTGAGCCAGTCGAAAAGAACATAATAACAAAATAGACTGGTCAGATTTTTCAGCTTTTGATTCGAAATAAGGAGATATATATGAAGAAAACAGGCCGAGATTCCAAAGTTCTTTTTGTTTGTCTTTTGACTTTTTTGATGTTGGTTCCCTCTGTTTATGCCCAAAACAACAAAGGACAAATCGATCTGAAGATTTCTGGTGGATTGTGCTACCTGGAGGTAGGTGATTGGAATGCACACCACAAGGGTTGGAACGATTCAAGACGCAAAAGCGTGGAAGCTGCGGGTGGCACAGTCATCAGTGAAAATCAACCCCTTCACTGGGGTTGGGAGATGGAGGGAGAATTCATCCTCCATCTTGGATCTCGGATTGCTGTCGGCATCGGGACAGGATATATTCGAGGCAAAGTTGCGGACACCTCAGAAACCCTGGTGGATGAAATAAGAGCTTTGAATTTCCAAGATTTCCGCGTGAGAGCCATACCCCTAAAGGCCAAAGGATATTATATCCTCCCCATATCGCCTAAGGCTCGGATTGCTTTAGGCGGTGGTTTAGGCTATTACTTCACGCGATTCACAAGGTTCTACCGACGTGAGCCAGGAACAGGTTACTGGATCGAATCGGATATGAGCGGAAATGGCGCAGGTTTTGGTGTAGAAGGCGGCGTAAGCTTTGAATATGCCATTAAGAACAATATATCGATCATCATCGATGGGTCGGGAAGATATGCAAAAATCAGCGGGATCACAGGCAAACGGGATCGGAACGATTCCAATAACTGGAGCGATTCCATAGAGGGGTCCTATTTCGCTTTGGAGCGCGAACGATCACCTGGAGTATGGTCTCCGGTCGTCAATATCGCCACAACACCCCCATCCGAAGTTGGTACAAGGAATGTTAGAGATGCAGCAATTGATTTATCTGGATTTGCCATTAAAGTTGGATTGAAGATCCGTTTGTTTTAAGGGCTGGTTTTTCATAAGCCAGCCTCTTAACAATTTCCTTTAATTCCATGATTTCAGGAAAAATAAGTTGGAATCGGCCTGACATTCGTAAGTCAGAATCAATCCAAATTTATCGCTGCAGAAGAAGACCTTGAGCTGCTGGGCTTTGGCTTGTTGACTGGGGAATGTTGTGATATAATCGTCGGCGCTTTCCAGCATGCCGGAGTGGCGAAATTGGCAGACGCGCTGGACTCAAAATCCAGTTCACTTCACGGTGAGTGTGGGTTCGACTCCCTCCTCCGGCACCAGTTTCCCCGAGAAATTCAGATCTTTTAGTCATTTTTGTTTTTAGCCTGAGTCAATTATACTGAGTCATTTTAAGCGATTTTGTCCACAAATTGTCCACACGGATTTTAAGGTTGATGTCTAATCAAATAGAATTGAAAGCCAGATAGAGCGACGGACTCCGGAACCGATTTTAGCGATTTTCTTAAGTCCTTGATTCTAAAGTAATAGTCAATCTTATCAGCAATTTAAGAAATTTGCTCTAGGTATAAGGAGGTATACCTAGGTACGGGAAAGTACATCCGGAGTGTTCACAGCATCGGTTATAAATTTATGGATTGATGGAGAATCTTCCATGATATTTCCACATCTCCTCAACACATGAATTGTCCTCAATGGTTATTTTATCAGTATCAAACATTGTGGAGGTGAGGAATTAGCAAAAAGAAAAATTTAATCATGGTGATTATCCTGTTTAGAGGGATTTCTTTCCTTTTTTCAAGCATGATTCAGAAGGAGACGGCCAAAGAGCTATTCGAAAGAGCCCTATATCTTGAAGAAACCAAAGGCGACCTTGAAAAGGCCATCGAGGTTTACTCACGAGTTGTTAAAGAATTTCCGGATGAACGGTCAACCGCTGCCAAGGCGCAGCTGCGCATCGGAATGTGCTATGAGGAGTTAGGCCTGCGCTAGGCTCAGAACGCTTATCAAAAAGTGATTGAGAATTATCCTGAGCAATCAGATGCAGTTAAAATGGCCAAAGAAAAGCTCGCTACTTTGTTAGGGGCGAAGTCAGTTGTAGAAAAACGCGGTAAAGAATTCATAAAAATTTTGTCGGGATTGAGGTCTGCACTATCTCCAGCTCTTTCTCCGGATGGAACTATGCTAGCGGTATACCATTTCTCAAAAGGCCAGAATATTGCCGTTTATGACCTTGCAACCGAACGTCTGAATCTTGTCACAAATTATGAGTGGGAGAAAAAGGATCCCATTACCGCTTATGCCCAATGGTCCCCTGACGGAAAACAGATCGTATTCATGGTCCAATCAACTATGTTTGAAGTCTACGTGATGAAAAATGTCATCACTAAGCAAAGCTTAAGGCAATGATTACAAAAGAACACACAATGATTTTTAATGGGGTGGTTCTTTTTCAATCTTAAAAGAGTCGTAGTTTTTGTCTCATTGAGGCATAACATGAATAGGAGGGGGAAATGTTTTCAAAGCAAGCTCTAATTAAGGTTTTAATAACATTCCTGATTATACTCATTTCTAGTCCTGTTATTTACAGTCAGCTAAAAGATATCTGTAAATTTAAAGGTGTTGAGCTTCCCTTTCGATTGAAACATCAGGATTCCGTATTAAAAAAAGACAAATACGATATAGAGTTACTGAAACTAGAGAATCCAACACGGAGAATATATCTTGTTAGAATTAAGAAAGGCGGGAAAGTCCTCTGTCAAATTGAGGGAGAAAAATGGATTTATGGGACTATAGGTGATTGGATGTGGAAAGATCCTGATATTCCTGATAAACCCACGATGAAGATAAGAAAAAGTTCCGCGGATAAACTTATAATATTCATAATTGAAACCGGTAAAAAGAATAAGTTTTCTCCCTTTCTCAGGCTGAGATTTAAGATGGAATATGAAGAATAGATCTTGATCTATCAATCAAAAAAATCATTTTCGTCGCAGCATGATTCTCATCTTGGAAGATATATTATTATCCCTGAAAAGGCACTACCCCGGCCTCCCTGAGGTGGAGGTGCCAAGAAGAGGCTGGCTAGTTTAAAAGGACCATAGCTTACCCTAATCGGTTTAAGTCATAAAAGACATATTTCCCGCTAAATGTGCAAATAGGTACTATTTTGCGGGCATACGTTTCTAACTCATAGTCAGGTATAGGTACAAGGTAGTTTGCTCCGAAAATGTGCTATAAAGTGCTATTTTCGGGCAAAAACAGGCATTTGACACACGGGTTGAGTCTACTTCTCCACCCATTTATCTAAAGCATTAGACTTGCAAATCAAAAACCCCTATCACCCAAAGCCCCCTTTCTATCAAGGGAAGGTAGAAGTGTTTCATCGACATCTCTATACTATAATTTCTATAACTTTTCTTATGGCAATTTGACACTGTCATGTATTACTTGATAATATTTTGCCGACTAGATAGAGGGGAAGAAATGGCAATAAAGTGCCCAAAATGTCATCATGAGAATCCCGATGATTCTATCTATTGTGGTAAATGTACCACACCTCTCCAACCCTCTAAGGATATCGGTGTCACCAAAACGATCGAAACACCTGTTGAAGAATATCCAAGAGGGAGTACGTTCGCGGATAGGTACAAGATAATCGAGAAGCTCGGTATAGGAGGAATGGGAGCAGTCTATCGAGTGGAAGATACAAATATTGGCCAAGATATTGCTCTTAAGCTTATAAAGCCTGATATAGCATCAGATAAGAAGACTATTGAAAGGTTCCGCAACGAACTGAAGACCACACGGATGATCTCCCACAGGAATGTGTGTCGGATGTTCGACCTCGCGGAAACAGAAGGCACTTATTACATCACAATGGAGTATGTATCAGGCGAGGACTTGAAGAGCTTTATTCGGAGATCTGGAAAACTGGATATATCCAAAGCCATATCGATCGCAAAGCAGGTATGTGAGGGATTAGCTGAAGCTCATAGGCTGGGAGTTGTGCATCGTGATTTGAAGTCCTCAAACATTATGATCGATAAAGAGGGAAGTACTCGGATAATGGATTTTGGGATAGCTCGCTCAATTGAAGCAAAGGGGATAACGGGTGCAGGAGTGATGATAGGCACACCTGAGTACATGTCGCCAGAGCAGGCGGAGGCGAAGGAAATAGACCATCGCTCAGACATCTATTCCCTAGGTGTAATTTTGTATGAAATGGTGACAGGACAGTTGCCGTTTGAAGGAGATACGCCTTTAAGCATTGCGATGAAGCACAAGATCGAAAGCCCTGCTGAACCGCTCGCATTCAACCCCCAGATCCCCGGGGAGCTCAATGGCCTCATCCTCAAGTGCATGGAAAAGGACAGGAGCAAAAGATTCCAGAGTGCCGAAGAAATCCTCGACGAACTGACCAGAATAGAGTCAGGGGTGACGCCGGCCTCCGGACTATACAGGCCGGCAACAGCCTTTCAAACCAGAAAACGGAAATTAACCGTCAGCGTCATCGCTGTCATGTCGGTGGTGGTGCTGGCATTCCTCGGGTATTTTATGTTGATTAAATCCGGCCCTCAGCTCACTCCTGAAAAAGTTGTTGTGGCGGCTTTCGCAAACAAAACAGCAAATCCGTCACTCGACCAGATCGGCTGGATGGCGGCTGACCGCATCACCCAGGGGTTGGCAGAGACCGGCCTCATGACGGTCATCCCCTCCCCGTCGGTTCAAACGATCACCCGGGAATATCAAGGCGGAGATTTCATCCGCTTCCTGGCTGGTAAAACAGGAGCCGGAACCGTAGTCTCCGGGACCTACTACCTGGAAGGGGAGAACATCGCGTTTCACGCGTCCATAACCGACGCCCAAAAAGGAGAAATCATCCGGGCGGTCGATCCCGTGATCGGCCCGGCCGAAGATCCCTCAAAGCCTGTCCAGGCACTGCAGCAGAAGCTGATGGGCGTGCTGGCTGCAAGGCTTGACCCGTTTTTCGGAGAAATGTTCGGTATGGCAAGAGATCCACCCAACTACGCGGCCTTCCAGGGATGCAGAGAGGGAATGGAATACTTTAGAAGGCAGGAGTACGAAAAAGCGATTGAACATTTCTTGCAGGTATCCAAACACGATCCCTATTTTGTTATCCCCACATTGAATGCCGCTGTGGCTTACATAAATTTAGGACAATTTGCCCAGGCTGATGAACTCACTCAAAAAATCAGCCCTCTCAGTGAGAAACTTTTTCCAATGGAACGGCAGTGGCTGAACTCGCTCAAAGCTATTTTTCGAGGGAACTGGATCAGTGCTTACAAAGCCTGGAAACAGATGCTGCCTTTCATGCCTAAGGATTCCCTTTATTATTTTCAAGCGGGATTGAATGCCATCAAGGTCAATTATCCTCAGGAAGCCGTCGATGTGTTCAAAAAAATCGATCCAAGTAATCCCGCGATAAGAGAATGGTATCATTACTGGGCGCAGCTGACCAGGGCTTATCACATGCTGGGAAATCACGGGGATGAACTCAAGGCGGCGCAGCAGGGCCGGAAACAGTATCCCGAACTCCTTTCGACACTCTATTATGAAGTGAGGGCTCTGGCTGCCCTTGGAAGAATCAAAAAGGTCAACAGCCGGCTGGACGAAAGCCTCACCCTGCCCCCTCAAAGGAACTGGAATCCAGGCAAAGTCATGGCGTATGCGGGAAATGTCCTCAGAGCCTACGGCTACACAGAGGCTTCACTCGATATCTTGGATCGTGCCATCCAATGGGTGGAAAGCCGGCCTGATGAAGAGCAGAAAGACCGCGATATCAAAGATTTACTGGGTTACGCCCTGTATAGGGCGGAACGCTGGCAAGAGGCCCAAGCCCAGTACCAATCCCTATATAAAGAATTCCCCGAAAGCATCTCTTACCTGGGTTATCTGGGGGCGATCGCCGCAAGGCTGGGCAACAGGGAAAAAGCCCTGGGTATCTCCGATGAGCTGAAAAATATCGACCGGGCCTATCTCAGGGGCAGTCATACCTTTTGTCGGGCCCGGATTGCAGCCCTTCTCGGCGAAAAGGAACAGGCCATGGTTCTGCTGAGGGATGCCCTAGCACAGGGAGCCTCATACGAGAGTCTGTATACCAACATGGACCTTGAGTCCCTCTCGTACTATCCCCCGTTTCAAGAACTAATCAAACCAAAGGGATGATGATTCTATAGATTATTACGAGAAATTCCTCTCCCTCTGGAAGGACTCCGACCCTGGTATTGCTGAGGTAGAAGATGCAAGGAAGAGGTTGGCTGGGCTTAGGGATTGACTTATCGATTATTTTCTGATCTTAAGATGAACAATTTAATACGAAAGTAAAAAAATCCCAATCTTTTTTGAGAGAAATTATGAGAAAAAGATACTTACATTCGATTTTAGGCGTAGTTTTGTTTTTGATGTTTTGCCTATCCTTTCAAGCTTTAGACAAAAAGCCAATGGAGATGGAGGGGCTTGCTGATTTTTTGCAGAGCAAAAAGTTTGTTGATCTTACCCATGCCTTTTCGCCGTCAATCCCGATCCCAGATGGCATGCCTAAGCCCAAGCGAGAACTGATATTTGAAGGGGCCGTCCAGATATTTACCCACGTGGGGCAATTCGGAACCCATCTGGATGCCCCTGGTCATTTCCACAAAGGGATGCGATTGGTGGAATCGATTCCTGTTAATGAGTTTGTCCTAAAGGGATGTACGATTAATATATCCAAACAATCATCAGAGAATCAGGACTACCAGCTCCAGCTTGTCGATGTGATAAATTGGGAAAAAGAGAATGGGCCTGTTCCCGAAGGAGCGATTGTGATTCTACGAACCGATTGGAGCAAGAGATGGCCAAGTCCAGAGGCCTTTTTTAATAAAGATGAAAAAGGACAAAATCATTATCCTGGATGGGGAAGGGAAGCTCTAGAATATTTAATCGAGGGAAGGAAAATCCCCCATGAGACTCCAGATACAGACAGTGGAATCACCTGTGGCGGGGATAAAGGATGGCCGCTTGAAGCCTATGTATTGAAACAAAACCTTTGGCAGATTGAGAATCTGAATAATGTTGATGAACTACCCCCTCGAAACTTCTTAGTTTTTGTTGGAGTGCCCAAAGGAGACAAAGCTACAGGTTTTCCCGTTCGGATTATTGCCATTTTACCAGACAAAGACCTCCCATCCCATACCTAACCATAGGTGCCAGGGAGTTTGCTCCGTAAATGTGCTATATAGTACTATACAGCGGCTAAAACAGGTACTTGTGACTGGTACCTGGAGGTACCTATGCCTGGGTTTTAGAAGCATATTCACACTGGAGAGGCTTCGGGTGAAATATATGATCGTCTCTTTGAGGAAGCAGCTAAGTATTAACCGAGCTCTTTTTCTCTATTCTTTTATTATAGGAAACTTGGGCAGCTCTGCTCTCTTCTTTAAAGCACCCGAATTGATCAACTCGATTGCCAGTTCCAATGGTTTATCCCGCCCGTTATTTATGTCTTCGTGACGGTTAATCTGGCGGAGATCCGGTGGAATACCGATTCCTTCCCAGCAGAATCCATCCTGATCGACAAAAAGAGTATAGGAAACGGAAAAGTGCCATCCATTTGGAAGCCGTGCCCCATGCTGGTCAGCCTGACATCCTGAAGTCGTTTCTCCGACCAGTGTCACATGAGGAAGGGTTCTCATGGCCATGGCAAAATTATCGGCCGCACTGATGGAATGTCGGTGAATGAGCAGAATAATCCTTTGTAAACTGTCTTGGGCCACCTGGTTCCACATAAAAATATTTCGGCGGTTTAAAATCATCATGATTCGGACCGCTGCGGATCTGAGTGGTCATATAGAGCCTCTTTTTATCGGCAAACCGGTCGGCGATGGCTTTTCCAACCCTGTCGTCTCCTCCGCCGTTATTGCGGATATCGATGATAAGACCTTTGCAGTCTTTAAATGTTTCAACAATCTCATCCACCACTTCCGCACTTTGTTTGAGTCCCATGAATCCTCCAAAGTGGAAATAGCCGATTGATTCATTCACAAAGCCAAATATAAACCTTCCTTTTAGCCGTTCTTCAAACTTATTTTTTAGGAACTTTTCCTGTATTAAGCTGCGGGAAAATCCCTCCCTTTCAATCTCCTGAAGGATTCCCGCTCCGAAGGATTTAAATGGTGAACGAAGATGGACATGATTGTCATTTAAGTGCCCGAGCATTTGGGCCAAAATATCGAACAACTCCTCATCTGTAGTTTCGGGTGTGACCTTCGGACGATAGACTTTGTACAATAGATCCCAGTCGACACGTTTGGGAAGGAAAATACCGTATTCTTCATCCATGGTTTTCCAGAGGTGCTCGAAATTTTTTTCAGGCTTGCTCAATTCCTGCATCCATGAACCTGTCACACTGAGAATAAATAAAACGATGAATAAACCACTCATTTTTTTCATAGTGAATTCCTCTTAATTATTATAAAAGTATTGTTCACCACAACACAATGAGTTCATCACCTTCATTTCTTTCTTATTTCAAGCTGTTGACCTACCCCTCCGCTTGTTGACACCTCTCTGATTCCTTGATAATATTTTGCCGACCAGATAAGGGGAAGACAATGTCTTTAAAATGCCCCAAATGTCAGCATGGAATATTTGGAGGGGGAAGATCTGAAGGATTTGATCCAGAAGAAGGAGAGGTTGACGACAGAAAAAGCCATTGGGATAGCGAAGCAGGTGTGTGAGGGTCTGGCAGAGGCACACAGGCTGGGAGTCATCCATCGTGATTTGAAGCCCCAGAACATCATGATGGATAGGGAAGGTCAGGCCAAGATCATGGATTTTGGGATAGCCCGTTCGGTTGAGGCACCCGGAGTCACAGCGACAGGAGTGATCACAGGGATACCGGATTACATATCTCCTGAGCAGGCGGAGGGACAGGAAGCCGACCATAGATCCGATATCTATTCCTTGGGAGTAATCCTGTATGAGATGGTTACAGGGACGGTTCCATTTAAGGGAGACACAGCCATTAGTGTGGCTCTGAAGCATAAATCCCAGCTGCCTTTAGATCCGCGGAAACTCAATCCCGAAGTCTCGGATGACCTCAGCCGGCTTATCCTGATCTGCATGGAAAAGGACAAAGGGCGGAGGTATCAAAGTGTAGAGGCACTTCTTGATGATTTGAGAAACATCGAAGAAGGGCTCCCCCTTGGAACTAAAATCAAACCCAGACGAGCAACACTTATTCAAACACTCATCCGCAAAAAGCTGTCCATTCCTGCTTTGGTTGTCATCCTTGCCATTATAGCTGTAGCTATCTGGCAGCTCCTGCCACAAAAAGAAGCCCCGGTGGCACCAAAAATCGAGAATTCCATAGCGGTCATCAGTTTTGAAAATCAGACAGGAGATGAAACTTTTGATAAGTATCAGAAAATTATCCCCAATTTCCTGATTACAAGCCTCCAACAAACCGATCTTTTCCATGTCGCGACTTGGGATAGGATGCGTGACCTTCTAGATCAAATGGGTAGAAAGGAAGTAGATATCATTACCAGTGAACTGGGTTTTGAAGCATGCAAAAGGGAGGGCGTAAAGGCCCTTATCCAGGGGAGCTATACAAAAATCGGCGAAACATTTGGGATAAATTGGACCCGTTGGGAAAATGCTTAGGCTTTCAATTTCGCTTTCTTTGATTGAAGTAGATTTCTTTAGTATATACAGAGCAGAGAAGATCTAATTGTGTTGCCAAATAAAAAAATTTAAAGCACGATTTAGGAAAAACATTGCAAGAAACGTTGTTTAGTCTATAAAAGAATTTGGAGTTATCAAATGTTAAATGCAAAAAATAAAACATTCACAATAATCATTCACGCCTTAATCATGACAAGCATGCTGTTCGTGAGCTGTAAGAAAAGGACCGAGGTTTATGTGATTAGTCCGTTGGAGAAGGTGTTTAAAGATACAATTCCAAAAAGCAGACTCCCAAAAAAAGTGAGATTGATGTGCGCGTCGAATGAATTTGAATCGGCACAATTTGTAATAAAATCCAATGTAAAGCTGGAAAATGTTTCTGTGAGGCTGACAAAATTAGTGAATGATGAAAACGGATGCGAAATCTCTCAAGATAATCTCTGCTGGAATTTTGTCGGATTCGTCCCCGTAAAACGAAATACTTCAGATGCAGAATGTGGGGAACATGAGTATATCCCTGAGGGAGAACTTCTGCGAAGGGCTCCTTTCGATTGCCCCGATCCACTTTTAGAGGAGGAAAAATTATTTATCGAAGCTAATCGATCTCAACCTGTTTGGATTACAGCTTTTGTACCAAGCGGAACTCCGCCAGGGATTTATCGTGGCAATGTGACTGTCGTGACATCTATAGGTGAAGAAATCATGCCAATCGAACTCACTGTCTTTCCGTTTGAGCTTCCTAAACAAAGACATCTGTATATAACCAATTGGTTTGAAATTGGCCATATTGCTAAAGCACATAAAGTCGTAGAGTTTTCTGAAGAGTTCTGGGAGATACTAGGACGATATGCAAAGAATCTGGCCCAGCACCGGCAGAATGTTATTTTTACACCTTGGCAGCTCGTAAAGGTCTATCAAGAAAAGAATGGCGAATTAATTTTTGATTATACGAATTTTGACAGATTCGTCGAGACATTTCAACAAGCAGGAGCTAGCGATAGGATTGAACTGTATCATATCGCTCACCATGGAAAAGGTGGAAGGGCTGGAAAGGAGATCATTTTATACAAGGTCGAATTCATAGACAGAGACACTGGTAAGAAAATTACGCAGCCAGGAGATCAAGGTTTGGCAGCCTTGCTCGAGGATTTATACCATCATTTACAGGCAAAAGGTTGGCTTGAGAAAACAATCATCCATGTGGAAGATGGCTTCACGATTTGTCCATCAGCATATGCCAGGCGTAAAAACCATAGATGCTATCGGCAGCACAGGATTTGAGGATATGCTGGATATCATGGTTCCGCTTACACTCAATCTCCATACCTGGTTTGATGATTACAAAAAGGTTCAAGCAAGCGGGATAGAGCTTTGGTTTTATACCTGCTGTGTTCCGTATGGCTACTATGCCAATCGGTTTTTAGACTATCACCTGAGCAAAACGCGCATCCTGCATTGGATGAATT
>SMTZ1_10004449_pt1 | contig 19568 bp, 21 predicted proteins | sample DeeMarSWOR136_30_FD_25667 | JGI IMG/M metagenome (IMG submission 25667)
TGGCTTCCTCCCCGCGGGCGGTCTCCGGGGCAGCGGGCGGGTTGGTCGGGGCGGGGGTCTCGGCCATGAATCGATCGCTCTGTGTTCTGTGCCTGGGTGGATATACTGATTTGTGCCCCGGGGCACTCTGTCTATAAGAGCAAGTATATAAGCCGTTCCCGGGATCACCACTCAAAGGAAAGGAGCGACTTGATGATGCGAGGATATGTGCAACTGGCGCTGGGGTTGGCGGCGCTGCTGTATCTCGTGTGGGCGATCACCTTCCTGGTGGCGCCCGAAACGGCTCACCAGATGGTCAATACCGGGCCCTACAACCCCGGCATGGCTGGCATGTTCGCCGCTGCCCTGTTTGGGTTGGGCGCAATGCTGCTGATCGCCTCGGCGGAACCAGAGCCCGGCATTGTGGCGGGCTCGGCTGCGGCACTGGCGGTAGTGGCAGTGGTAGCTGGCTATCAAATGTTAATTGCCAAGTACATGCCGCAGGCGACGTGGACGGTGATCAGTCTGCTGTTGAACACCGCCGCCGCCGCCTATCTGTTCGTGATGCAGGCGCAGGCTGCACAAGAGAGCGCAGGCACACCGGCACGCGGGGGTCGGGCACGACCCAAAGCAGCGCCGGCGAAGAAGCGTCGTCGCTGAGTGACATTCCCGGGCGCCGTGCGGCGCCCGGGAAACTACTTGCCAATTGCCGCGGCCTGCGCCGCAGCATTGCCGATGTACGTCGCCGGCGTTAGTGCCAGCAGGCGGCGCTTGGCATCGTCCGGAATGGCGAGGCCACGGATGAACTCCTGCATAATCTCGCGCGTGATGCCGGATCTCCCGCGCGTCAATTCCTTCAGCCTCTCGTAGGGTTCGGGCACGCCGTAGCGGCGCATGACTGTCTGCACCGCTTCGGCCAGCACCTCCCAGTTCCCGTCCAGATCCTCCGCGAGGCGCGCGCTGTTTACTTCGAGCTTGCCGAGCCCGCGCAGACAGGAATCCCAGGCCAGCACGCTGTAGCCGAAACCCACGCCGAGATTTCTTAACACCGTGGAATCGGTGAGGTCGCGCTGCCAGCGCGAGATGGGAAGCTTTTCGGCGAGGTGATGAAAGAGCGCGTTGGCAAGCCCCAGGTTACCCTCGGCGTTTTCGAAGTCGATTGGGTTTACCTTGTGCGGCATGGTAGAAGATCCGACCTCACCCTTGACTGCCTTTTGCCTGAAATAGGCCAGTGCGATGTAACCCCAGACGTCGCGGTTGAAATCGATCAAAACCGTGTTGAAGCGAGAGAGCGCCTGCAGCAGTTCCGCAATATAGTCGTGCGGTTCGATCTGGATGGTGTAAGGGTTCCAGCCAAGGCCCAGACCCTCTACGAAATGTCGGGCAAATGCCTGCCAGTCAACGTTTGGGTAGGCGATGAGATGGGCGTTGTAATTGCCGACCGCACCATTAATCTTCCCGAGCAGCTCTACGCGCGCCACCTGTTCGCGCGCACGTCGTAGGCGCCAGGCGACATTGGCCAGTTCCTTGCCGACCGTCGTGGGCGAAGCCGGTTGGCCATGGGTACGCGCGAGCATCGGTTCGGCAGCATAGCGTTGCGCGAGATCCTGGATGGTCTCGATAATGCGATCCATTCGCCCCAGAAGTACCTGGTCGCGCGCATCCTTGAGCATCAGCGCGTAGGACAGGTTGTTGATGTCCTCCGAGGTGCAGGCGAAGTGGATGAACTCGGATACCTTGGCGATCTCCGCATTACCGAGGGTCTTCTCCTTCAGGAAGTACTCGATAGCCTTGACGTCATGATTCGTCGTAGACTCGATTTCTTTCACCCGGCGAGCATCCGACTGTGAGAAGTTGGTTGCGATGCCATCAAGCAGCGTATTGGCAGCCGCTGTCAGTGCCGGGACCTCCTTAATCTGGCCGTGACCCGCGAGTGCCTGCAGCCAGCGCACCTCAACCAGCACGCGCCGGCGGATCAGACCGAACTCGCTGAAATACGGGCGTAGGACCGCGGTCTTGCCTTCATAACGTCCGTCCAGCGGCGAGAGGGCAGTGAGCGCGTCGAGTTGCAGGGCGGTGGGGGTCGTTGGCTTATTCATGGGAGATCGCCGGGGATTGGCCGGGCAATCTTACCAGAAGGGAACGCAAGCGGCCTCTCAGGTGCCAACGCCTGCGTCCGTCATGCTGTGCAGCGCCTGTTCGATGACAGCACCGCCAAGGCACTCTTCGTTTTGGTATATCACGACGGACTGCCCGGGCGTGATAGCGCGCTGCGGCTCGTTGAAGCTCACGTGCAGACCTCTTTCCGCTGCGCCTACACGGCAGGGCTGCTCGGGCTGGCGATATCGGGTCTTGGCCGCAAGCGCTGCCGGTAGCCTGGGCGCAGCGCCAATCCAGTGGACTGTGCCGGCAATTAGGCTCTCGCAGTAGAGCGCGGGGTGATGTTCGCCCTGTGCCACGTAGAGCAGATTGCGCTCGGCGTCCTTGCCGACGACGTACCAGGCGTCCCCGGCCCCACCGATGCCAAGCCCGTGGCGTTGGCCAATGGTGTAATACATGGCGCCTTCATGTTCGCCGACATGCTCGCCCGCGAGCGTGCGGATCTCACCACGCGTGGCCGGCAGATAGCGCGCAAGGAAACTGCGGAAGTCGCGCTCGCCGATAAAACAGATGCCGGTGGAGTCGCGCCGATCAAAATTGGGCAGGCCTGCTTCCTCTGCGATCCTTCGTACCTCTTCCTTCATAAGATCGCCGATCGGAAACAGCGTGTGCGCGAGTTCCTTCTGCCCGAGCAGGTACAGAAAATAGGTCTGATCCTTGCCGGCATCCGCGGCCTTGAGCAGGCGGTGGCGGCCATCAATGAAAGCTACCCGCGCGTAGTGCCCGGTGGCAATCTTGTCGGCACCGAGTGCGAGCGCGTGTTCCAGAAAGGCATTGAACTTGATCTCCTTGTTGCACAGCACGTCCGGGTTCGGGGTGCGGCCGGAGCGATATTCGGCCAGAAAATAGCTGAACACCCGGTCCCAGTATTCAGCGGAGAAGTTCACGGTGCGAAGCTCGATATCAAGATGCTGGCAGACCGCTCGCGCCATCTTGAGGTCTTCTTCCGCCGTGCAGTGCTCGGCGGTGTCGTCTTCTTCCCAGTTCTTCATGAAGACGCCTGTGACTTGATGGCCGGCATGCTTGAGCAGCAATGCGGCCACGGCAGAATCGACTCCACCGGATATGCCAACTACTACTTTCATCAGTGCATGCTCACGCTCGACGTCGGTCGCGCAAATCCGCGAACCGCGGCGCCTCTAGGGTCAGTAGCGTCCATGGACCTTGAAGAAGTAGTTCTGCATCTCGACGATTTGCATGCTGAGTCGGCGCTGGATCGCGTGTACCACGCGCATGATCGTGCACATCGCCTTGTAGACCGCGCGCGGGTGGGTATCGATCAGTGTTTCGAATTTTTCGCGACTGAGGCTGAACACCCGGGTCGGACCGGAGGCGATCAGCGCCGCGAAGTGTGGCGCATTGTCCATAAAGGACAGCTCGCCGACGAAATCGCCGGGTGTGAGCATATGCAGGGTGTTCCACCTTCCGCCATCGCCCGGCTTGGCCACGGCAATCGCGCCGTCCACGACCACATGCATGTTGCTGTCGCTGATACCTTCAGCCAGCAGCACTTCGCCGTCCTTCAGGTCGCGCACCACGATGAGTTTCGCGAGCGCGTCGATCTCGGCGTCCGTCAGCTCGCGTCCGAGCGGAGAGTGGCGCAGGATGTCGGCATTGTTTGAATTGGCCATGGTGTACCTCCAGACAGTTAAGGGGATGCGTTCGATCGGCCCCGGGTCAGTTGGTCAGCTCCTTGAGCAATCCCAGCGGATAGCGTTGGCCCGCGAGGTAGTCGTCGATGCAGCGCTCGACCTGCGGACTGCGGTGGCGGGGACGTGCCGAGCGGATCTCCTCAGCGCTCATCCAGACGGCGCGAACAATGCCATGATCGAGCGCTCGCCCGGGATCGTGACGGGTGACCTTCCCGCTGAATGCGAAGCGCAGATAGGTGACGGGCTTGCCGGGACGAGGCCAGCGATAGACGCCGACCAGGGCTTGCGGCTCAAAGTGCCAGGCGGTCTCCTCGAGCGCCTCGCGCACGACGGCGTCGAGCAGCGATTCGCCCTCATCGAGATGGCCGGCGGGCTGGTTGAGTACTACCGCGCCGTCGGCTTCTTCCTCGACCAGCAGGAACCTGCCGTTGCGTTCGATGATCGCCGCGACCACGACGTTGGGTTTCCAGATCATGGCTCGATTCTACCAGCCGCGAATCCGCCTCGCGCCATTCCCCGGGGGCAAGATCCGCGAGCTGATAGGGACCAACTGCCACCCGCACCAGACGCAGTGTAGGATGACCGATTGCTGCAGTCATGCGCCGTACTTGGCGATTGCGGCCTTCGGTAATGATGAGCTCGATCCAGCTTGTCGGGATATTTCGTCGAAATCGCACCGGCGGATCGCGCGACCATAGTGGTGGCTCGGGAATGCAGCGTGCCCGCGCGGGCCGGGTCCGCTCTCCGTCCAACAGTACGCCGCGGCGCAACCGCTCAAGCGCCTCCTCGGTGGGTTCTCCCTCGACTTGCGCGCAGTAGGTTTTGGGCATCTTGTGGCGCGGGTCGCTAAGCTTGTGCTGCAATTGGCCGTCGTCAGTGAGCAACAGCAATCCCTCGCTGTCGCGGTCGAGTCGACCGGCGGCATAGACGCCGGGCGTCTTAATGTGGTCGGCGAGCGTCGTGCGACCCTCGCTGTCGGTGAACTGCGTCAGCACTCCGTAGGGCTTATTGAAGAGGATGAGCATTACAGCAGCTCGGTATCCTCGTGCGCGTAGGGAGGTGAGCAGCAGCACAGGATGCGTAGCGGCTGCGTACCGGTGTTCGTGATGCGGTGCGCTGTGCCCGGCGGGATAAAGATGGTATCGCCGGATCGTACGTTGAATTCCTCGCTGCCAAGACGCATGCGGCCGTCGCCGCTGGCGATGTGGTATAGCTCCTCGCTAGCAAGGTGACGGTGCAGCGCCGTCGTCTGGCCGGGCGCGATGGTGGCTTCGGCGAGGCTTTGGTTGCGATTTCGGTGCTGCGCGGGGTGCATTAGTTCGCGAATTTGCGAGCCGTCCTTGGTGGTGAAGGCAGAGATATCGGAGTAGCGGGTCTTCATACCGATAGATTACAGGACCGCGCGCGACGTTGTAGAATCCGCCCCCGATCTCGACTCCCGATTGGAGCAGCCATGGCCTACCAGCACATCGTCGTTCCCTCTGACGGACGGAAAATCACCGTGAACGCCGATTTGTCGCTGAACGTTCCCGACCATCCAATCATCCCGTTTATCGAAGGGGACGGGACCGGGGTCGACATCACGCCTGTGATGCGCAAGGTAGTAGACGCTGCAGTGGCCCGGGCCTACGGTGGCAAGCGCCGGATCGCCTGGATGGAGATCTACGCCGGCGAGAAGGCGGTCAGGGTGTACGGCAATGATACCTGGTTGCCGGACGAGACCATGTCGGCGATCCGGGACTACGTCGTTTCGATCAAGGGTCCGCTGACGACCCCGGTTGGCGGCGGCATCCGGTCGCTCAACGTGACGCTGCGCCAGGAGCTCGATCTGTATGTCTGCCTTCGGCCGGTTCGCTACTTCAAGGGCGTGCCGAGTCCGGTCAAGGAGCCAGAGAAGACCGACATGGTGATCTTCCGCGAAAACTCGGAAGACATCTACGCTGGCATCGAGTGGAATGCCGGCACCCCCGAGGCTCAGAAGGTGATCGGCTTCTTGCAGCGCGATATGGGGGTAAAGAAAATCCGCTTCCCGGAGACCTCATCCATCGGTGTGAAGCCGGTTTCGCGCGAGGGCACCGAGCGGCTTGTGCGCCGCGCGATACAGTACGCCATCGACCAGGATCGTTCGTCGGTCACGCTGGTGCACAAGGGCAACATCATGAAGTTTACGGAAGGCGGCTTCAAGAACTGGGGTTATGAGCTCGCTCGCCGTGAATTCGGCGCATCGCTCATTGACCAGGGTCCGTGGATGCGGATAAAGAATCCTAAGAGTGGCAATGAAATTGTCATCAAAGACGTTATTGCCGACGCCTTCCTGCAGCAGATTTTGCTGCGGCCGGCCGAGTACAGCGTAATCGCCACGCTCAACCTGAACGGCGACTACATCTCGGACGCATTGGCCGCGCAGGTTGGTGGGATTGGCATCGCGCCTGGCGCCAACCTCTCCGACACCGTAGCGATGTTCGAGGCAACACATGGAACGGCACCGAAGTATGCGGGCAAGGACATGGTCAATCCGGGCTCCATCGTGCTCTCGGCTGAAATGATGTTGCGCCACATCGGTTGGAACGCGCCGGCGGACCTGATCGTCTCGGGCATGCAGCGCGCGATTCTGGCCAGGACGGTGACCTATGACTTTGCCCGTCAGCTAAAGGGCGCCAGGAAGGTAAGCTGCTCGGCCTTTGGCGATGCCATGATCCGGGGCATGTCGGCGCGAAAGAAGAAGTCACCAGTACGCAAGGCAAAGAAGGCGGTCACCAAGCCGCGGGGTGCAAAAGCTGCGCGCAAGAAGACCAGCACTAGGCGGCGCGCGCACCGCTAACGAATCATTTTTAACGCGAATGCAAGGGTGGTGGTTCCCGGCAACTGCTCCAGACAGTTCTTGTCTCGACTCAAAAAGAAACCCGGTTTCAGCCGGGCTTCAAGAAAGACTGAGTTGAGCCGGTCGGCGTCAGCGTTATTGTGTCGAGACGGCGCGGATATGTGTCGCTTGTGGGCCCTTCGGGCTCTCCTGGATGTCGAACTCCACGGTCGCCCCCTCGCGGAGCGTCCGGAAGCCCTCCATATCGATGGCAGAGTAGTGCGCGAACACATCATCGCCGCCTTCCGAGGGACTGATGAAGCCATATCCCTTGCTGGCGCTAAACCACTTTACGGTTCCAGTTGCCATATTGCCCCCTGGCGCGTTGAACCACGTGGTCTCCCGAGGTCCTTCCCCGGGCCCCGGTCCCGCCGCGCATGCGGTACGAGGCGGTCACGGGAGCCGCTCATGATGCGCCTTCGGCCTGCGCAGTCAAGCCAGTCTGTATGTCAGGCGCGCACGTTTGTCGGGGTTGAAATTTGGCGCGTCGGTCGCAAAATGTATCGGAGATTCGTGGGTTTGGCGCACCAAATCCAAGGGTCGTGGCGGGAATTCCCGTGTTAACCCTGGTCTAATCTTGCACCTATGAGCGAGAAGCAGCCGCAGTATCTGGAAGGGCCCGTCGTTCAGGAGACGCGCCCGAAACTCCAGAAGCCGCGCCTCTACAAAGTCATTCTCCTGAATGACGACTACACTCCTATGGAGTTTGTGGTGGTGGTGCTTGAACGTTTCTTCCAGAAGAACCGGGAGGAGGCGACCCGCATCATGCTCCATGTGCACCAGAAGGGCGTGGGGGTGTGTGGCGTGTTTACCCGGGAAGTGGCGGAAACCAAGGTGCGGCAGGTCCTGGCGTTTGCCCAGGAATCCAAGCATCCGCTCCAGTGCACCATGGAGCCGGAATAGTTTATGCATTGAGTACGGGGGTAGAACCCCGGAGGCGCCAAAATGTTGTCCCAGGAACTTGAGTTTTCTCTGAACAGCGCGTTCCAGACGGCACGCGAGAAACGCCACGAGTTTATTACCGTCGAGCATCTGCTGGCGGCGCTTCTCGACAATCCGTCGGCAGCGCGCGTGCTGCGTGCCTGCGGCGGCAATATCGACGAGCTGCGCCGCAGCCTGTCTGCCTTCCTCGATGAGAATGTTCCGAAACTGCCGGCGAGCAGCAAGGCCGATACCCAGCCGACTATTGGCTTCCAGCGTGTCATCCAGCGCGCGGTTCTGCACGTGCAGGGGGTGGGCAAGAAGGAGGTCACGGGCGCCAACGTGCTGGTTGCCATTTTCGGCGAGAAGGAATCGCACGCCGTCTATTTCCTGCACAAGCAGAACATCAGCCGCTTCGACGTGGTGAATTACATCTCGCACGGCATCTCCAAGGTTCCGGGTGAGTCGCAGCCGGAATCCCCAAGCAGCGAGGAGGGCGAGGAAGGGCCGGCCACCGAGAAGAGTCCGCTCGACGTGTTCACGGTGAACCTGAATGAGCAGGCGCGAATTGGCAAGATCGACCCCCTGATTGGGCGCGATAGCGAAGTTGAGCGGACAATCCAGGTGCTCTGCCGCCGGCGCAAGAACAATCCGCTCTTTGTAGGAGAGGCCGGGGTCGGTAAGACGGCGATAGCCGAGGGGCTCGCGAAAAAGATCGTGGAGGGTGACGTACCGGAGGTCCTGCAGGGTAGCACGATCTACGCTCTCGATATGGGAGGACTGCTTGCAGGCACCAAGTATCGTGGCGATTTCGAGAAGCGCCTCAAGGCGGTGCTTGCGCAGTTGAAGAAGCAGGAGGGCGCAGTACTCTTTATCGACGAGATTCACACCATCATCGGGGCGGGCGCCGCGTCGGGCGGTGCCATGGATGCCTCCAACCTGCTAAAGCCGGTGCTCTCGAGTGGCGACCTGAAGTGTATTGGCTCGACCACCTACCAGGAGTATCGCAACATCTTCGAGAAGGATCGCGCGCTGTCCCGTCGATTCCAGAAGATCGACGTCACGGAACCGTCGGTGGACGAAACCGTCGAGATTTTGCGTGGCCTGAAGGGCCGTTTCGAGGCGCACCACGGCGTGCGTTACACGCAGCAGGCGCTGCGCACGGCGGCGGAGTTGTCGCACCGATTTATCAATGACCGTCACCTGCCGGACAAGGCGATTGACGTCATTGACGAGGCCGGCGCGTCACAGCAGCTGCTCGCGCCCACGCGCCGCAAGAAAACCATCGGCGTGCATGATATCGAAGACATTGTTGCCAAAATTGCGCGCATTCCGCCCAAGAACGTGACGACTTCCGACCGCGAGGCGCTGAAGACGCTTGAGCGCGACCTGAAGCTCACCGTCTTTGGGCAGGACGAGGCCATCGAGGCCCTCTCCACCGCAATCAAGCTCGCGCGCGCCGGTTTGGGTCATCCCGAGAAGCCGATCGGAGCCTATCTGTTCGCTGGCCCGACCGGCGTTGGCAAGACTGAGGTGACCCGTCAGCTGGCGCACGTGATGGGACTCGAACTGATCCGCTTCGATATGTCGGAGTATATGGAGCGGCACACGGTGTCTCGCCTCATTGGCGCTCCACCGGGGTATGTCGGGTTCGATCAAGGTGGATTGCTCACCGAGGCCATCACCAAGCATCCGCACGCGGTTCTGCTGCTCGACGAGATCGAGAAGGCGCATCCGGACGTGTTCAACCTGCTGTTGCAGGTCATGGATCACGGCACGCTCACCGACAATAATGGCCGCAAGGCAGACTTTCGCAACGTCATCATTGTCATGACGACCAATGCCGGCGCCGAGCGCGCGGCGCGCACCAGCATGGGTTTCACGCGTCAGGACCATGCTGTGGATGCCCTCGATGAGGTCAAGAAGCTCTTTACTCCAGAGTTTCGCAACCGGCTCGATGCAGTGATTCAGTTCAAGGCGCTCGACGAGGTCACTATCGGGCATGTGGTCGACAAGTTCGTGCTAGAACTCGAGGCTCAGCTGCATGACAAGCATGTTGCTATCGAGCTGGACCAGGCTGCGCGCCAATGGCTTGCCAAGCGTGGCTATGATCCGACAATGGGCGCGCGCCCCATGGCGCGTCTTATTCAGGAGAAGGTCAAGAAGCCACTCGCCGACGAGCTGCTGTTCGGCAAGCTGTCGAACGGCGGTGTCGTCAGGGTCTCGGCTGACGAGGACGATCTACGCTTTTTGATCGAGCCATCGTCAACCAAGGTGCCGGCGCGCATCGATAGCGACGGCGACTAGCGGAGCGGGTACGGGAAACGCGAGGCCCCGGTGGCGCCTAGGCGCCACCGGGGCCTTCGTCTTGTTGGGCTATCGAGCGCCAGCCTAGCGCGCCCGGAAGATGATGCGTCCCTTGGTCAGGTCGTATGGTGTGACCTGCACGTTGACACGGTCACCGGTCAGGATGCGGATATAGTGCTTGCGCATCTTGCCGGAGATATGGGCCGTGACGATATGCCCATTGTCGAGCTTGACCCGGAAGGTCGTATTGGGGAGCGTCTCGATGACGGTCCCTTCCATTTCGATGTGCTCTTCTTTCGCCACGCCTTTCCTCAGATACCTTGGTCAATAACACCGCATCCCGGCCAGCCGGGACGAATCGGCGGCGTATCATGCCGCATCGGGGTATCAGGGTAAAGCGCGGCGGCAACAAGCCCGCGCGCCGAATCAGCTGGCGACGGCGTAGCGCAGGTGGCGGGGGCGGATCCAGGCAACGTGCGGATGCATGGCATCGTTGCTGATCACGACTTCCATCTGAAGCAACTGGGTGATCTGGTCGTGCTTTTGAAACTGCGGCACTTCGTTGGTGAGCCTGTCGTAGTGCGCGGCGGAGAGATACACCAGATTGGGTGCGTAGCCGTGCTCAGCGCGGAATTCCCTGACGAGGGAGTTCAGGAAGCTCAGCATCGTGGCCGCCTCTTGCTGCATGACAGTTTCCATGCCGGAAACCGTTGCAAGGGGCGTGCCAAACGGGCCGCCGGGCCGTGGATGGCTCAGGCGCTGGGCTTAGGGTCCCGTGGGATCGAGAGGTGCCCAGACCCCGCCAAAATAGGCCTCGGCCGGCTGGAAATTCACCTTGTAGGCCATTTTGGGGCTCTCGCGGATCCAGTAGCCGAGATAGACATAAGTAAGACCCAGGCGGCGCGCTTCCTCAATCTGCCAAAGGACAGCGTAGACGCCCAGCGCACGCGCCTTCTCGGCGGGCTCATAGAATGTGTAGACGGCCGACAGCCCATCGCTAAGGTGATCGACCACCGCCACCCCAAGCAGCCGGTCATTGACGCGCATCTCGAAGAACGATGTTTCAACGTGTCGGCCGACAAGGAAATCGATGTACTTCTGCGGATCGGCGTCGTCCATACCACCGCCTGGGTGGCGCTCTCGCTGGTAACGTTGGTACAGCGCAAAGTGGGCAGCATCGTAGCGTGGCACGCGAGTCGTCACGGCGACGTCACAATTGCGCGCCAGTATGCGGCGCTGCCCGCGGCGTGGCGTGAAGCTAGCGACTGGAATTCGCAACGGCACACAGGCGTCACAGTCGTGGCAGTGCGGACGGTAAACGAGATCGCCGCTGCGACGCCAGCCAAGTTGCATGAAGCGTGTGAAGTGCCTGAGGTCGAGTGTGTAGCGCGGGTCGACGAACAGGGTGGTGGCCGTCTTGCCCGGCAGGTAGCTGCACGGGTGCGGCATGGACAGAAAGATCTCCGGCGACTTCTGCGGACGGGTCATGACATTCCGCGGTCTGGGGGAAGTCCGAGCAGCAATCCCAGACGCTCTGGCAAAAATTAGACGATTCGGTGCCTGAGGTAAAGCGCGTCGGTCGGGAGCGTTGCGCCACCTCGCCGTTCGCGCCCAAGTAGTGGGCCGGAGGGGCTCGGCAGCATCCACATTAGCGCCGTGGCTATCCGTACAGGCGACGGTGCAATTTGGTCTGGTGCAGGATGGTGGTGACGATTTCCTCTACAGACATCGTGCTCGTGTCGATCGTCACGATCCCCTCGGCCCGCATCAGCGCGGAGGCGGCGCGGATTTCGCTCTCGCACTGGGCGAGCGAGGCATAGCGGCTGTCCGGGCGGCGCTCCTGGCGGATCTCACGAAGCCGATCCGGACGGATGGTGAGCCCGAACAGTTTCTGGCGAAACGGCCTGAGCACGGTCGGCAAGCCGGGTTTGGCGAAATCGTCTTCAGTGAGCGGATAGTTGGCGGCGAGGATACCGTATTGCAGCGCAAAGTAGAGGCAGGATGGGGTCTTGCCGGTACGGGATACCCCAAGCAGGATAATGTCTGCCTGCGGATAGTGGTGACTGTTGAGTCCATCATCCGCACCGAGCGCAAAATTCACCGCATCGATGCGGGCCTTGTATGCACCATAGTTGCCAAGCCCGTGCGAGCGGCCGGCCGCGTGCGACGAGCGTACGCCGAGCTCGGACTCAAGTGGTTGGATAAAAGTATCGAAGAAGTCGATCAGCAACCCGTCGCTAGTCGCCACCACTTCGCGAACTGCGGGGTCGATCAGCGTGCTGAACAGCAACGGGCGCAGGCCATCGCGGCTCGCAGCAGCGTTGATGCGAGTTACGATCTCGTGTGCTTTCTCGACGCTGTCGAGATAGGGACAGCTCTCATTCGTGAACGCGATGCCCTCGAATTGCGTGAGTAGGCTGTGGGCGAGCGTTTCGGCCGTGATGCCGGTGCGGTCCGAAAGGTAGAAGACGCTGCGGCTCATCGGCTGCCGGCGCCGCCACTCGCCGCTGCGCCAGCAGATTGTTCGCCCAGTCGCAGCCAGGTCTCGATGACGGTGTCCGGATTAAGCGAAATGCTGCCGATTCCCTCGGCGAGCAGCCACTCGGCGAGATCCGGATGGTCCGACGGACCCTGTCCGCAGATGCCAACATACTTGTTGTGCTTGCGGCAGGCCTGGATCGCCATGCGCAGCAGTTTCTTGACCGCCGCATTGCGCTCATCGAACGACGCCGCGACGAGCGCCGAGTCTCGGTCGAGGCCAAGCGTGAGCTGCGTGAGGTCGTTGGAGCCAATCGAGAAACCATCGAAGTGTTCGAGGAATTCATCGGCCAGCAGCGCATTCGAGGGAATCTCGCACATCATAATTACGCGCAGGCCGTTAGTACCGCGCTTGAGTCCATTATCCGAAAGCAGCTTTACCACCGCGGCCGCCTCGGCAACCGTGCGTGCGAAGGGGATCATTACTTCGACATTGGTGAGGCCCATGTCATCACGCACCTTCCGCACCGCGCGGCATTCCAGCTCGAAGCAGGCGCGAAATGACTCAGCGACATAGCGCGATGCGCCGCGAAACCCGATCATCGGGTTTTCCTCATGTGGCTCATAGCGCTCACCGGCAAGCAGGTTCGCATACTCGTTCGACTTGAAGTCGGAGAGACGCACTATCACCGGTTTGGGGTAAAAGGCAGCAGCTATGCTGGCGATGCCCTCGGCAAGCTTCTCAACATAGAAGCCCACCGGATCGGGGTAGCCGGCCATTTTCTCCCGGATACTCGCCTGAAGTTCAGCCGGTAAACGATCGAACTCGAGCAACGCCTTCGGATGTACCCCGATCATGTTGTTAATGACAAACTCGAGGCGCGCGAGGCCCACGCCCTCATTCGGAATCATTGCGAAGGAAAAAGCTCGGTCCGGGTTGCCGACATTCATCATGATCTTGGTGGGAATTTTCGGCATTTCCCCGGCCTGGGTGCGGACGACAGTGAAGTCGAGCTTGCCGCGATAGATTGTTCCGGTATCGCCCTCGGCGCACGACACGGTAACCTCGTCGCCGTCCGGTACCGCCTCCGTGGCATTGCCACATCCGACCACGGCGGGTATGCCGAGCTCGCGCGCGATGATCGCCGCGTGGCAGGTGCGTCCACCGCGATTGGTGACGATGGCCGCCGCGCGCTTCATGATCGGCTCCCAGTCGGGATCGGTCATGTCGGTGACGAGCACGTCGCCGGGTTGCACGCGCGCGATTTGTTCGACGCCGATGATTACCTTGGCGCGCCCGGCGCCAATTCGCTGGCCGATGGCGCGGCCTTGCGCCAGCATGGGTCCGCTACCCTTCATCTCGTAGCGCTCGATTTCCTGCCCCGCGGCGCGGCTCTTAACTGTTTCGGGCCGCGCCTGCAGGATATAGAGACCACCATCCTCGCCATCGAGCCCCCATTCGATGTCCATGGGGCGTTGATAGTGCTGCTCGATGGAAACGGCATGACGCGCCAGCTCCTCGACCTGCGCGTCGGTCAGGCAAAAGCGCATGCGGTCTGCAACCGGCACGTCGACGGTCTTGATAGAGCGACCGTGCGCATTGTCGTCGCTGTAAATCATCTTGATCGCCTTGCCACCGCGATTGCGGCGCACGATGGCGGGACGCATTTGCGCGAGCGTGGGCTTGAAGACATAGAACTCGTCCGGATTGACAGCGCCCTGCACGACAGTCTCCCGCCTGATTCGGTATCCAGCGTGAACATCACTCCGCTCGTGCCGATATCGGAACGCACCATGCGCTGAATGCCCGCCGACAGCGCCACCTCGCGGTGATCAAACTTGTGGTGCACGCGATAGGAAATGGCGCGGTCGTTATAGAGCGACGCGAATACGTGCTTGATCGCCACCAGCACGTTGCCGATACCGCGCACGTTGAGGAAGGTTTCCTGCTGGCCCGCAAACGATGCTTCGGGCAGGTCCTCGGCGGTGGCGGAGGATCGAACCGCGACAGCAAGCGCGTGACCCGCGCTCTTTTCGAGTTTGCCAAACGCTTCTTCGACGGTCCGTTCGAGCGCCTTCGGGAAGGGTGTGTCGACGATCCACTGGCGGATCAGTTTGCCGGCTTGGGCGAGGGCGGTGACGTCCTCAACGTCGAGCCTGTCGAGCAGCGCATGAATGCGCTCGGCAAGCCCCTCATGCGCGAGGAATTCCCGGAAGGCATCGGCAGTCGTCGCGAAGCCGCCCGGAACGCGCACGCCGGTTCCCTCTAGGCTGCGAATCATTTCGCCGAGTGAGGCGTTCTTGCCGCCTACGCGGCCGACATCCCCCATGCCGAGCGACTCGAACCCCACTACGTACTCACGCATTGCGCCCCCGTTCGCCAAAACTGTTCCTACACTGAACCCGATCGCGGCAACCGGTCAAGCGTCAAGAATCGGCCTCACGCTTGCAGGTCGTTTCGTTCCTGGTACAGCCATGGCCGGCACAACCACCAGCGCATTCCTCACGTGCTGGTCCAAATTCGGGACGACGCGCGGCAAGTCGCCGGGCCGCGGCTTGCACCGTGAGCCAGCCGCCAAGCGCCACCACAATGATACCGATCGACATAAGGAGATTGCCTATCATTCGGCGCCCCCGAGGCCAGCGAATCCCATGAACGCCAGTGACAAGGTGCCGGCAAGCATCAGGGTGAGCGCAGCGCCTTGCGCTACCTTAGGCACGCTCGCAAGCTCGAGTCGCTCGCGCAGGCCAGCCATGAGCACGAGGGCCAGCGTAAAGCCAGCGCCGGCGGCAAGACTGTAGACCATGCTCTGGACGAAATCGTATTCCTTGGCGGTCTGGAACAACGCTACGCCGAGAATGGCGCAGTTGGTGGTGATAAGCGGGAGATAGATGCCTAGTGCCCGGAACAGGGTGGGGCTGAATTTCTTCATGCTCATTTCGACCAGTTGCACCGCCGAGGCGATCACTGCGATGTAGCAGATCAACCGCAGGAACTCGAGCTGCACCACGGTCAGCAGCCAGTTGATGGCAAATGCACACACCGAACTCACGAACATCACCAGCATGGTGGCAAGCCCCATCGGCCAGGAGGTATTGAGCCTGCCGGAGACGCCGAGGAACGGACACAGTCCGAGGAACAGGCTGAACACGAAATTGTTCACCAGCAGCGCGTTGAGGGCGATAGTGGCCAGCGATTCAGTGGCCATGAATGTGCCTCGCTTCGGCGTGCGGTCTCCCTCTGCGCTCGCGTAGCCAGCTGAAGACGAGCAGCCACATACCAAGCACGAAGAAACCGCCTGGCGGCAGCAGCATCACCACCCAAGGCTGGAATTGCTCGCCGAACAGGGGTAGGCCGAACAGCGTCCCGGCACCGAGGATTTCGCGCACCGACCCGAGCAGCAGCAGCCCGAGCGTGAATCCGGTGCCCACCCCGGCGGCGTTGACGATGGCGTGGCCGAGCGGTCGCTTGGAGGCATAGGCTTCAGCGCGCCCGAGAATGATGCAGTTTACGACGATCAGCTGGATAAAGGCGCCGAGCGCTGCATAAAGCGCAAGGCTGACCGCTTGAATGAGATAGTCGACCACGGTCACAAAGCTCGCGATGATCACGATATATGTCGCGATCCGGACCGTGCCCGGCACCAGCCGACGCAGGAGCGACACCAGTGCCCCCGAGCCAACCAGCACGAATGTCGTCGCGGCGCCCATGGCGAACGCATTGATTGCGCTATTCGTGACGGCGAGCGTCGGGCACATACCAAGCAGCATCACCAGCACCGGATTCTCGCGCCACACGCCGGAGAGAAAGGTATCGAAGTCGAGTGGTGGTGATTTCTCGGCCGGTGTCATGGCGCGACTCCCGCTTGCGAGACCCGCTTCAGGTCGGCAGTGACGCGCGGTACGAGGGTTTGCGCGCTTTCGTTCAATGCGCGTCCAACCGCCTTGGACGTGATCGTAGCGCCGGAGATGGCGTCAATCTGCCAAGCTTCCGTTTTGGTTCCGTGTTTGACGGTCACGATGGGATGCGCAAGCGCGCTTCCGTCAGGCGTAAGCCGAACATCGAGCGCACGGAAATTTTCACGGAATTCGCGGTCCTTGGATATCTTGTTGCCGATGCCGGGCGTATCGTTGTTGCGCAGCACATGCAGGGCGGTAATGCACTGACAACCGGGCGAGTAAGCGTAGAGCACGCGGATAATGTCCTGGTAGCCGCGTGCAGCCGCTTCGGCGGCAATCCCAAGGAAGTTGCTGTTCTCGTCAAACACTGCGTAGGCAACCTGCCCGGCGGGCAGGGTCTCGCTGCTCGCAGCGAGACCCTCGGCGGCAAGAACATACGTGCGCCGCGTCCTGGCGGTGGGGTAGATGGCGTTCACCGCCTGTGTCAGGGCAATGCGCCGGTTCGCCTCGATCTGCGGGAGCGAAAATTCATAGGCCGTCACGACCAGCACGCCGGCCACGAATGCGACGATGCCGAGCACCGCGATCATTCGTCGCGCCGACACGGGCGGTGCGGCGCCAGGCAAGATCGCGCTCATGGTTTGCTGGCCCGTTGTTTCACCGTTGCGCCGCGGGTTCCATACACGCGTGGCTGGGTGACCGACTCGATAAGCGGCGTCGCGGCGTTGCCGAGCAGGATCGCGTACATGACCCCCTCGGGTAACGCACCAAAGAGCCGGATCAGGATGGTGACCGCGCCGATCAGCGCGCCATAGATCCACACGCCAAGCGGTGTCACCGGCGAGCCAACCATATCGGTTGCCATGAACACGGCCCCGAGCATAAGCCCGCCCGACAGCAGCATGAAAAGCGGTGCTGGATAGCGTGATGCATCGAAGGCATGGAATGCCCACGTCACGAGTGCTGCGGAGAGCAGCACCGCCACTGGAATGCGCCAGTCGAGCATGCGCCGCACCGCGAGGTAAGCCCCGCACACGAAAATCAGGAGTGCAGTGTTTGATCGAACTTCTGCGCCGCGATCGGTGTTGCGCCGCTGATCGCATCAATCGGCACGCCAGCCCATATGCGCTCGGGCCCAGGCATCATGAGCGGCACGGCAAGTGTGGAAGGGATGAAATGTGTGAAACGACCCTCCAGGAAGGGCGGCGTCCAGGCGGTTATTGCCACGGGAAACGCGGCCTGCGCAAAGGCGCGACCAACGAGCGCCGGATTGAACACGTTGAATCCGATGCCGCCGAACAGTGCCTTGCCCAGACCGATTGCGATGAATCCGGAAGCCGCTCCCATCCACAATGGAAGTCCCGGTGGCAGAGTGAGCGCGAGCAGGACGCCGGTGATGGTGGCGCTCCAGTCAGAAAGTGTGCTTTCGCGCCTCGCAAGCCGGTTGAACAACTGCTCGGTGCCGACACAGCTCAGCGTCACGACAATGATCAGTGCTGCAGCCGAGAGCCCCCAGGCATACACGCCAAACGCACACAGCGGTAGCAGGGCATAGACCACGTTGCGCATGATCTGCTCGACCGAGCGCTGCGCGTGCAGGTGTGGGCCGCTGCGCAGTTCGAGTTGGGGCAGGGGTTCGGGCATGTCAGGCGGCCTTGGTCTCGCGGTTCATCTGCTTCGCGATTCGGAAGTACTGTACCAGCGGGATACGCGACGGACAGACATAGGTGCAGCAGCCGCACTCGAAGCAGTCATCGAGGTGGAACTGCTCGGCCATGATGCCGTATTCGCGTTTGGCGGCAAGCATGCCGAGATGGGAAGGATTGAGATGCATTGGGCAGGCCGCCAGGCACTGGCCGCAATGGATGCACGGATAGATTTTTCGTGGTTCGGTGAGCTGGTGGTCAGCTGTAAGAGCGAGGATGCCGGACACGCCCTTGGTCACTGGCACATCGAGCGAGGCGACGGTGTTGCCCATCATCGGTCCGCCGAGAATTACCTCAGCGGCGCTTCCATGAAAGCCAGCCTGTGCGAGCAGGTAGCGCAGCGGCGTGCCGAGTGGCACCAAATAGTTTCCGGGCCGCTCGACGTCGCCGCTGATAGTCATTACGCGCTCGATGAGGCCGCGGCGTTGCGGCAGGAGTTGGCCGATCTCGGCGAGCGTGGCGATGTTTTGCACAACGACGCCAATCTGGTAGGGAAAACCGCGCGAGGGCACTTCACGCCCGAGCAGCGTCTTGATCAGGAGCTTCTCCGCGCCTTGCGGGTACTTCGTGGCGACCGGCTCGACGCTCACCGCGCTATCATGCGCAAGATGCCGGCGCAATGCCCCGATGGCATCGGGCTTGTTGTCCTCGATGCCAATAACCGCCCGGGTGGCACCGCAGGCGCGCATGGCGAGATGGATTCCGCGCAGCAGGTCGCCGGCCCATTCGACCATCACGCGGGCGTCGTTCGTGAGGTAGGGTTCGCACTCGCAGCCGTTCACTACCAGTGTGTCGATCGCGTGGCCCGGCGGGACCGTGAGCTTGGCGTGCGTCGGAAACGCCGCCCCGCCCAGACCCACCATGCCGGTGTCCCGAATTGCCTGGATCAGCTCGTCGTGTGACAACGCATCGGTCTCGCGTGGCGCGCCGTATCGCACGCGCTGATCGTCGCCGGGGTAGGGGCGCAGAACAATCGACAGGCTCTTGCCGCCACGGGCGTCAGCCACCGGCTCGATGGTCTCGACCACGCCGGTTGCGGGCGCATGCATGGGTACCGAGAGGAAACCGTCGGCGCGCGCGATCGGTTCGCCGCGCACCACCTCCTGATGCGGGTGTACGACGGGCACCGCCGGCTTGCCGATGTGCTGGGAGAGCGGAACGATGAGACGCGGCGCGAACGGGAACCGCCGAATCGCACGGTCCGTGGTGTCCTTGTGCCCCGGCGGGTGGATGCCGTGAGCGAAGCTTCTGCGTAACAGACTCAGCATCGTTGTCTGCTCCACGGTGCATTGCAGCCGCTGCGCCGCCCCATATTGTCGTGCTGCTGGCCGGGCGATACTCCCTCCACCCGTTGCTGCGCCTGTTTAATGATACTTGGCCGCGCGCTTCCTGAGACCTTCCAACCCCGGTTCGGTAGTATTCCATGGCGTGCCGGGATGAATGACTCCGGCCGTGCACTTCTCCGCCGCGCGCACGATGTCCTTGTAGGGGCCGCCGCGTGGATCCTTGATGTAGGCGTGCTTGTTATCATCGTACGCGAATATTTTCGGGTTGATGTTGATACATTCGTCGCAGGTGGTACATTCCGGCGTATCAAACCACACT
>SMTZ1_10002692_pt1 | contig 19567 bp, 18 predicted proteins | sample DeeMarSWOR136_30_FD_25667 | JGI IMG/M metagenome (IMG submission 25667)
GTCAAGCAGTTGGGCAAAGAGGCCGACCGGGTGGTCTGCCTGAGCACCCCGCGTCTCTTCTGGGCCGTGGGCGCTTTCTACACGGTCTTTGACCAGACACCGGATGAGGAGGTGAAGCGGCTGTTGGGGGCTTCCCCTGCCCCCTCTGGAGGGGGCAGGGGAGAGTCGAATCACGTCAAAAGCCAGGGTGACTCTGCAAATACGAGGTGATCGGGTCGTCAGTGAGCATGCCGATAGCGGGCGGCGGGGATGCTGGGCACCATCTTGCGATTGCTTGTAGTTCGTGATATAATCGGTTCAGAGGTTATCTGCACAGAGCTTGGGCGGCAGTATATCGAGTTTGGGGCAGGCGATGGCTGATCCAACATCTCCTCACCAACAGAAGACCCTCACTACTTGGCTGAAAGGGCACGGTTTCACTGAGAACCCCTTTGCTTTGCGCGAGGCAGGTCGTGAAGAGCGTCTCTCTGAGTATTTTGTGGAAGGGCCATACTACGATGAGATCAAAGGGAGCGCCGATGACCCATGCACTGTTTTCGTCTTCGCGGCAAGGGGGTGCGGCAAGAGCGCCTACCGGGTGATGATCCAGAGTTCCTGCCGCCCGGACGACCGCGATAGCCCCGTTCTGGCCATTCCTTACACTGATTTCAGTCGTGTCCTGGCCGAGTCGAAAGGTGATCTCTCCCAGGTCACTGTGGACCACCACCTGCGAGCCATCCTCGCTGCAGGTCTCACCACCCTCCTGCGCGAGTTCGTCGAGTCCCCCCAAGGCTTCTTGAGACTTCCTCGGAAACGCCTGGAAATCTTCAAGGCATTGATGGGCGAGCACGCTCCCTTGCTCCTGCACTCGACTTTTCTCTCTGATCGCCTGCGGGAGTGGGGAAAAGAGACGGCGGCTGACCTTCTAGAAGAAGCCGCCGAGCAGGAGCTTTCAGACGCGCTGCTGGCCTCGATTTCAGAACCACTGCCTCGTTTTCTCCACACCCTTCTCATTGAGCCATCCGGGCCTTTGCCCGATGGCCTGCCCCTCATCGAGCACTGGCGGGCGTTGGTGGCCCTGATACGGCGGACAAGTCTGAAAGCGGTGTATGTGCTGGTAGATGGCTTAGACGAGTTCTCCGAGACAGCCATTGAACCGCAGACGGCCGTGACCACTTTCCTTCTTCCCCTCATTGCCAACCTCTCTTTGATGGAAACGCATCCTGTGGCCTTCAAGTTCTTCCTGCCACTCGAAGTATTGGATACATTGCAGGAAAACCCTGCGGTGCGCTTTGATCGCTTGAACCGGCATCATCTGGAGTGGCAAGATGACCATCTGGTGCGGATGTTGCGAAGTCGACTCCAGGCTTTCAGTGGAGGGCGCATCTTCAGCCTGGATGCCATTGCTGACGTAGGTGTGACAGAACGTATAGATGCACGGTTGGCTAGGTGGGCCTGCGGCTCGCCTCGAAACCTTCTGCTCCTTGGGGATACCTTATTGGCCATCCATTGTGACCGGGAAGGAGACTCTCAACCGCTGCTGACGGAGGAGGACTTACAAGAAGTCCCAGACCGTTTCAAGCGGGAATATGGCCCGCTGGTGCCACCCCTGAGCATTGACGAGAAGCAGCAAAGAGTGCTCATCGGTGGACGGCCCATCCGGGAGAAATTGTCGCCCCTGGAATACGAGCTTCTCTGGTATCTCCATCAAAATGCTGGAGAGGTGAAGAGTAAGGACGACATCTACCTGGCTGTGTATCAAACGACCGAGGGCGTAAGCGACGAGGCCATTGATTCACTGGTATTTCGCCTGAGACAGAAGATAGAGGTGGATCCGAAAAGGTCCGCTTATCTGATTACCAGGCGAGGTAAAGGGTATCTGTTGCAGAACACACGATAGGCTCAATCTGAGCTTGGAGAAAATCTGCTTTATTTGTTAAAGTTCATCAATAGTGCAAAGTACTTGATTATCATGAGTCGCACAACGGGGGAGCCATGGCACCAGAGGTGGCGACATCGGTAACCAGTGCTCAGCCAAGGAGAGCACCTGAGAGAGACTGGCCCCCATCCCGGCTTCAAAGACGGGGACCCTGGCTTGTCTTGGTGGGATTGGCTGTTGTCATAATTGGGGGCTGGTTCGTCTTGATCTGGAAGCCTGCCATCGCCCACTATCAGACTGATACCAGGGGGCCAGTAGCATTGGATGGCGATCTGGAGAGCGTCCAGGTTGGCGTACAGTACCCTAGGTTCCTGTACATGGATGACCAAGGCGTGGAAGCAGGCAAGAAGATCGTCGTCAGTCTGGTGCAGACACGCACTCTGCCTGCCGAAGCCATTGAACTGGCGGTCATATCGAGGACGGATGCTGTCCGCCTGTTGAATAGGGATGGCATCGAGATCGGCGGGAGATCAGTGGTTACGGCAACTTGTGGGATTCCTGCCTTGGCTACTATCTATGTGGAGCATACCAACAACTCCTCAGTTGGTCACTGGGGCAGTTCCACGGCCTTTGCAGTATATGTCACATCTACTGGAGTCGCCATGACTCAACTGGATCCCATCGACGAGCTAGGCTTTAGTCTGGAAGCAGAGGGGCCTTGGAACAAATTTTTACGAGATGACCTGATCAAGTTATTGGGGGGCATTTTGGTTCTGATTGCAGCCCCAGTTGTCCCTTGGTGGTGGGAACGGTGGCAAGATATCAGAAAACTAGGCCCACAAGTGAGGCGACAAATTGAAGATCGTAGGATGGATTTGGTGCGGGACAGCTATACCACATATGAGGGTCACAAAATGCCATGGCTATTCCTTCAGGATTTTGACCTGGAGGCTCGATATAGGAGAGCAGAGGCCCGGTTGTGGCATGAAAGGGCTCTTCAAACCCTAGAAGAGCCGCGAGTGGCTTTGGGGCATCTTCAGCAAGCCAGGAGGTGGTACCCATATGATGAGGACATCAATATCTTGCACGCTCTCTTGGACGGTTTGCTTTCAAGCAGCCTAGTTGAACGACTAAAGGATATTGGTGACGGAGCCGTCCCACACCTGCTTTTGCTCCTAGACTCCTTGACGGAAGGATACTTTTTAGATGTACGGGGAGCTCTTCTTAGCCTCTGAAAAGACCGTAGAGAAAAGTGATTGGGTTCTAGCCTTTCTGCAAGATGCTTTGGCAGATCAGAATAGCCCACCCCAGCGTCGCAGGAGGATCGTTCGCATCCTCAAGGATTTACCCTCTACTACAGAGGCAGGGGCTGCCATTCTCGAGGCATTGAGTCAGGACGAGGACCCTTCCGTCCGAATCGAAGCTGCTTGGGCTTATGCCAGAATAAAGCGACCCCCGTCTGTGGAGTTACGTTATGCTGAAACTACGGTCGTAGACGAATGGCTTCAGGCTTTTCCTTCCCCACTGGAATACAATCCCTTCGGAGCGATCACTGCTGAGGCCGATGTCTTTCTAGACCGTCATTTCTTCGAGCACCCTGTCTATCGCCAACTGCTGGATTATGGTTCCCAATCCGTCGCCATCTTCGCGGACCTGGGAGATGGGAAGACCAGTTGTCGGCGGATGTTGAAATCCTCTTTGAAGAGCCCGCCCAATCTGGTCGTGGAGTACACGGACTTTAGCGCACTGATGCGAGAGGCCAGCAAGATTTCGGTGGAAGACCACGTCCGTGGTATACTGCGGCAGGCATCTGCCTTGTTGGGTGTCGAAGCGAAATCTCTGACGCCATCTGACGTTCCATGGAGAGAGCAACTGAGGCGTTTCCTGGAGAGCGCACAGCAAAAAGGATATATGATCATTCATGTCTTGGTGGATAATGTGGATGGCTATGCCGAGACACAGGCTAATCTCAGGATCGCTGAACTGCTTATTAGGCACCTTGTTGGGAATTTCGACTTACTGGACAAAGCCAACCTTTACTTCAACTTTTACCTGCCTCTGTCTCTCAAGGAGCGTTTGTCGACATACGGTGGTTTTAGGACAGGGCGGATCAAGATCACGAACCTAACATGGAGCCACGATTTACTCCAAGAAGTTGTCAAAGTCAGGTTGCAAGCTGCCTCTTCACCTCGTAGCAAAGTTGATAGCCTGATGGCCCTTACCGGCGGCCACCAGCCGGTAACCTTGGACAGCCTTTTGGTGGAACGGACCCGAGGCTCCCCAGCCAGCCCGTTAGGTTGGCCAGCAACAGCGGACCTGGATAGGCTTTTAGCGGGGCAGGCCCAAGGCTCTCCTCGTCGTTTAGTTGCTTTGGTAAACATGCTATTCCAACACCGGGCTCAAATCTGGCACGAGAGTGCCAAAAGCTCCAAGGAGTTATTCATCACAATGGCTGACTGGGCCACACTCTTGGAGCATCTGCTAAGGCAAGGCGATGTCATATAGGATGGCGGCCTGACCTAGCTGGCAATCTCTATGCAACCTACACACGCTAATTCAAGAGATCTATGATATAATTGTAATACAATCAATAAGTGCAGTGTAGCTTGTTGCTCGACAACGGACCGATTTTTATACCAATTTCTAACTTTTCTATTACATCTCTCTAACCTTTATCCATTATAATCAAGATTGGAGATAAATGGGACATCTAGCTGTGTGAAGTCTGTTTTAATCTTTACAGGGGACATGGCCAGCAGAGAATGGATGAATTATAAGACAGGCGAAGGAAATTGCAAGGGATCTGAAAGGTTACTGTCATGATAAGCAAGGAACCTGTCAGAAATCTGAAAGAATTAGGTGGTATAATGTTTATGTCTACTCAACAGCAACGCCCTGTCCCCTATGAGGTATTGTTGTCGCTTGGGGGTACCCCGAACTCCTTTGAGCAATACCTACTGGGGGGTATTGCTGTGTGGACAACATATAGCGGTTTTCAGATAGCTTGCCAGGGTCCCGTAGTCATCCGGGGCTCTGAAGACAGAGGAGAAGAATGATTATGGGTGAACCCTCGATGATTTGCGACGTGCGGCGGATCAGTGGTGGGTATGAAGATCTTATTCCAGACCAGTTCGCTGACCGAGAGAGAGAACGGCTGTTGATTCAACGTCGAGTCGAGGCCGCCCAGACAGGAGAGATTGAATATCCACTGGTCGAATTCTATGGAGTAGTAGGGCAGGGCAAAAGCTGGCTCCTATCCTACCTGGCTCACCAATACTGGTTCTCCAACGGCCGAGGACCGTTCCTGGAGAAACCCACGTTCAGCAGCAAAATAGATTTTGGTGTTCTTCGCACCCTTCCCCATTCTTACTCCCTCCTCCAATCCCTCACCACTCAGATCAGAGAGCAGTTGGCGAAGGCAGAGCCGGATCTGACGTTCCCCACTTCACTGACAAAAGACGCTCCGCCGGAGAGCGTTGATGTTGTAGCCAAAGAGTTAGCCGAATTCGTGACCGGACTGACGGATCGTTACGTTCCCGTCCTGGCCTTTGACGCCACGGAAAAGGCCGATGAAGAGTTGCTCGATTGGCTGGAAGAAAAGATAGTTTATCCCGTCATCCGTACCAATCGAGCTATTTTTGTCTTCAGTGGGCGTCTCTGGCACCGCTGGAAAATCTTTGAAGCGAGGAGGCGTGTTGAGCCAGTCGAGCTTTTCCCGTTGGACCGCAAGAGGGAACAGGTAGAGGGTACGGCCGACCTGTTGACAAAGCTCGACGTCGAGCGAGCGGAAACTGTAGCGCGTGCCCTTTACGACTGCGCCTTCGGACATCCCCTGGCCAGTAAAGTCATCTTCAAAGAACTGCAAAAGCGATCTCCCGAAGGCATTGATGAACACACCCTCGAAAAGAATAAGGACGTCATCGCAGAAATTGTCAAGAAAGTTATAGAAGGGCATTTCTTTGACGAACTAGGGAAGCATGACTACCTGGAGCCTCTTTTGTGGGGCGTTTGCATTCTGCGCAAGTTCAACCCCACTCCTTTGCGCCATTTTACTGTAAGCTTCATTGATGCCGAGTATGAACAAAAGCCTGGCGGTTACTACCTGGATGCCATCCGTGATATGCAGGACACCACCCTGGTGCAATGGAGTTCAGCGGCTGGAGGGTACGTCCTGGACCCTGTGGTGCGCAAGATCATGGCCACAAACCTCTCCATGCGAGTCCCAAGTGAGTTCCGACGACGACACCAGGAAGCGGTGAAGCTATATGACGACTGGATCAAGCAGTTTCCTCGAAACGCTGTTGGCTTCCTTATTGAGCGAACTTTCCACCAGAATTGGGCCTTACGAGATGGCAAAACCCAACAAGAGATCGGAGATACACTGGTCTCAGAGTTCGACCGGATTCTGAAAGGCGTGGAAAAGCACCCTGACGTGCAATGGGACCTGCCCGACATGGCTGCTGCCCTGAACGAGGAATTGGACAAGGACGAAGAGCTGATGGAAGTGACCTCGGAAGATGCTTTTGAGAAACTCAGAGAGCGTGCAGAGAGATTACGCGAAAAATTCAGAGGTCCCTGGTCTTAACCTCCACTCATTATGCGAAAAACCATTGAGGTCCAACTGCAATGTAAGTGTTGGATCTCTTTTTATGTCTACTGACTATTGACAAACGCACCATTTTCTGTTAAAATAGAAAATGGTTGCCAATGACATAACCTGTGAGTCCAACGTTGCAAGCCCCTTGCTGATTTTCCATTGACGCCACGGTGGTTTGTAGTGGGGCCATTAACTCAAGGAGGTGCGATATGTGTCCCGCTTCATTGCCTTTAGGTGCTCTCCGTACCAGGCGATTGGTAGGCCGTACCAGAGAGAGAGAAGCCATCAAAGCCGCTATTGAGGCTGAGGGTGAATTACGAGTCATCCACATCATTGGCAGCGGCGGCATTGGCAAATCCCGCCTGCTGGAAGCGATTCCTGAAGAGATACTCCCAACATGCTCCAACAAGGATCGCTGTCAGTTCGGCGGGATTCTTGATTTCTACCACACCGACATCCACACCAACAGCGGGCTGGAAACAGCCATTATCCAGGCTCTTGACCCCAGAGGGGAGGGCTTCAAGGCCTTTCGTGAGGCTCGAGAGGAATTGGAGCGATTACGTCCAGCCGGAGGCGCCCGGTTCGAGGAAATCCGTAGGAAGACAGATGAGTATTTTGATGAGGGGCTCAACGAGATCACAGCGAAGCGCCGGCTCATCCTCTGTTTCGACGTCGTGGAGACCATCCAGTACGAGAGCGATATCATAGAGTCACTGATTGATACGGGCGCCACAGGGATGGAGGTAGAAGCCTGGCTGACCACCCATATCCCGAACTTTAAGAATGCGGTGATCATCTTTTCCGGCCGTCCGAACCCGAAGCTAGAAAAGGATTTTCAGCAGCATCTTGGTGATACGTGGCAGAGCTTTAAGCTAGGTGGATTTAAGGAAAAAGAGGTCGCCGACTATACCGAGGCCGTCAAGGCAAGCCACCGGGAAGTGCGTGAACAATTGAAAGCCTTGACGCTTCCACCTGATTGGCATCGGGTGGCTTACTTATATACAGAAGGGCATCCACTGGACTTGGCCTTGATCTTGGAATTGGTCAGGCGCGCGGTATACCCACCGCCCCCTCTTTACGACTCTTTGCACACAGCTCAAGCCAGAACGGAAAAGGAACGCCGCAGGATCCGGGAAGAACTAGAGAAAGCCCTGCTCACCAGCATCCTCAACGAGATGGGCACCGACCTGCCTATCGTTCTCCCCTTCCTCTGGGTCGCACGGAAAGGTTTGAACGCGGAGCTACTACTGGAGCACCTCCTGGCAGATTGGCCGGATGCCGTTGGACCGTGGGGCGCAGCACACTGGTCTCAAGAAAGGTGCCGTCAGGTGCTCGACTCCTTTCGACCTGATGGAGCGAACCCCTTGGCTTTTATCAAGACTCGCGAGGGCACAGATTGTGTCTTCCTACACGATCGCATTTATGAGTTGATGGAACGTCATCTCAAAGAAATCCAGCCTCACTTTTACATAAACATCAGGGCGGCTTACAAGTCCATTGTGAGTTACTACGACAGGAAGATCGGAGACGCCACGGGCAGAGAACGCCGTCGACTCCAGGCAGAGCGCCTCTACTATCAGTTTTGCCTCAATCCCCAGCAAGGGTACGACACTTACTCCCGCCTATCTGACGAAGCACTTGCCGGCCACGAAGTAGGCCTTGAGTTGCTCCTGCGAGATGAGATGTTGCGCTTCTTCCGGCCTGACCAACCGGACAATCCTACCTTAGAATGGGCAGGACGCTTTGATCCTGAATTGAATGCCAGCCGTATCAATCGGGGTCTGGCCATCCGCTGGGTGCGGCGGCTAGTTGTAGCTGAGGACTGGGAAAGGGCTGAGGAAGCGGCCAGGAAACTTCGAGAGAGTGCGCTTGTGACACCACGAGATCCATACTTTGTTCCCATTCTGCTTGTCTATGAGAGCGCTGCAAGAGCCTATCGAGAGCATGATTTCCCGGCAAGGGTGACCATATTGGAACAGGCAATTGACGAGTTTGAGAAGACTCAACCTGAGCCTGGCTCTCGCCTATATGTGGTGAAGACCCTTAATCTGGGCCAGGCCTACAACTACCTAGGCTACATGTATGCTCGTCAGAAACACTACCAAAGCGCCATTGACGCCTACCAAAAAGCTTTGATCTGGCATGAAACATCTGGGGTGATTGGACAACAAGCAGATACCCTGCGGAATATAGCCTATGTCTACGCTATGCAGGGCAACTTAATCGAGGCAAAACGCAGATGCACCGATGCTTTGGATCGCTCTCGCAAAATAGGTAGCCCCATCGGTGAAGCCCTGAGCCTGAATGTCCTGGGACTCATCGAGTTGCAGGCAGGACGACCTCGCGAGGCCCTGGCACCATGCCAACGGGCACTGCCCGTGTTTACGGAACTTGGTCACCTCCGTGGTCAAGGATTAGCCCATCTTGCCTTGGGTCAGGCGAGGCGCAAGATTAGCGGACTCGGCGTCGAGATCCTGGCTCTGGAGGAGGCGGAAGGTTATTTCAGACAGTCGCTGGAGCATCTGGAAGAGGCAAGGCGCATCTTTGAGACCGAGGTCAAGGAGCCTATAAGGCTGCTGGAAGCTTATGCCCAGCTTGGGTGCACGTACCGAGACCAGGCCACATTCTACCGTAGACGAGGCAACGGTCGGGTGACGGAGGCAGATATCGAAGCCCTCGCTCAGAAGGCCGAGGAATTCCTTCGCCAGAGCATCACGGTTTCCGAAAGGCTCGGTCTGGAGGCTGAGAAAGCCGATGCACTAAACGACATCGCCGAGATTTACTACCACGCCAGGGAGCACGAAAAGGCCGAAGGCTTGTTGCGAGAGTCAGATTTGCTCATACCTCGAGACTATCACATCACGAAAGAGAAAGGCGTTGCTGTTTCTGTGAAAGAACCAGTCTCAGGCTTCTGGCAAATCCTGGGCAAGAACGCTCTGGGGCGAGGGCGAATCGCCTTTGATAGGACCCAGTATGAAGCCGCGATGGAGCACTACCTTCTGCTCCTCCTGTACTTCCAGTTGTTTTCTGCAGGGGCGGTCGAGACAGCATTCAGAGAACACCCATCCCAGGAACTTTACGAGAATCTGTGCCGTCTATCAGCTTCAGAGCTTGAGGGACTACGGGAACATGTTGAGAAGGTGTCAGCGGAATACAACGCCTCGCAGGAGCCTGGGACTCGGAAGCTACTGCATGCTCTGAACTCGGCACTCGCAGTGGCGCGGCGCACGGTATAGGGAAAGGATACGATGAAAGAACGGCGAAAGCGAAGATCCCAAACCCCTTCTACCCAACCTGTGGTGTCTCTCTCCCTGTTCGTGAGCGATGGTGGGGTGTCTGATCGAAGAACTCAAATCATTGTGGACCTCTCTTCTGATGAGTTGAAGCAACCGCAGTGGACGGGCATTCCAACAAGACTCGATACGGATCAGGACTGTGCCTGCGAATGACTCTATTACCCAGGGAGTACACAACCAAAGACTCCCGCCCTTTCCTCGTCCGCCCTTCCACGGCCGATGATGCCCCTCAGGTCATCGTCGCCATCAACGCCGTCTGCGCGGAGCGGATTTACCTGCTGACTGAGTGCTACGTTCCCACCCCCCAGTGGGAGAAAGTGCTCCATATGCCCCTCGAATGTCCCGATCACCTGCTCCTCGTCCCGGAAATGGACGGGCAGGTGATCGGTTGGTGTAGGGTATTCCCCAATCTCTTTGGCCCCAAAGCCCGACACACCGCCGAGGTTGGCATCGGGCTTCTCCAACCCTTCCGTGAGATCGGCATCGGCACCGCTTTGATGGAATGTGCCATTGAGTGGGCCGGAGCACAGGGATTGGAGAAGCTGATTGTTTCTACCTTCTCTACCAACCTGCGGGCCATCAACCTGCTTAAGAAGGGGGGCTTCACCACTACCGGTGTCAGATACCGACAATACAGGATTGATGGCGACTATGTGGACGAGGTGTTGATGGAGCGATTTCTGTGATCCTGACCCTTTCTGTTCCAGTCCTCTACTCCTTGGAACTGACTCCCGTCTGCAACAACCGCTGCCGGGGCTGCTACAACGTCTTCGCCGAGGAGAGAGCACAGCCACCCCTGACCTCCGAAGAGTGGCGGAAAATCCTCGACCGCATCAAACCCCACACCCACCGGGTGAAACTGACTGGCGGTGAACCTACCCTCTATCCCCATTTTGAAGGGATCGTTGCCTACCTCCACGAACTGGATATTTCCTTTTCCCTCTTCACCAATGGCTGCTGGTCAGACCCCGAACGCCTGGTCGCCTTTCTGAAGACAGTCCCCCAACTGCGAGGACTGCTCATCTCCCTGCACGGGGCCACCCCTGCCGCTCAAGAAGCCTTCAGTGGTGTTCAAGGTTCCTTCGAAAGGACGGTGGCGAACATTCGACGGGCGACGGAAGCGGGGCTCCCCGTGACCATCAGTGCTGTCATCCACCGACGAAACCTTGACCAATTTCAGGCTATCCTGGCCCTGGCCCATGATCTCGGCGCAGATCACGTCGCCTTCAACCGCTACCTGGGGCCGAGGGACCCCACTATTGAGCCCACCGAACAGCAGTTGCGCCAGGCAGTGCTCCAGATCGAAGTGCTGCGCCAGGGTGGAGCGCGGGTCAAGTTCGGTAACTGTATCCCGCAGTGCTTCGTTGAATCCTCTTCTACCGGCTGTCTGTCGGGCGTAGCTTACTGCACCATTGATCCGTGGGGGAACATGAGGCCATGTAACCACTCCTCTCTGAAGTGCGAGAACCTGTTGGAGCAATCGGTGGAGGAAGCCTGGCAATCGGCCGAGATGCAACGCTGGCGCGGGATGATCCCCGCTGAGTGCCATCTCTGTGCCGAGTTCTCCCAATGTCACGGCGGTTGCCGGGCTATGGCCATAGAGTTGGGCCTGGAGAAGGACCCCCTGGCCGGTGCGCCCCTCGCTGCCAGGCAATCGTCACCTGAACGGATATCCCTCTACGAGGACCTGCGGCCGGTGGGCGCGTACCAGCTCAGGGAAGAAGAATTTGGCTATGTTCTGATGCGTGGTAACTGCATTGTGCCTGTCCCTCATGAGGCTCTAGCCATTTTGAGTGTCTGCGATGGGAAGACGACACTAAAGCGAATTGAGGCACAGTTTGGTCAGCCGGGCATTGATCTGGTCGGTGCTCTGTGGGAGAAGGGATTGCTCCTGCTGCAAGATTAGCCAGCCATAATTGGGTCAGAAATACCAGAGTTTCCAGGCTCCAATCATTCGTTGAAGAGGCCAAGTGGTCTCTTTTTGTTTTGTACAAGGCGTCAAAATCCAGACGTAAGGCAAACGCAAGTTGGGCGAGGGAGTCTTGTGAGGAGCGACAAGTTATATGTCATAGAGAATCAGCAAAACCATGGTATCATACTACCAGAATAAAATGGGTTAGACGGCTTGCAGCCATTAAGGAGTTCCTACAATGCCTAAACATATCACTTACGCAAAGCTCACATCTCGGTTCGAGGACGCTCTTGTCTATGTGAGCAATCTCCATTCAGGGCAGACGCGAAAGGCATCTGGCGTCCCGTATATCGCGCATCTCCTTAGCGTGACAGCCCTCGTCATCGAGGATGGTGGAGATGAAGATGAAGTGATTGCGGCTTTGTTGCACGATGCGATCGAGGACCGGGGAGGCAGCGCAATCCGCGAGGAAATACAGCGCCGATTCGGCGAAAGAGTAACATCAATCGTTGACGGTTGCACCGACGCGGAAACCATGCCGAAACCTCCATGGCGCCAACGCAAAGAGAGATTCATCAAGTCCCTGAGTCAGGCTTCGTCCGAAGTACGCCGCGTAATAGCCGCAGATAAGCTTCACAATGCCTGTTCTATTCTTTCAGACTTCCGCAGGTGTGGTGAAGCCATTTGGGAACGATTCAACGGAGGCAAGGAAGGCACCCTCTGGTATTACCACGAGGTGACCAAGGTGCTTCGGCAGAGAGACAACAGCCCGCTTGTTGAAGAGTTGGAAAGGGTGGTTACAGAACTGGAAACCCTAGTCTCGAGTGAGGAGTATCCTAAGACGAGCCACAAACAAACAGGCATTTGGTTTGACGAGGGACTAGGAACGCTATTGATTCATTTGAATAAAGAAGATATTGGACTTTCGGATGAAAGAGTCCAGTTCCATGACAAGGTATTTGAGCCCAAGGAGGAAGTGCATATTACCATAATTGGTAAGAGCTTGGGGCGACAGTTGAAGGAAGCTGGTGAAGAAGACCCTCTGATCGGAAGTCAGATAAGACAGGCTATCGCTGAAACAGACTGGTCCTATAAAGTAACGGACAAGATGTATCACGTCTCCAAAGACAAGCAGAAGAGGGGGCCGCAAGGAGATCTCCAGTTCGTACATGCAGAGAGTATTATCTTAATGGTGGATGTCGTGGGCATCCAGAATTTCTACGAGAAACTTGACAGAATAATCCAAATGGAGCTGGAAGCGCCTCCGACTCACATAACTCTATATACATACGGAGACCCAGTTGGGATAGGTCTCGCCAGTCAAGCAGAGTTTAGAGAATTCGTAACACGGGAAGTATTGCCAGATGAACTGAAAAGGCTTTCCACTGCGAGAGGAGGGGAGAGAAGAGTAGTTTTAGTAGATATGGATGGGGTAATTGCAGATTTTGAAGGCGGATTCTTGAAGAATTGGAGAGAACGACATCCTGACAAGCCCTCTATACCTTTGGAACACAGAACTACATTCTACATCGCAGATCAGTATCCTCAGGAGTGGAGAGAGTTGGTTCGTCAGATTATGCTTGCACCTGGCTTTTACCGAAACTTAGAGCCCATTCCAGGCAGTATAGCAGCATTACAAGAAATGAGTGAATTAGGGTTTGAAGTGTTTATTTGTAGTAGACCTTTATCCGAATACAAGAATTGTGTATTGGAGAAATATGAATGGGTTGAGGAGCATCTGGGTGAAGATTGGGTCAAACGGATAATTCTTACAAGGGACAAGACAATTATTAAGGCAGATATACTGATAGATGATAGACCCGAAATTCGGGGGGTTGCCATGCCGAGTTGGGAACATATCCTCTGTGACCAGCCCTACAATAGGGAAGAGAGACGGAAGAGAAGACTAAGCTGGAAGAATTGGAGAGACGTAATACTTTCAGAAATGGATGTCTAGGCGTTCTAGGGAGTTGTCTTCGCGATATCCGCTTGGCGGCTTGGTTCAGCCGTTAGATTACTCCAGAGAAGTGGAAGGAGGAAATGCCAATGAACACCTCACTGATACTGACACCTATCGTAGGGTACGTAAATAGTCTGAACCAAAGCTTGGTGAAAGGTGTTCAAATGTCGATGTAAGATTTGGGCAAGATAGGACCAAGGAACGAAAGGCCAATTGGCAGGAGAGAATCAGGATAATTGCCGGAGAGTGTGGTATCCTATAATCGAAATACAGATGGGCAAGCCAATGCAATCAGCAGGGCTGTGACTGCATGCGATAGTCAACTTGAGAGCACGAGTGGTCCGGAGAACTGAACCCACCCACTGATTCTGGAGGCGCTGGAGGAGATATGTTAGAGACACCTTCTGTCCGTGTTGTCATGCTATCCGAAGTCAACGAAGAATACATCCAGGGTATTGTGTACAGCCAAGACAGTTCTCGCTTGCTCCTCTTTGGCAACGGTATGGCCTTATTCAAAGGTGATCACGGGGAGCATTTATTGGTACAGGGTAAAAGCGGAAAATGGTGCTGCAACTGTCGGTCCTTTCAGCGTTTACACCAACTGACGGACTGTCGACATATTATCGCTGCAGAGCGGATCCTCGAAAAGTCAGCTGTCTCCATGCAGCGGCCAGTAATTCGGTTAGCCATACTACAGTTACAGTAATAGAATCTGGAGGTGAGCCATGTTTGATCACAGACTTTTAGCACTGTTCCTAGGTCTCTTCTTAGGAACGAACTTTGGCGTTTTCTTAATGGCTTTGATGGCCATAGCAAAGCGCTCTGACACGGTGGAAATGAACTTGGAGTGCTAAGAGTATCGCACACGCAAGTTCAGTATAGCCAGCTTGTTTTGCCCTTTCGCCGCTAGATGCGCTTAGCTTTCAGGCTTCTACATCTTCTGGGGGCTTGTCAACCGAGGCTTTCTTAAAACAGCTATCAATAGCAGAGGGGAAGATGCTGGCCAAGTATGCAATGTCTACTCAGGCGCCGGAGTTCAATTATGGGGAACTCGTGTCGCGCCCTTTCTGGGTCATCCGCCGCCCAGCGGTTGGCAGGCTGACGGAGATGCCAGTGAAGCACCGGGCAGTACTGACTGACCCTAGGGGGGCAACATGAAAAGCGAGGAGGATTCAGATGTACGGATATCAGTATGCGCAATCAGGAAGTGCAATGAAAGCCCTATGTATTTTCTTAGGGCTGATTCTCGTCGGTGCCATTGTTGTTGGAGTCGTGCTGGGAGGCTCCGAACTGTTCAGCCCCTCGTTAAGTGCGGCCAAGGCTGACAGGCTTAAAGCCGAAACAGCCGCACTCCAGGCCCAGACCACTTATGAGCAACGGCAGCGTGAGATGGAGCTGAGGCTGGCAGAACAAAAGGCGGCGGCGGAACTACAGGCTCTCCAGGCTCGTCGTGCTGTGGAATTGGAGCTCCTGGAGATAGCTGGCATCGTCGGCCAGGTAGTTGGCTCCATAGTGGTGATCATTTTGGCTGCTGCTGCAGCGTGCTACCTTATTGCGAAAGCCAAAGCCTTACTGAAGGGGCAAGCAATGAAAGAGATACAGCGCTCTGACCAGAAAACCCGGCCTTCAATGATCCAGAGATCAAACGTCGGTGCTTTCGACGTCAGCCACGATGGTTTCCTTGCCTTTTGTGACGACTTTATTCTGTCCAATGGCTGCCGGGTACTGCCGCTGGACTGCACCCAGCCGGACGACAGGAGAAAGTACTATCCCACTGGAATCTCGCCTGATGTAGCGCAAATCTATTTCTCGATTCTGCGTCAGGCTCGGATCGTCACTTTGAAAACTAACGGTTCCTCTGAGTGGGTCCTGCGACAACGGATTAGCACGATAGACGACATCAGGTTTCGCATTCCCCGCGAGACGTTTGACGAGGTTGCCGACTGGTATCGTGGGCTTAGCCGACTTGAAACAATGACTGCACCCGAAACGGAACTGGAACACGACCTGGACTGAACGCAGCGAAACAGCTAGAGAAGAACATGACGAGCCTGCAAACAACTGCTTGGGGGTCAATGGTGAAGTTATACAGCGAGGCAGATACCATGGGCTTAAACATCTGGTTCCCCGACCAAATAGCGAACATTATTCTCGCCCTGGCAGAAACCAGCGCAATGATGGCATCTGTCACCACAGATCACACTGAAGCGGCGGAAGCATTTCATGCTGGTTACCAGGCAGCACTATTGGCAGTAGCGGATGCTGTTGGGATTTCGCTACCTCCGCTACCCGCCCGCTGCCAATGGCAAAATCTCCAACATCTGTCAACCGTGCGCGTAGATTCCTACAAACCGGGAGAGAAAGGGGAAAGAAATCGTGCGAGCGAGAATTAGAGCCCTTCTTTTGGTCTGCACGTCCTTGCCCGTCCGCCACCATTGGCAGAGATAGCTTGACGACCCCAGGCCCAATCTCAGCATCGTTTTAGTCGTAGGGCCCTAGGGGACAATTGGGGACTATCGGGGGTATAGTGAGCCCCAGGCATCCTACCTCACAGCGGGGAGTGAGCTCCCCATCCCTAATGCTATCCAAGCGCGAAAAACCCCATCGCAAGAGGAAAACAACTGAATATGACGGAGGAATCAGCCGGGCTGGCTCGGTCGCTTACTAGTGAGCGAGCCAGCCAAGTTTGTTTGAAAAGGCCACGTAGGCAAAGAAACGGCTCCCTGGACTAGCCATGCCATTCTCTTGGCTTTTTCGGACAGAGTATACCGCGAAAGTGTGGGCAGGACGTAAGGCAAGATGGCATCTTGCCTCACAATCCTCAATGCTGCGCATACCTTTTTGGACAAGAAAAATTGACAAGGTAGCAAGGCTGTTGTATAGTTGAGATGGGCAGGACTCAAGGATGAGGACAAATGGGACGATCTTCAAGGCAAGATGATAGATGCGATGATAAGATTAGAAAGGTCTCTCGAAAGCACATCAGGAAACTGACCATCCATCTCAGATAGACTGGTGGCTGGCCCTGTGGCGCGAGAGGTAGTATAGAGTTTTTTTGTTGGCAGAGAACGCGGTGTGCGAGGAGGTGATTCCAATGAGTCCAGTACAAATCTCTGAGCGAGTGCTGAAGATAGCCAATCTGGTGAGCAGGTTCACGCAAGATGAAATGGCTCAACTGCTTGATCTGGTACCGGCGCTTCAGGAAGTGGAGCCAACGTCAGCCCAGATAGAGGACGATGAAATCATCGCTCACTTCCGGCAGTTGGCGATGGAGATGTCCGGTGGTGCTACGCCTTCTCCGCAGGATGAGTTCCTATTCGGCCTGACTTACGAGGAATACTTCAATCTGTCCGAGGAGGAAGCCGCTGCGCTATGGGATGAGGCTTCCGCTGAGGAAAGCGCCAGGCTAGACCATGAGCCGGAGCATGAAGCAAGGTTTAATGCCCATGTACCTGCTCGATAAGAATATCTGTGAGGTGGGAATCAGCGGATGAGGGGAGAGGAGGCATCATGACCCAAGAGGAAATCGTCGAGTACCACCCAACGATCAAAGAGCTGCCGGTCAGCGAGCGGCCCCGGGAGAGGCTGGAACACTACGGGGCCGGAGCCCTCTCCACCGCCGAACTGCTGGCCATCATCCTGCGCACCGGCGTGGGCGGGGAAAGCGTGCTGAACGTGGCCGCCCGGCTCATGGCCAAATACAATGGCCTGATCGGTCTGGCCCGGGCCAGCTTCGGCGAATTGTGCGCTGAACACGGCATCGGCCCGGCCAAAGTGACCCAACTCAAGGCCGCCCTGGAGTTGGGGCGTCGGCTGCTTATCGCCTCCCCCGAAGAGCGCCCCCAGGTCAAATCCCCCGCTGACGCCGCCAACCTGCTGATGATAGAGATGAGCCTTTTGGAGCAGGAGCACCTGCGCACTATTCTGCTGGATAGCAAGAACCATGTCCTGGCCACACCCACAATTTACGTCGGCAACCTCAACACCAGCGTCGTGCGGGTGGGCGAACTGTTCCGCGAGGCCATCAAGCTGAACTCCGCAGCCCTCATCGTCGTCCACAACCACCCCTCCGGCGACCCGACTCCCTCGCCCGAAGACGTCAAGGTGACAGAGTTGATCGTGCAAGCGGGCCAACTGCTGGATATCGAGGTGCTGGACCATTTGATCATCGGCCAGCAAAGGTACGTTAGCCTGAAAGAGCGCGGGCTGGGATTGTTAGCCTGAAAGAGCGCGGGCTGGGATTCTGAGCTAGTGTCCCCCCGTCAAGGGCACAAAGATGACACCGGTGACGTTTTTGGAGATGACTTCGTCGCCCTGCCTGGTGACCTGCCAGAGGGTCTGGTAGCTGCCGGGGGGACCCACGGGGATGACCAGACGTCCGCCGTCGGCCAATTGGTCTACCAGAGGTTGCGGCACGTGGTCGGGAGCGCAGGTGACGATGATGGCGTCGTAAGGGGCATACTCCTCCCAACCGTAATAACCATCGGCGTGTTTGACCTCGACGTTGGTGTAGCCCAGCCTCTCCGCCAGTTCCTTGACAATCTCGACAGTGTAGACTTGATCCGTCAGTCCAGCCAGGACCGCAGCCTGATAGCCTGAACCGGTGCCGATCTCTAACACCTTCTCGCCGTGTTTCAACTTCAGGAGCTGGGTCATCAAGGCTACAATGTAGGGCTGTGAAATGGTCTGACCGTAGCCGATGGGCAAGGGGTGATCCTCGTAGGCCTGATTCAGGTATTCTTCAGGCACGAATTCGTGGCGGGGTACCTTCTCCATCACGGCCAATACTTCTTCATCGGTGATATCCCTGAGGCGCATTGTATCTCTGACCATCTTCTTCCTCACCTCACTGTAGGGGTCGGCCGTTGCCGTCGGCGACGCTTCTGGGGTGGGTATTTCTTCTGTCGTTGGGATCCTGGTAGGTGTGGGGATCATAAGGACAACTACAGCTAGCAATACGAATAGGCCCACGCCCAGCCCAACAACTGCAGCGATATAGTATCCTTTTCTCATGATAGCATCTCCCTCAATTTTGCCAAATCCTCTTGTGCAACCCAAGTTCCCACGTACGGGATGATTACTTCTTGTACTTCTCCTCTATGGCTCTGAGCCTCTCTGCCAGTTGCTCACGGATGTCAATCATTTTCGTCTCGCCTACGTAGATGGTACTTTTGGGAGAGGCCATCTCCTTCAGGATGCCTATCACAGCCGCTATTTCCTCTACCTTCTTTTCTGTCAGGCGCGCCGCCTCTGAGAGGGAGTCGTCCTGACAGATGACCTTCCCTGTCTCGGCACTGGTTGCCAGGGAATGGGCGGTCATGGCCAGCGCGGTCAACGGGTTATTGATATAATGGGCGACCGTAACCACTGTCTGTTGCAGAATGTCAGCCGCCACCAGTTTTTTGGTCGCTTCGTGGAGGCGGGCGTTTTCGATGGCAATGGCTACAGGGGCGGCCATGGAACTCAGGAGCTCGAATCACTTCGATAACGCCGATGACCTTGTCTTTGACCGTCAAAGGTACGCACATGATGGAGCGGCTGGTGAAACCGACGGCTTCATCAATGGCTCCATAGTGGCGTGGGTCGAGTTCGACATCGGGTACCAGGAGAGGCTCACCTTGCTGAGCCACCCAGCCAGCAATGCCCTGGCCCATTTTCAACCTGTAAGGAGCCAGCTTTTCGGTATCGCCTTGTAAGGTGATCTTGAAAACCAACTCGTTGGTTTCCTCGTCAATGAGGAGCAGGGAGCCCGTCTCCACGCGCAGGATGCGGTTGATGCCCTTCATCACAGAACGGATGACCTCGTCCAGGTCGAGACTGGAGGTGACGGTCTGTGCTATTTCATTGATAGTGCCCAACTCCTCCGCTTGCTGGCGTGCGCCTTCGTACAGGCGCGCGTTCTCGATAGCGATGACGGCATAGTCAGCCAGGGCCGCCAACCGAG
>SMTZ1_10002239_pt1 | contig 19566 bp, 18 predicted proteins | sample DeeMarSWOR136_30_FD_25667 | JGI IMG/M metagenome (IMG submission 25667)
TATTGCTCTTGTTTTAGCTATTGTTTTTATTATTCTTGCACCTATTTTTTCAAGGCTAGTATATCTTGCAATCTCAAGGAAAAGAGAATATTTGGCTGATTCAAGTGGTGCTTATCTAACAAGAAATCCTGAAGGCCTTGCAAAAGCATTAGAAAATATAAAAAATGATTCAATAAGAGAAAAACCTAAGGGGTCAAAAACAGTTGCACCTCTTTATATTTCAAATCCTTTTAGAAGAGAATCTAGAGGCTCCATTTGGGCAACCCACCCACCGATTGATGAAAGGATAAGAAGATTAAGGTCTATGTAAACAAAATTTTTCATCACATTTTTTAAAAAACAATCAATATCTTTTTCACCATTTACAATCTTATTGCATATGTTTGCATTCTTCCCCTGTATCTGCTTAGTGGTAACATATAATAAATAATTAGAGTTTCCAATTTTTGGTTTTAAAATGGAAAAGATGAAAGTTGCAATGTATTACAACAATTCAGATATAAGAATTGAGGAGATGTCTATACCTGAAATTGATGAAAATGAAATTTTAGTAAAAGTTCAGGTTTGTGGAATTTGCGGTAGCGATGTCATGGAATGGTACAGGATAAAAAAGGCTCCAAAAGTACTTGGCCATGAGATGGCAGGAGATATTGTTAAAGTTGGAAAAAATGTAAAGAAGTTTAGAGTTGGAGATAGAATTTTTGTCTCCCATCATGTTCCTTGTAATTCTTGTAGTTTCTGTAATGGTGATTTTCATACATTATGTGATACCCTACATTCTACAAATTTTTACCCAGGAGGTTTTGCAGAATATCTCAAGGTTCCTGAGATAAATATTGATAGTGGAGTGTTTATTTTACCAAAAGAAATTTCTTACGAGGAAGGTGCTTTTATTGAACCTCTTGCTTGTGTTGTAAGAGGTTTAAGAATTGCAGAAATGAAACCAGGAATAAGTGTTCTTGTTCTTGGTTCCGGTGTTGCAGGACTTCTAAATATTAAACTTGCAAAAGCAATGGGTGCAAAAAAGATATTTGCAACAGACATTGATGATTACAGACTAAACTGTGCAAAAAAAATGGGTGCAGATATTGTAATAAAAGCAAATAAAAACGTTTCTGAAGAAATAAAAAAACATAATTCTGGAAAATTAGCAGATCTTGTAATACTTTGTGCAGGTGTTTCCTCTGCTGCAAGACAAGCAATGGATTCTGTTGAAAAAGCAGGTACAATTCTTCTTTTTGCACCAACAAAACCAGGTGTTGATGTTCCAATTCCTATGTTTGATATATGGAATAAACAAGTAAAAATAGTATCAACTTATGCAGGGGCCCCAATAGATATAATCGAATCAATAGAGTTAATAAAAAGTAAAAAAGTGGAAGTAAAAGATATGATTACCCATAGATTTCCTTTAAATCAAGCAGCAGAAGGATTCAAACTAGCTGCAAAGGCAAGTGATTCTATAAAAATTATAATCGAACCTCAAAAATAAAGATTTGATTTTAATGAAAAAAATAAAGGCAATCTGGGAACTAATGCGTCTTGAACATGGTGTGATGATTGCTATTGCAATTTTTATTGGTTCACTTATAGCACTTAAGGGAGAAGGTCTGCCAACCTTAGATAAATTCGCTCTTACATTTTTTACTGCCTTATTTTTAGAGGCAAGTACATTTGCATTAAATGATTATTACGATTTAGAAATAGATAAAAAAAATAAAAGGACTGATAGACCTTTAGTTAGAGGGGATTTATCTCCAAAATCTGCTTTAATTTTATTTTATATATTTTTTCCTCTTGGAATAATATGCTCTTATTTTGTAAATATTGCTTGTTTTTTAATTGCATTAATAACCGGTCTACTTGCAATTTTATATGATGTTAAATTAAAGAAAATTAAACTTCTAGGAAATTTTTATATTTCTTATGTAATGGCTATTCCATTTATATTTGGTGGAGCAGCAGTTGTTGCAAAAGATGCGTTACTGTTTCAAATCCCTCCCTCGATTTATATTATTGCACTAATTGCATTTTTGACAGGGTCTGGTAGAGAAATAATGAAAGATGTAATGGATTTTTCAGGTGATCAATTAAAAGGTATAAAATCCTTTCCAAAATATATTGGAAAACGTATGTCAAACGCTGTTGCTGCAATCTTTTATATTATTGCAATTGTAATTAGTTTTTTACCATTTTTTATTAAAACTTTTGAAATTTATTATCTAAATTATACCTATCTATCATTGGTATTTATCACAGATACAATGCTTCTTAGTACGTCTATTCACTTATTTATAAAAAAGGAACCTCGTCTAAACATATATAGAAAATTTACACTTTTAGCAATTTTCATTGGCTTATTAGCATTCCTAGTTCCAATTTTATTATTATTTATTGATAAATAACATTTTTAAAAATAATAGGTGTTTTTTTGTTAAGATATTAACAAATTGTCACCATTCATTGACTATTATTTTAAAATCTATATAAAAACTTTTATATACTAATAAAACAACTATACAATATAGGATGGGGATTTTAATTTTTCCTCTCTCTCTCCTCACCACCTCCACAGCTTCCCCATCCGAAATTTTTAAGATAATAATCTTTTTACAATCTCTTTAAGACGTGGTACAGTATTATATTTTTCAATATCTGCGGGGTGTATCCAGCAATATTCTAAATGCTCCCAGTCTATATTTATTTTACCCTTTTTTTTTATTATAAAAATAAATGGATAAATTATCCAATCATATTTTTTACCATCATAAAAATCTGTAAATTCGACTGGATCTAACTTTTTAATTAGTTCTAAATCCTCTTCATTAATGCCAACTTCTTCCCTTATTTCTTTAATTGCAGTTTCATATGGTTCTTCACCATTTTCAACATAACCTGCAACAATACCCCACATTCCCCTGTAAGTACTTACTTTTTTACTTCTCTTTAATAAAAGAATCTTTCCTTCTTCGTTTTTAAGAAGGCTGCTAGCAATTTTCGGCATCTTAAAACCTTTTACAAATGTATTTTAAAACAGATTCAAATATTGCCCTTCCATCTCCTTTATTATTCAATCCAGATTGTGTCCAATCTGGATGTTGAAATTTATAAAATGTTCTCTCTGGATGTGGCATCATACCAAATACATTTCCAATATTATTACAAATCCCTGCTATGTTTGAAATTGAACCATTTGGATTCCAAGGATATCCTGCATAGTTTCCATCAGGGTCTACATAACGAAAAACAATTTGATCATTTGCTTCTAATTTTTTTAAATATTTTTCTTGTTTATCTAAAGGAAATAATAATTTTCCTTCAGCATGTGCACTTGGAATCAGTCTTATCTCATTTTTCTTAATTTTTGAAGTAAAAATGCATTTCCCATTATTTTCATGCTTAAGTAAGGTGGGTCTGCACTCAAATCTATCAGAATCATTAATGTTTAAACAGGCATCAGGTGTAGCAGATATGATATCGTTAATTCCAGGTAAAAGACCTAATTCGGTGAGTATTTGAAATCCATTACATACACCAAAAACTGGATATTCTTGTGCAATAAATTTTTTTAAATCTTTATTCAGTTTACTTTTTACTCTTGCAGCAAATATAGCACCTGCTCTAATATAATCACCAGCCGAAAATCCACCAGGAAACATAAGACATTGATAATCGAAAACACTTCTCATTTCTTCCTTGTTACAATCAATATGTAAAAGTTGTTTTAAATGGACAAATTCAGGACTTGCTCCAAGCCTTTTAAAAGAATCATATGATTCTTGCTCGCAGTTGGTTCCCTCTATTCGCAGTATAGCAATTTTGATATCTTCTAAATTCACATTTACACCAATTAACAACCAGGTAATAATCTTCTATTATTTCTTTTTTTATTTGATAATTATCTACAGTACAAGTCGTAAGTGATGCATTAATGATACCATAGTCGTTAGCATTATTTTTATTTACAACTTTAATTTGTCCGAAAAAGCTTTCATTTCCCTGATAAGGCGCAGTTAAATTAAGAAATACAATCCATGTTCCTCTTGGTGGTAATTTTGGAAAAAATGTACCAAAATCCCAAATACCCCAATCTGGCCATTCTGTTATTTCCCAATAAAGAGTATCATATCTTCCATAATTATAGATGGTGAATCTTCCAAAAACAGTTTCACCAGGCTCAACATTTGTCCAATTTAGCTCCCCCCAAGAAACTAAATCAGAATCATTAAAAGGTATTTTATTTCTAATAGGCTTTAAATAAAATTTATTAGCACATATACTGGGAGTAAAAACAACAAAAATAAACAGGATTGTTATTCCAATCGCAAGAATTTTTTTATTCAAAATACTCCTCCTCTAAATATAAAAAGAACAATTTAAGTATATAAATCCTTTGAATAAGGAGATTTTTTAAAACAAATTAGAAATAACAAGATTGATACTTATAATATTTGACATAAATGACAAAATTTTTTATATTATGACCTAATATAGACATTTTATGACCAATATTAATAAAGAAGTTTGGAAGTTTATCGACCAAACCCCATCAATAAAAAGAACTTTAAGCAATGGCTTAATCAATAAAAGTGCACTTGCAAATTTTATTAAAAAACAAAAAAACTTGGAAACAAGTCTTGATGCAATAATAAGTGCAATAAGACGATATAAAATCGAAAAATATGATAATTTGTTTCTTACAGCGCAGAACATGATAACTCGTACTACAGATCTATCTACAAGAAGTAATCTTACAAATGTTGTCCTCAGTAAAGATACAGAAATTCAAAAACTCATTCCTGAATTCTTCTCAATTATTAAATATGACCGGGGAGACGTCCTAAGAATCATTCAAGCAGATGAGAGTATTAAAGTTCTGATAAATGAAAAAAACCTCGAGAAAATTATTAATATATTGCCAAAAGATAAGATATTATTAATTGATGAAAATCTCGCTGAAATCAATCTTCATTTAAATAATGAAGCAAAAGATACACCAGGAGTTCTTGCAATTATTACAAATGAATTAGCACTTAATGGAGTTAGCGTTGTTGAGGTTTTATCTTGTTTTCCAGAACTTCTTTGGTTTGTATATCAAAGTGATCTATTGAAAGCATACAATACATTGTATCAGCTATGTCAATCTAATAATAAATGAACTTTCGAGCAAAAAGTAGTTTTGCACAATATATATTAAATATATGTGCAAGGTTTATAAATTTACCATTTATTTAAATAGTATTCTAAAGAAATTTATTGTCAAACCAATGAAAATCCTATTTAATTTAATAAATTTCTATACACAAGCATTTGCTCCTAAAGTCACGATCTTGTCTTTAAAGTCCTAATTTATAAGGAGATTAGTAGTTTTTGCAATAATGGAAATTACTCAACTCTTATTCTTGAACACCAGCATCATTAATTGGTTCTGTTAACCATGGACGAAATTGTACCATACTAACTATTTTAACTAATCTATCACCACGATTTGGAAATAGTAATCTGCTTGGTCCTTTTTCTGAATCCCACCAATTATTACATGCATCAATAAATGATATTGGGTATCCTGAAAGACCATACCCATCTTCATCCAAATAGCCATTTCCACAGATATTGTTATAGTTTATTTTAGCTGAACTTATACCAAGAAAATTTGAAACCTCAATACCAACATACTTATTATCTGATATGTTATTTTTATATATTTTTGTATTGAGCCCTTCGGTATTCCATATACCACAATCTTGGTTATAAATATTGCAATGTTCGATTGCGTTATTCCATGAAATTCCTAGTAGGCCATCGGTTTCCCAACCCATTATAATCACCCCATTTCCCATGAATCCGGGTTGCCAGTTGTCATGAATATTGCAATTGCGAATAATATTATTTGAACATAGTGTGATTTTAATTCCGTCACCATTATGATGAATATCACAGTTTTCTATAATGTTATTATTAAGATTCCAGATAGTGATACCTGGGTCAGCATTATCAACGGGTTCAGGCCAATGACCATTGTTATAGATTTCACAGCCAGTTATCAGATTATAGCCTTTGTGTTTTTCACGTGAGGTAGACCATAGAACTATTCCACCGCTTCTGAGGTTATCATAAATCTTACAATCCTTAATTGTGTTGTAAATACATGGATAGTTCGTACTATCATCAGTAAAAATATCAATACCAACATCTTCATTATTATACACCCAGGTATTTTCGATAAAAATATAATTACCTTTTTCAAAGTGAATGCCGAATGCCACATAACCTGGGCTAGTGCTATTATAACATTTACATGTAATTATCTTAATATTTGAACATTGAATACCTCGAATACCAGTAGCATATTCTCCATAATTATCATGGGATGTACAATTAACTATCTCAACATATGAGGTATCAGTCATAAAAACACCATAATGATTATTATACATCTCTGTATGCTCAATTTTACCATTTTCAACATTTCTGAATTCAATACCCATATGCCCCCATCCAAGAAAATTGCTGGTAGTACAGTTTCTTATAATAAAATAATTATTAGTATTTCTTACATATATTGCACGTTTAACAGAGCCGTTTCCAACAATAATCCAATTTTCAATAATAAATGGATCATTTTCTGTTCCACTACCACTTGTCACACCATTATCATATGTGAAATTTTCATTGCCATTTATGTGGATAGGTAGATGATTACCTTCACCAGTATCAATTGGGATAAAAAGGGGTTTTTCCTTTTCATTATATTGTGTTTCTTCTAAAGGAAATCTATTAGTGGGTTTTGTAATTATTTGTATTTTACCATCTTTTGTCATGTATCTATATCTTAGTTGGCTGGATCTATAGTTATAGTCTGAGTTATCAGTTATATCATATTTTAAAAATTGAACTCTATATTCTCTCGTATTATCTTGATGAACAATTGCTGTGATATTTGATGAAAAGCCAATAATAACAAATAAAATAATTACATTTATTACAAGGGTTTTACTTAAAATATCTTTTATCATATTTATTCCTCCCTCAAATATATATTTTAATAAGATTAGAAGTATATAAAACCTTATAGTAAAAAACTAATTTTTGTGCAGAAAGTAGCTTTGCACAATAAAAAGCGGATATATATGCAAGGCTTAAAAAATCGTAAATTATTTATATTATAATGATATATAACTAAATATAATGAAATATAATGATATATAATGAGGTGTTATTATGGCTGAAGAAAAAGATAATAAAAAATATACAACCCTATCTATACCAACGCCCCTTGCGGAAAAGATTAAAAAACGAATAAAAGGAACAGGATTTAATTCTCTCTCATCTTATGTTACCTATGTTTTGAGAGAAGTAATATCTGGTATGGAAGAAGAAGAGGAAGAAGAAGTTTTTAGTAAAGAAGATGAAAAAAGAGTAAAAGATAGACTAAGAGCACTTGGATATATTGACTGAGGTGTAAATAATGGCAAAACCACACGGAGGAAGATTAATAAACCGTCATATCAAAAAAAACTCACTAGATACGAATGGTTATAAAAAATTTGAAATTAACACAAATCTTTCTGAAGATGTTCTAAATATTGCAAATGGAGTATTTTCCCCATTGAAAGGATTTCTAGTTAGAAACGATTTAGAAAATGTAATTAATGAAAAAAGATTAGAAAATGATACACCATGGACAATTCCTATAATACTTGATTTTAGTAAAAAGGATATAAATGGAATTTCTGAAGGAGATACAGTAATTTTAACAAATAATGAATATGGTCTACGTGCATTATTAGAAATTGAGGAAAATTATACAATAGATAAAAAAAAGTTAGCACAAGAAATCTATTCGACAATAGAAACAAACCATCCAGGTGTTGCAAATATTTATAGTCTAAAAGATGTTTTAATTGGAGGAAAAATTACACTTATTGAAAATAAAAATAGAGAATTTGATGAATATAATTTAACTCCAAAAGAAACAAGATTTTTATTTAAAGAAAAAGGATGGAGAGAAATTGTAGCATTTCAAACAAGAAATCCTCCACATATAGGACATGAATATGTACAAAAAACTGCTCTAACATTTGTTGATGGACTTTTTATTAATCCAATAATCGGAAAGAAAAAAGTTGGGGATTTTAAAGATGAAGTAATACTTGCATCTTATGATACATTAATGAAACATTATTACCTAAAAAACCGTGCAATAATGTCGATTTTAAGAACTTCTATGAAATATGCAGGACCACGAGAAGCAATACATCATGCAATAATGAGAAAGAATTTTGGCTGTACCCATTTTATAGTTGGAAGAGATCATGCAGGTGTCGGGAGTTATTATGGTCCATATGATGCACATGACATATTTGCAGAATTCCCAGATTTAGGAATAATTCCAATTTTCTTCAGATCTTTTTCAAGATGTACAAAATGCGGTAGTGTTGTAAATGATAAAATTTGCCCACATGACCAGAAATATCATATTAACTTCAGTGGTAAAAAAATTAGAGAACTGTTAAACCAAGGAAAAATCCCTCCTGAAGACATGATGAGAAAGGAAGTTGCTGATACTATTTTGGAATTTGAAAAACCATTTGTCGAATAAAATGGTGTTAGTCAATGCTAGAAAAATTAACAGGGAAAGGTATTTTGATTCATCACTGGGATACAGATGGTATTTGCTCAGCTCGATTGTTATTAAAACATCTAGAGGGTAAAGATATAGTTAATAAAACACCAACTCTTGGAAATTATTATCTAACAGATGAAGAGGTAAAAAAATATTCCCAGTATGATTTTGTAATAGTTGCAGATATGACACTTACCGAAGAAAATATTAATGAACTTGCAAAAAATGCACAAGTTGCAGTTTTTGATCATCATCTTGGTAAAGTTTATGGTAATGTCTTTCATCATAATCCAGTAATAAAAGGAGAAAATCCTGATGACTATCCCTCTACTAGTTGGATAATAAATGATTATCTAAAAAATGATGTTAATATTTTTGCAATTCTAGGAATTATTGGTGATCATGAACAGAAAATAAAAAATAACAAACGTTTTGCAAAAATAATCGATGAATTTTGTAAGCATAATAATCTAACGTTTGATGATTTGCATAAAATGGTATATCTTCTTGATACAAATTACAAAATAGGACAAAAAGAAGCAGTTGAGCAAGCACCGCATCATTTATTAAAAATTCATAATCCTGAAGAAATAACCAAAAATCAAACTTGGAACCAAAACTTAAGAAATATAAATTCCGAGATGGAGAAAATACTCAACGACCCTGGAGAGGAAACAGATGGAATTATTATTAAAAAATTGAACACACCCTATAATATAATTTCAACAATAACCCGAAGAGTTTCTTGGGATAGTGGGAAAAATTGTGTTGTAATAAACACAGGTTTTTTCGATGATAAAGACCAAATATATATGCGAGGTAAAAAAGATGCAGCACCAATAATTCAGAGAGGAAAAGATCTTGGCTTTAAATGTGGTGGTAAGAAAGAGGTCCTTGGTGCAATTGTTCCAAAAGATAAATCCGAATCTTTTGTAGATGAAATTTTAGATTTTTTAAGGAGTTGATAAAAATGGAAAAAGAACAAAAAGCAACAAATGTCACATGGCATGAACATAAAGTGACAAGGGAAGAAAGAGAGCAACTATTAAAACAAAAAGGAGTAATTTTATGGTTTACCGGACTTTCTGGATGTGGAAAGTCAACTGTGGCAAATGAGGTAGCAACAAAACTCAACAATATGGGTAGATTAACGTATGTTCTTGATGGAGATAATATCCGTCATGGACTAAATAAAGATCTTGGATTTTCTCCAGAAGATAGAGATGAAAACATACGAAGAATATCAGAAGTTGCTTGTCTATTTGCAGATGCAGGTGTAATTACAATTACTGCTTTTATTTCACCCTATAGAAAGCTGAGAAATTTTTGTAGGGAGCTTGCAGGGAAAGGAAGATTTCTAGAAATTTATACTAAAGCATCCCTTGAAACTTGTGAAAAAAGAGATCCTAAGGGTCTTTATAAAAAAGCAAGAGAAGGAATAATTAAAAATTTAACTGGGATAGATGCGCCCTATGAAGAACCAGAAAATCCTGAGATAATTGTTGATACAGATATAAACAATATTGAACAAAGTGCAGATATTGTGATTAAGAAATTAGAGGATTTAGGATATTTATATGTTTAAAGGAAATAAACATGATACTAGATGAAAATATAAACTATATAGTTTCAGGGTTGGAACGTTCTGGTACATCTATGATTATGCAAATAATAAATGCAGGTAGCCTTCCATTAGGTTTTGATAATTCTCGTCCAGCTGATAATAGCAATCCTAAAGGATACTATGAGCTTGAAGGTGGTAAGATAATAAACAAACTAATGGATGGTTCATTTCCTTTTGAAAACTACAAAGGTAAATTTATTAAAATTACTGCATTTGGTCTAAAATTTTTACCACCAGGAAAATATAAAATAATATATTCAGAAAGAAATATTGAAGAAATTTTAGATTCTATGGAAAAAATGATTGGACAAAAAGATATGAATCGCGAGGAAACAAAAAATAGTTTTTTAAAACTTAATGATTTGATAAAACAATCAATTAAAGAAAGAGAAAATATCGACGTTTTATTTATAAATTATAATGAAATGCTTTCAAATCCAAAAAACTCAATATCCAAAATTGTAAATTTCCTTGATGTACCTGAATGTAACCAAGATCAAATGGTAAAAGTTGTAGATAATAGATTATATCGTCAAAGGAGAAAATGAAAGAGGATAACTTATTTTTAAAAGATAAATTTAAAATTCATTATCGAAAAAATATTTTTTTCATTGTTTTGGCGTTTTCAATTATTGCTATCTCTTATTTAGCCCCGACACCAACGGGTTTAACTCATGAAGGCCAGGTAATGATTGGAATTTTAATTATGGCAGCAATTCTATGGATAACAGAATCCATCCCACTTGCTGTTACTGGTTTATTAATTATGATAATTCAACCAATTTTACATATTTTACCTCCTGCGGAGGTTTTTTCTTCATTTGGAAATCAAGCTGTATTTTTCTTAATAGGTGCATTTATTATTGCTAGTGCTATAGAAAAACATGGACTTCATAGACGCATTGCTTTAAGATTTCTAAGTTTTTTTGAACAATCTCCTCGTTTATTAACACTTGGTATAATGCTTTCATGTGCATTTTTATCATTTGTAATGCCAGAACATGGTGTTGCAGCCTTATTTTTGCCTATTGTAATCTCAATTTTAATTGTAATGAAAATTGTACCAAAAGAAAGTAATTTTGGAAAAGTCAGCATGCTAAGTGTTGCATTTGGATGTTCTATTGGAAGTTTAGGTACCCTAATTGGAGGTGCTCGTAATCCTTTAGCAGTTGGAGTATTATCAGATATTGGAATTAATATCACTTTTTTTGAATGGATGATTTATTCAATGCCTGTAGTAATTATTGCTCTACCTTTAGTTTGGCTGGTATTACAATTTTCTTTTCCAATTGAAATTAAAGATATCTCTGCAGCAAGAAGAGAGATAAATAACCAAGTTAGGATAGCAGGAAAAATGAAAAGAAATGAATTTTTAGTACTATCAATATTAATAATTACTATCATTTTATGGATTTTATTTTCTTCTCATCTGTATTTTGGACTTGCAGTAATTGCTATTCTTGGAAGTATATTACTATTTTTAACCGGTACAATTAATTGGTCTGATGTAGAAAAACGTGTCCCTTGGGGGATAATATTACTATATGGCGGAGCAATAACATTGGGAATAGGTATACAAAAAACAGGAGCAGGCACCTGGATTGCAAATGCTTTATTTAAAATAGCAGGTGTTGACCCTTATCTTGTTTTATTAATTATGATAGTACTTACCATTTTACTTACGAATCTTATGTCAAACATAGGTGCTGTTGCAATATTGCTTCCAATTGGTCTTGCAATTGCTACAGAAATACCTGGAATAAGTCCATTACTTTCATCAATGATTATTGCTCTTTCAGGTGGACTTGCCTTTATGCTTGTTATTGCAACTCCTGGAAATGCAATTACTTATTCCTCAGGTTATTTTTCAACAAAAGACTTATTTAAAGCAGGTAGTATTTCAAATGTGCTATGTATAGTAATAATTTTTATTGTAGCAACTGTTTACTGGATGGGAATATTAGGGATATGAAAACATTTATTAATGATAAATGTCAATGAGGGTAGAAAAATTTATGTTTAATAATATATTAATTCCCATATCATCAGAGTTTTATTCAAAACGAGTTTTACATCAAAGTGTATTTTTGGCTGAAAAATTTAAAAGTAAGCTAAATCTTGTTTATATTATTGAAGAAAAAACCTTAGCCCAAGCAGATAGAATGTCAGACACTTATAGAACACCTTTAGAAAAAGAAGAAACAAAAAATGAGATAATTAAAAAACAAAAACAAACAGCCGATGACATTATTTTTAATGATGCAAAATACTATTTTAAAAACAAAAATATACCCTTTGAAGAAAAAATTGTCGAAGGAGAATTTAGCCTAGTTATAAAAAATGAAATAAGAAAAAATGAATATGATTTAATATTAATGGGATTTGCAAAAGGATGCATTCTAAACTACCGACTTTTAGAGGAAGTAAATATACCTGTATGGGTAGAAGGTAAAGGAGAGGGAAATTCAATACTTGCAATTTGTTCAAATCTTGCCCCAAATCAAAAGGTTCCAGATATTAGTATAAAACTTTCTAAAAAACTTGGTTGGAATCTGCATATGTTGTATGTTATAGATATTGAGGATAGTGTTCAAGTAGATGAAAACGGTATAAGATCAGATAGAAAACCTGAAAGAGATTTATATTTTAGTGGACAGTATTTTGTAAGAGAAATGAAAAGTAAAGGAATCAATATAGAACTTGTTAAGGGTAATCTGGAAAAGGAAACAGCAAAAGCTGCAGACAGTTTAAAACCAAACCTAATAGTAGTTGGTAGAGAACAAAAGAAAAAAGGTTTATTAGGTCTACCTGTAAAAAATGTAAAGAAGAAAATTGCCGAAAAATGTAATTATTCAATATTGTTTGTTAATTAGTTTTAATTCTTTTTTTCATTTCCATTTTTTTTATGAGTAAATATAAAATATGCGAATAAAGCTTACACCTAAAAGGCGATTTTGAATGAAAGCTGTAATTTTAGCTGCAGGTGAAGGAAAAAGATTAAGACCTTATACAGAAAATATTCCAAAAGTAATGTTGCCTATCGTAAATAAACCAATTTTAGAATATGTTTTTGATGCTGTAGCAAACAGCGGAATTGATGAAATTATTGTAGTTGTTGGTTATAAAAAAGAAGTGATACTTGAATATTTTAAAGATTATAAAAAAGCAAAAATTACTTATGTTATACAAGATAAACAACTAGGAACTGCACATGCTCTATTGCAAGCTAAAAAATATATTTCCCAACCTTTTATAGTTCTATCTGGAGACAATATTATTGATAAAAACAGTATATCTAAATTAATCAGCGATAATTCAATATATTCAATTCTTATAAAAGAGCATCCTCATCCTTCAAAGTATGGAGTTGTTTTTCTTGAAAAAAACTATCTTAAAGAAATAGTTGAGAAACCAAAAGAGGAAATGGGCAAATTTATATCAACAGGTATTTATAAATTACCAAAATCTGTTTTTACTATAATTGAAGATTTGGCCTCAGAAGGCATTTATGCATTATCATCTGTTATACAAACAATTGTTAATCAACAGGAAGAGGTAAATACAATACTTGCCGAATCTTGGATGGATATTGTTTATCCTTGGGACTTGATTAAAGTTAATGAAACAATGATATATGAGGCACCTTCTTCTATTAGTGGAACAATTGAAAAAGGAGTAACAATAAAAGGAGACGTATTGGTAGGAAAAAATACTACAATATACTCAGGTTGCTATATAGTTGGACCTGTAGTAATTGGTGATGGATGTGAAATAGGGCCAAGTGTATGTATTTTTCCTTCTACTACAATTGGTGATAACTCAGTTGTTCATCCATTTAGCCAGATAAGAAATACAATTGTAATGGAAAATGTTCATGTTGGTTCGAATTCTCTTCTTAAAAATTCTATAATTGGTAAAGGTACAATAATTGATAATAATTTTTCAAGTATTAATGGTACAACTACTGTGGAAATTGAAGGAGAATTTAAAAAATTGAAAAATATGGGTGCAATGATTGGGGATGATTGTAATATAGGAAGTAGTGTTATTGTTGATTCTGGAAAGATAATTGGTAGGAATTGTAAAATTAGTTCAATGAAGCGAATAATAGATAATATTTCTAGTAATAGCAATGTGATGTAAAGTGTGTGGAATAATTGGTTATAACGGATTTAGGAATGCAGATAGAGTTTTAATTGATGGCTTAAAAAGACTTGAGTATCGAGGATATGATTCTGCAGGAATAGGAGTAATCGGTAAAAAATTAAATATTTATAAAGAAGTTGGAGAAATATCAAAACTTGAAAAATATATTCCTTCTCTTGATGGAGATCTTGGTATTGGTCATACAAGATGGGCAACGCATGGTAGTGTTACAAAAGAAAATGCTCATCCTCATCTTAGTGGTAACAAAAAAATTGCAATTATTCATAATGGAATTATTGAAAACTTTAAAACATTAAAAGAAGAATTAGAAAAGCAAGGAGTTAAATTTAGAACTCAAACAGATACAGAGGTTATTGCTCATTTAATTGAAAAACATTATAAAGGTAATCTAGAAAATGCAGTTTATTCGGCTCTCAATAAAATTAAAGGCTCTTATGCAATTGTAGCAATTTGTGAAGATGAACCTGGAAAAATAATTGGAGCTCGAAAGGAAAGTCCTCTTGTGATTGGAGTTGGGGATAATGAAAATTTTTTAGCTTCTGATATTCCTGCTTTACTAAAATATACAAATCGGGTAATTTTCCTTGATGATGGGGAAATGTGTGTTGTTAATAAAAATTCTATTTCCATTTTTGATGAAAACAATAAAGAAATTAGTAAAGAAGAACAGTTAATTAAATGGGATTTCAAAGATGCAGAAAAATCAGGTTTCCCACATTTTATGCTTAAGGAAATTTATGATCAACCTGATACTGTTCAAAGGGTTTTTTTAGGAAGGATATCAGAAATTAACAGAAATATTAACTTTCCTGAAAAAGTGGTAAACCTAATTAATAATAATGTTAGCTCCATTCATATTGTTTCATGCGGTACATCATTTTATTCAGGCTTAGTTGGTAAATACTTCATCGAAAAATTAACAGATATACCTGTAGTAGTTGAGCTTTCATCTGAATATAGATATTTTGGCACTAAAAAAGAACAATCGCTTGTTATTGGTATCACCCAATCAGGGGAAACTGCTGACACTCTTGCAGCATTAAAAGAAGCAAAAAATTCTGGTTGTAAAACGCTTGTTGTAACAAATGTTATAGGAAGTACTGCAACAAGAATTGCAGATGCATATATTCTGACTCAATCTGGTCCTGAAATAGGAGTTGCCGCAACAAAAACTTTTACTTCTCAAATCCTTGTTCTATTTTTAATTGGATTGAAATTAGCTTTGTTAAATAACAGAATAGGAGCAGATAAATTATATGAACATATCCTTGATTTAAAAGGATTATCAAAAAAGGTTAGACAGGTATTGGATAAAAGTGAAGAAATAAAAGAAATTGCAAAAATACTTAAGGATTCAAAATCAATTTTTTTCATAGGTCGTGGCATCAATTATCCTATATCCTTGGAAGGAGCCTTAAAACTAAAAGAAATATCCTACATTCATGCAGAAGGTTTTGCAGCAGGTGAATTAAAACATGGACCATTTGCATTACTTACAAAAACCACTCCTGTTGTTGCAGTAGTTACAAATGATTCTACCTATGATAAAATGATAGCAAATATTGGAGAGGTAAAGGCAAGAGGTCCACAGGTTATTGCTATTGCAGAGGAAAATGACACAGAAATTGAAAAACATGCTGATTATGTGTTAAGATTTCCTTCAAACTCGAGTATTCTTTCTTGTGTATCAATTGCTGTAATACTTCAACTTTTATCATATTATGTTGCAAATCTAAGGGGGTGTTCTATAGATAAACCTCGAAACCTTGCAAAGTCTGTTACTGTTGAATAGGAGAAAGTAAAAAATGAAATGCGTAATACTAGCAGCTGGCGAAGGAAAAAGGATGAATCCTTTGACATTCACAAGACCAAAAGTAATGATTCCAATTGCAAACAAACCAATACTTGAATGGAATCTTTTAAATGCAATTGATGCAGGGATTAAAGATTTTATTTTTGTAGTTGCCTACAGAAGTGAAATGGTCCGTAACTATTTTCAAAATGGAAAAAAATGGAATATAAATATTGAATATATTAACCAAGGAAAGGCTCTAGGTACAGCGCATGCGATAGGTATAGTTGAAAAATTTGTTAATGATTTTATTGTATTATGCGGTGATACAATTTTTGGAAGAAAAGATATTAAAAATATTTTGAAAACAAATCCAAGTATTGGTCTTTTTAAAATTAAAAATGCAGAAGAATATGGAATTGTGAAAACAAAAGGGAAAAATGTAATTCGAATCTATGAGAAAATGGAAAAACCATTATCAAACACAATAAATGCAGGTATTTATCATTTTGATAAAAAAATATTTGATTATATTAGAAATACAAAGAAATCACCAAGAGGCGAATATGAGATTACTGACTCAATAAATATGATGTCAAAAGAAAAAAATACAGAAGGTATTTTTTTAGAAGAATGGAGAGATGTTGTTTATCCATGGCATTTGCTTGATGCAAATGAAGAAATTTTAAATAAAATAGGAAAAAATATAGAAGGCACCATTGAAAAAAATTCAACTATTATAGGAAATGTTTCTATTGGTAAAAATAGTAGGATTATGAATGGTAGCTATATAGAAGGACCAGTAATTATTGGTGAAAATTGTAAGATAGGACCAAATTGTTACATAAGACCTCATACATCAATAGGAGATGGTTGTCATGTGGGTAATGCCTGCGAAATTAAAAACTCAATTATAATTAAAAACACAAATGCACCACATCATAATTATGTTGGAGACTCTGTAATTGGGGAAGAATGTAATTTGGGATCTGGATGCAAGATAGCAAACCTACGGCTTGATAAGAAAAATATAAAAGTTGTTTTGAATGGTAATAAAATTGAAACAAATCGTAGAAAGCTTGGCGTTATTATGGGGGATAAAGTTCAAACAGGAATAAATTCTGTAATTAATGTTGGTTCAATAATTGGAAACAATGTTTACATTGGACCAGGTTCTATTGTTTCAAATGAAATAAGGGCAAATGCAAAAATTGTATAGTTTTATTTTTCTTGGACTTTGTAAAGTTCCCAGTATTTACCTTTCTTTTTTATAAGTTCATCATGGCTTCCACTTTCAACAATTTTTCCAGATTCAAGTACATGTATGACATCTGCATTTTTTACAGTAGAAAGTCTGTGTGCAATTACAAAGGTAGTACAACTTTTTGATATCTTTTCTATTGCTTCTTGAACCATTTTTTCTGAAAGTGTATCAAGCGAGCTTGTTGCTTCATCTAAAAAAAGTATTTCTGGTTTTCTAATAATCGCCCTTGCAATAGCAACCCTTTGTTGCTCTCCACCCGATAGTGCCATACCTCTATCTCCAACAAGGGTGTCATATCCTTCGGGTAGCTTTTCTATAAATTCATGAATATTTGCTTTTTTAGCAGCATTTATGATTTCTTCATCTGAAAAATTTTTTCCAAATTTTATATTTTCTTTTACAGAAGCATTAAAAATGAAAGTGTCTTGACTTACAAAACCAACTTTATCAAGAAAGCTGAAAATATCATAATCTTTTATGTTTGTATCATCAATATAAACTCCACCACTTTCAACATCATATAGTCTTAGCATCAAATTTACAATAGTTGATTTTCCTGTACCCGAGGGGCCTACTAAGGCAGTTGTCTTATCTTTTTTAATTTCCATATTTATGTTTTTTAAAAGTATGTCCCGCTCTTTATGAGAAAAGGTTACATCTCTAAAAAATAACCCTTTTTCTAATTTTTCAAATTTTTTATCACCATTTTCTATCTTGCTGTAACTTTTATCCCTAAGCTCTTCATATACTGTCTCTACATTTGGCATACTATTCATGAATCTCATTCTAAATTGTCCAAATAGTGCGATTTTTGGAAAAACAATAAAAATTCCTGCAGCAAATGTCCCAATTAAAGGTAAAAGAGCCAGAAATCTACCTGGATATAATATTTTAATCCCAATAATAGCAGCACCTATTGATAAAAATATAACCGCCCAAAGAAGAAGTTGTGGTAATTTATTCCAAAAATAGTTTCTTCTATGGTGAAACCAGAAGGTATCAATTGCTTTATCAAACATTTCTTTCCAATAATCAAATGTTTCATTAACTTTGATTTGCTTAATACCACTTGTATACTCTGTTACAATTACTCTTTCTTTTTGACCTGAATCTCGTTTTTTACGTCCTGATTTATATGATATTTTAACACTTATTTCTTTTATTGCATATAAATAGATAATTCCTGCAATAATTACAATTGTAATCAATTTCCAAGACATACTTGAAAGCATTATAAAAACAGATATTATCATAAAAGAATGTAAGAATATATCAGATAATGAATTTAATGTAGTTGCTATACTATTTGGTGCTTCACTAGTTTTATAGAGAATTTCTCCTTGTTTGTTATCAATAAAGTATTGAAAATCTGAACTCATGCATTTGTAAAACATCTTTTTTTTTGCTTCTTTTACAATTATAGCTGAAAACTTTGCTGAAAAAAAGTAATAGACAACTTGTATAATAAAAGAAGTAATTGCAATTATAATAAATGCGATTGCATATCTTAAAAGCTCGTCATCCACAGGTATTATTTTTAGGTATGGAGTAATTATTTCAAGGAATGCATTATCTCCGCCCTTTACATTTAAAATATTATTTATGATTGGGTACATTAATCCTACATTTACTGCCTCAAGTGCACCTGCAAAGATAGCTAAAACTATTAGGAAAAAAAAGAATATTTTATATTTTCCTATAAAAAACCATACGGTTTTTAGTTTACTTCCTTTATTTTTTACCATGATTATTGATTCTATTCCTAATTTTTTGGATGAAAATAATCTTCTTGTACTTATAAGTATTCTTTAAAAAAGGTTAAAATTGTCATTATATAAATATTCATTATTCAAATTTTATCATATCTTTTAATAATTTCTCTGGAAGTTTTATTAACCGATCTAATAAGTATAAATCATAAAGTGTGTTAATCATTCTAGAATGATGAAAATCAAGTTCAATTACGCCCATATTCATTTCATTTGGTTTTAAATTTATTAAGCTCTCTTTATTATAAATATAGATGCCGCCTCTTTCTTCATATTTTTTTTCTGTATATTTCCTAAAATTACGTTCTTTGTCAATAAGTAAAG